>BNJU01005598.1_pt1 | contig 332561 bp, 382 predicted proteins | sample 8539281 | NCBI WGS metagenome assembly BNJU01 (sample SAMD00202456, study PRJDB9452) | human saliva metagenome | isolation source: human saliva | place: Japan
GAAAGTTGTTTAGGTTTGGCTTGCCAGTAACGTTCTCCCATGCCAACTTTTTTTCAAGGTTCTCTTTAGCGACTTTCTCTGCTTCTGAGCGATCACGTTTGAGTACAGTTGTTTGGGCAACGATTGTATTTTCAAGCACGTTAAGGTTTTCAAAGAGGTTGAAGGACTGGAAGACCATTCCTAGTTTTTCTCGATAGTGAGTGAGGTTATAGCCTTTTTCGAGGACATTTTCACCGTGATAAAGGATTTTACCTTCAGTTGGTGTTTCAAGTAAGTTGATTGAACGTAGGAAGGTTGATTTACCACTACCGGAACTTCCAATGATAGAAATAACTTCTCCTTTATGGATAGTAAGGGAAATATCTTTTAGGACCTCGTTTTGTCCATAGGATTTTTTGAGGTGTTTGATTTCAAGAATGGGTTGATTCATTATTTCAAATCCTCCGTTTGCATTTGGTTAGCACCTGTAGTGTAAGTATCCATATCCATCCGTTTTTCGATATAGCGTAGGATACGTGTTACTGTAAAGGTGAGGACAAAGTAGATAACTGCGATAATAGTAAAGGTTTGGAAGTACTGATAAGTCTGTGTTGCTACTGTATTTCCTGAGAAGTAAAGTTCTACAACAGAGATAACATTCAATACAGAAGTATCCTTGATGTTGATGACGAACTCATTACCAGTAGCAGGTAGGATATTTCGAACTACCTGAGGTAAAACAATCTTACGCATGGTTTGATTATGAGTCATACCAAGTGCAGTAGCTGCTTCAAATTGTCCCTTGTCAACAGCTAGGATACCACCACGAACGATTCGGTCATGTAGGCACCTGTATTGATAGAAACGATAAAGATAGCAGCCAGAGTACGGTCTAGGTTGATTCCGAAAGCCTGAGCAGTTCCATAGTAGATAACCATAGATTGTACAATCATAGGAGTTCCACGGAAAATTTCAATATAGATATTGAGAATCCAACCAACTATATTTTGAATGATGTAGATAAATTGATTTTCAGATTGAGGTGCAGTACGGAAAACACCGATAGCAAGACCAATAACGAGACCAACGATGGTACCGATAATTGAAATTAAAAGTGTGATTCCAGCACCACGCAAGAGTTGTTGCCAGTTTTCAGTTAGAATTTTAGCAACTTGGCTAAAGAAATTACTGCTGTTTTCTTCAGTAGTTGTAGCTTCTACAGGTTGCTCTTTAATCATACGATCCATTAGGGCAACTTGTTCATCTTTAGAGATGGTTTCAATGCTAGCATTGATTTGGCTGATACGTTCGTCATCCTTACGAAGACCGATAGCGATAGAGGTATCTTCTTCTCCAGTTTTGAAACCAGGTTCAGGCTGAATCATTTTGAACTTTGCATTTGCTGACTCAGCAGTTAGGGCTTCTGGTCGTTCAGAAACATAGGCGTCAATGACACCAGCTTCAAGAGCTTGACGCATTTGTGCGAAATCACCCATGGCAGTTTCTTTTTAGCGCCTGGAATTTGAGAAATCAAGTCGTAAAGGTAAACCCCTTGTTGAGAAGTGATTTTTGCATCTTTAAAATCATCTAGTGTTTTGGCGTTTGCATAGGCAGAATCTTTTTTGACTAAAAGTACTGGTTCACTGGTATAGTAACTGCTTGAGAAGGCAATTTCTTGCTTACGTTCAGCGGTTGGACTCATACCTGCAATAATCATATCAATCTTTCCAGAAGTCAGAGCTGGAACAAGTCCTTCCCATTTTGTTTTAACAATGAGTGGTTCTTTACCCAGATCTTTAGCGATTTTTTTTGCAATTTGAACATCGTAACCGTTAGCATATTGGTTTGTTCCATCAATCTTGACAGCGCCGTTACTGTCGTCATCTTGAGTCCAGTTAAATGGTGCGTAAGCTGCCTCCATTCCGATGCGTAAATATTCATCGGCTTGGACCTGGCTAACTAGTCCTAGAGTAAGGGCTAAGCTAGCAAGGATAGATAAGCATAATTTTTTCATGTTTTCTCCTATTTCTAGTCTAAAATTGCTTCTCTCTATTGTATCGAAAAAGCGGAACTTTTTCAATCTTAGTAAACCCTTACTTGTAAAAAAATGATATAATGAGAAAAAGGTCAAAAGAGGCTATATTATGAAAAAAAGATGGTTAATAGTACTTATATTTACTTGTCTGATAATTGTTCCAAAATTGGTTTTTGCCGTGGATTTCAGCATACCATCCTATAAGGGAGAACTGTATATTCATGCAGACAATACAGCAGAATTTAGACAGAAGATAGTTTATCAGTTTGAGGAGGACTTTAAGGGCCAAATCGTGGGACTTGGACGTGCTGGCAAGATGCCTAGCGGATTTTATATTGATCCTCAGCCAAAGGTTGAGGCATCTAAAAATGGTCATAAAATCGAAAATCTTACTAGCGAAGTGACAGAAGAAACGAATGGTTATACTGTTAAAGTCTATAATCCAGGTCAGGAAGGGGACAGGGTCGAAGTGGAACTTACCTGGCAATTAAAAAATCTTCTTTTCTTATATGATGATATCGCTGAATTAAATTGGCAACCCTTAACAGATAGTTCAGAATCTATTGAAAAATTTGAGTTTCATGTGATGGGAGATAATGGGGCCGAAAAACTCTTTTTCCACACAGGGCAACTCTATAGAGATGGAAGGATTGAACAGAGTGGTCATGACTATACTATTCGTTTAGACAATCTTCCGTCTAAGCGCGGAGTTGAGTTGCATGCCTACTGGCCTCGAACTGATTTTGCTAGCGCTACAGATCAGGGCTTAAAAGGAAATCGTTTAGAAGAGTTTAACAATATAGAAGAGTCGATTGTTAGAGAAAAAGATCAGAGTAAACAACTCGTTACTTGGGTATTTCCTTCAATACTTTCCATCTCCTTGTTATTGAGTATCTGCTTCTATTATATTTATAGAAGAAAAACCACTCCTTCAGTCGAATATGCCAAAAATCATCGTCTCTATGAACCGCCGATGGAATTAGAGCCTATGGTTTTATCAGAGGCTGTCTACTCGACCTCCTTGGAGGAAGTGAGTCCTCTAACCAAAGGAGCAGGTAAATTCACCTTTGACCAACTTATTCAAGCTACCTTGTTAGATGTGATTGACCGTGGGAATGTCTCTATTATTTCAGAGGGAGACGCAGTTGGTTTGAGGCTAGTAAAAGAAGATGGTTTATCAAGCTTTGAAAAAGACTGCCTAAATCTGGCCTTTTCAGGCAAAAAAGAAACAACTCTTTCCAATTTGTTTGCGGATTACAAGGTATCTGATAGTCTTTATCGTGGAGCCAAAGCTGCTGATGAAAAACGGATTCAAGCAAGGGGGCGTCAGCTAAAATCCTCTTTCGAAGAAGCATTGAAAGAGATGCAAGAAGGAGTGAGAAATCGGGTTAACTTCTGGGGGCTCCCAGATTACTATCGTCCTTTAACTGGTGTGGAAAAGGCCTTGCAAGTGGGTATGGGACTTTCTACTATCCTACCTCTATTTATCGGATTTGGTTTGTTCTTGTACAGTTTAGATGTTCATGCTTATTTTTACCTCCCTTTGCCAGTACTTGGTTTTCTAGGTTTAGTTTTGGCTGTTTTCTATTATTGGAAGCTTCGACTAGATAATCGTGATGGTGTCCTAAATGAAGCAGGAGCAGAAGTCTACTATCTCTGGACCAGTTTTGAAAATATGTTGCGTGACATTGCACGACTGGATCAGGTTGAATTGGAAAGTATTGTTGTTTGGAATCGTCTATTAGTGTATGCAACTTTGTTTGGATATGCTGACAAGGTTAGCCATTTGATGAAGGTTCACCAGATCAAAGTTGAAAATCCAGATATCAATCTCTACGTAGCCTATGGCTGGCATAGCATGTTTTACCATTCAACAGCGCAAATGAGCCATTATGCCAGTGTCGCAAATACAGCAAGTACCTTTTCTGTATCATCCGGAAGCGGTAGCTCTGGTGGTGGTTTCTCAGGCGGTGGCGGTGGTGGAAGTGTTGGTGCTTTCTAAAGTAAAACTCAACACAGCCTTTAAAAGTATGATATAATGGAGGATAGAAAAAGGAGTAATCTATGTATTTTTTTGAAATTTTAAAATCAATCTTTTTTGGTATTGTTGAAGGAATTACGGAATGGTTGCCGATTTCAAGTACTGGTCACTTGATTTTAGCAGAAGAGTTTATCCAGTATAAAGATCAAAATGAAGCCTTCATGTCTATGTTTAACGTAGTCATTCAGCTTGGTGCAATCTTAGCCGTTATGGTTATCTACTTTAACAAGCTTAATCCTTTCAAACCAGGTAAGGATAAAGTTCAAGTTCGTAGAACCTGGCAATTATGGTCCAAAGTTTTTGTTGCGACCCTACCTCTTCTCCTAGTCTTTAAGTTTGATGATTGGTTTGATACTCACTTCCATAATATGGTTTCAGTAGCCATCATGTTGATTGTTTATGGGGTTGCCTTTATCTATCTTGAAAAACGTAACAAAGCGCAAGCGATTGAGCCAACAGTTACTGAGTTAGACAAATTACCTTACAAAACAGCATTGTATATCGGTCTTTTCCAAGTCTTGGCCCTTCTACCAGGGACTAGCCGTTCCGGAGCAACTATCGTAGGTGGTTTGTTGAATGGGACTAGTCGTTCAGTGGTAACAGAATTTACCTTCTATCTAGGAATTCCAGTTATGTTTGGAGCCAGCGCTTTGAAGATTTTTAAATTTATCAAGGCTGGAGAAGTCTTGAGTTTCGGTCAATTCTTCTTGCTCTTGGTAGCAATGGTAGTGGCTTTTGCAGTCAGCATGGTTGCCATTCGTTTCTTGACCAGCTATGTCAAAAAACACGACTTTACAGTGTTTGGTAAATACCGTATTGTCCTTGGTAGTGTATTGCTACTTTATAGCTTTGTTCGATTATTTGTATAAGAAAAAAACCTTGAGGGTAGATTCCTTCAAGGTTTTTAAAATCCAGTCACAGTGACTCCTAATAAACGGACGCCCTTGTCTTTATCACTCAGTGTTTCGTAGAGTTGGATAATACTTTGAGCAATTTCTTCAGAGTCTTGTGTTTGTTGATTCAGTGTTTTCGTTTTGTTAAAGTAGAAAAGTCAGCATAGCGGATTTTCAAAATGACGATCTTACCACTTTTCTCATATTTTTGAAGACTAAGAGCAACTTTTTCCGAAAGGAGAGTTAGCTCTTTTTTAATATCTTCATCTAGACTTAGAATCTTACTGTAAGTTTTTTCTTTACCAATAGACTTACGGATACGATTGGATTTGACGGGAGAGTTATCTATACCTCGAGCCTTACGATATAGGTCAAAACCAAGGCGACCAAAACGATCAATGAGAGAGATTTCAGAAATCTCTAAAAGGTCAGTACCCGTATATACACCCATTTGATGGAGTTTTTCAACTGTTTTCTTGCCCACACCGTGGAATTTAGCGATATCCATTTGTTTGAGAAAATCTTCAGCTTCATCAGGAAGAATGACTGTCAAACCACGAGGCTTTTGATAGTCACTTGCCATTTTAGCTAAAAATTTATTGTATGATACACCAGCAGAAGCTGTTAATTGTAATTCATTCCAGATATCCTGCTGAATTAAACGAGCAATTTTAACAGCAGATTTGATACCAAGCTTGTTTTCAGTTACATCTAGATAAGCTTCGTCGATACTCATGGGTTCAATTTTATCCGTATATCGTTTAAAAATAGCTCGAATCTGTTGGCCAACAGTAGTATATTTTTCATAGTTCCCAGAAATAAAAATAGCTTGAGGACAGCGTTCATAAGCCTCTTTGGAACTCATAGCTGAGTGAATGCCGAATGCTCTGGCTTCATAACTACAGGTTGAAACAACACCTCGACCACCTGTTTTCCTAGGGTCGCTACCAATAATAACGGGTTTCCCTTTAAGTTTGGGATTGTCACGAATTTCTACAGCAGCAAAAAAGGCATCCATGTCAATATGGATAATTTTACGGGATAAATCATTGATCAGTGGAAATATCAGCATGGACTGTCCTTTCTTTGATAGATTTTCTAGCCTTATTATACCTTTTTTCTGAAAAAATGGGAAATGGCCATTTCTTTTTCAAAAATATACTACAGTTTGCACTAAAATAACAACTGTATTATAAAAGAAAGTGCCTAAAAAGTGTGATTTCACTTGTTGAAATCGTTTACTGTGTGTTATACTGAATATATGAATGTAACAGATTGCTGTTACTAGAAAGATAAAGAGGACATTAACATGGTTGTTAAGACAGTTGTTGAAGCACAGGACATTTTTGACAAAGCCTGGGAAGGCTTTAAAGGTGTTGACTGGAAAGAAAAAGCAAGTGTATCACGCTTTGTACAAGCTAACTACACACCTTATGATGGAGACGAAAGCTTCCTTGCAGGACCAACAGAGCGTTCACTTCACATCAAAAAAATCGTAGAAGAAACTAAAGCACACTACGAAGAAACTCGTTTCCCAATGGACACTCGTCCAACGTCTATCGCTGACATCCCTGCAGGATTCATCGACAAAGAAAACGAAGTTATCTTTGGTATCCAAAATGACGAACTCTTCAAATTGAACTTCATGCCAAAAGGTGGTATCCGTATGGCTGAAACTACTTTGAAAGAAAATGGATACGAGCCAGACCCAGCTGTTCACGAAATTTTCACAAAATATGTAACAACTGTTAACGACGGTATCTTCCGTGCTTACACTTCAAACATCCGTCGTGCTCGCCACGCTCACACTGTAACTGGTCTTCCAGATGCATACTCACGTGGACGTATCATCGGTGTTTATGCGCGTCTTGCTCTTTACGGTGCAGACTACTTGATGCAAGAAAAAGTGAACGATTGGAACTCAATCGAAGAAATCGATGAAGAAACAATCCGTCTTCGTGAAGAAATCAACCTTCAATATCAAGCATTGCAACAAGTTGTACGCTTGGGTGATCTTTACGGAGTTGACGTTCGCAAACCAGCGATGAACGTTAAAGAAGCTATCCAATGGGTAAACATTGCCTTCATGGCTGTCTGCCGTGTTATCAACGGTGCAGCTACATCTCTAGGACGTGTGCCAATCGTATTGGATATCTACGCAGAACGTGACCTTGCTCGTGGTACATTTACTGAATCAGAAATCCAAGAATTTATTGATGATTTCGTTATGAAACTTCGTACAGTTAAATTTGCTCGTACAAAAGCTTATGACCAATTGTACTCAGGTGACCCAACCTTCATCACAACTTCTATGGCTGGTATGGGTAACGACGGTCGTCACCGTGTTACTAAAATGGATTACCGTTTCTTGAACACTCTTGATAACATCGGTAACTCTCCAGAACCAAACTTGACAGTTCTTTGGACTGACAAGTTGCCATACAACTTCCGTCGCTACTGTATGCACATGAGTCACAAACACTCTTCAATCCAATACGAAGGTGTTACAACAATGGCTAAAGATGGATATGGTGAAATGAGCTGTATCTCATGTTGTGTGTCTCCACTTGACCCAGAAAACGAAGAACAACGTCACAACATCCAGTACTTCGGTGCTCGCGTTAACGTTCTTAAAGCTCTCCTTACTGGTTTGAACGGTGGTTACGACGATGTTCATAAAGACTACAAAGTATTTGACATCGAACCAATCCGCGACGAAGTTCTTGAATTCGAATCAGTTAAAGCAAACTTTGAAATCTCTTGACTGGTTGACTGACACTTACGTAGATGCTTTGAACATCATCCACTACATGACTGATAAGTACAACTACGAAGCTGTTCAAATGGCCTTCTTGCCAACTAAACAACGTGCTAACATGGGATTCGGTATCTGTGGATTTGCTAACACTGTTGATACATTGTCAGCTATCAAGTACGCTACAGTTAAACCAATCCGTGACGAAAATGGCTACATCTACGATTACGAAACAATCGGTGAATACCCACGTTGGGGTGAAGATGACCCACGTTCAAACGAATTGGCAGAATGGTTGATCGAAGCTTACACAACTCGTCTACGTAGCCACAAACTTTACAAAGACGCAGAAGCTACTGTATCACTTTTGACAATCACATCTAACGTTGCTTACTCTAAACAAACTGGTAACTCGCCAGTCCACAAAGGTGTATACCTCAACGAAGATGGTTCTGTGAACTTGTCTAAACTTGAATTCTTCTCACCAGGTGCTAACCCATCTAACAAAGCTAAAGGTGGATGGTTGCAAAACTTGAACTCACTTGCTAGCCTTGACTTTGGTTATGCAGCTGATGGTATCTCATTGACAACTCAAGTATCACCTCGCGCTCTTGGTAAAACTCGTGACGAACAAGTTGATAACTTGGTAACAATCCTTGATGGTTACTTCGAAAACGGTGGACAACACGTTAACTTGAACGTTATGGACTTGAACGATGTTTACGAAAAGATCATGTCAGGTGAAGACGTAATCGTTCGTATCTCTGGATACTGTGTAAACACTAAATACCTCACTCCAGAACAAAAAACTGAATTAACACAACGTGTCTTCCACGAAGTTCTTTCAATGGATGATGCATTGAGCTAAGATTTATAAATAGTAAATCAAAAACCAGTCACTCTGACTGGTTTTTTTGTTATAAAAATTTTTAAAAAAAAATTAGTCAAAATTGGTCAAATCTCTTGACCAAAACTGACCAAAGTGATATACTAAGAACATAAGGATAATGAAAGTCCTTAGAAAACCTTGATTTTAAGGTGATTGTATATACTATCTTAAGATCAAAGTATGGGTAAAAACCTAGAAAAAGAGGTACAACCTATGGTTAACATTAGTATTTTTTTAGAAGTCCAATCGAAAAAAACCTGTATTGGATAAAGAAAAACCTGAAATTATACGTAGAGTAGCAAATAGCTAGTCTAAATTTTTTGAAACAAAGGTCAGAGAAAGTCAAATTGTTTTGACTAAGTAAATTTGAAAACAAACGAGGTATGAAATATGAATAACAACTTTAATAACTTTAACAACATGGATGATTTATTTAACCAATTGATGGGCGGTATGCGTGGATACAGTTCAGAAAATCGTCGTTACTTGATTAACGGCCGTGAAGTAACACCTGAAGAATTCGCTATTTACCGTCAAACCGGTCAACTTCCAAGCGAAGGAAGTGAACAAGCTCAGTACGTTCAAGGTAAAGGTATGAAACAAGATGGGATTCTTGCAAAACTTGGACGTAACTTAACAACAGAAGCACGTGAAGGTAAGTTGGACCCAGTGATTGGACGTAATAAAGAAATCCAAGAAACTTCTGAAATTCTTTCTCGTCGCACAAAGAATAATCCAGTTCTCGTCGGTGATGCTGGTGTTGGTAAAACTGCAGTAGTAGAAGGATTGGCCCAAGCTATCGTGAACGGTGACGTTCCTGCAGCTATCAAGAATAAAGAGATCATCTCGATTGATATTTCTGGACTTGAAGCTGGTACTCAATACCGTGGTAGCTTTGAAGAAAACATTCAAAACTTGGTAAACGAAGTCAAAGAAGCTGGAAATATTATCCTTTTCTTCGACGAAATTCACCAAATCCTAGGTGCTGGTAGCACAGGTGATGGTCAAGGGTCTAAAGGTCTTGCTGATATCTTGAAACCAGCTCTTTCACGTGGAGAATTGACAGTGATTGGCGCAACTACTCAAGATGAATACCGTAATACTATCTTGAAAAATGCAGCCCTTGCTCGTCGTTTCAACGAAGTGAAGGTTAATGCTCCATCTGCTGAAGATACCTTCAAGATTCTTCAAGGTATTCGAGATCTTTATCAACAACACCACAATGTTATTTTGCCAGATGAAGTCTTGAAAGCTGCCGTTGATTACTCTGTTCAATATATTCCACAACGTAGCTTGCCAGATAAGGCTATTGACCTTGTGGATGTGACAGCTGCTCACTTGGCGGCTCAACATCCCGTGACAGATGTACATGCAGTTGAGCACGAAATTCAAGCGGAAAAAACTAAACAAGAAGAAGCTGCGGCTAAAGAAGATTACGAAGCAGCTCTAAATGCAAAAGTCCGTATCGAAGAGCTTGAAAAGCAAATTGCTAATCATACAGAAGATCACAAGGTTACAGCTACTGTAAATGATGTAGCTGAGTCTGTCGAACGGATGACTGGAATCCCAGTATCACAAATGGGTGCAACCGATATCGAACGATTGAAAGATATGGGTCACCGTTTGCAAACCAAAGTTATCGGTCAAGACAAAGCTGTTGAGGCAGTAGCAAAAGCGATTCGTCGTAACCGTGCTGGTTTTGACGAAGGAAACCGTCCAATCGGTAGCTTCCTCTTTGTAGGTCCTACTGGTGTTGGTAAGACTGAGTTGGCCAAACAATTAGCGCTTGATATGTTCGGTACTAAAGATGCCATCATCCGTTTAGATATGTCAGAATATAGCGACCGTACAGCCGTATCTAAATTGATTGGTACAACTGCAGGTTATGTTGGATACGATGACAACAACAATACCTTGACAGAACGTGTTCGCCGCAATCCATACTCAATCGTACTTTTGGATGAGATTGAAAAGGCTGACCCTCAAGTCATCACTCTTCTTCTCCAAGTTTTGGACGATGGTCGTTTGACAGATGGTCAAGGTAACACTGTCAACTTCAAGAATACGGTGATTATCGCAACTTCAAACGCAGGCTTTGGTTACGAAGCTAACTTGACAGAAGATGCTGATAAACCAGAACTTATGGATCGTTTGAAACCTTACTTCCGTCCAGAATTCTTGAACCGTTTCAATGCTGTCATCGAATTCTCACACTTGAGCAAAGAAGATCTTTCTAAGATTGTAGACCTTATGTTGGTTGAAGTTAACAAGACGCTTTCTAAGAAAGACATTGACTTGGTAGTGAGCGAAGCTGCTAAAGAATACATGACTGAAGAAGGCTACGATGAAGTCATGGGTGTTCGTCCACTCCGACGTGTGGTTGAACAACAAATCCGTGACAAAGTCACAGACTTCCACTTGGATAACCTTGATGCTAAACACCTAGAAGCTGACATGGAAGATGGTGTTTGGTCATTCGTGAAAAAGCCTAAATCAAGATTTAGAAAATAAAAAAAGGAACCAGTTCAAAAGCTGGTTTCTTTTTTTATTATTAGATGACATGACGTTCAAAGGCATCGTCTGAGATTCCTTGTTGGAGAATCAATTTTGCCCATTCCTTAGCAGAAAAGAGGCTGTGATCCTTGTAGTTTCCGCAAGATTCAATAGTTGTTCCTGGGACATCTTCCCAAGTTGTTGTTTCAGCGATTTCCTTCAATGAATCCTTGATGACAGCTGCGATTTCAGCGCTAGAATGACGTCCCCACATAATCATATGGAACCCTGTACGACAACCAAATGGTGAACAATCGATCATACCGTCGATGCGAGTACGGATTAGCTTAGCCAAGAGGTGCTCAATAGTATGAAGTCCAGCAGTAGGGATAGAGTCCTCATTTGGTTGAACCAAGCGGATATCAAAGTTAGAAATGATATCTCCTTTCGGTCCAGTCTCTTCTCCAATCAAGCGGACATAAGGAGCTTTTACAATCGTATGATCTAGTTCAAAACTTTCAACAATAACTTCTTTTGACATGGTATTTCCTTTTCAACTTTCTTCTTTCATTATATCATAAAGATATAGTTGATAAATGTCAATGATTGAAATTTTTCCTAAAAAGATTTTTCAAATTAGAAATAGAGGAAGAAAAATATTTTTCAAATCAATTTGAAAAAAATTCTGAAAAATTGTATTGACACTTAGCTAAAAAAAGGGATTATAATGTATAAAAAGTCATAAAGGAGTTTATTATGAAATTTTCAAAAGTAATGGCCCTAGCAGGAGTGACTCTGTTAGCGTCAGGTGTTTTGGCGGCTTGTTCAGGTTCGAGCGCAAAAGGTGAGAAAACTTTTTCTTACACGTATGAAACCGACCCAGACAACCTCAACTATTTGACAACTGGTAAAGCAGCAACTTCTAATATCACTAGTAACGTCATTGACGGTTTGATGGAAAATGACCGCTACGGAAACTTTGTGCCATCAATTGCAGAAGATTGGTCTGTATCTCAAGATGGTTTGACATACACTTATACAATCCGTAAAGATGCTAAATGGTATACTTCTGAAGGTGAAGAGTACGCAGCTGTGAAAGCTCAAGACTTTGTAACTGGTCTTAAATATGCAGCTGACAACAAGTCAGAAGCACTTTATCTCGTTCAAGATTCTATTAAGGGTCTGGATGCATATGTGAAAGGTAAAGTTAAAGACTTCTCAGAAGTTGGAATCAAGGCAATTGATGATCAGACTGTTCAATATACTTTGAACAAACCTGAAAGCTTCTGGAACTCTAAAACAACTATGGGTGTTCTTGCACCGGTCAATGAAGAATTCCTTACTTCACAAGGAAGTAATTTTGCCAAAGCAACTGATCCAAGTAGTATCCTTTATAACGGTCCTTACTTGTTGAAATCATTGGTAGCTAAATCTTCAGTAGAATTTGAAAAGAATCCAAACTACTGGGATAAGGACAATGTTCATATTGATAAGTAAAACTATCATTCTGGGATGGTCAAGATACAAACAAACCTGCAGAAACCTTTAAGGCTGGTGGTTTCTCAACGGCTCGTCTATTCCCAACAAGTGCAAGTTATCCTGAAGTTGAAAAAGAGTTTAAGGATAACATTGTATATACACCACAAGATTCTTCAACTTACTTAATCGGTACTAATATTGATCGCCAGTCTTATAAATATACTTCTAAGACTACAGATGAGCAAAAAACTTCAACTAAGAAAGCTCTCCTTAACAAAGACTTCCGTCAAGCGATTGCCTTCGGTATTGATAGAACAGCTTATACTTCTCAAATCAATGGAGAAAGTGGAGCAACAAAACTTCTTCGTAACTTGTTCGTACCACCAACATTTGTTCAAGCAGATGGTAAAAACTTTGGTGAGTTAGTTAAGGAAAAATTGGTGACTTATGGTGACGAGTGGAAAGATGTTAACCTAGACGATGCTCAAGACGGTCTTTACAGTCCAGAAAAAGCAAAAGCAGAATTTGCTAAAGCTAAGACAGCTCTCCAAGCAGAAGGTGTTCAATTCCCAATTCACTTGGATATGCCGGTTGACCAAACAAGTACTACAAAAGTACAACGTGTTCAATCATTGAAACAATCACTTGAAGCAACATTAGGAACTGATAACGTAGTCGTTGATATCCAACAACTTCAAAAAGATGAAGTTCAGAATGTCACTTACTTTGCTGAGTCAGCTGCTGGGGAAGATTGGGATCTTTCAGATAACGTTGGTTGGACTCCAGACTTTGCAGACCCATCTACTTACCTTGATATCATCAAACCATCAGTCGGTGAAAATACTAAGACTTACCTAGGATTTGATGCAGGTACAAATAATGCAGCAGCCAAACAAGTTGGTTTGGAAGACTACGAAAAAATGGTTGTTGAAGCCGGAAACGAAAACACTGACGTTTCAAAACGTTATGACAAATATGCTGCAGCCCAAGCTTGGTTGACAGATAGCGCTTTGATTATTCCAACAGCTTCTCAAACTGGACGTCCAATGTTGTCTAAGATGGTACCATTCACACTTCCATTTGCATACTCAGGTAACAAGGGAACAAGTGAGGCACTCTTGTACAAATACCTTGAACTTCAAGATAAACCAGTAACTGCTGAAGAATATCAAAAAGCTCAAGATAAATGGAAGAAAGAAAAAGAAGAATCTAATAAAAAAGCGCAAGAAGATCTTGCAAAACATGTAAAATAAAAGAAAGTGGAGTTAGTGATTAACTCCACTTTCTTTTAATATTAAAAAACCTAGGAAACTGTTCCTAGGTCTTTTTTGCTTATTGTTGCCCTTGAGAGTTTTGATTTTGTTGAGGATTTTGATTTTGTTGAGGGTTTTGATTTGTATTTGGAACAGTTTGGTTTTGTCCATTATTTGGACTAGTAGTTTCAGCTACTGTAGTTTGATTTTCGGTTGTTGTAGTAGGAGCTACTGTAGTAGCTTGTTGGGTTGTTTGAGGGATCCAGTTACTACGAGCGCCGACTTTGAAGACATACTCACCATTACGATACAAGCCCTCAGGCATTGTCCAATCACCTGGGTGATCATCCTCGGAAAGATATTCCATCATTGATCGGTAGATGTTTGCTGCTACTCTAAATCCATCTCCTTCGATTGGAGTGAGCGATTTGAATAACCTGTCCAAACAGCCATTGAATATTTGCGGGTATATCCTACAAACATTTCATCAGGTGCGACATAATCGTATCTCTTAATGTAATTTTCAATTTCATCATCTGTATAGTTAGATGTACCCGTCTTACCTGCTTGAGGTAACCAAGACATATAAGCACCACGACCCGTTCCGTATGCCAAGACAGTCTTCATCATTTCTGTCATCATATAGGCAGTAGTCTCCTTCATGGCACGTGTTCCAGGATCAGAGAACTCTTTTGAACTTCCGTCACTAAAGACAATCTTGTTGATATACATTGGTTTGCGGTAGATACCACCGTTAGCAAAAGCAGCGTAAGCAGCAGCCATTTTCTCACTACTTGCTCCGTACTTTTTGTTTGACTCAGTCGTGTTACTTGAAATAGCGTTGGCATAGTGCATATCCGGGTAGTCAATACCTAAACCATTCAAGAAAATCTTGGCTTTGTCTAAACCAACCTTTTCAAGTGTTTCAACGGCAGGTACGTTACGCGATTGTTGGATTGCATATTGTAGTGTGATGTTTCCATAGTATGCTTTATCCCAGTTATAAACAGGAATATCTGTTCCAGGATAGTTATAAGGGGCATCTTTTATGATCGCTGCGGTAGAGTCGTAAATTCCGTATTCAAGTGCAGGTGCATAATCTGTGATTGGTTTCATAGTAGAACCCCAGTCACGGTTGGTTTCAACGGCCTGATTGAGTCCGAAGGATACATTGCTCGACTGGTGTCTTGAACCTAACTGAGCAATAACTTTACCATTTGTAACGTCTACGATAGTAGAAGCTGCTTGAAGTTCATCATCCGGATAATAAACATACTCATCTGTGTTGTATATATCCCAAAGACGCTTTTGAACGTCTTGGTCTACGTTAGTGTAGACATCCATTCCAGTAGTTAAAAGGTTGTAGCCTGTCTCTGTTTCAACTTGTTCAATCACTTCTTTGAGGTAATTGTCTAAGTATGGAGGATAGGAGTTGCTTCCTTTAAGACTTTGTAAACCATCAGTAATAGGTGTATTTATAGCCGTTTCATATTGTTCAGCTGTTAAATAACCTTGCTTTTGCATCTCTGATAGGACTAGATTACGACGTTCTGTTGCTTCTTCTGGATGAGAATAAGGATCGTATTGGTTAGGTGCCTGTGGCATTCCGGCTAGAAGAGCGAGTTGTGGAATTGATAGGTCTTTTAAATCTTTACCATAGTAACTTTGAGCTGCAGTTTGCATACCATAGTTACCATTTGACATGTATACTTTATTGATGTAATATGTCAAAATTTCTTGTTTGGTTGCAGTTCTTTCTAGCTGGATGGCTAACCATGCCTCTTGGGCCTTACGAGAGATTGTTTGATCTGACGAAGATGTTGAGAAGTACGTTAATTTAATCAACTGCTGGGTCAAGGTTGAACCACCTTGGAGACCATTACTCCGAAGATTTCGTAAGAAAGCCCCCATGATACGGATGCTATCAATCCCTCTGTGGTTGAAAGCGATGGTCTTCAATCGAGACAATTGCATTAACAAGATCTGTAGGGATTTCGCTACTTTGAGCATTGACACGACGCTCGGCTCCTAAGTCAGCAATTAATTCGTTTTTACTGTCGTAAATTTTACTTGAAGTTGTTGCGACAAGTTTGCTTTCAGAAAGTTCTGGTGCTTTAGATACATAGTAGAAGAAGACACTTCCACCAATCAATATTGCAGCAATAAAGGCTGCTAAAAATCCAATTCCTAGATATTTAGCAATGCGCCAGATAAGTTGTTTGTTCATATTGTTTTACCACCTAGTAAATGTTGTTTGACGATATCGAGATAAGGTATTTGAGGGAAGGCTTGTTGTTCAATCACATAACCATGCTCTCGAATATAATCAAGCGGCATTGATTTTTCCCCATATCCTGTTGATAAAAACGGATAAGGTCAATCGCCGGTAATAAATATGTTTCCTGATAAGAAGAAAAATGGATTAGGACGAAGCAAATCCCCTTTTGTTCAAGAACCTGTTCCATATGCTGAATCTGATGAGAATGAAAGTTCTTCATCGGAAACGCATTTTTTTGTCTGGTTTCTTTTGCTTCGAAATCAATGTAAAATCCTTCATAAACACCCGAGTAGTCAGTAGTTGAAGCTTGTCTAAAATAGGCTTCAACAATTTTAGCGCGACTCCGTTGAGGGTAGTCGACCCGAACAATCTGAACTGGGGTTGGCTTTTTGTGAATGACTGCTATTCCATGTGATAGATAGTAGTCATTGGTAGCATTAATCATCTTTTCAAAGCTCATACCTCGATTTGCGAAATTTTTAGTTTGAGGTAGAGAAGTTTTGCTTGGTTTAGATGAAAGTTTATGTGGATAGTTGACCATAGTCCTCCTTATTGGTACAATAACATCACTCTATTATACCACAAAGGTTTTCAGAAAGGGTGGAAAAATGCATACAGCCTTGGTTTTGGGATACTCAGCTTTTGATTTAGGATTGTTTAATGAAAAGGATGTTCGCTTAAAAATTATTAAAAAAGCCATTCGTAGAGATTTGGAAAGATTTGCTGAGGAAGGCTTGCAATGGCTAGTATTTACTGGCTCTCTGGGTTTTGAACACTGGGTCTTAGAAGTGGCTAGAGACATGAAAGAAGACTACGGATTTCAACTAGCAACCATTTTTGACTTTGAGACCCATGGATCGAATTGGAATGAAGCTAACCAGGTCAAACTGAGTGATTTTAAACAGGTTGATTTTATTAAGTATGCCTATCCGACTTATGAACATAAAGGTCAACTGAGAGATTATCAAATTTTTTTGCTAGAAAACACAGATGGAGCCTATCTTTTTTATGATCAAGAAAACGAAACAAAACTGAGATTTTTTTACGAACTGATGAAAAAGAAAGACAACTATATTACAAAAAGATTAACATTTGAGGATTTAAACGAAATGTCCGAAAATTTTTCCGAAAAATGAGCCTTTGACCTTGCTTTTTGTTTGCCTTTTTTTATATAATAATACTAGTAACAGAGATTGGAGAGAGACATGGCAAGTATTATTTTTACAGCGAAGGATATTTTTGAACAGGATTTCGGAAGAGAGGTACGCGGATACAGTAAAGCAGAGGTAGATGAATTCTTAGATGACGTTATCAAGGATTATGAAACCTATGCAGCGTTGGTTAAATCATTGCGCTTGGAAGTCGCAGAATTGAAAGAACAATTGGCGAACAAACCTCAAGTGGAACCTGTATCTGTAACGTCTGAGCCTGCTGAGCTTGGAAGTACGACTTCTATGACTAACTTTGATATCTTGAAACGCTTGAATCGTCTTGAAAGAAGTATTTGGCAAACAAATCGTAGAAAATTCTGATTTCTAGAATCATACAGTTGTGCAATTTTTGGATAATCGCGTGGAGAGTTTATCTTTTCATGAGGAAAGTCCATGCTAGCACAGGCTGTGATGCCTGTAGTGTTTGTGCTAGGCGAAACCATAAGCCTAGGGACGAGAAATCGTTACGGCGAGTGAATAGACTAAGTTTTCGGATATGTTTTATTAGCTCTGAAAGTGCCACAGTGACGAAGTCTCTCTGGAAACAGAGAGAGTGGAACGCGGTAAACCCCTCAAGCTAGCAACCCAAATTTTGGTCGGGGCATGGAGTGCGCGGAAACGAACGTAGTACTCTGACTACTAGCAGTTTTTAGCTGTTAGTGGTAGACAGATGATTATCGAAAGAAGTGGTCCTAGTCACTTCTGGAACAAAACATGGCTTATAGAAAATTGCATATAGGTTGGGGCTGAGAAATTTTCTCAACCTCATTTTTTAAAGGTGAACAAGAGAAAGGTCTTTAAAGACTGACATGAAACAAACATTTAACTTAATAGCGACTGCTGCAGCAGGCTTAGAGGCTGTTGTAGGTCGGGAAGTGCGTGCACTTGGCTATGACTGTCAAGTTGAGAATGGTCGCGTTCGCTTTGAAGGAGATGTAAAGACAATTATTGAAACCAATTTGTGGCTACGAGCTGCAGATAGGATTAAGATTGTTGTTGGGACTTTTCCTGCAAAAACATTTGAAGAACTTTTTCAAGGAGTTTTTGCCTTAGATTGGGAAAACTATTTACCACTTGGAGCGCGTTTTCCAATTTCAAAGGCGAAGTGTGTCAAATCAAAACTTCATAATGAACCTAGTGTTCAAGCTATTTCTAAAAAGGCAGTTGTCAAGAAATTGCAGAAACATTATGCTCGACCAGAAGGCATTCCCTTGATGGAAAATGGTCCAGAGTTTAAAATAGAGGTTTCAATTCTTAAAGATGTTGCGACTATCATGATTGACACAAGTGGTTCTAGTCTTTTCAAACGAGGTTATCGTACTGAAAAAGGTGGTGCTCCTATTAAAGAGAACATGGCAGCAGCAATTCTGCAATTATCAAACTGGTATCCAGATAAACCTTTGATCGATCCAACCTGTGGTTCAGGAACCTTCTGTATTGAGGCGGCTATGATTGCTCGTAATATGGCGCCAGGCTTACGCCGTTCCTTTGCTTTCGAAGAATGGAATTGGGTTAGTGATCGTTTGATTCAGGAGATTCGTACGGAAGCTAGCAAGAAGATTAATCGTGAAATTGAGCTAGACATCATGGGCTGTGATATCGATGGCCGCATGGTGGAAATTGCTAAGGCAAATGCTCAGGCTGCGGGGGTTTCTAAGGATATCCACTTTAAGCAGATGCGCGTGCAGGATTTGCGAACAGATAAGATTAATGGAGTTATTATTTCGAATCCACCATATGGGGAACGCTTATCAGATGACGCAGGAGTAACAAAGCTCTATGCTGAGATGGGAGACGTATTTGCTCCACTCAAAACCTGGAGTAAATTTATCCTGACCAGTGATGAAGCTTTTGAAAGTAAATATGGTAGTCAGGCAGATAAAAAACGGAAACTCTATAACGGTACTTTGAAAGTTGATTTATATCAATATTTTGGTCAACGAGTGAAAAGACAAGATGTCAAAGTAGAAAGGAATGCAAATGAGTAAGAAAAGACGCAATCGCCATCACAAGGGTGAGCAAGAATCTAAGTTTGAATTTGAAGAGGCTAAAGATTTAACGGTTGGTCAGGCTATTCGTAAGAACGAAGAAGTTGAAGCAGGTGTGACTCCAGATGATACCATCTTAGATAAATATATCAAGCAACACCGTGAAGAAATCGAAGCAGACAAATTTGAAAATTTACAAACGAAAAAAGAGGAGTCTACTCAAAGCTTGGATGATATGATCCAAGAAGTGAGAGAAACTGCTGAACAAGAAAATGTGTTAAGTCCGGAAGAGGAAGCAATTGCTCTTGCAGTAGCCACAGATACAACTGAAATCGTTGCCCAAGAAGCCGAAGAAGAGGAAACCAGAGTTCTCGAGCAACCTTTTAAGGATGAATTGGAAGCTGTGGAAATGGCTGAGGTTGATAACTCCGAAGTTGCAGTGGTTTATGAGGAAAATGAAGATCAACTTCAGCCCTTATCTCGTTCTGCTCAAGCAGATGATGAACCACAAAATAAAAAGAAATGGGCAATTTTGTCAGCCATTATTTTGCTATTCCTCTTGATTTTTGGAGGTGGCTATTACGTTTATCGTCAGATTACGCGTTCTTCTCAAGAGCTTCAAACGAAGGCGGCGGATTCAGGTTTGGTAAGCAATCAGTCAGTCTATGAACAATTTAATACGCTCTACGACACGTTTTATACTGATGAAAACAAAACAGCTCTTAAAAATAGCCAGTTTAGTCAACTGAATCAATTGAAGGAACTTCTAGATAAACTTGAAGGAGCGAGAGAACATACTCTAGCCAAATCAAAATATGATAGTCTAGAAACCCAAATAAAGGCTATCCAAGAAGTGAACTCTCAATTTGAAACTCCAGCTATTACAGATGGTGTCTTGGATACAAATGCAAAAATCAAAGCGGATGCTAAATTCACGGAAATCAAGACTGGTAATACAGAAATTGATAAACTGCTTGATAAAGCAATCAGCCTTGGTAAGAGTCAATTAACAAGTACAACAACGGCCTCAACAACTGCTTCGACAACAGCAGCGAGCCAGGAAGCGTCAAGCCCGACAACAGAAAGCAGTCCATCTACTTCAACAAGTGATACTGCGGCATCTACTAATAGTGGCTTGTCAAGCGAAGGTGTTAATTTGCAAAGAAGCGCTAGCCGAGTGCCGTACAATCAATCTGCTGTAAACGATAGTAGTAATCCTGCCTGGACCTTTGCAGATGGTGTTCTTGAACAAATCCTTGAGACATCCCGTGCGCGTGGATATATCACTGGAAACCAATATATCTTGGAACGTGTAAATATTGTGAATGGCAATGGATATTACAATCTTTACAAACCAGATGGAACTTATCTCTTCACTCTAAACTGTAAGACAGGATACTTTGTTGGGAATGGTTCTGGCCATGCAGATGATTTAGACTACTAGTCAAATTGTTATAAAATTCTTTCTTTTCACAGATAAACGTGATAAAATAAAACTTATTAAATAAGAGGAGTGTCACATGACAAAAGCAAACTTTGGTGTTGTTGGTATGGCCGTAATGGGTCGTAACCTTGCCCTTAATATTGAATCTCGTGGCTATACAGTTGCCATTTATAACCGTAGTAAAGAAAAAACAGAAGATGTTGTTGCTTGCCATCCTGATAAGAACTTTGTGCCAAGCTATGATATCGAAAGCTTCGTAAACTCTATCGAAAAACCACGCCGTATCATGCTCATGGTTCAAGCAGGACCTGGTACAGATGCAACCATCCAAGCCCTTCTTCCACATTTGGATAAAGGCGATATCTTGATTGACGGAGGAAATACTTTCTATAAAGATACTATCCGTCGTAACGAAGAATTGGCGAACTCTGGTATCAACTTCATTGGTACAGGTGTTTCTGGTGGTGAAAAAGGTGCCCTTGAAGGTCCTTCTATCATGCCTGGTGGACAAAAAGAAGCTTATGAATTGGTAGCAGATGTTCTTGAAGAAATCTCTGCAAAAGCACCAGAAGATGGTAAACCATGTGTGACTTACATTGGTCCTGATGGAGCTGGCCACTATGTGAAAATGGTCCACAATGGTATCGAGTACGGTGATATGCAATTGATTGCAGAAAGCTATGACTTGATGCAACACTTGCTTGGCCTTTCAGCTCAAGATATGGCTGAAATCTTTACTGAGTGGAACAAAGGCGAATTAGACAGCTACTTGATCGAAATCACTGCGGATATCCTTGGACGCAAAGACGACGAAGGTCAAGATGGACCAATCGTAGACTACATCTTGGATGCTGCAGGAAACAAGGGAACAGGTAAATGGACTAGCCAATCAGCTCTTGACCTTGGTGTGCCATTGTCACTGATTACTGAGTCAGTATTTGCGCGCTACATTTCAACTTATAAAGAAGAACGAGTACACGCTAGCAAGGTACTTCCAAAACCAGCTGCTTTCAAATTTGAAGGAGACAAGGCTGAGTTGATTGAAAAGATCCGTCAAGCCCTTTACTTCTCAAAAATCATTTCTTACGCACAAGGTTTTGCGCAATTGCGTGTAGCTTCTAAAGAAAATAACTGGAACTTGCCATTTGCAGATATCGCATCTATCTGGCGCGATGGATGTATCATCCGTTCTCGTTTCTTGCAAAAGATTACAGATGCTTACAACCGTGATGCAGATCTTGCTAACCTTCTTTTGGATGAGTACTTCTTGGATGTAACAGCTAAGTACCAACAATCAGTTCGTGATATTGTAGCTCTTGCAGTTCAAGCAGGTGTACCAGTACCAACCTTCTCAGCAGCCATCACTTACTTTGATAGCTACCGTTCAGCTGATCTTCCAGCAAACTTGATCCAAGCACAACGTGACTACTTTGGTGCCCACACATACCAACGTAAAGACAAAGAAGGAACATTCCACTACTCTTGGTATGACGAAAAATAAGTAGGTCAGCCATGGGGAAACGGATTTTATTACTTGAGAAAGAAAGAAATCTAGCTCATTTTTTAAGTCTGGAACTCCAAAAAGAGCAATACCGAGTTGATCAGGTAGAAGAGGGTCAAAAAGCCCTCTCCATGGCTCTTCAGACTGACTATGACTTGATTTTACTGAATGCTCATCTAGGGGATATGACAGCCCAGGGTTTTGCAGAACAGTTGAGTCGGACTAAGCCAGCTTCGGTTATTATAGTCTTGGACCATCGAGAAGAATTGCAAGACCAACTTGAAACAATCCAGCGTTTCGCTGTTTCATATATCTACAAGCCAGTCATTATCGATGATTTGGTGGCTCGTATTGCAGCAATTTTCCGAGGTCGGGACTTTATCGACCAACACTGTAGTCAGATGAAGGTTCCAACATCCTATCGCAATCTGCGTATGGACGTAGAACATCATACCGTCTATCGTGGCGAGGAGATGATTGCCCTGACTCGTCGTGAATATGACCTTTTGGCTACCCTTATGGGAAGCAAGAAGGTTTAACTCGTGAGCAGTTGCTGGAAAGTGTTTGGAAGTATGAGAGTGCGACCGAAACCAATATTGTGGACGTTTATATCCGTTATCTACGTAGCAAACTTGATGTAAAAGGTCAAAAGAGCTACATTAAAACTGTGCGTGGTGTTGGTTACACCATGCAAGAATAGAAAAGCAGTTGCAGTTATGTAACTGCTTTTTTTGAGTTGTTGAAATGTTGACATATGATTTAATCTTTGCTACAATCATTTTGGAGGAAACAAGAATGAAATTTTTGAAAAAAATGATGCAAGTTGGACTAGCAGTATTCTTTTTTGGTCTGTTAGTAACAAGTACAGTATTTGCGGATACCACAGGTGGCCAATTTGTTGATAAGGATAATAGAAAATATTATGTAAAAGATGATCATAAAGCAATCTATTGGCATAAAATAGACGGTAAAACTTACTATTTTGGTGATAGAGGAGAGATGGTTGTCGGTTGGCAATACGTAGAAATTCATGGAACAGGTTATCGTGATAATTTATTTAATAATCGTCCAGTCTTAGAAATTGGCCTTCAACAGAAGTGGTACTATTTTGGACAAGATGGTGCTTTGCTAGAACAAACAGATAAACAAGTACTAGAGGCAAAAACGTCTGAAAATACAGGAAAAGTATACGGTGAACAATATACTCCATCTGCTGAAAAGAGAACTTATTATTTTGATAATAATTATGCTGTAAAGACTGGCTGGACTTATGAAGACGGCAATTGGTATTATTTAAATAAGCTAGGAAATTCCAACGACGATTCTTCTTATCCACTACCAATTGGTGAAATTGCTAAGGGTTGGACTCAAGATTTCCATGTTACTTTTGGCATTGACAGAAGCAAACCTGCTCCGTGGTACTACCTAGACCCAGAAACTGGCATTATGCAAACGGGTTGGCAATATCTTGGTAACAAGTGGTACTATCTCCGTTCATCAGGTGCTATGGCAACTGGCTGGTATCAAGACGGCTCATCTTGGTATTATCTTGACGCTGAAAATGGGGATATGAAAACGGGCTGGCAATACTTTGGTAACAAGTGGTACTATCTCCGTTCATCAGGAGCTATGGCGACAGGCTGGCTTCAAGACGGCTCAACTTGGTACTACCTAAACGCAAGTAATGGCGATATGAAGACAGGCTGGTTCCAAGTTAATGGTAAATGGTACTATGCCTATAGTTCAGGTGCCTTGGCTGTGAATACAAAAGTAGATGGCTACTACGTCAACTATAATGGCGAGTGGGTTCAGTAATGAAAACAAGCGATTGTGAAGGAAACAATCGCTTTTTTTGTGAAAATATAATAAAATAGAAAGGAATAAAGTTCTAAAATTTTATCTAGAAAAAGACGCTTTTCGTCTGATAGTAGGATTAAATGACAAAAGAAGTTGGTGTCGGTCAGGCACATAGTAAAATTATTTTAATAGGAGAGCATGCAGTGGTGTATGGTTACCCGGCCATCTCTTTGCCTCTTTTAGAGGTTGAAGTGACTTGTCGGGTGGTTCCAGCAGCGACACCATGGCGTCTGTTTGAAGAGGATACCTTGTCTATGGCTGTCTATGCTTCTCTCGAGTATCTAAATATCAAAGATGCTTGCATCCGTTGTCAAATTGACTCTGCTATTCCAGAAAAACGTGGAATGGGTTCTTCGGCAGCCATTAGCATTGCGGCTATTCGCGCGGTATTTGATTATTACCAAGCAGAACTTCCGCATGATGTTTTAGAGATTCTAGTTAATAGAGCAGAGATGATTGCCCATATGAATCCTAGTGGATTGGATGCCAAGACCTGCCTCAGTGATCAGCCTATTCAATTTATTAAGAATGTTGGTTTTAATGAATTAACTATGGATTTATCTGCCTATCTGGTTATTGCAGATACAGGAGTCTATGGACATACTCGGGAAGCTATCCAAGTTGTAGAGAGTAAAGGCAAGGAAGCTTTACCTTTCTTGTATGCACTTGGAGAGTTGACCAAACAAGCTGAAGAAGCAATAAAAACAAAAGATGCCGTGAAGCTGGGAGAAATTCTAACCAAAGCTCATGGAAATCTAAAGGAAATTGGAGTTAGTAGCCCGGAGGCAGATGCCTTGGTTGAAACTGCTCTTGAACATGGAGCTCTAGGCGCCAAGATGAGTGGTGGTGGTCTAGGAGGCTGTATTATCGCCCTGGTTGCAAATGTAAGCCAAGCGCAAGAACTAGCAGAAAGATTAGAAGAGAAAGGAGCTGTTCAGACATGGATCGAAAGCCTGTAACAGTACGTTCCTATGCCAATATTGCTATTATCAAATATTGGGGGAAGAAAGCAGAAAAAGAGATGGTTCCTGCGACTAGCAGTATCTCGTTAACTCTAGAAAATATGTATACGGAGACGACACTTTCTCCTTTACCAGCAGATTCAAAGGCGGATACCTTTTATATTAATGACCAGTTGCAAAACGAAGCTGAGCATGCCAAGATGAGTAAAATCATTGACCGCTACCGTCCTGAAGGAGCAGGTTTTGTTCGTATCGATACTAAGAACAATATGCCAACAGCAGCAGGTCTTTCTTCAAGTTCCAGTGGTTTATCTGCCTTGGTCAAAGCTTGCAACGCCTATTTCCAACTTGGGCTGAATCGTAGAGAATTGGCCTTGGAAGCTAAGTTTGCATCGGGATCTTCATCTCGTAGTTTTTATGGCCCCTTAGCAGCCTGGGACAAGGATAGTGGAGAAATTTATCCAGTTGAAACGGACTTGAAACTAGCTATGATTATGTTGGTCTTGGAAGACCAGAAAAAACCAATTTCCAGTCGAGATGGGATGAAGCTCTGTGTGGAAACTTCGACAACTTTTGAAGACTGGGTTCGTCAGTCTGAACAAGACTACAAGGATATGTTGGTCTACCTTAAGGAAAATGACTTTCAGAAAGTTGGAGAATTGACAGAAAAGAACGCTCTTGCTATGCATGCTACGACAAAAACTGCAACGCCATCCTTCTCTTATCTGACAGATGCTAGCTATGAGGCTATGGATTTTGTTCGTCAGCTTAGAGAACAAGGAGAATCTTGCTACTTTACCATGGATGCGGGCCCTAATGTCAAGGTTCTTTGCTTGGAAGAGGACTTGGAACATTTATCAGAACTTTTAGGTCAACGCTATCGCTTAATCGTTTCAAAAACAAAGGATTTGAGCCAAGATGACGATTGTTAAAACTTGTGGGAAGCTCTATTGGGCTGGGGAGTATGCCGTTTTAGAACCAGGACAGTTAGCGCTAATAAAGGCTATTCCCATCTATATGACGGCTGAGATTAAAGCGTCTAATGATTATCGACTCTACTCAGATATGTTTTCCTATAGTGTGGACTTGCGAGCGGATTCTTCTTATGCCTTGATTCAAGAAACAGTTGCCTTGGTGGAGGAGTATCTAACTGCCCAAGGAGTTGAACTGCAGCCTTTTTCTTTAGACATTCGTGGGAAAATGGAGCGTGAGGGGAAGAAGTTTGGCCTGGGTTCTAGTGGCAGTGTGGTTGTTTTGGTCATCAAGGCCATGCTTGCGTTCTATGAAAGACCCGCTGACAGAGAACTCTTGTTTAAATTGGCGAGTGCTGTACTTCTTAAACGTGGGGACAATGGCTCCATGGGGGACATTGCCTGTATCGTATCAGAAAACCTCGTCCTCTATCAGTCATTTGACCGTGAGAAAGTGGCAGATTGGCTAGAAAAAGAAAACTTGCAGACTGTATTAAATCGTGATTGGGGTTTTTCAATCGCGAGCGTTGAACCGGTTTTGACATTTGACTTTCTGGTTGGTTGGACCAAGGAAGTGGCTGTATCTAGTCATATGGTCAAGCAAATCAAGGATAATATGAACTCTAGCTTTTTACAGGCTTCAAAAGACACAGTAGCTAACTTGGTAAAGGCTTTGCAGGTAGGTCAAGAAGAAACCGTTATTGACTTACTAGAACAAGCTAGCCAACTCTTAGAAGGCTTGAGTTCAGATATTTACACACCTTCGCTCAGACAATTAAAAGATGCCAGTAGAGACTTAAAAGCTGTCGCTAAGAGCAGTGGTGCTGGTGGTGGAGACTGTGGGATAGCACTTAGCTTTGACCAAGATTCGACCACATTACTGAAAAAACGCTGGGCTGATCTAGGAATTGAGCTCTTATATCAAGAAAGGATGGGACATGACGATAAATCGGAAGGATGAACACATCCGCTATGCCCTTGAACAAAACAGTACTTATAATAGTTTTGATGAAGTGGAGTTGATTCACTCCTCGCTACCCTTATATGACTTAGATGAAATTGATCTTTCGACAGAATTTGCAGGGCGAAAATGGGACTTTCCTTTTTATATCAATGCCATGACGGGTGGAAGCGATAAGGGGAGAGAGAAATCAATCAAAAGCTGGCTCAGGTGGCTGAAGCCTGTGGGATTTTATTTGTAACGGGTTCCTACAGCGCTGCTCTCAAAGATTCTTCAGATGATTCTTTTTCAGTCAAAACTAGTTACCCTGACCTCCTTCTTGGAACCAATATTGGCTTAGACAAACCTGTAGAACTAGGTCTACAAACAGTAAAAGAGATGAATCCCCTTCTATTACAAGTTCATGTTAATGTCATGCAGGAATTGCTCATGCCAGAGGGTGAACGTCAATTTAGATTATGGCAGCATAATCTGAAAGATTATGCTGAGCAAATCTCTGTGCCTCTTGTTTTAAAAGAAGTCGGCTTTGGTATGGATGTGAAAACCATTGCTAAGGCTTATGAGATGGGAATACGAACAGTTGATTTGTCTGGGCGTGGGGGAACCAGCTTCGCCTATATCGAAAACCGTCGCAGTGGACAGCGTGACTACCTCAATGACTGGGGTCAATCGACCATGCAAGCTCTTCTGAATGCCCAAGACTGGAAAGACAAGATGGAACTTTTAGTTAGTGGAGGAGTTCGCAATCCACTAGATATCATCAAATGCTTGGTGTTTGGAGCCAAGGCAGTTGGTCTATCGCGCACTATGTTAGAGCTGGTTGAAAACTACCCAGTGGATGTCGTTATTTCCATTGTTGAAAGCTGGAAGGAAGACCTACGCTTGATTATGTGTGCCCTTAATTGTGCAAGGATTAAGGATTTGCAAGAGGTCGACTATCTCCTTTATGGAAAATTAAAAGAAGCAAAAGAGTAACTATAAGGAGGTCGGGATTTTGGTCCCGGTCTTTTTATCATTCCTCAGACTGATGTGACATTTTGGTTTTGTGATACAATAAAATAAAGAGGACGGATACATGCGAAAATTTCAAATTTTTCTATTTATTGAAGCTTGTTTATTGACAGGAGCTCTGATTATGATGGTATCAGAGCATTTTTCCCGTTTTCTACTGATATTGCTCTTGTTTTTACTGCTGATTCGATATTATACTGGAAAACAGGGAAATAACTTTATTTTAGTGGCAGTGAGTATTCTATTTTTCTTTATCATCATGCTCAATCCCTTTGTCATTTTAGCCATCTTTGTGGCCTTGCTATACAGCCTGTTCCTGCTTTACCCTATGATGAACCAGGAAAGAGAAGATACCAATCTGGTTTTTGAGGAAGTAGTGACGGTAAAGAGGGAGAAAAATCGCTGGTTTGGAAGTCTTCATCACTTCTCTAGCTATCAGACCTGTCGTTTTGATGATATCAATCTCTTTCGCCTTATGGGGAAGGATACCATTCATCTAGAGCACGTGATTTTAAGCAATCATGATAATGTCATCATCTTGAGAAAACTGGTGGGTACGACTAGAATTATCGTACCAGTGGATGTAGAAGTCAGCCTTAGTGTCAATTCTCTGTACGGAGATTTAACCTTTTTTGACCAGCCTAAACGTGCTTTGCGTAATGAGCAATTTCATCAAGAAACCAGAGATTATCTCAAGAGTCCCAAGAGTGTTAAGATTCTTTTGACAACTATGGTTGGAGATGTTGAGGTGGTTAGAGGATGAAAAAACAACCCTATATTTTAATTGGTCTTACCTCTTTTCTCTTTGTCGCTTTTCTATTTCGAAGTATTTTCAAGGTCTTGGATTTGGAGTGGACTTCTCTTTTTCAAGATATAGAGAAAACAGAAAAAATCCTATTTCTAGCTTTGATGTTTAGCCTTGCTCTAGCCTTTTTATTAGTCTTGTTTTGGACAATGGTTGACGAAATTTCACGTAGAAAAATCCAAGCTAATCTTAAGAATCTGCTGGCTGGTAAAGATATTAAAAGTCTAGGGGATGCCGACTTAGATGCAAGTTTTAAAAATTTATCAGGCAAGCTCGGTTTGTTAACAGAAGCCATTCAAAAAGCTGACAATCAGGTATTGCTCAAAGAAGAACAGATTATTGAAAAGGAGCGCAAGCGAATCGCGCGTGACTTGCATGATACAGTCAGCCAGGAAATTTTTGCGGCCCATATGATGTTGTCAGGACTCAGTCAACAAGCTTCCAAGTTAGACAAAGAGAAGATGCAAACCCAACTCCAGAGTGTGACAGCTATTTTGGAGACAGCCCAGATAGATTTGCGTATTCTACTCTTGCATTTACGACCAATTGAACTGGAACGAAAGAGTCTGGTTGAGGGGATTCAGCTGCTTCTCAAAGAATTGGAAGAAAAAAGTGAACTCAAAGTCAGCTTTAAATATCAGGTGAACGAACTACCTAAAAAGATTGAGGAACATATCTTCCGTATCGTCCAAGAATTGATTAGCAATACTCTCCGTCATGCCCAAGCTTCTTGTCTAGATGTTTATCTTTATCAAACGGAAACAGGCTTGCAGTTAAAGGTAGTAGACAACGGTCGCGGTTTTCAGTTAGATGATGTTGATGAACTAAGCTATGGACTCCGGAATATCAAAGAACGAGTGGAAGATATGGCAGGGAGCATACAACTATTAACAGCACCCAAGCAGGGTTTGGCAGTGGATATCCGCATCCCCTTGCTTGATTGACGAACAAAAGGAAATAAAATGAAACTATTATTAGTAGATGACCACCAAATGGTGCGTCTTGGTTTAAAAAGTTATTTTGAACTACAAGATGATGTAGAGGTTGTTGGAGAAGCAACTAATGGAGCCGAAGGGATTTCCATGGCTTTGGCTCTTCGCCCTGATGTGATTGTGATGGATATTGTGATGCCTGAAGTCAACGGGATTGACGCAACTCTAGCTATTCTCAAAGAATGGCCAGAGGCTAAAATCTTGATTGTATCATCTTATCTAGACAATGAAAAAATCATGCCAGTCTTGAATGCGGGGGCTAAAGGCTATATGCTCAAGACATCAAGTGCCGATGAGTTGCTACATGCTGTTCGTAAGGTAGCAGCTGGTGAGTTCGCTATTGAACAAGAGGTGAGCAAGAAGGTAGAATACAACCGCAATCATGTTGAACTACATGAAGATCTGACTGCTCGTGAACGCGATGTCCTTCAACTGATTGCTAAGGGCTATGAAAATCAGCGCATTGCAGATGAGCTCTTTATCTCCCTTAAGACAGTCAAGACCCATGTCTCCAATATCCTAGCCAAACTTGAAGTTAGTGATCGTACCCAGGCAGCTGTTTATGCTTTTCAACACCATCTGGTGGGTTCTGATGAATTTTAGGGGACATAGGATGTAACTGAAGCATGGAGGAAAAGCGCATCCATTACTTGAAAAAATTCGCTACTATATGGTATAATGGACTGTATTAAAAATTTTAAGGAGAAATGACAGAATGTCTGTATCATTTGAAAATAAAGAAACAAACCGTGGTGTCTTGACTTTCACTATCTCTCAAGACCAAATCAAACCAGAATTGGACCGTGTATTTAACTCAGTAAAGAAAACTCTTAACGTTCCAGGTTTCCGTAAAGGTCACCTTCCACGTCCTATCTTCGACCAAAAATTTGGTGAAGAAGCACTTTACCAAGATGCAATGAACGCTCTTTTGCCAGATGCTTATGAAGCAGCTGTTAAAGAAGCTGGTCTTGAAGTAGTTGCTCAACCAAAAATTGACGTAACTTCTATGGAAAAAGGTCAAGACTGGGTTATCACTGCAGAAGTTGTTACAAAACCTGAAGTTAAATTGGGTGAATACAAAAACCTTGAAGTATCAGTTGATGTAGATAAAGAAGTAACTGACGCTGATGTAGATGCACGTATCGAACGTGAACGCAACAACTTGGCAGAATTGGTTATCAAAGATGGTGCTGCTGAAGAAGGCGACACTGTTGTTATCGACTTCGTTGGTTCTATCGACGGTGTTGAATTTGACGACGGAAAAGGTGAAAACTTCTCACTTGGACTTGGTTCAGGACAATTCATCCCTGGATTTGAAGACCAATTGGTTGGACACTCAGCTGGTGAAACTGTTGACGTTATCGTAACATTCCCAGAAGACTACCAAGCAGAAGATCTTGCAGGTAAAGAAGCTAAATTCGTAACAACTATCCACGAAGTTAAAGCTAAAGAAGTTCCAGCTCTTGACGATGAACTTGCAAAAGATATCGACGAAGAAGTTGAAACTCTTGACGAATTGAAAGAAAAATACCGCAAAGAATTAGCTGCTGCTAAAGAAGAAGCATACAAAGATGCCGTTGAAGGTGCAGCAATCGATAAAGCTGTAGAAAACGCTGAAATCGTTGATCTTCCAGAAGAAATGATCCACGAAGAAGTTCACCGTTCAGTAAATGAATTCCTTGGCAACTTGCAACGTCAAGGTATCAACCCTGATATGTACTTCCAAATCACTGGAACTACTCAAGAAGACCTTCACAAACAATACGAAGCAGAAGCTGAGTCACGTACGAAGACTAACCTTGTTATCGAAGCAGTTGCGAAAGCTGAAGGATTTGACGCTACTGAAGAAGAAATCCAAAAAGAAATTGAGCAATTGGCTGCAGACTACAACATGGAAGTTGCTCAAGTACAAAGCTTGCTTTCAGCTGATATGTTGAAACACGATATCACAATCAAAAAAGCTGTTGAATTGATCACAAGCACTGCAACAGTAAAATAATCTGAAAAGATAAAAAGCCCACCGGATTCGGTGGGCTTTCTTATGCTTTATTTTCCGAAAAACTCCTGAAGGTCATCTTGACTAATTCCAATCATAGCTGGGATACTAGACCAGTTTTCCTCGGTGAGGATGTAGGATTGTCCAGAATCATTTGTTGTGGCAGTTTCAGAGAAGGCTTGTTTACTTTCTTCAATATTATTTTCAATTAAATCACTAAAACGTTCAATTAGATAGGTCTTGCGAGCTGTTCCAATGTGTTTGGTCGCATAATCAAAGGCCTGCAGTTCACCAAGTAGGATGAGCTTGCTTTTGGCACGAGTGATAGCAGTGTAGATGAGATTGCGCTCCAGCATGCGCTTGCTAGCACTGGTAATCGGAAGGATCACAACTGGAAACTCACTCCCCTGTGACTTATGGATACTCATAGCATAGGCCAGACGAATTTTGTACCATTCATTTCGAGGATAGGAAACCTCGTTGCCATCAAAATCGATGATAATTTCATCTTGCTTAGATTCTGTGTATTTTCCAGGAATCAGGTCTGTAATATAGCCTAAATCTCCATTAAAGATATTGATTTCAGCATCGTTGACTAGATGAATGACCTTATCGCCTTTGCGATAATGAAACTGACTTGCTTCAAAACTAATTTGTCCCTTTTGAAGAGGATTGAGCAGTTCTTGCATGAGTTGATTGATGGCATCAATTCCTGCTGTACCACGATACATAGGAGCCAGAACTTGGATGTCACGTGCAGGGATGCCACTTCTAATAGCAGCACCTATGATTTTTTCAATGGTCGCAGGGATATGGTTGCTGGCGATTTCAAAGTAGGAACGATCTGCTTTTTTCTGAGTGAAATCTGCAGGTAAAATTCCCTGACGAATCTGACTAGCAAGGGTGACGATGGTTGATTCTTCGCTCTGACGGTAGATTCTTTCCAAGCGTGTTTGAGGAATACTTGAAATCTGGAGTAAGTCAGCCAAGACTTGACCAGGACTAACCGATGGCAACTGGTCACTATCTCCAACTATGAGAATTTTACTATTAGAGGAGATATTGGAGAAGAGTTGGTTGGCTAGCCAGGTATCCACCATAGAGAACTCGTCTACGATGATAAAATCAGCATCTAGATAATCTTCCAAATGACTGGTATCGTCGTCTCCAGTCATCCCCAAATGGCGGTGAATCGTTGCACTAGGCAAGCCTGTCAACTCATTCATACGACGAGCCGCGCGACCAGTTGGAGCAGCTAGGAGAATCGGTAGATTGCTCTTTTTCTTGAGATCAAGTCCTTCCATTAGAGCATAAACACCAATAATCCCATTGATAACAGTGGTTTTACCCGTACCAGGTCCACCTGTCAGGATAAAGACCTTGTTTTGGATAGCGTCGCAGATTGCCTGCTTTTGAATAGCATCGTATTGAATGCCTAATTCTTCTTCAACAGTTGCGATATGTTCCTGAATGGTTTTTATTTCGTATTTATTGGGTTCTTCTTTTTCAAGAATGCGAATGAGGTGATTATGGATCCCTTCTTCAGCGAAAAAGAGGCTGTTATCAAAGATTTTCGTATCAACCTGCTGAACTTTTTCTTCTTCAATGAGATTGGATAATTCTTGTGCAAGTTGACTGGGCTCCAGTTCAACAGGTCGTGAGGATTCAAGTAGGGTTAGAGTCTTTTCTAATAAATCTCTAGCTTCAACATAAGTATCCCCACTTTCCATACAAGCATTTAAAAGGCTATGAACAAGGCCAGCTCGAAAGCGTTCAGGTGCCTGACTTTCAATCCCCAATTCCTGAGCCAATTGGTCAGCGATAGTAAAGCCCAAGCCTTTGATATCTTCTACCAACTGGTAGGGATAATTTTCAACGATATCGATGGTTTCCTCTTTATAGGTATCCTGAATTTGAATTGCTAATTTATTGGGAATTCCGTAGTTGGCAAGTTTGGCCAAAACCATTTCTGTCCCGTAGTTGAGGCGAAGCGTGGAAACGAAGGCCTCACGACTTTTAGAAGACAGCCCTGAGATGGTTTCGAGTTTCTCAGGATGCTCTAGGATTTCATCAATGGTATTTTCTCCATAGAGTTCCACAATCTTTTGGGCAGTTTTGAGCCCAATCCCTTTGAAATGGCTACTAGAGAAATACTTAACTAAGCCCTTGCTAGTTGGTTTTGCTCTTTCGTAACGGGAAATCTGCAGTTGTTCTCCGTATTTGGAGTGTTGGACAATCTGCCCCCAGAAAGTGTATTCTTCTCCCTCGATAACATCAGCCATGGTCCCTGTAACAATGATCTCGAAATCATCAAAGTCCTCAGCATTGGTATCCTCTATATCTAAAAGGAGAATACGGTAAAAGTTGCTGACATTTTCAAAAATAATACGTTCAATCGTACCTGTAAAATAGACTTCCATATAATTCCTTTACATTCCTGAATGAAATCTATCATTCAGAATAGAATGAGAAGAGGCTGAGATTTATATTTCTCGGCCTCTTAGTGTTCTTAAAATGTTCCGATACGTTTGAGTGGCCAGAAACGGAATTTAGCCTCTCCAATGATATCTTTTGCTTTAAAAGTACCAACATGTCGACTGTCACTAGATACCAGACGGTCATCACCAAGTAGGAGGTATTGTCCCTCTGGAACAGTGAAGGTAAAGCTAGTATTGAAGTTAACATCTAAGGTAAAGGCATCAGCTTTTTCAGCAAGACTTCTGAAGTACTCGCCTTTTTTCCCATCCCAGCTATCTCCGGTATAGGTTGATTGGAGTTTATCCTCTTTAAAGCGTTTGAGATAATCTGCTAGGTAAGGCTCATCGGTTTCTTGATTGTTGATGTAGAGCTTATCATTTTCGTAACGGATGGTATCACCTGGCAATCCGATGACTCGCTTCACGATATCTTTATTCCCTTCATCCTCATGAGCGACAACTATATCAAAGCGATCGATAGGGAGATGTTTGACAACGAAGAGAATTTCTCCATCAGCTAGAGTAGGGTCCATAGAGTGTCCTTCTACACGAACATTGCTCCAGAGAAAGAGACGGCTGAGACCTACTAATGCAATAATCAGGAAGAAAATTCCCCACTCTTTTAAATATTTTAAAATAATTCATACTTTTACCTTTCTAGAAGTTGCTTAGCTTTTTCAGTGTTTTTAAAATGCAGCTTTGCACAGAATCCGAGCCCTTTCATTCCATATGCTTGAAGGATTTGGCTAGCTACCTTGTCAGAAGCAGTTCCAGCACCACTTGGAAGTTGGAATCCCAGCTCTCGTCCTAGGTTTTCAAGATTTTCTAGGAAGAGATCACGCGCAATGATGGAGCTAACTGCAACAGCCAAGTACTTGCCCTCAGCTTTTTCCTCTAGCGTGACTGGATTAGGAAAATGATTGGCTTCATTTTTTAGATACTTTTCATAATTTTGTGAGCTGGTAAAGGCGTCAATAACAATTTTTTCAGGCTCAACTCCCTTTTGAAGGAGGAGAAAGATTGCTTGATTGTGAAGAGCTACCTTGACAGAAACAGCATTATAGCGTTCCCCAATAACTTCGTTATACTTACTTGGCGAAAGAAGGAGTGCTTGATGCTGAATCTTCTCCTTAAGAAGGGGAGCAAGCTGACGAATCTTTTGGTCAGTTAGTGTTTTAGAATCTCCAACCCCGAGTTTTCGTAAAAAGTCATGCTGATCAGGAGTTACAAATGACGCCACTACAGCCAGACCACCGAAGTAGGAACCATTTCCAACCTCATCTGTTCCAATCAAGGGGGAAATTTTGCCCGCTAACTACTTGTGCTACTTGATAACCAAAAAAGCTAGCATAGCTTTCAGCAGCTTCTCCTTGCAAGAGGATTTTCCCAGATGTATAGACGGAAACACTGGCTTGAGGAAGTTTTAAAAAGTAGCGTATATAGGGGTTTTTACTAGGAGTGAGTGCATGTTCATGCTTTTGAATAAAAGCCTGAATTTCCTTTTCACTCGGAGTTAATGTGATACTTGCCATAGTCTCTATTGTACCATAAAAAGCGCTAGAATTGGTAAAAACTGACAAACTAAGTGAAATTTGGTATAATATCTTGAGGTGAATTTTATGGCAAATTTAAATCGATTCAAGTTTACATTTGGGAAAAAAACATTAACCCTGACAACTGAACATGACAATCTTTTCATGGAGGAGATTGCTAAAGTTGCGACGGAAAAGTATGAAGCAATCAAAGAACAAATGCCTGGAGCTGATGATGAGACAGTAGCTATTCTCTTAGCAGTTAACTGCTTGTCAACACAGCTCAGTCGTGAGATTGAATTTGATGATAAGGAGCAAGAGTTAGAATCGCTCCGTTATAAAGTGGTTGCGGCTAAACAAGAGCAGAGTAAGATTGAGGATTCCCTATGATTTCCATTCTACTCTTATTAATCCTTGCTTGGAGCTTTTATATTGGTTACCGCAGAGGAATTATTTTACAAGCATATTATCTTGTAGCAACGATTGTCTCTGCTTATTTTGCAAGCAAATATTACCTAGCTTTAGGGCAGAAGTTCAATTTATTAATCCCTTATGCTAATCCGCAGGAAGGACAGGGAACTTTCTTTTTCCCATCCAATCAACTTTTCCATCTAGATAAGGTTTTTTATGCAGGTGTCGGCTTCCTCTTAGCCTTTACGATTTTTTACTGCATCGGCCGTTTGCTTGGTCTTTTTCTAAACCTAGTACCAAGTAAGATACTTGATGGGAAATACTACCGTATCGGTGCGGGTGTGCTATCAATCGGTGTGACCTTATTTGTACTCCAGATGATGTTAACGATTCTCGCGACTGTGCCATTACAAATTGTTCAAAATTCACTTGAAAATAGCTTTGTAGCTAGACATATCATCCAAAGCATTCCATTCACAACTAATTTTATTAAACAGCTTTGGGTTACTAAAATAATCGGTTAAAAAGGGCGGGAACTATTCCTAGCCTTTTGTTTACAATTTCGAAAAGTAAGAGATTGATTTAAAGAGTTGAAAATAAGAAAAGCCATAACTTTTATACTAAGGAAATAAGATGAATACAAAAATACTAGAAACGTTAGAATTTAACAAGGTCAAGGCTTTATTTGAACCTCATCTTTTGACGGAACAAGGACTAGAACAGTTAAAAGAGCTAGTCCCAACAGATAAAGCTGATAAAATTAGACAGGCCTTTGCAGAGATGAAGGAGATGCAAGAACTCTTTGTTGAGCATCCTCATTTCAGCATTTCGGCAACAAAAGATATTGCAGCTACCTGCAAACGTTTGGAGATGGGTGCTGATCTCAACATAGAGGAATTTCTCCTTCTCAAACGTGTCATATTTGCCAGCCGTGAACTGAAAAATTTCTATGATAATCTTGAGAATGTCCGCTTGGACCACTTGGCAAATTGGTTTGAGAAACTTCATGATTTTCCACAACTGCAGGGCAATCTCCAAGCTATCAATGAAGCTGGATTTATTGAGAATTTTGCTAGTGAAGAATTAGCACGAATCCGTCGTAAAATCCATGATAGCGAGAGCCAAGTTCGTGACGTCTTGCAAGAACTTCTCAAACAAAAGGCTCAGATGTTGACTGAAGGTATCATCGCTAGTAGAAATGGTCGCCAGGTTCTTCCTGTCAAAAACACCTATCGTAATAAGATTGCTGGTGTGGTTCATGATATTTCTGCCAGCGGGAACACTGTCTATATTGAACCGCGTGAAGTAGTCAAGCTAAGCGAAGAAATCGCCAGTCTTCGTGCAGATGAACGCTATGAGATGATGCGTATCCTTCAGGAACTCTCTGAACGAGTAAGACCGCATGCAGCTGAAATCGCAAATGATGGTTGGATTATTGGACATTTAGACTTGATTCGGGCTAAGGTTCGCTTTATCCAAGAGACAGAAGCAGTGGTGCCACAAGTCTCTGAAGGACAGGAGATTCAACTCCTTCATGTTCGCCATCCCTTGGTGCAAAATGCTGTTGCTAATGATGTACACTTTGGTAAAAATCTAACAGCCATCGTCATCACTGGTCCCAATACGGGTGGTAAGACCATTATGCTCAAAACCTTAGGTTTGACGCAATTGATGGCTCAGTCAGGTTTGCCGATTTGGCCGATAAAGGAAGTCGTGTGGGAATTTTTGAGGAAGTCTTTGCGGATATTGGAGACGAACAATCCATCGAACAAAGTCTTTCAACCTTCTCTAGTCACATGACCAATATCGTTGATATTCTTGGTAAGGTTAACCAAAACTCGCTTTTGCTACTTGATGAGCTTGGAGCAGGTACAGATCCCCAGGAAGGAGCTGCCCTTGCCATGTCTATTCTAGAGGACCTGCGCTTGCGTCAGGTCAAGACTATGGCAACCACTCACTATCCTGAACTCAAGGCCTACGGAATTGAAACGGCCTATGTTCAAAATGCCAGCATGGAGTTTGATACAGCTAGCTTGCGCCCGACCTATCGCTTTATGCAAGGCGTACCTGGTCGAAGCAACGCCTTTGAGATTGCTAAACGTCTCGGCTTGTCAGATGTCATCGTAGGCGATGCTAGCAAGCAGATTAACCAAGACAATGATGTCAATCGCATTATTGAGCAATTGGAAGAGCAGACGCTTGAAAGCCGTAAACGTCTTGAGAATATTCGCCAAGTCGAGCAAGAAAACCTCAAGATGAACCGTGCCCTAAAAAAACTCTACAACGAGCTTAATCGTGAGAAGGAAACAGAACTCAATAAGGCGCGTGAGCAAGCTGCGGAGATTGTTGACTTAGCTCTGGCAGAAAGTGATGATATTCTTAAAAATCTTCACGGCAAATCTCAACTAAAACCACATGAGATTATCGAAGCCAAGGCCAAACTCAAGAAGTTAGCACCTGAAAAAGTTGATCTTTCTAAAAATAAGATTCTCCAAAAGGCTAAGAAAAAACGAGCTCCAAAAGTTGGGGATGATATCATCGTTTTAAGCTATGGTCAACGAGGTACCTTGACCAATCAACTCAAGGATGGCCGTTGGGAAGCTCAAGTTGGCTTGATTAAGATGACCCTTGAGGAAAAAGAGTTTGACTTAGTACAAGCTCAACAAGAAGCGCCAGTCAAGAAAAAACAAGTGAACGTGGTCAAGCGTGCTGCTGGTAAAGCACCACAGGCTCGACTAGACCTTAGAGGCAAACGCTATGAGGAGGCTATGGAAGCCTTGGATGCCTTTATCGACCAAGCCCTGCTCAACAACATGGCCCAAGTGGACATCATCCATGGTATCGGTACAGGAGTCATTCGTGAAGGAGTAACCAAATATCTCCAAAGAAACAAGCAAGTCAAGAGCTTTGGCTATGCGCCACAAAATGCAGGTGGTTCTGGAGCGACTATCGTTACCTTTAAAAGCTAACCAAGCTATAGAATGAAATGGCAAAAGAGTACCTATCAAGTGATAGGTACTTTTTTGATGAATTTATTTTAATCATTATTGTTAGTGAGTATTTTAAAAGGGGACAATCGTTTTATAGCCAAAAAAATTGATGAAGCCTTGTCTAACTGAGCTTTATTTATGCTATACTGATGGTAACGTCATTTTCGGAGGTTGGTATGAAAAAACTCCCCTTAGCCTTTTCAGGTTGCTTATTGGGATTGGCTGGAGCAGGAAATCTCATCTTGGATATTTTTCCGCTTTTATCACACATCTTAAGTTTGTCAGGCTTGATTTTATGGTTTTATTTTTTGGTGAGCCACCTCAATAACTGGCATGAAAGTAAGCAAGAATTAAAGAAAGCCCCTGTTTGTCAGGAATGGCAACCTTTCCCATGGCAGGGATGATTTTATCAACGTATTTATTACGAATCTTACCCCCGAATATGAGCATTGTTGCACAGATTCTCTGGTGGTTTGCTTTTCTTCTAGATGTTTACCTCATCTTATACTTTACAAAGAACTATGCCTTGGTTAAACAAAGGGCCAGTGCAACACCAACTTGGACAGTTCTTTATGTAGGAATTGCAGTAGCAAGCTTGACCTACCCCGTGGTGGGCATTGTTGGGATTGCCTATGGAGCTTGGATTTTTGGTTTTATCTTAACCCTTATCCTTTACCCTCTAATTTATCAAGATTTGAGGAAAAATCCATTACCGCTCGCTTTGCTGGGGCAAGAAGGAATCTATTGTGCTCCATTTTCTCTCCTTTTGGCAGCATTAGTGAGAGTAGGAGGATACAGTCTTCCTAGTTGGACTTTACTAGTTATGATCCTTGCATCACAGACCTTCTTTTTCTTTGTCCTTAGTCGCTTGCCAAGGATTTTAAAACAAGGTTTCCAACCAGCCTTCTCAGCCCTAACCTTTCCAACCATCATCACAGCAACTTCATTGAAAATGGCCCAGGGCATTCTGCAGTTTCCGGTCCTCAACCTCGCCGTTTGGTTAGAGATGATTATTTGTTTAACAATCCTTATCTACGTATTAGTAGAGTATATACGATATTTAAGGAACTAAAAGAACCCCTAGCACGGAGAAGCACTAGGGGGGGTGTTCTATATTTAGTTTAAGAAGATTTTGGAACCATTCGAAACAACACAGATCTAAAACTAAAATATAACATCCTTACTGATTTTTAACAAATTTTTTACTAATAAATCATTATTTTTTTGTTGAATTCTTAAGAATAAGTAGTATAATGAACCTATAGTTATATTTTTAAGGGGTTAAATATTTTTATATAATAACAATTATAAAATGGAGAGGGATGAAAAATAAATTAGTATAGTAGTTAAAAAAATTAACTTTAATTTCGAAAAACTTTAAAAAAATTTATTTATAGGAGGATTATAAATACATGAATTCAAAAAAATACTCTATCGGTCTTGATATTGGTACAAATAGCGTAGGATGGGCAATTATTACGGATGACTATAATGTACCGTCAAAAAAAATGAAAGTTCTAGGTGATACCGATAAACACTTCATAAAGAAATCTGATTGGTGCATTGTTATTTGACGAGGGGACTACTGCTAAAGATAGACGTCTCAAACGAACAGCGCGCCGTCGTTACATTCGTCGTCACAATAGGCTTCGCTATTTACAAGAAATCTTTGTTGAAGAAATGAGTAAAGTAGATGAAAGCTTTTTTCTTCGTTTAGAAGATTCATTCCTAGTTCCTGAAGAAAAGAGAGGAAGTAAATATCCTATTTTTCCTACCTTGTCAGAAGAAAAAGAATATCATAAGAATTTCCCAACTATCTATCATTTGAGAAAACACTTGACGGACTCAAAAGAAAAGGCGGACTTACGCTTAATCTATCTGGCATTAGCTCATATGATTAAATACCGCGGACATTTTTTATACGAAGAATCTTTCGATATTAAAAACAATGATATCCAAAAAATCTTTAATGAATTTTTAAGCATTTACGACAACACCTTTGAAGGAAATTCGCTTAGTGGACAAAACTCACAAGTAGAAGCAATTTTTACTGATAAAATCACTAAATCTGCAAAGAGAGAACGTATCCTAAAGCTTTTCCCAGAAAAAGAATCTATTGGACTATTTGCTGAATTTTTGAAACTAATTTTAGGGAATCAAGCTGATTTTAAAAAACATTTTAACTTAGAAGAAAAAGCCCCACTACATTTCTCTAAAGATACCTATGATGAGGATTTAGAAAACTTGCTCGGACAAATTGGAGATGACTATACAGACCTTTTCCTAGTTGCTAAAAAACTCTATGACGCTATTCTCCTATCAGGAATATTAACTGTCACAGATTCTACAACCCAGGCTCCTCTGTCATCATCTATGATTGAGCGCTATGAAAATCACCAAAAAGACTTGGCAACTTTAAAACAATTCATCAAAAACAATCTTACAGAAAAATATGATGAAGTTTTTTCTGATCAATCTAAAGATGGGTATGCTGGGTATGTTGATGGGAAGACCACTCAAGAAGCATTTTATAAATATATCAAAAAACTGCTATCTGCATTTGACGGAGCCGATTATTTCCTTGATAAAATTGAACGTGAAGATTTTTTGAGAAAACAACGCACCTTTGATAATGGTTCTATTCCTTATCAAATTCATCTTCAAGAAATGAATGCTATTCTCCATCGTCAAGGAGAACACTATCCATTTCTGAAAGAAAATAGAGAAAAGATTGAAAAAATCTTAACCTTCCGTATTCCTTACTACGTTGGTCCATTGGCTCGTGGCAATCGTGATTTTGCATGGCTGACTCGAAATTCAGACGATGCAATCCGACCATGGAATTTCGAAGAAATTGTTGATAAATCAAGTTCTGCTGAAGACTTCATCCACAGAATGACTAACTATGACCTGCATCTGCCAGAAGAGAAAGTTTTGCCTAAACACAGTCTCTTGTATGAAACATTTACCGTCTATAATGAATTAACAAAAGTAAAATTTATTGCTGAAGGAATGAGAGACTATCAATTCCTTGACAGTGGACAGAAAAAGGAAATTATCAATAAATTATTCAAAAAGAAAAGAAAAGTAACTGAAGATGATATCATCGATTGTTTACAAAAGCTTGATAACTACGATGGAATCGAACTAAAAAGGAATTGAAAAAAACAATTTAATGCAAGTCTATCTACTTATCATGACTTACTAAAAAAATTATCAGAGATAAAGAATTTATGGATGATCCTAAAAATGGAGATATTCTTGAAAATGTTATCCATACTCTCACAATTTTTGAAGATCGAGAAATGATTAAACAACGACTTGCTCAATATAATTCTATCTTTGATGAGAAAGTGATTAAGGCGCTGTCTCGTAAACATTACACTGGTTGGGGGAAACTCTCTGCTAAGTTGATTAACGGTATCAGGGATAAACAAACGGGGAAAACTATTCTTGACTACTTGATGGATGATGGCAAGAGCAATCGTAACTTTATGCAGTTAATCAAGGATGATGGACTTTCTTTCACGAAAATTATTGATAAAGCACAAGTTGTGGGTGAAACAGATAATTTACGACAAGTTGTCCAAGAACTTCCAGGAAGCCCTGCTATTAAAAAGGGAATTTTGCAAAGTATCAAGATTGTTGATGAACTTGTTAAGGTTATGGGCCATGCTCCCGAGTCCATTGTGATTGAGATGGCACGAGAAAATCAGACTACTGCCAGAGGGAAAAAGAATTCCCAACAGAGATATAAGCGCATTGAAGATTCATTAAAAAATTTAGCTTCTGGGCTCGATTCAAATATATTAAAAGAAAATCCAACAGATAATATTAAACTTCAAAATGACCGTCTCTTCCTCTACTATCTCCAAAATGGGAAAGACATGTACACTGGAGAAGCTCTTGATATAAACCAACTGAGCAGTTATGACATTGACCACATCATCCCACAGGCCTTTATCAAGGATGATTCTCTTGATAATCGTGTCTTGACGAGTTCAAAAAATAATCGTGGGAAATCTGATAATGTCCCAAGTCTTGAAGTAGTTGAAAAGATGAAAGGTTTTTGGCAACAACTATTAGATTCTAAATTGATTTCAGAACGTAAATTCAATAATTTAACCAAGGCTGAACGTGGCGGACTAGATGAGCGAGATAAGGTTGTCTTTATCAAACGTCAGTTAGTTGAAACACGTCAAATCACAAAACATGTTGCACAGATTTTGGATGCCCGCTTCAATACAAAAGTGAATGAGAAGAAGCAGAAAATCCGTAACATCAAAATCATCACTTTAAAATCCAATCTTGTTTCCAACTTCCGTAAAGAATTTAAGCTATATAAGGTAAGGGAAATCAATAACTATCACCATGCACACGATGCATACTTAAATGCAGTGGTTGCTAAGGCTATCCTTAAGAAATATCCTAAACTAGAGCCTGAATTCGTCTATGGTGACTATCAAAAACATGATCTTAAGAGATACATCTCAAGAAGTAAAGACCCTAAAGAAATTGAAAAAGCAACAGAAAAGTATTTCTTCTACTCAAACTTGTTGAACTTCTTCAAAGAAGAGGTGCATTACGCAGACGGAACCATTGTAAAAAGAGAAAATATCGAATACTCCAATGATACTGGAGAAATCGCTTGGAATAAGGAAAAAGATTTCGCAACAATCAAAAAAGTGCTTTCCTATCCACAAGTGAATATTGTGAAGAAAACAGAGATTCAAACACATGGTCTAGATAGAGGCAAACCTAGAGGATTGTTCAATTCTAATCCATCTCCTAAACCTTCAGAAGATAGTAAAGAAAATCTTGTACCAATTAAACAAGGGCTTGATCCACGAAAATACGGTGGTTATGCAGGTATTTCTAACTCATACGCTGTCTTAGTTAAAGCTATTATCGAAAAAGGAGCAAAGAAACAAAGAAAAACGATTTTAGAATTTCAAGGGATTTCTATTTTAGATAAAATCAAATTTGAAAAAGAATAAAGAAAATTATCTTCTTGAAAAAGGATACATAGAAATTCTATCAACAATTACTTTACCTAAATATAGTTTGTTTGAGTTTCCTGATGGTACAAGAAGAAGTCTAGCAAGTATTCTATCAACAAACAATAAACGGGGAGAAATTCATAAAGGAAATGAATTAGTCCTTCCTGACAAGTATACTACTCTTTTATATCATGCGAAGAGAATTAATAAGTCTCTCGAACCAGAACACTTGGATTATGTTACGAAACATAGAGCAGAGTTTGCTAAACTTTTAGAATGTGTACTTGATTTTAATGATAAGTATGTAGGCGCATTAAAAAATGGAGAAAGAATCAGACAAGCATTTACTGATTGGGAATCAGTTGATATTGAAAAGTTATGTTTCAGTTTCATTGGTCCAGAAAATAGTAAAAATGCAGGACTATTTGAATTAACTTCGCAAGGAAGTGCCTCTGATTTTGAATTTTTAGGTGTTAAAATTCCACGTTATAGAGACTATACACCTTCATCACTTTTAAACTCAACCCTCATCCACCAATCTATCACAGGCCTTTATGAAACTCGTATAGACTTGAGCAAATTAGGAGAAGACTAATGGGTTGGCGTACAGTAGTAGTAAATACTCATTCTAAACTAACTTATAAAAACAATCATTTAATTTTTAAAGATGCCTCTCGGACAGAGTTGATTCATCTTTCCGAGGTGGACATCCTTCTTTTAGAGACGACAGATATCGTTCTCTCCACTATGCTGATAAAACGCTTGGTGGATGAAAATATTCTGGTCATCTTTTGTGATGATAAACGCTTGCCAACGGCATACTTGATGCCTTACTATGGTCGACATGATTCCAGTTTACAGCTCTCTCGTCAAATCACATGGGGTGAAGAGGCTAAAGCACAAATTTGGACGACTATTATCGCACAAAAAATTCTCAATCAAGCTTTTTATCTGGGGAGTTGTGGTTTTTTGGAAAAGAGCCAGTCCGTTATCGAGCTCTATAATGGATTAGATCTATTTGATCCTAGTAACCGTGAGGGACACGCAGCTCGTATTTATTTCAACACCTTGTTTGGAAATGATTTTAGTCGTGAGCAAGATAATGATGTAAATGCTGCCTTAGACTACGGCTACACCTTGATTTTGAGCATGTTTGCGCGTGAGATTGTGTTGTCTGGTTGCATGACTCAGTTTGGCTTGAAACATGCCAATCAGTTTAATCAATTCAACCTAGCAAGTGATATTATGGAGCCTTTCCGTCCGATTATTGACAGGATTGTTTATGAAAATCGAAACAGCTCTTTTGTCAAAATCAAGCGAGAACTTTTTACGATTTTCTCAGATACCTTCCACTACAATGGCAAAGATATGTACCTGTCCAATATCGTCAGTGACTATACTAAGAAAGTCATCCAAGCTCTCAATCAACCGGAGAAAGGAGTTCCTGAGTTTAGGATATGAGTTATCGATATATGCGTATGATTTTAATGTTTGATATGCCTGTTGATACCGTAGAGGAACGCAAGGCCTATCGGAAATTTCGCAAGTTCCTCATAGATGAGGGATTTATCATGCACCAATTCTCCATCTATAGCAAGCTCTTGCTCAATAACTCTGCTAATAACGCCATGATTGAACGCCTTAAGACGCACAATCCTAAAAAAGGAAACATTACTCTCTTAACCGTTACTGAAAAGCAGTTTTCTCGCATGATTTACTTAAATGGCGAGCGAAATACTAGCATAGCAAACTCAGATGCTCGTTTGGTTTTTCTGGGAGAGGAGCCTAAAGATGAAGATTAACTTCCCATTATTGGATGAACCTTTAATTATTGAAAATGCAACTTTTTTAGTGCTGGAAGATCAAATCACTTTTTCAACTATCGTCAAGCAGTTCTACCAATATACCGATGATGGGGAGTTGAAGTTGTTTGATAGAAATCTAAAAACTCTGAAAGAGGCTGAATTGCTAGTGATAACAGATGTCTTGGGATACAATCTCAACTCACCTGCCATGCTAAAGCTAATACATGCTGATTTAGAAAATCAACTCAATGACAAGCCCGAAGTTAAGTCCATGATTGAAAAGTTGGTTGCTACGATTACAGAATTATTGGCATTTGAATGCTTAGAAAATGAACTAGACCTAGAATACGATGAAATCACAATTCTAGAATTGATTGATGCACTAGGAGTCAAAGTTGAAACTCTGAGTGATACACCTTTCGAAAAGATGCTTGAAATTGTCCAGGTCTTCAAATATCTTTCCAAAAAGAAACTCCTTGTTTTCATCAATGCTACTGCCTACCTATCAGAGGATGAGTTAGTAAATCTGATAGAGTATATCAAACTAAATCAACTAAGAGTTTTATTTGTCGAGCCTCGAAAAGTCTTTGAGTTTCCGCAGTATGTACTAGATCAAGACTATTTCTTGAACCCTGAAAATATGGTATAATAAGAGTAACAATTGGAACTTGACGAGCTGAAGTCTGGCTGAGACGAATGGCGCGATTACGAAATTTCGTGAGAAAAATTTTTCTACGAGGTTTTAGAGCTGTGTTGTTTCGAATGGTTCCAAAACATTCATATCTTCAGTCCGATTATCATTCGTGTTTTAGAGCTGTGTTGTTTCGAATGGTTCCAAAACGACCTATATAGAAATCTTGTCAAATATCAAGTTTTAGAGCTGTGTTGTTTCGAATGGTTCCAAAACGTTTAAAACCATGTTATCTCTGCTTGAAAAGTTTTAGAGCTGTGTTGTTTCGAATGGTTCCAAAACCCCTCTTTGAGCCTGACCGCCTGGTACTGCGTTTTAGAGCTGTGTTGTTTCGAATGGTTCCAAAACAAATGTTCACGTTGCGCCAATCAAATCAATGTTTTAGAGCTGTGTTGTTTCGAATGGTTCCAAAACATGAACGTATTCCTTTGTCCGACTACGCTAGTTTTAGAGCTGTGTTGTTTCGAATGGTTCCAAAACTTACTTCTGCTCTAAGTAGCAAAACAAATAGTTTTAGAGCTGTGTTGTTTCGAATGGTTCCAAAACTGCTATTTTCAAGTCTGAGACGTTTGAGTTGTTTTAGAGCTGTGTTGTTTTCGAATGGTTCCAAAACGTATTTTTTTGAATGAAAAAGGAAGGTTTTTAGTTTTAGAGCTGTGTTGTTTCGAATGGTTCCAAAACCTTTTGTGGATTGGATTAAGCAGGCTTGGCGTTTTAGAGCTGTGTTGTTTCGAATGGTTCCAAAACCAATGGCAGAACCAATTCAGCTCAAAGGCAGTTTTAGAGCTGTGTTGTTTCGAATGGTTCCAAAACGTCTAAGTAATATTTTTTTGATTAGGACGATAGTTTTAGAGCTGTGTTGTTTCGAATGGTTCCAAAAACACTAGCTTGGCGCCCGTTTCCGTCAGGGTTGTTTTTAGAGCTGTGTTGTTTCGAATGGTTCCAAAAACGTGTCCAAAGGTGTTTTTCTGCAGATGCCAAGTTTTTAGAGCTGTGTTGTTTCGAATGGTTCCAAAACCGGTAACAACCAGGATGACGCCTGCACGAAGTTTTAGAGCTGTGTTGTTTCGAATGGTTCCAAAACTAGATTGAGTAAGTCTTCTTTACAAGGCCTGTTTTAGAGCTGTGTTGTTTCGAATGGTTCCAAAACTGGAGACTCAATGGAACCTAAGTACATGAAGTTTTAGAGCTGTGTTGTTTCGAATGGTTCCAAAACGAAAGATAAAAAAATCTGTTTTTTACAGATAGTTTTAGAGCTGTGTTGTTTCGAATGGTTCCAAAACCAAGGATAATAAAGATAAACTTTTGTTATAGGTTTTAGAGCTGTGTTGTTTTCGAATGGTTCCAAAACAGAAGAATTCGCACAATCTCGCAATGTTGCGTTTTAGAGCTGTGTTGTTTCGAATGGTTCCAAAACAAAAGATGGTGAAAAATTAATCATTAAATAGTTTTTAGAGCTGTGTTGTTTTCGAATGGTTCCAAAACCCAAACCGTCGTATCGTTCGGTCGCTTTTTAGTTTTAGAGCTGTGTTGTTTCGAATGGTTCCAAAACACTTCTTTATCATCTAGGGCAATCAGTACAGTTTTAGAGCTGTGTTGTTTCGAATGGTTCCAAAACTTTTTCATGATTTCATCTTGCGCCCCTAAAGTTTTTAGAGCTGTGTTGTTTCGAATGGTTCCAAAACAGATGGTTATATTACTCAATCTTATCCTTAGTTTTAGAGCTGTGTTGTTTCGAATGGTTCCAAAACCATCGTCCATGACTCTCCTTCAATAGCTCTGTTTTTAGAGCTGTGTTGTTTTCGAATGGTTCCAAAACTCATTTCAAAAATACTTTACTTAAATAGATCGTTTTTAGAGCTGTGTTGTTTCGAATGGTTCCAAAACATGATCCAGAGATTGATAACCTTATCGAGCGTTTTTAGAGCTGTGTTGTTTCGAATGGTTCCAAAACTGCATTGAAGATTGTAATCAACTCAGTATAGTTTTAGAGCTGTGTTGTTTCGAATGGTTCCAAAACTGATTACCAAGAAACTCACGATAGATTCGAGTTTTAGAGCTGTGTTGTTTCGAATGGTTCCAAAACAAGAATTTTTTTATTTATTATCTTAAATATAAGTTTTAGAGCTGTGTTGTTTCGAATGGTTCCAAAACGCCTTAAATATCAACGTGACTTACCCTAAGTTTTAGAGCTGTGTTGTTTCGAATGGTTCCAAAACAAATTGATTGATGAAAAAAACAAAAAGTAGCTGTTTTAGAGCTGTGTTGTTTTCGAATGGTTCCAAAACAAAACCTAAGAGAGAGTCTAGGGTCTTGTGTTTTAGAGCTGTGTTGTTTCGAATGGTTCCAAAACAAGTAGTCTTATCAATAAGCTTGATTGTCAGTTTTAGAGCTGTGTTGTTTCGAATGGTTCCAAAACTACTGGTAGAGATGGGATTGCTGGGAAGGAGTTTTAGAGCTGTGTTGTTTCGAATGGTTCCAAAACAAAAGAAATGTGTACCACGTTAAAAAGAACAGTTTTAGAGCTGTGTTGTTTCGAATGGTTCCAAAACGAAGCGCGTGACCGTCATTAAGAATGAGGAGTTTTTAGAGCTGTGTTGTTTCGAATGGTTCCAAAACTTTTGACCCAGAGACAGGTGAAATCTTGGAGTTTTAGAGCTGTGTTGTTTCGAATGGTTCCAAAACTCTAGACTGATAGTTTCCTACTCTGATAGCGTTTTAGAGCTGTGTTGTTTTCGAATGGTTCCAAAAACCATGGCAGTGGCCTTAAAAAGGCATCAAGACGTTTTAGAGCTGTGTTGTTTCGAATAGTTACCGAAATATCCTAGTACAATAAAATAAGCTTTAACAGAAATGCTTAATTATAACTACTTCTAGAACATAAAATATTTTTTCACAATGCTTAGAGATTAATTAACACTTTACTCACTAATTGATTAACAATATACTTGATAATCTTTGTAATGTGTGATATAATTATAGTGTTGGAACTATTCGAAACAACACAGCAAGTTAAAATAAGGCTTTGTCCGTACACAACTTGAAAAAGTGAGCACCGATTCGGTTGCTAGAAAGTCATCCGCAAGGATGGCTTTTTTTGTATACAAAAAAGCCCTCTTAACGAGAGCTTGCTTATATTATAAACTGCTTGTTCTTTATTTTAATTCTGAAGAATCTGGTAGATAAGAACCACCGAGATAGGTCTTGCTGAGTTTTTCAAGGGTTCCATCTTGGTAGAGTTCTTTGAGAACCTTGTCAAATTGTTCTTTAAATTCTTTTTGGTCGCTTGAGAAGATGATGTAGTTGTTTGGATTGTCATTGCTTTCCAAGTCGACTACGTTCAAGTCTAAACCTCGGTCTTGGATAATTTTTTGAACAGAGATTTTATCAAAGATTAGGAAATCAAATTCACCATTGGCGAGGTCAGTCAGGCGTTTAGCCACATCCTCACCAGAGTATTGGATGGTGGCAGGATTATCGGAGTGACTTTGATTCCAGTCTGTAACAACCTTGGCAGTAGAAGTTCCAGTGTCATCCTGGGTTGTTTTACCAGCGATGTCTTGAAGAGAGGTAAGAGCCTTGTCTTTTCTGCTCACGAGAACCAAAGGATTTTTTGCGATAGGTAGGGAGTAGAGATATTTGTCGGCTCTCTCTTTGGTGTAGCTCAAGTTGTTGGCAGCAGCTTGGTAACGGCCTGCATCAACTCCAGGGAAGATACTCTCCCAAGCTGTTTTTTGAAATTCAATCTTGTATTGATCTAGTTTTTCATCGACCGCTTTTAAAACTTCAACATCATATCCAGTTAAATGACCATCTTTTTCAAAGTCAAAAGGAGGGATGTCTCCAGCAGTTGCTACGACAATGGTTTTAGGGCTAGCAGTGGAAGTTGAAGTACTATCCTGTTTAGCTTGTCCACAGGCCACCAACAAGGGACTAATGGCTAATAATAAGAATAATTTTTTCATGTGTGTCTCCTTTACTTAATGGTATCTAGCTTACCAGACAATCAATCAAATAGCCAATATATTTTTTTATAGAAGTGATAGAAAAATATTATAATTTTCAGTTTGAGTTTGTAATCTAAAAATTAATTCAGTTAAGAAAAAGACAATTTAGGCCACGAATGAAAAATCTCTGCAAGCTCTTTCAGAATGTGGTAAAATGGAAGCAGTAGAAATAGAAAAGGAAATCAATTATGAAATTTCTTGAGTTAAATAAAAAACGTCATGCGACTAAGCATTTCATTGATAAACCGGTTGATCCCAAGGATGTTCGAACAGCTATTGAAATCGCAACCTTGGCACCGAGTGCTCACAACAGTCAGCCTTGGAAGTTTGTTGTGGTTCGTGAAAAAAATGCTGAACTAGCAAAATTGGCTTACGGTTCAAACTTTGAGCAAGTAGCATCTGCCCCTGTAACCATTGCCTTGTTTACAGATACTGACCTAGCTAAACGAGCTCGCAAGATTGCCCGTGTTGGTGGAGCAAAAAACTTCTCAGAAGAACAACTTCAGTACTTTATGAAAAATCTTCCAGCAGAGTTTGCGCGTTACAATGAACAACAAATCAGTGACTACCTAGCCCTTAATGCAGGTTTGGTTGCGATGAACTTAGTCCTTGCATTGACTGACCAGGGAATCGGTTCAAACATTATCCTTGGTTTTGACAAATCAAAAACTAATGAAGTCTTGGAAATTGAAGAACGCTTCCGTCCAGAACTTTTGATCACAGTAGGATACACAGACGAGAAGTTGGAACCAAGCTACCGCTTGCCAGTAGATGAAATTATCGAAAAAGATAGGAAGTAAAAATGACAGTTATTGATTTTACAGCAGAAGTAGAAAAACGTAAAGAAGCTCTCTTGGCTGACTTGTTTAGCCTTTTGGAAATCAACTCAGAACGCGATGACAGTAAGGCAGATGTGCAACATCCTTTTGGACCTGGTCCAGTAAAAGCTTTGGAGAAATTCCTTGAAATCGCAGACCGTGATGGTTACCCAACAAAAAATGTCGACAACTATGCAGGACATTTTGAGTTTGGTCAAGGGGAAGAAGTTCTTGGAATCTTTGCCCACATGGACGTGGTGCCAGCAGGTAGCGGTTGGGATACTGATCCTTATACTCCAACTATCAAAGATGGTCGTCTCTATGCGCGTGGTGCTTCAGATGATAAGGGACCTACAACTGCTTGCTACTATGGTTTGAAAATCATCAAAGAATTGGGACTTCCAACTTCTAAAAAAGTTCGCTTTATCGTCGGAACTGATGAAGAATCAGGTTGGGCAGATATGGACTACTACTTTGAGCATGTAGGACTTGCGAAGCCAGACTTTGGTTTCTCTCCAGATGCTGAATTCCCTATCATCAATGGTGAAAAAGGAAATATCACAGAATACCTCCACTTTGCTGGTGAAAACAAGGGTGCAGCTCGTCTTCACAGCTTCACAGGTGGTTTGCGTGAAAACATGGTGCCAGAATCAGCAACAGCAGTGGTTTCAGGTGACTTGGCTGACTTGCAAGCGAAACTAGATGCTTTTGTTGCAGAGCACAAGCTTAGAGGAGACATTCAAGAAGAGAACGGTAAGTACAAGGTTACGATTATCGGTAAATCTGCTCATGGTGCTATGCCTGCTTCAGGTGTCAATGGTGCGACTTATCTTGCCCTCTTCCTCAGCCAATTTGCCTTTGAAGGACCTGCAAAAGACTTCCTTGACATTGCTGGTAAGATTCTTTTGAATGACCACGAAGGGAAAAACTTGAAAGTGGCTCATGTGGATGAAAAGATGGGTGCCCTTTCTATGAATGCTGGTGTCTTCCGCTTTAATGAAACAAGTGCTGACAATACCATTGCCCTTAACTTCCGTTATCCAAAAGGAACAAGTCCAGAGCAAATCAAGTCAGTTCTTGAAGCCTTGCCGGTTGCTTCAGTTAGCCTTTCTGAACATGGACACACACCTCACTATGTACCAATGGAAGATCCGCTTGTCCAAACCTTGTTAAATGTTTATGAAAAACAAACAGGTCTTCAAGGGCATGAACAAGTTATCGGAGGCGGAACTTTCGGACGTCTCTTAGAACGTGGTGTAGCCTATGGTGCTATGTTCCCAGATTCTATCGATACCATGCACCAAGCCAATGAATTTATCGCCTTGGATGATCTTTTCCGTGCAGCAGCCATCTACGCTGAAGCTATCTATGAATTGATCAAATAATGCTATAGAAGTCTGAGATGTTATGCTTAGACTTCTTTTTGGAGGGAGAGTAGATGTCTCAAATCGAAAGAATCAAACAAGCCATCATGGCTGACCCACAAAATCAACACTATACTGAGCAAGGAATCGAACCTCTCTTTGCAGCTCCAAAAACTGCTCGTATTAATATCATTGGGCAGGCACCTGGGCTAAAAACCCAAGAAGCTGGGCTTTACTGGAAGGATAAAAGTGGCGACCGCTTGCGAGAGTGGTTGGGTGTGGATGAGGATACTTTTTACGAGTCAGGTTACTTTGCTGTCATGCCCATGGATTTCTATTTTCCAGGACATGGGAAATCTGGTGACCTACCACCACGTCCAGGTTTTGCAGAAAAATGGCACCCTAAACTTTTGAAAGAATTACCAGATATTCAATTGACGCTCTTGATTGGCCAGTATGCCCAGGCTTACTATCTGCATGAGAAAGTCAGTGGCAAGGTAACGGACCGTGTGCATCGCTTTATGGATTATTTGCCTGATTATTTCCCACTGGTACACCCGTCACCTCGGAACCAAATCTGGATGAAAAAAAATCCTTGGTTTGAAGCAGATGTTTTGCCTGACTTGAAAGAAAGAATTCAAAAAATTCTCGGAGAAGAAAAATGAAAGAAATTACTTTTTAATGATTTTTTTACCAACTATACCAGAAAGAGTCGCTTTCTGTATTAGATGTGAGAAAAGTAGAGGAATTTGAGACTCTTCATTTAGAAGGCGCTCGTAATTTTCCTCTCAGCCAATTAGCTGATACTTATAAACAACTAGATAAGGATAATCTTTACTATGTGATTTGTAAATCAGGAATGCGTTCAGCTCGCGCTTGTCAATTTTTAGCAGAACAAGGATATGAGGTTATCAATGTCCAAGGTGGCATGGATGCCTTAGAATAAGAAAAAACTCCCTTTAAGACCGAAAATAAGAAAGGTTTTTAAAGGGAGTTTATTTGCTCTAAAAATCAGAAAATTGAAAACATTTTAAAATTATTCCGAGATAGCCTTTTCAAGCCTTTAATCATGTTATACTAAGAAAGTATTTTATTTTTTATAAGGAGAGTTTATGGCTAAAAAAGGTGCTTTAACAGGATTACTCCTGTTTGGAATATTTTTTGGTGCGGGTAATTTGATTTTCCCCCCTACCCTAGGTGCTCAATCTGGGGAACACTTTCTCCCTGCTATTGCAGGATTTGTACTTTCAGGTGTTGGACTTGCCGTCTTGACCTTGATTATCGGAACCTTAAATCCTAAGGGATATATCTATGAGATTTCTACAAAGATTTCCCCTTGGTTTGCAACGATTTATCTAGCAGTTTTGTACTTGTCGATTGGTCCATTCTTTGCCATTCCACGTACTGCAACAACTTCTTATGCAGTAGGGATTAGTCCCCTCTTGGCAGATGCTGACAAAGGTCTAGGCTTGATTGTCTTTACCCTTATCTACTTTGTTGCGCATTCTTAATCGCGCTTAATCCTTCAAAGATTTTGGATCGTATCGGTCGTGTTTTGACACCAGTTTTTGCCCTCTTGATTATCATCTTGGTAATCCTTGGAGCCTTTAAATATGGTGGAAATGCACCGCAAGCAGCTACAGCAGCTTATCAAGCTTCAGCATTTGGAGCAGGATTCCTTGAAGGATATAATACTCTAGATGCTCTCGCATCTGTTGCCTTTAGTGTAATCGCGGTTGAAACCTTGAAACAACTTGGATTTTCGAGTAAAAAAGAGTACATCTCAACCATTTGGGTAGTCGGAATTGTCGTAGCGCTTGGCTTTAGTGCTCTATACATTGGCCTAGGTTTCCTTGGAAATCACTTCCCAATGACAGAAGAAGCGATGAAGGGTGGAACTCCAGGGGTTTATATCTTGTCACAAGCGACCCAAGAAATCTTTGGTTCAACAGCTCAATTATTCCTAGCAGCCATGGTAACAGTAACTTGCTTCACAACGACTGTAGGTTTGATTGTTTCAACTGCTGAATTCTTTAACGGACGTTTCCCACAACTCAGCTATAAGGTTTATGCGACTGTCTTTACCTTGATTGGGTTTGCAATTGCCAACCTTGGTCTTGATGCAATCATCAAATATTCTATCCCTGTCCTAGTTATCTTGTATCCAATTACCATTGTGATTGTTATGATTGTGATTGTGAACAAGTTTGTACCACTTTCAAAACCAGGCATGCAATTGACGATGGGTCTTGTTACAGCTATTGCCGTAGCTAGTGTCTTGGGAAGTTCATTTGAAGTGACTTTCCTTGCCAATATTGTGAATGCTCTACCATTTGCTAAGGCTTCATTGCCATGGTTAGTACCAGCGATCATTGGGATTTTACTTTCCCTTGTTCTTCCAAATAAGCAAAAGAGTGAAGCTTTTGAAATGGAATAATAAAAAAACCTTGGCTTATGCCAAGGTTTTTTCAATTACTCTTAGTTAGTTTTTTCTGTAAATCCAAGATCTTTTAACATTTTCTTAGAAGCAGTAAGGCTAATATGGTTACCAATGCCTGAGTATTCTTCTGGCCTTGCTTTTCTAAGTTCGTCAAGACTTGCGACTGTATAGTCAACTTCAGCATCTTGAACGACCTTTCCATCTTTGATTTCAATGCTATGAGTAACACCTTTTAGGCCTTGATATCCTTTATAGGTTTCCTCAATGAATGCTTTAAGAGTCTCAGCAGTAGTGTCGAGAGCTTCTGGATCATAAACATTATGACCCGATTGTTTCAATACTTTGTCTCCATCTACAGTGTAGGTTAAAGTAGAATTAAGGCCAGTACGAGTATCATTTACAAAAGTAACAGTTTTTAGTTCGGATTTCTTTTCAGTTGTTTCAACTTCAGTAGTTTTTACCTCAGTTGTCTCTGCTTTTGAAGAGTTCGAAGTTGTTGATGCTTGTTTTGAACATCCCAACAAGAATGCCAACGATAAGGCTAAGAGAAGTGTCGTTTTGAAATATTTGTTCATATTTTTTCCTTTCATCATAAGAACTTTTTTCATTATACCATAAAATGCTTTTGCAATCAAAGTATATTCGTTTTTCCTTTTTACACATACTAAAATGGGAAAAGTGATATAATATTAAGAAGAGGTGAAGAAATGAATCAAACTGTAGAATATATCAAAGAACTAACTGCTATCGCATCACCAACTGGTTTCACACGTGAAATTACGAATTATTTAGTTGAGACTCTTGAAAAACTAGATTATCAACCAATCCGTACTGCCAAAGGTGGTGTCAACGTTACTGTCAAAGGTAAAAATGACGAGCAACAGCGTTATGTGACCGCCCATGTGGATACCTTGGGAGCTATCGTTCGCGCTGTTAAACCAGATGGTCGTCTTAAAATGGACCGTATTGGTGGCTACCCTTGGAACATGATTGAAGGCGAAAACTGTACAGTTCATGTGGCTAGTACAGGTAAGACTATTTCAGGTACCATTTTGATCCACCAGACTTCTTGTCATGTTTACAAAGACGCTGGCACTGCTGAACGCACGCAGGACAATATGGAAGTGCGTTTGGATGAAAAAGTGACCAATGAAAAAGAAACACGCGCACTTGGTATTGAGGTTGGTGACTTTATCAGCTTTGACCCACGAACTGTCATAACTGAGACAGGCTTTATCAAATCACGTCATTTGGATGATAAGGTCAGTGCAGCTATCCTTCTAAATCTCCTTAAAGTCTATAAGGAAGAAGGAATTGAACTTCCTGTCACTACGCATTTTGCCTTCTCGGTTTTTGAAGAAGTAGGGCACGGTGCTAACTCAAGTATCCCAAGTCAAGTTGTCGAATATCTAGCAGTAGATATGGGAGCGATGGGAGATGACCAGCAGACGGATGAGTACACAGTGTCAATCTGTGTCAAAGATGCTTCAGGTCCTTATCACTACGAATTCCGTCAACATCTGGTTGCCTTGGCAAAAGAGCAGGACATTCCATTTAAACTAGATATCTATCCATTTTATGGTTCGGATGCTTCTGCAGCCATGTCAGCTGGAGCAGAGGTCAAGCACGCGCTTCTCGGAGCGGGTATCGAGTCTAGTCACTCTTACGAGCGAACTCATATTGATTCTGTTCTTGCTACTGAGCGTATGGTGGACGCTTACCTCAAGAGTGGATTGGTAGACTAAGATGTGCTTGATTTGCCAACGAATTGAATGGATAAAGTCAGGGGGAAATCCTTACTTTGTGAAGGAATTGGAAACAGGCTATGTTGTCATCGGAGACCACCAGTATTTTGAAGGCTACACTCTATTCCTAGCCAAGGAACATGTTACAGAATTACATCATCTACATCCAACTGTCAAACTCCGCTTTTTAGAAGAAATGAGTCTGGTTCAGGAAGCCGTCTCTAAGGCTTTTTCTGCTCAAAAGATGAATGTAGAGTTGTTGGGAAACGGTGATGCACATGCCCACTGGCATATTTTTCCGAGACGAGAGGGTGATATGAAGGGACACGGTCTTAATGGTCGTGGTCCAGTTTGGTGGGTTCCTTGGGAAGAAATGATCGCTGAAGAATATCAGGTTAAGGGAAGCAAATTAGAAGGTTTGGTTGAAACCTTATCTGAAACTTTGGACCAAATGATAGAAATGAAAGGATAAACAATGAAAAAAAGATACCTTGTATTATCAGGATTGCTAGCCTTGACATTGGCAGCTTGTTCGCAAGAAAAGCCAGCGACTTCAGAAACGCAGACTTCAACTGAAGAAAAAACCGTCCAAGAAGGGACTGTCGGTAGTAAATCTCAAGAAGCAAGCCAGAAAAAGGCAGAAGTAGTTAATAAGGGAGATTACTATAGCGTTCAAGGGAAGTACGATGAGATTGTTATCGCTAATAAGCATTATCCCTTGTCTAAGGACTATAATCCTGGAGAAAATCCTACAGCAAAGGCGGAGTTATTGAAGCTTATTGCAGCTATGCAGGAAGCAGGTTTCCCAATCAGCGACCACTATAGTGGTTTTAGAAGTTATGAAACTCAAACTCAACTTTATCAGGACTATGTCAACAAAGATGGAAAGGCAGAGGCTGACCGCTATTCTGCTCGGCCTGGATACAGTGAACACCAAACAGGACTAGCATTTGACCTTATCGGTACAGATGGTGATTTAGTGACAGAAGAAAAAGCAGCCCAATGGCTTTTAGATCATGCTGCTGACTATGGTTTTGTCGTTCGCTATCTCAAAGGTAAGGAAAAAGAAACGGGCTATATGGCTGAAGAATGGCATCTTCGCTACGTCGGAAAAGAAGCCAAGGACATCGCTGCAAGTGGTCTCAGCTTGGAAGAGTATTACGGCTTTGAAGGTGGGGACTATGTTGATTAGTCGCAAAAATATCTTGCAAGAATGCTTGAAATTTGATAAAATGAATAATAATTAAATAGGAATCTGCAAGACTAGTATCTCAGGGGAAGTATATCAGGGAGGAGAGCCGTGACTGAAAGCTCTCTATATGAAAGCTGGGTGAATTCACTTGCCTATGGATTCGGAAATAAAGGTCTGACTTGTCAGATAAAAACGGATGGTACCGCGTGTCAACGCTCCGAGTGTGGAGTTTTTTTGGCATGTGGTTTTCTTTTTTTATCTACGAGAGACTGATGGAGGAATTATGTCAACTATTGAAGAACAATTAAAAAGCGCTTCGTGAAGAAACGCTAGCTAGCCTGAAAGCAGATTACTGCTGAAAATAAAAAAGAAATGCAAGAATTGCGCGTCTCTGTCCTTGGTAAAAAAGGTTCTCTTACTGAAATTCTTAAAGGGATGAAAGATGTTTCAGCTGAAATGCGCCCTGTTATCGGAAAACACGTTAATGAAGCACGTGATGTTTTTGACAGTCGCCTTTGAAGAAACAGCTAAGCTCTTGGAAGAAAAAGAAAGTGGAAGCACAACTTGCCAGCGAGAGCATCGATGTGACGCTTCCAGGTCGCCCAGTTGCGACTGGTCACCGTCACGTTCTCACACAAACCAGTGAAGAAATCGAAGATATTTTCATCGGTATGGGTTACCAAGTCGTGGATGGATTTGAAGTGGAGCAAGACTACTATAACTTTGAACGTATGAACCTTCCAAAGGATCACCCAGCTCGTGATATGCAGGACACTTTCTATATCACAGAAGAAATCTTGCTTCGTACTCACACGTCTCCAGTTCAGGCGCGTGCTATGGATGCTCATGATTTTTCTAAAGGTCCTTTGAAGATGATCTCACCAGGACGTGTATTCCGTCGTGATACGGATGATGCAACCCACAGTCACCAGTTCCACCAAATCGAAGGTTTGGTTGTTGGGAAAAACATCTCTATGGCTGACCTTCAGGGAACCCTCCAGTTGATTGTACAAAAAATGTTTGGTGAAGAGCGTCAAATCCGTTTGCGTCCATCTTACTTCCCGTTCACTGAGCCTTCTGTTGAGGTTGATGTTTCGTGCTTTAAGTGTGGAGGAAAGGGCTGTAACGTATGTAAGAAAACTGGTTGGATCGAGATTATGGGTGCCGGTATGGTTCACCCACGTGTCCTTGAGATGAGTGGTATCGATGCAACTATATACTCTGGTTTTGCCTTTGGTCTTGGACAAGAACGTGTCGCTATGCTTCGTTACGGAATCAACGATATTCGTGGATTCTACCAAGGGGGATGTCCGCTTCTCAGAACAGTTTAAATAAGATTGAAACCTGAAACACAATCCTAAACAGTTCTAGTCATTTTCTCTCGCTGAGAAATGGTAAGGACTGACTCGAAGAAAAAGAAAGGAATTGAAAAGGTCTCACTTATTGAGATCTTATGCTCAGAATTATGTTAGTATCATACAAATGGTTAAAAGAATTGGTGGACATTGATGTTCCATCACAAGAGTTGGCTGAAAAAATGTCAACCACAGGGATCGAAGTAGAAGGTGTGGAATCACCTGCTGCTGGTCTCTCAAAAATTGTCGTCGGTGAGGTCTTGTCTTGCGAAGATGTGCCAGAAACACACTTGCATGTCTGCCAAGTCAATGTGGGTGAAGAAGAAGCCCGTCAAATCGTCTGTGGAGCACCAAATGTGCGTGCAGGCATCAAGGTAATGGTGGCTCTTCCGGGAGCTCGCATTGCGGACAACTACAAGATTAAAAAAGGGAAAATCCGTGGCTTAGAGTCACTCGGGATGATCTGTTCACTTGGTGAATTAGGGATTTCTGACTCTGTTGTACCGAAAGAATTTGCAGATGGCATCCAAATCTTGCCAGATGATGCAGTTCCAGGTGAGAAAGTCTTCTCTTACTTAGACTTGGATGATGAAATCATCGAGCTTTCTATCACACCTAACCGTGCAGACGCTCTTTCTATGCGTGGGGTAGCTTACGAAGTAGCAGCTATCTATGACAAGTCAGTCAATTTTAAAGAATTTACCTTAACAGAAACTACCGAAGCTGCAGCCGATGCTCTTTCTGTCAGCATTGATACAGACAAGGCTCCTTACTATGCAGCTCGTATCTTGGACAATGTGACTATCGCACCTAGTCCACAATGGTTGCAAAACCTCCTCATGAACGAAGGCATCCGTCCCATTAACAATGTCGTCGACGTGACCAACTATATCCTGCTTTACTTTGGTCAACTATGCATGCCTTTGACTTTGATACCTTTGAAGGGACTGACATCCGTGTACGTGAAGCACGTGCTGGTGAGAAATTAGTGACCTTGGATGGGGAAGAACGTGAGTTGGAAACAACTGATTTAGTGATTACTGTTGCTGACAAACCAGTAGCCCTTGCAGGTGTCATGGGTGGAGAGGCTACAGAAATCTCTGAAAAGTCTACTCGTGTCGTCCTTGAAGCTGCTGTCTTCAATGGCAAATCTATCCGTAAGACAAGTGGTCGCCTCAACCTTCGTTCTGAATCATCTTCTCGCTTTGAAAAAGGCATCAATGTGGCAACTGTTAATGAAGCCCTTGATGCAGCAGCAAGTATGATTGCAGAATTGGCTGGTGCGACAGTGCGTAAAGGTATCGTTTCAGCAGGACAGTTGGACACTTCTGATGTGGAAGTTTCTTCTACTCTTGCAGACGTCAACCGTGTCCTTGGTACAGAACTTTCCTACGCGGATGTAGAGGATGTCTTCCGTCGTCTTGGATTTGGCCTTTCTGGAAATGCAGAATCCTTCACAGTTAGCGTTCCACGTCGCCGTTGGGATATCACTATCGAAGCGGACCTCTTTGAAGAAATCGCCCGAATTTATGGTTACGACCGCTTGCCAACCAGTCTTCCAAAAGATGATGGGACAGCTGGTGAGTTGACAGCGACACAAAAACTCCGTCGTCAAGTTCGTACCATTGCAGAAGGTGCTGGATTGACAGAAATCATCACCTACGCTCTGACAACCCCTGAAAGCAGTGGAGTTTACGACTGCACCGAGCAACTTAACGGAGCTCATGTGGCCAATGACCGTGGACCGTTCTGTTCTCCGTCAAAATATGGTTTCAGGTATTTTGGATACCGTAGCTTACAACGTAGCGCGTAAGAATAAAGACTTGGCTCTTTATGAGATCGGAAAAGTCTTCGAGCAAACGGGTAATCCAAAAGAAGACTTGCCAAATGAAATCAACAGCTTTGCTTTTGCATTGACTGGTTTAGTCGCTGAAAAAGACTTCCAAACTGCAGCCGTTCCGGTTGATTTCTTCTATGCTAAGGGAATTTTGGAAGCTCTATTTGCTTGTTTGGGTCTTGAAGCGACCTATACAGCAACACAAGAAATCAAGAGTCTTCACCCCGGACGTACAGCCTTAATCTCACTCGGTGACCAAGTTCTTGGTTTCCTCGGTCAAGTTCATCCAGTTACTGCTAAGGCTTACGATATTCCAGAAACTTATGTTGCAGAGCTTAACCTTTCAGCTATTGAAGCAGCCCTTCAACCAGCAGCAGCCTTTGTGGAAATTACCAAGTTCCCAGCAGTCAGCCGTGATATCGCCCTTCTCCTCAAAGCAGAAGTGACTCACCAAGAAGTGGTTGATGCCATCCAAGCTGCGGGCGTGAAACGTTTGACAGACATCAAACTCTTTGATGTCTTCTCCGGTGAAAAACTAGGACTTGGTATGAAGTCCATGGCCTACAGCTTGACCTTCCAAAATCCAGAAGATAGCTTGACCGACGAAGAAGTCGCACGCTACATGGAAAAAATCCAAGCATCACTTGAAGAAAAAGTGAATGCAGAAGTGCGTTAACAGTCTGAAATCCATCCTGAGGGATGGATTTTTTTGTCTTTGTAAATGCCGAATATTGGAAAGAAAAATGAAGTTGTATTTTATTCGTTTTGATATAAAAAATACCTAGTAAATTCTACTAATAAAAATGTACATAAATCCTTGTAATAACTAAAAAAAGGAGTATAATGAGGGTAAGATTAGTAGGAGGTGGATTATGTTAGAAGTCCTCAATCTTGAAAAAAGTTTTGGTCCCAAACAAGTCTTGTTTGGCGTTGACTTTCAAGCTCAGCCTGGAAGAATTTAGGTCTAGTTGGGAAAAATGGAGCTGGGAAAACAACCATTTTTCACAGTATTTTGAAATTTTTGGATTATCAAGGAGAAATTCAGTTTGATGGCCAGGAAATTCGTCAGGAAACCTATGCTCGGATTGGCTATCTACCCGAAGAACGTAGTCTCATGCCTAAGTTGACAGTTCTAGAGCAGGTTCGTTACCTAGCGATGTTAAAAGGAATGGATGCCAAAGAAGTCAAAGAAAAACTCCCTCAATGGATGGAGAAACTGGAAGTTAAGGGGAAATTGACAGACAAGATTAAGAGTCTCTCAAAAGGGAATCAACAGAAGATTCAGCTGATTATTACTTTAATGCATGAACCAGATCTGATTATTCTAGATGAACCTTTTAGTGGTCTGGATCCAGTCAATACCGAATTGCTCAAGCAGGTTATCCTCAAAGAAAAAGAACGTGGTGCAACCATTATCTTTTCAGACCACGTCATGACCAATGTCGAAGAGCTTTGTGATGATATCCTGATGATTCGTGATGGGCGTGTCGTCTTGCTTGGACCAGTCCAAGATGTTCGCAATCAATACGGCAAAACGCGACTCTTTGTTGCAAGTGAAAGGAGCCAGGAAGACTTGGAAAAACTCCCACATGTCATTCATGCTAGCTTGACCAAGCAGGGGATTTGGAAGCTCATCCTAGATGATGAAAATGCTGGACAGGAGCTTTTTGCTATCTTGACTCAAGGACACTATATCACGACCTTTGACCAACAAGCTCCGACAATTGATGAAATCTTTAAACTAGAATCAGGGGTGGAAGTATGAGAAATATATTGGTTGTAATCAAAGAAACTTATCTACGTCATGTCAAATCCTGGAGTTTCTTCTTTATGGTAATCTCGCCTTTTCTCTTTATCGGCTTGTCTGGCGGAATTGGCTATCTCCAAGGTTCCTCTCTGGCTCAGAATAATAAGGTGGCAGTAGTTAGTTCGGTACCTGCTATAACAGAGAGTCTTAAATCGACCAATGGCATTAATGTTGACTATAAGGATGAAGCAAGCGCCCAAGAAGCCATCAAGGATGAAAAATAAAAGGTTATTTGACCATTGTCCAAGAAGATAGTGTCCTCAAGGCAGTCTATCACGGTGAAACCTCACTTGAAAGTGGTATAAAGTTAGCTGTGACAACTAAGTTGAATGAGCTCCAATACCAACTCAATCGTTCGGAGGCACATTTATCTCAGGAACAGGAACAGCACTTGGCACAAACGATTCAATTCTCAGAGCAGATTGATGAATCTAAGGAAAGTAAAAAGATGGTCCAAACCTTTGCGGCGGCAGGACTGGGTTTCTTCCTCTATATGATCTTGATCACTTATGCCAGTGTCACTGCTCAAGAGGTAGCCAGTGAAAAAGGGACAAAAATTATGGAAGTGGTCTTCTCAAGTATTCGTGCTAGTCACTACTTTTACGCACGTATGATTGCCTTACTTCTTGTCATTTTGACTCATATTGGTATTTATGTTGTAGGCGGACTTGGAGCTATCTTATTCTTTAAGGATATGCCTTTCTTGGCTAATTCAGGTATTCTAAGTCATTTGGGAGAAGCTTTTTCGGTCAATACCTTGTTGTTTGTCTTGGTCAGTCTCTTTATGTACGTAGTTTTAGCAGCCTTCCTAGGTTCTATGGTTTCTCGCCCTGAAGATGCAGGAAAGGCCTTATCTCCGTTGATGATTTTGATAATAGCTGGTTTTGTTGGCGTTACTGCCCTAGGCGCTGCAGGAGACAATTTGATTTTGAAAATCGGTTCTTATATTCCTTTCATCTCGACCTTCTTTATGCCTTTCAGAGCTATTAATGGTTATGCAAATAGCATCGAGGCTTGGATCTCTCTTGCAATAACAGTTGTATTTGCCGTAACTGCAACCGCCTTTATCGGACGTATGTATGCCAGCCTAGTCCTCCAAACAGATGATTTAGGTATCTGGAAAACCTTTAAACGAGCTTTAAGCTATCACTAAAAGAGACACCTTCAGTGAATACTGGAGGTGTTTTTGTTTTACGAATTCATTGCTGTCTGGTCTTCTTTACTTTATAATGAAAAAAGAATGAAAAGGAGAAGTACATGAACTATATGGATGTTGCTGAAAATGAGCATTTGTTAATCATTGTCCTTGGTATGATGCTGATCAGCCAGATGAGTGAAGATGAGGTGGAAGCAGCCTTGTCGATTGGCATCAACACCTTGACCTAACGGATATCTATGGATATGGCTAGTGTGAGGTTCTGCTGGGTAAAGTTTTCAAGCGCCGTTCGAATCTTCGGGACTAGATTTAGTATACCAGACTCACTTGTATCAGTGGGCTGTTTTTTTGTTCTATGCTTTACAGATTTTTCTTGACAAGTTTTTTTTGTTATGGTAATATTTTAGGCAACAAGTGTTGCGCAACAAACGTTGCACGAAAGGAGTCTTATGCCACCCAAGGTTAAATTTAGTAAAGAGGCTATGATTGGGACAGCTTTACAATTGGTGAGAGAAGAGGGAATAGCTAGTTTGACGGCTCGAGCATTAGCGGAAAAACTGGGAGCCACACCAAGAGTCATTTTTGGGCAATTTGCAAATATGGCTGAGTTACAAGCAGAGGTTATTGTTGCTGCGGAAATGGTCGTGGTGGAGTATATTCGCAAGGCCTTAGAAGATGAGAAGCCTTTTTCGATCTGTCGGGGTTGCTTATATCCTGTTTGCCTCAAAAGAGCCCCAACTCTTTCAATTGCTTTTCCAAAATCCTAGCAAAGATCCGATTCGTCGCTTTCAAGATTTTCTTCCCATGAAGGATCATAGTTACCAAATGGTTCTGGATTCGATTGTCGCAGATTATCCGCTGACGCTAGAGGAGGCTGGTCGCTTGTACCAGCATCTATTCATCTACTCACACGGGATGGCCTCTATGGTTGCTTCTGGTATTTATCAGTTCAGCATGGAAGAAGTGATTGGTTTATTGACAGAAGTTTGTCAATCTCTCATCAAAGAAATGGTAGGAAAGAAATGATTCAACTAAAAAATGTTTACAAAGGCTACGGCCAAACCAAGGTTTTAAAAGGGATTGACTTGCAGATTCAAGACCAGGATAATGTGGTTATCCTCGGCCCTTCTGGATCGGGAAAGTCAACTCTCTTAAATGTGTTATCAGGATTAGAAAAGGTAGACGAGGGGCATATTCTCATTCAAGGACAGGATTTGTCTCGACTCACAGATGCTCAATTGACGGCCTTTAGACGTGAGAAGATTGCCTTTATTTTTCAGCAGTATTATTTATTGCCAAATCTCACGGTTAGACAAAATGTTAAGATGGGAGCTGATCTAGCAAACAATCATGTTTTTTTGCAGATCATCGAAGATTTGGGGCTTGGCGATAAGCTAGACAAGTATCCGAGTGAATTATCTGGCGGGGAACAGCAGAGAGTATCTATTGCTCGTGCCTTGGCCAAAAAGCCAGAGATTCTTTTCTTAGATGAGCCGACGGGGGCCCTGGATGAAGAAACAGGGCGCAAGATTCTCGACTATATCTGGAAGTTGAAGGAAAAGCTAGGCTTTACCCTAATCATGGTGACACACAACCAAAATATTGCGGATATGGCCAGAACCATCATTCGCGTCAATAGTGGCAAAATTACTGAAGTTGTGACCAATGATCAGCCTCAGACTGCTTATGAGATTGGATGGTAAGCCATGTTTTCAGTAAAAGATATTCGAAAATTAGTTGTCGTCAGCATCATTGGGGCTTGTGCGGTCTTTGTGGCCAATCTCTTCTTAAATTTTTACTTGGACATCGAGCAATTAGAGATTTCGAAAACCAATCCCATGATGCAGACCTACTATGATGCCCAGGTTTCGCTATCTTGGATGGTGGCCATGGTCAGTGGTGTTGTCTTGTCCTTGACGTCTATCCTTCTCATGTGTTTTTATATCAAACAATTTGTCGATGACCACAAGGAACAATTAGGAATTTTAAAGGCTTTGGGTTATAGCAATGGTCAGTTGGCGAAACGATTTTGGGCTTTTGGACTCAGTTTTGGAGTTGGAGCACTTCTTGGCTATTTCGCTTCTTTTCTTATGATGGGTCATTTTTATGACTTTCGCAATGAGAAGGGGATTTTGCCAGAAATTACCATTCATTTTCATTGGCAGCTCTTGCTTGCTTTGGTGATCCTGCCAACGGTATTTTTTATGCTTCTCGCGATTGGCTATGCTAGAAGACAATTACAAACGCCGGCACTTCGCTTATTGAAAAAATCTCCAACACCAATCAAGGCTCAAAGGAGAAAGAGGGCTCCTAAGAAAGAGAAGGCCTTCCTAAAAGAGCTGTCCTCATCACTGATTTGGGGGAGAAAATCTATCTTGTTTTTTGTGGTCTTTGGATCCATGTGTTTTGCGGCCATGGTTCAATTGTCCTTTGGCCTCAGGGATTACACAGATGATATCATCCAAACCATGATGATCATGATTGGCTTGATCCTTTCTTTCTCGATTCTCTTTTTGTCATTGGGGATTGTGGTCTCTGAAAGTCGCGAAACCTTGGCTCTTATGAAGGCTTTTGGCTACACCGATCGTGAATGCCAAGGTCATATTCTCGCTCCCTATCGTTTTTGGGCTTATTTAGGATTTGTTTTTGGGACAGCTTATCAATATGGCATCATGGAAATCTTGATTGGTGTGATCAAAGACACCGTACCTGAAAAGATTGAGCACAACTTTGACTGGAATGTGTGCTTTGGACTTTGATCGTTTTTGCTGTGGTTTATGAAAGTCTCTTTTATCTATCCAACAGAAAACTCCAAAAACAAACCATCAAAGAAGTGCTCTTAGCAGAATAAATAGAAAAGGTTGGCTTTCCCAGCCTTTTTCTTTTGAAACGTATTGACAAGGGAGAGGGTTTTCCGCTATTCTAGGGGAATAAAAGAAATAAAAGAGAGACAGCATGAAACGGAGTTACTGGTAGGACCTAAAGGGGGCCTTTTACTTAATCTGGCGCAACAAATGGTCCTTTATCTCAGTGGGGATTCTTCTGCAGTTTGTGGTTGGTATTGGGGCTGCGGCCTTGTGTCATAAATAAATCAAAAGACCTGTGAGTGTATCTCCCAGGTCTTTTTATTCGCTGAAATATTTCACATTATTTCTTCTAAACCTTTGACTAATAAAGAAAATTATCGTACAATAAAGAGTACGTGATAAAATGAGACCAGAGTTTATATACTCTGGCATTAGTAGTAAAAAAAGAGGAGAAACGCTTTGGAATTAGAAGTATTTGCTGGGCAAGAAAAAAGTGAACTATCTATGATTGAGGTGGCTCGTGCCATCTTGGAACAACGTGGTCGCGATCACGAGATGCATTTTAGCGATTTGGTCAATGAAATCCAAAACTATCTTGGTACCTCTAATAGCGATATTCGCGAAGCACTACCTTTGTTCTATACAGAGTTGAACTTTGATGGTAGCTTCATCTCTCTTGGAGATAACAAATGGGGCCTTCGTTCATGGTATGGAGTAGATGAAATTGATGAAGAAATCATTGCTCTTGAAGAAAGTGACGATGAAGAAGTAGCACCTAAGGCTAAGAAAAAACGTGTTAATGCCTTTATGGATGGAGATACGGATGCCATTGACTACGGTGCAGATGATCCAGAGGATGAAGATGCCTACGAAGAAGATCCAGCTCTTTCTTATGATGATGAAAATCCAGACGATGAGAAGAACGAAGTAGAAGCCTACGACGCTGAAATCAACGAAATCGCGCCAGACGATCTTGGGGAAGATGTTGATCTCGTTGAAGAAGATGACGAAGATTCTGAGGAAGAAGAAGAATAATACCAAACAACAAGGAAATCTCCTTGTTGTTTTTTTCTTCAGTAGAACTATAAATCTAGCAAAGAATGACATTTGACAAATGAGCTAAATTGAGGTAAGATATTGTTCGGGCACCTCTTTTTGAGGTCGGGGCTTCCCTAGTTACTAGGGAGCTATTTTTTTGTGTTTTTCCAGGGAAAATTATCATCCTGGATTGTAGTTATCGGTGAAGGTCTTGTTTTTCTTAGTCCCCCTCTAGTGAACAAGATCTTGAGCATTTTAGAAAGAGGAATCTATGTCTACGAAATATATTTTTTTGTAACTGGTGGTGTGGTGTCGTCTATTGGGAAAGGGATCGTTGCAGCGAGCCTAGGACGGCTCTTGAAAAAAATCGTGGTTTGAAGGTAACCATCCAAAAATTTGACCCCTATATCAATATTGACCCAGGAACCATGAGCCCTTACCAACACGGGGAAGTCTTTGTAACAGATGATGGGGCTGAGACAGATTTGGACTTGGGTCACTATGAACGTTTTATTGATATCAATCTCAATAAATACTCAAACGTGACAACTGGTAAAATCTATAGCGAAGTTCTTCGTAAGGAACGTCGTGGAGAGTATTTGGGAGCAACTGTCCAAGTCATTCCTCATATTACAGATGCCTTGAAAGAAAAAATCAAGCGTGCTGCCCTAACAACTGACTCTGATGTTATTATTACAGAGGTTGGGGGAACAGTTGGAGATATTGAGTCCCTTCCATTCCTAGAGGCGCTTCGTCAGATGAAGTCTGATGTCGGAGCAGAAAATGTCATGTATATCCATACAACCTTGCTTCCTTACCTCAAGGCAGCTGGTGAAATGAAAACTAAACCAACTCAACACTCTGTCAAAGAATTGCGTGGTCTGGGAATCCAGCCAAATATGTTAGTCATTCGTACAGAAAAACCAGCAGGACAAGGGATTAAAAACAAACTAGCCCAGTTCTGTGATGTGGCGCCAGAAGCTGTTATCGAGTCCTTAGACGTAGATCATCTTTACCAAATTCCACTTAATCTGCAAGCTCAAGGCATGGACCAAATCGTCTGTGACCATTTGAAGATTGACGCACCGGCAGCAGATATGACAGAGTGGTCTGCTATGGTTGATAAGGTTATGAATCTCAAAAACAAGTCAAAATTGCTCTTGTTGGTAAGTATGTCGAGTTGCAAGATGCCTACATTTCTGTCGTAGAGGCCTTGAAACATTCTGGTTATGCCAATGATGCAGAAGTCAAGATTGATTGGGTCAATGCTAACGATGTGACAGCTGATAATGTAGCGGAACTATTAGATGACGCTGATGGAATTATCGTTCCAGGTGGTTTTGGTCAACGTGGGACAGAAGGTAAGATTCAAGCGATTCGCTATGCTCGAGAAAATGATGTACCAATGTTGGGAGTCTGCTTGGGAATGCAATTGACTTGTATCGAGTTTGCCCGTCATGTTTTGGGACTTGAAGGGGCTAATTCAGCAGAGCTTGATCCTGATACAAAATATCCAATCATCGATATCATGCGTGATCAGATTGATGTTGAGGACATGGGGGGAACCCTTCGTTTGGGACTTTATCCTTCTAAGTTGAAACGTGGTTCTAAGGCGGCGGCAGCTTATCATAACAAAGAAGTGGTCCAACGTCGCCACCGCCACCGTTATGAGTTTAACAATGCCTTCCGTGAACAGTTTGAAGGGGCAGGATTTGTCTTCTCAGGTGTTTCACCAGACAATCGCTTGGTCGAAATTGTTGAAATCCCAGAAAACAAATTCTTTGTGGCTTGTCAGTACCATCCAGAGCTTTCAAGTCGTCCAAATCGTCCAGAAGAACTTTACACTGCTTTGTAACAGCAGCTGTTGAAAATAGTAAATAGTAGAATAAACCTTTGAGAGTCCTCTCAGAGGTTTTTATTTGTTTTCAGTATTATGAAAATCTGGAAAATCAGCTCTGAATTTGGTAAGATAAGATTATGGATTTTGAAAAAATTGAACAAGCATATACCTATTTACTAGAAAATGTCCAAATCATTCAAAACGATTTGGCGACAAGCTTTTATGATGCCTTGATTGAACAAAATGGGATCTATCTCGATGGTCAAACCGCTCTGGAGCAAGTCAAAAAAAATAACCAGGCCTTAAAACGTTTGGCACTTCGAAAAGAGGAGTGGTTACGGACCTATCAATTTTTGTTAATGAAGGCAGCTCAAACAGAACCACTTCAAGCCAATCACCAGTTCACACCAGATGCGGTTGGTCACTTGATGATTTTTATCATTGAACAACTTTTCCCTGCTGAAAATGTGAGCTTATTGGAATTGGGATCTGGGATGGGAATTCTGGGTGCTAGCTTCTTGACATCTATAAACAAAAAAGTAGACTACCTGGGGATTGAGATAGATGATCTCTTGATTGACTTGGCGGCAAGCATGGCGGAAGTAATGGATCTTCAAATGGGCTTTGTCCAAGGAGATGCAGTACGTCCACAAGTATTAAAAGAAAGTGACATCATTGTGAGCGACCTGCCTGTCGGTTACTATCCAGATGATCAGATAGCCTCACGTTATCAAGTAGCGGCTAAGAATGAACATACTTATGCTCATCATTTGTTAATGGAACAATCGCTCAAGTATCTCAGAACAGGAGGCTATGCGATTTTTCTAGCTCCAACAGATCTCCTGACAAGTCCTCAGAGTGAACTTTTTGAAATCATGGCTGACTGAACAGGCTCAACTAGTGGCAATTATTGCCTTACCAGAGGATCTCTTCGCCCAAGGAGCTCAGTCTAAGAGCATTTTTTTGTCCTACAAAAGAAGACAGGAGAAGGAGTTGAACCATTTGTTTATCCACTTACCAGTCTTCGTGACCCTGAAATTTTGATGGAATTTAAGGAAAATTTTCAAAATTGGTGTCAAGGGCATGAAATCTAGTGCAAATTTTTGATATAATAGTTGAAAAACGCTTAAAAAAAGGGGAATAAATTTATGACAAAAACCATTGCAATTAACGCTGGAAGCTCTAGCTTGAAATGGCAACTCTACCAAATGCCGGAAGAAAAAGGTACTTGCAAAAAGGTTTGATTGAACGAATAGGATTGAAGGATTCTGTTTCTACAGTTAAATTTGATGGTCGTTCTGAAGAACAAGTTCTTGATATTGAAAACCATACCTTGGCTGTTAAGATTTTACTTGATGACTTGATTCGTTTTGATATTATTAAATCTTATAATGAGATTACTGGTGTTGGACACCGTGTCGTTGCAGGTGGAGAATACTTTAAAGAGTCTACCGTTGTTGAAGGCGATGTCTTGGAAAAAATTGAAGAGCTAGGACTTCTTGCTCCATTACACAACCCTGCAAATGCTGCTGGTATTCGTGCCTTCAAAGAATTGTTGCCAGATATCACAAGTGTAGCAGTCTTTGATACATCATTCCATACAACAATGCCAGAAAAAGCATACCGTTATCCATTACCAACTAAGTACTATACAGAAAACAAGGTTCGTAAATATGGAGCACACGGTACAAGTCACCAGTACGTTGCTCAAGAAGCAGCAAAACTATTGGGTCGTCCATTAGAAGAGTTGAAGTTGATCACTTGCCATATCGGTAATGGTGCTTCTATCACAGCTGTTAAGGGAGGTCAATCAATCGATACCTCTATGGGATTCACTCCACTTGCTGGTGTTATGATGGGAACAAGAACTGGAGATATCGACCCTGCTATCATTCCTTACTTGATGGAACATACAGATGACTTCAAGACTCCAGACGATATTAGTCGTGTTCTAAACCGTGAATCTGGTCTTCAGGCTGTTTCAGGCTTATCAAGTGACATGCGTGATGTTCAGAATGGTGTGAACGAAGGCAATCACGATGCTATTCTTGCCTTTGAAATGTATGTTGACCGTATCCAAAAATACATTGGACAATACTTAGCCGTCCTAAACGGGGCAGACGCTATTATCTTTACTGCTGGTGTTGGTGAAAATGCAACTCTTGTGCGTGAGAAAGTTATTTCAGGTATCTCTTGGTTTGGTTGTGATCTAGACCCAGAGAAAAATGTCTTTGGAGTAACTGGAGACATTTCTACAGATGCTGCGACACTTCGTGTACTTGTCATTCCAACTGATGAAGAACTTGTGATTGCGCGTGATGTGGAGCGTTTGAAAAAATAAATGATAAAAAAATCGACCTTCTCGAAAGAGAGGTCGATTTTTATGTTGTTGACGAGTATTTACCATTTAGTGAGCGAAACTTCGCCACTATTGAGCCAAATTTTTTCACCAGTAGCTAATTGGATTTGTAGTTGACCCTGGTCAGAGATATCACAAGCTTTTCCTGAGATGATTTCTTGATCTTTCTTAAAGGAAATTTCTTTGCCTAAAACAATTGATTGTTTTTTATAAAGGTAAAGCAGCTCATCGACCTCAGTTTCATAGAAGCATTTCCAAATTTCTGCAATCAGCTCATTGCGAGTGATTGGGCTATTTTGAGAGAAGAGACTTCCAGCTTTCCCTTGTAGGTTTTTTGGAAAATCAGCGATAGAAAAGTTGATACCAACACCAATAATAACATCTGTGACAAGGCCTGTTTCGACAGAAGTGATGGCTTCAGTTAGAATACCGGCTATTTTTTTCTGATTTAGGTATAAATCATTTACCCATTTGATATCTAAATCAATTAGACAAAGGTTTTTAACAGCCTTATAAATTGCGGCTGCAGTCAGGAGTGTATAAGCTGGTAGATCTAGATAAGAGAGATTGGGCTTGAGGTGGAGAGACATGTAAATTCCACCTTGCTCTGGAGAATAGTAGGGGCGTTGAAATCGACCACGTCCCATAGTTTGGCCTGTTGATAGGTAGAGTGTGTCTCCTTTGGCACCAGCTTCCATGGCCTCCTTGGCATCACTCTGGGTTGATCTGGTGATAGGTTTAAATTGAACTGAGATTGGGCTGTTAGCTTCTATTTCTTGAGGTAAGATTAGGTCACCGTGAAGAAGTTTGTAGCCACGGTTTTTGATGCTGTCAATTTCTAAACCTTCCTGCTGGAGGCGTTGGATAGCCTTCCAAACAGAGGTGCGAGAGAGGTTTAATATTTCAGCGATTTTCTCTCCGCTTAAATAATCTGTTTCATGAGCTAAGATTTTGTAAACTTCTTGGTAGGATTTCATACTAGGTCCTTTCTGGAACAACTAGATTTATTGTACCATATTTTTAAAAAAGGATGCGCGCTTTGAGAGATATCTTAGATCGCTATAAAATTTTACCTAGTTTTAGTCAGGTTGCCATGGACAAAGTGGTTTTCAAATCATTTGAAAAATGGTAAAATGTTTTAATAGTTTATTTATCTGAGCTTTATAGCGCAGAGAGAAAGGAACTGTTGTGAAATCAATAGGTATCATTGAAAAAAATTGAAAGGCTTTATCCAAGCAAGAGCTAGTCTTACTAGCTGTTATTCTAAGTATTTTTCTTGCCTTTTTTTATATTTTTTTGTTATTATTTTTTTATCGCCTACTTAATAGGTCTAATATTTACAGGAGAGATGAAGGGATATTAAAACGATTGTCCCACCATTCTATCTTACTTTTATTTATCGGCTATAGTGGTGTTATCTCTCTTTTGGCTCAAAATGTTATGGGGATGGTTTCCACTTTAGGAATGTTCCTCTTTGCAATTTTCTTTTACTATTACCAAGCCCATTTAACCCCTAAGTTTTTCAGATTAGTATTGCAATCGGTTATGTCGCTTAGTGTGCTAGCATCAGTTTTTGCAGCTTTAGAGCATTTTCAGATTGTAAAGAAATTTGATTATACTTTCTTATCACCTAAGATGCAGGTCTGGCATCAGAACCGTGCAGAAGTAGCCTTCTTTAATCCTAATTATTATGGGATTATCTGTTGCTTCTGTATTATGATTGGATTTTACCTAATTAGTACGACTAGATTGAGATGGTTGAGAATTTTCTCTCTCATTGCAATCTTTGCAAATTTGTTTGGCTTGAATTTCACCCAAAATAGAACAGCTTTTCCAGCTATTATCTTTGGTGCAATTATTTATCTTTTCACTACCATTAAGAACTGGCGTGCCTTCTGGCTCAGTATCGGAGTCTTTGGTGTTGGTCTAGCCTTTCTCTTCTCGAGTGATTTGGGAGTTCGAATGGGAACGCTCGATTCGTCTATGGAAGAACGAGTGTCGATCTGGAATGCAGGTATGACCTTATTCAAACAAAATCCCTTCTGGGGCGAGGGGCCCCTAACTTATATGCATTCCTATCCTCGTATTTTTGCTCCTTATCACGAACATGCTCATAGTATATACATTGATACGATATTGAGTTACGGTGTGGTTGGAACGGTATTGTTAGGAATAGCTTCTTCTGGTCCAATTCGAATGTTGATTGATATGAGTCAGGAGCCGAGCAAGCGTCCGATTGTTGGTCTTTATCTTTCATTCTTAACAGTAGTTGCTGTGCATGGAATTTTTGACTTGGCCCTCTTTTGGATTCAATCCTCCTTCATTTTCCTTTTAGTAATGTGTAGTTTACCATTAAAACATAGTATGATTGGAGAATTTGTTGAATAAACAAAAAGATAGTAGAAATGAGATTTTCTACTATCTTTTTTATTATTGAATAGCTTGAAGTAAATCTTCAGCTTGTTGTTTAAGAGAAGCAGCAACGCTATCTTCAAGGACTAGTTTACCATCTGCCCAGGCAGAATCATTAACACGGGCTGCGGTAAAATCACCAACAACTTGTGTACGGATAAATGGCAAGAGGTCTTTGTAAATCGCAAAGAGTTGATCGTGTCCAGCGTTAGCTACAGATGATACCGTAACAATCTTATCTTGAAGAGCAGATGCTCCACGAGTGTCAGACAAGTCAATTGCGCGTGAAAGCCAGTCAAGTAAGTTTTTTACAGTCCCTGGAATTGAGAAGTTGTAGACTGGAGAGAAGATCCAGATGGCATCAGCAGCTTGAACAGCTTCGCGAGCCGCTGCAACAGCTGGAAGTGTAGGAACTTCAAGGTCTTGGCTAAAGAGAGGAATGGCTGAGTAGTCAAGGTAACTGACCTCGGCTTTGCCAGCAAATGCCTTTTCAGCCTCTAGTGCCATTTGGTGGTTGAATGAACCTTCACGAAGTGAACCAACGATAAACAATACTTTTTTAGACATAGGGAGTCTCCTTTAAATTTTAATCCTTTATTCAGAATCACTCTGTTGTTACAAAATATGTTACAACACAATAAAATCATTTGCAAGGGATATGCTCAGATAATTTTAAATCAATAAAGTGTAAGATTAAATTTAAGAATTGAGAATGATGACAAATCTATAAAATAAAGGATGGAGGCTTAATATCACTATGCTAAGAATGTATCAAAGGTTAAGGATGACCTCCTTAATTCACTTGTAATTCACTAGGATAGATGGTAAAATAGACGAGTGAAAAAGAGACAAAAAAAAGAAAAAAATTCCCTATTATTTCAGTACACTATTGGTTTAACTTTGTTAACTCTAGTCATCACTTCTTCCTTTCTCTACTTGGTATGGCTCAGCATGAAGCCTTATCAAACTGCAAAGGTAGAAGGTGAAAGACTCGCTAAGCAGTATGCAAATCTCGAAACAGTTGACCAGGTTGATTTTTTTAATGGTTTAGAGAGCTATTATAGTATTCTTGGCCAAGATAAGAACCAGAAACCAGTTGCTGTCTTAATAGAGAAAAGTAGCAACAATATTTACGTATATCAACTAGAAAATGGTACTTCTCAAGAAAAAGCAGAAGCAGTTGTCAGAGAAAAAGGAGCAACTGAGATCGACAAGATTACCTTCGGACGGTACGCTGAAAAGCCTGTCTGGGAAATCAAGTCCGGAGGAGACTATTATCTGGTAGATTTTGAATCTGGCGCCTTAGTCGAAAAGGAGAAACAATGAAATTATCCAAACGTGTCTTAGAGATGGAAGAAAGCGTTACTCTGGCTAGTGATGCAAGAGCAAAAGAAGTTAAAGGCTGAAGGAAAAAGACGTTCTTTTTCTTGACTTTAGGTCAGCCCGATTTTCATACTCCTGAAAATATTCAGGATGCTGCGGTTGCAGCCATTCGAGATGGTCGCGCGTCTTTCTATACGGTGGCTTCAGGTTTGCCTGAGTTAAAAGCAGCAGTCAATACCTATTTTGAACGATATTATGGGTATTCTGTGGCAGCTAATGAGGTCACTTTTGCGACTGGTGCCAAGTTCTCCCTTTATACTTTCTTTATGGCTGTGATTAATCCAGGTGATGAGGTTATCATTCCAACACCATACTGGGTCAGCTATGGGGATCAGGTTAAGATGGCCGAAGGCCTTCCAGTCTTTGTCCAAGCCAAGGAAGACAATCACTTTAAAGTGACTGTGGAGCAATTAGAAGCAGCTCGAACAGATAAGACTAAAGTCTTGGTACTAAACTCACCATCTAATCCGACTGGGATGATCTATTCTCGTGAGGAATTGTTAGCCATTGGAAATTGGGCAGTTAAGCATGATATTCTTATCCTGGCCGATGATATTTATGGTCGTTTGGTCTATAACGGGAATGAGTTCGTTCCAATCTCTAGTCTGTCAGAAGCTATTCGCAAACAAACTATTGTCATCAATGGAGTGTCTAAGGCCTACGCTATGACAGGATGGCGTGTTGGTTATGCAGTAGGTGATCCAGAAATTATTGCTGCTATGAGCAAATTGACTGGTCAAACAACTTCTAACCTAACCGCTGTTTCACAATACGCAACAATCGAGGCCTTAACTGGTCCACAAGACTCCGTAGAAGCAATGCGTCAGGCTTTTCGAGGAACGTCTCAATACCATTTATCCTCTCTTGTGCCAAGTCCCTGGCTTTTGAAGTAGTCAAACCGCATGGAGCTTTCTACCTCTTCCCAAATGTTAAAAAAAGCTATGGAGATGAAAGGCTATACAGACGTAACAGCATTTACAACGGCTATTCTTGAGGAAGTTGGTCTGGCCCTGATTACTGGAGCAGGATTTGGAGCACCAGAGAATGTCCGTCTCAGCTATGCGACAGACCTAGATACACTCAAAGAAGCTATTCGTCGCTTGCACCAATTTATGGAAAAATAAAAATAAAATCTTCGTCGTCTTGACGGAGGTTTTTGTGTTTAAAAACTTATGAAATTCTGTCGAACAAGCTAGCTATCAGGCATTATTTGTGGTACAATATTGGGTAATAATGTCTTTAGACAAGTTAAACGAAAAAAGGAAGATAAATGATGACAAAACGTGTAACAATTATCGAAGTAAAAGACTACGTTGGTCAAGAAGTCACTATTGGTGCTTGGGTTGCTAACAAGTCAGGAAAAGGAAAAATTGCCTTCTTGCAATTGCGTGACGGAACCGCCTTCTTCCAAGGTGTGGCTTTCAAACCAAACTTTATCGAGAAATTTGGTGAAGAAGTGGGACTTGAGAAGTTTGATGTCATCAAACGCTTGAGCCAAGAAACTTCTGTTTATGTGACAGGAATTGTCAAAGAAGACGAACGTTCTAAGTTTGGTTATGAGCTCGATATTACAGACATCGAAGTGATCGGTGAATCTCAAGACTACCCAATCACACCAAAAGAACACGGAACTGACTTCTTGATGGACAACCGTCACTTATGGCTCCGCTCTCGTAAGCAAGTAGCGGTTATGCAAATCCGTAACGCGATTATCTATGCGACTTATGAGTTTTTCGACAAGAACGGCTTCATGAAATTTGATAGCCCAATCCTTTCAGGTAATGCAAGCAGAAGATTCAACAGAACTCTTTGAAACAGACTACTTTGGAACGCCAGCCTACTTGAGCCAATCAGGACAGCTCTATCTTGAAGCAGGTGCTATGGCTCTAGGTCGCGTATTTGACTTTGGTCCAGTATTCCGTGCAGAGAAATCTAAGACTCGCCGTCACTTGACAGAGTTCTGGATGATGGATGCTGAGTATTCATACTTGACACACGATGAGTCACTTGACTTGCAAGAAGCTTATGTTAAAGCGTTGCTTCAAGGTGTTCTTGACCGTGCTCCTCAAGCCTTGGAAACCTTGGAACGTGATACAGATCTGTTGAAACGCTACATTGCTGAGCCGTTCAAACGAATTACTTACGATGAAGCCATTGACCTCTTGCAAGAGCATGAAAACGACGAAGATGCTGATTACGAGCATTTGGAACACGGAGACGACTTTGGTTCACCACACGAAACTTGGATTTCAAACCACTTTGGTGTACCAACCTTTGTGATCAACTATCCATCAGACATCAAAGCTTTCTACATGAAACCAGTTCCTGGGAACCCAGATCGCGTACTTTGTGCAGACTGCTTGCGCCAGAAGGTTACGGAGAAATCATCGGTGGTTCAATGCGTGAGGAAGACTACGATGCCCTTGTCGCTAAGATGGAATCACTTGGAATGGATCTTACAGAGTACGAATTCTACCTTGACCTTCGTAAATACGGTACAGTACCACACGGTGGATTTGGTATCGGTATCGAGCGTATGGTAACCTTCGCAGCTGGAACTAAACACATCCGTGAAGCCATTCCATTCCCACGTATGTTGCACCGTATCAAACCTTAATAGCCATAAAAACGCCGTCTGGCGTTTTTATACTCTTCGAAAATCTCTTCAAACTACGTCAGCTTCACCTTGCCGTACTCAAGTACAGCCTGCGGCTAGCTTCCTAGTTTGCTCTTTGATTTTCATTGAGTATTACTTTAAATGAAAGAGGTGGAGAAAATGTAGGCAAATCTAAGTAAGTCTTTTAGAAACAGTCATAATACATATTGAAAGAGAGAAAACAATGTTTAAAAGAACTTACAAAGGCAATATTCCACTCCTAGCAGGTCTGGAATTTACATCTTATTTTGGAATTACTAGTTTTTGGATTTTATTTTTCATTCAGAATGGTCTTTCCTTGCTTCAAATCGGTCTATTAGAGAGTATCTTTCATGGGACAAGTCTCTTGTGTGAGATCCCATCTGGTATGTTGGCCGATCGATTTAGCTACAAGACCAATCTCTATTTGGCTCGCTTGGCCAGTATTGTATCCTCTATCTTGATTTTGATTGGTCAGGGGAATTTTTGGATTTATGCTCTTGCCATGATGGTCAGTGCTTGGTCCTATAATTTTGACTCGGGAACCAGCACCGCTTTCTTATATGATTCTGCTGTAGAAGCGGGTCAAAAGGACCGATATCTTCAGATTTCTAGCTTTTTGTCTGGTGTGGCAGAAGTCACCCGAACCCTAGGTACAGTTGTCGCAGGCTTCTTTATTCACGGAGCATTGGCTTGGACCTATCTAATTGCTATTGGATTATCTTTTCTTTCTATAATCTTGATTTATTTTATGAAAGAACCAATGGCTAAGAGAGGAAGAAATGAAGTCTTAACCTTTAAAACGATTGTCCTGCAAGTTCGAAAAGAATGGCAGGAAAAACCAGTACTCTTTTACTGGATGATGACTTATCAGCTAGTCGGGACACTCATGTGCATGTTTTACTTTTACTATCAGCAGAAAATAAGTGACTTAGTAGGATGGCAGGTATCGCTGGTCATGCTGATTGGTAGTGGCTTAAATCTTATAGCAGTTTATGTAGCTAGTCAAATTGGTAAAAATGGAATAGCAATCGAGTTTTTCCGACTCTTGTTGCACTAACGGGCTTGTCCCTACTATTGGTGTTTTCTGGAACACCCTTTGCTTTTCTTCTTGTATATCTTTTAACCAATACACTTTATGCAGTTTATCAGCCTATCTATTTCAATGACTTGCAAGGTTATTTACCTTCCAGTGTAAGAGCAACTATGCTTAGTATCAATTCCATGCTCTTTAGTCTTTCCATGATTGTCATTTTCCCATTGATAGGTTGGTTGATTGATCGTTGGGGTCTTGTTGCTGTCTTTTTAGTTCTAGGCCTTATCTTACTTTTAATTTATCCTATATTAATAATCAGCCTAAAAAGGATGGGCAAGCTATTAAATCAGGACTTAAAAACTGAATAAAGCACGAAACCCTATTTGCCCAAAGAGCCTTCTTGTGATAAAATAACAAGAAGAAAAGGAGAAGAGCATGATTGATGTAGAAGAAATTCTAAGTAAGATGAATCCCAATCAAAAGATCAACTATGACCGTGTCATGCAAAAGATGGTCCAAGTTTGGGAAAAAAATGAAGAAAGACCAACTATTCTCATGCACGTCTGTTGTGCTCCCTGCAGTACCTACACTTTAGAGTACTTGACTAAGTATGCCGATGTGACCATTTATTTTGCTAATTCCAATATCCATCCCAAGGCAGAATATCATAAGCGTGCTTATGTGACCCAAAAGTTTGTCAGTGATTTTAATGAGAGAACTGGCAACAATGTCCAATATCTAGAAGCACCTTATGAACCCAATGAATACCGTAAACTGGTTCGAGGTTTGGAAGAAGAACCTGAAGGTGGCGATCGCTGCAAAGTTTGTTTTGACTATCGCTTGGATAAGACAGCACAGGTGGCTATGGACTTGGGCTTTGACTACTTTGGCTCAGCCCTGACGATCAGTCCTCACAAAAATTCACAAACCATCAATAGTATCGGGATCGATGTGCAGAAAATCTATACCACCCATTATCTTCCGAGTGACTTTAAGAAAAATCAGGGTTACAAACGTTCTGTAGAGATGTGTGAAGAATATGACATCTATCGTCAATGTTACTGTGGCTGTGTCTATGCCGCTCAAGCACAGAATATTGACTTGGTGCAGGTCAAGAAGGATGCAACAGCCTTTATGGTAGATAAGGATATCGAAAAAGACTATTCCCATATCAAATTTACCGTTACGAAATTGGATATTTAAACGAAAACCTGCCTTAAGGCAGGTTTTTTGATTTTAAAAAAACTAGGGCAGACACCCTAGTTTGACAACTTTACCGATTCTTTAGTTCTACGTAGCGTTTGTACCAAATGTTGACATAGGCTTCTGAGAAGGGGCCTCGTTCATTGTTAATCCAATCAACAAGAATCTTAACATGCTCTTTCAAAATATAGTCTAAGTCAGAAGAATACTTCATTTTTCGCTTATGCCGTTCATATTCCTCAACGTCCAAGAGGCGTTTCTCACCATCTGTAAAAACTTTAACATCCAAATCATAGTCGATGTATTTTAAAGCTTCTTCGTCTAGATAGTAAGGACTTGCCATATTGCAGTAGTAGGAGATACCATTATCCCGAATCATGGCGATGATATTAAACCAATATTTTTTATGAAAGTAAACAATAGCCGGCTCTCGAGTCACCCAACGACGACCATCACTTTCGGTAACAAGTGTGTGGTCGTTGACGCCGATAATAGCGTTCTCTGTTGTTTTTAGTACCATGGTGTCTCGCCAAGTACGGTGAAGACTCCCATCATGCTTATAACTTTGAATTGTAATAAAGTCGCCTTCTTTTGGAAGTTTCATAACTAACCAACTTTCTACAATTTATAAGTTTATCGTTTACTATTGTATCACATTTTTTTGTTTAAAGTTCTTAGTTTTTTTCATGAAAAAAATTAAAGATATTCTCTGAGAGCGCTGGCTATATCCGAAAAATCATAACCTTTTCTAGCTAAAGCTTGGGTCAAACGCTGCTTGAGTTCGTATCCTTCATACTTTCGTGAGTATTTTTGGTATTGCTTATCCAACTCTTTAAAAATTAGCTCTTGGACAGTTTCTTCATCGACCTGGCTATCCAGTTGGTCAAAGGCTGTTTTAGCTTCCGAGTAGGAAAAACCTTTGTTGGTAAGATTTTGGATTATCTTATCTTGTAGAGCGCGAGCAGGCAATTTACCCTGATATTTTTTCAGTAGTTTTTCGGCTGTACGCTCTGCGACTTCCATCATGTTAAATTCTTGTAAGACGTCTTGGATAACAGCCTTAGCAACTCCTTTTTGAGAAATCTTTTGTATCAGCATGTAGCTTCCCTTGTCACCAGATAGCTGATTGGAATTGATGATAGCATAGGCATACTGACGGTCATTGATCCAGTTATCATCCTTGAGGGCTTGGATGACTTGTGGTATGATTTTCTCATCAATCTCATGTTTAACTAAATAGCCTCTAACTTCTTTTTCAGTACGGGCCTTGAAGGATAAGTGGTAGAGCGCCAAGTTTTTTCCGTAGGAAAATTGTGCGAAGGTCTGAATTTCTGCAAACTCTTGAGGACTAATTTCCTTATCCTTGGTCAACATAAAGCGAACAATGGTATCCTCTGTAATATAGCAGGTTTGGTCGCTATCAAGTTCTAGCAGATAGAGACGTTTTTTCTTTTCTAGTTTTGTGATTTTCATGGTTTTCCTTTTATCCAAATGCTTCAAAGGCAGCAACGAGTCGAAGTTTATTTACATCGACCTGTTCTCTCCCATAATAGTCAAGAAATAGTTCAGCGTATTTAGGGTCATGTAGGTTATAGTTGAGGGACCAAACTGCCCAAAAGAGATCGATATGTCGGTCACTGAAACCAGCTAAGCCAAGGTCAATAAAGCAAGAGAAGTGGTCAGCATCCTTTAGAATAAAATTCGGTAGACAGGCATCCCCGTGAATAAAGGCATCTGTCTTTAAAAGGTGCCCTTGTTCTTGGATGAGTTGGAAGGCCTCTTCGCGGCTACTAATCCGGAATTGGGGTAGGAGGGCCTTGGCATAGAACTCACCTTTTTCGTAGTTTTTCAAGGCTCTTTCTTTATAGGCTTGTAAATGATTATCTGCTGGAAATTTTTGCGGATAAAAGCTGTGAAGCTTTTTAAGAGCCTCTGCCATGGTACGGCAGATTGTCTCTGGCTGATCTAAAAAAGCGAGAGTATCATGACCAATAGCCTCTTTAGTCAGGAGGTAGTCTTTATCTGTAGATAGATAGTGGATGACTGGAGTTCCTATTCCCTCTTGTTCAAACAAACTTGCAATGCTAGCTTCTCGCTCTAATCTTCCCTTTTGATCTATTTTCAAATAGTAACCTGAATCAAGATAGAGAACCCTTGCGCCTGAATGAGAAGAGCTGTCAGAAAGAGTTGCTCCCTCTATATAGGTTCGTAATTGCTCAGGAAAATCCAATGGGGAAAAATGAGATATCTTTGTATTCATGGTTTTATTGTAACATATTCTTAAACATTGAGAAACTACGTGGTATAATAGACTTATGAGTCTTAAAGTCAAACAAAAAATTCCATTAAAAATTAAGCGTATGGGGATAAACGGGGAAGGTATCGGATTTTTCCAGAAAACCCTTGTTTTTGTTCCTGGAGCTCTCAAGGGAGAAGATATCTATTGTCAGGTGACTTCCGTTAAGCGTAACTACGTTGAGGCTAAACTGCTTGAGGTCAATAAAAAATCTAAGTTTCGAGTGGTACCAGACTGCACCATTTATAATGAGTGTGGTGGCTGTCAAATCATGCATCTGCACTATGACAAGCAGCTGGAGTTCAAGACGGATCTTCTCCATCAAGCTCTGAAAAAATTTGCACCTGCAGGCTATGAAAACGTTGAGATTAGACCAACCATTGGCATGCAAAAACCAAAGTATTATCGGGCTAAACTGCAATTCCAAACTCGAAAGTTTAAAGGCCAAGTTAAGGCGGGATTATATGCTCAAAATTCGCATTATTTGGTCGAGTTAAAGGACTGTCTTGTTCAAGACAAGGAGACACAAACAATTGCTAATCGCATTGCTGAACTCTTGACCTATCATCAAATTCCGATTACAGATGAACGGAAAATCCTTGGAGTTCGGACCATCATGGTTCGTCGCGCACGGAAAACTGGGCAAGTTCAGATTATCATTGTGACCAATCGTCAATTAAATCTGACTCAATTTGTGAAAGATTTAGTCAAGGATTATCCTGAAGTAGTGACTGTCGCAGTCAATACCAATACCGCTAAAACTAGTGAGATTTATGGGGACAAGACAGAGATTATTTGGGGACAGGATAGTATTCGTGAGGGTGTATTAGACTATGAGTTTTCTCTCTCACCACGAGCTTTTTACCAACTCAATCCTGAACAGACTGAAATTCTCTATAGTGAAGCCGTAAAAGCATTGGACGTGACTGAGGACGACCATCTGATTGATGCTTATTGTGGTGTTGGGACCATTGGTTTTGCCTTTGCTAAGAAAGTCAAAAGCTTGAGAGGGATGGATATTATTCCAGAAGCTATTGAGGATGCCAAAGAAAATGCTAAGCGCATGGGTTATACCAATACTCACTATGAAGCAGGAACTGCAGAAGAAATTATTCCTCGTTGGTATAAGGAAGGCTATCGTGCAGATGCTTTGATTGTGGACCCGCCACGTACAGGTTTAGATGACAGCTTTTGGATACCATCGTTAAATACGCACCTGAAAAGATGGTCTATGTTTCCTGCAATGTGTCTACCTTGGCGCGTGATTTAGTCCGTCTAGTAGAGGTCTATGACCTGCATTATATCCAGTCGGTTGATATGTTTCCGCACACTGCTAGGACAGAAGCAGTGGTCAAATTAACCAGGAAAAAGCCAGACTCTAAATAGAATTGACGACTGGAAAGTATTTGAAAAGAAGACTTCTAGTTACAGAGTAAGATTTGCAAGCTCCCTATATTTATGATAAAATAAGTAGAAAATAAAATGAAAAAAGAGGTATGTGAAATGTCACGTAAACCATTTATCGCTGGTAACTGGAAAATGAACAAAAACCCAGAAGAAGCAAAAGCATTCGTTGAAGCTGTAGCATCAAAACTTCCTTCATCAGACCTTGTTGAAGCAGGTATCGCAGCTCCTGCAGTTGATTTGACTACTGTACTTGCTGCTGCTAAAGGTTCTAACCTTAAAGTTGCTGCTCAAAACTGCTACTTTGAAAATGCTGGTGCTTTCACTGGTGAAACTAGCCCACAAGTTTTGAAAGAAATCGGTACTGACTATGTTGTGATCGGTCACTCAGAGCGTCGTGACTACTTCCACGAAACAGATGAAGACATCAACAAAAAAGCAAAAGCAATCTTTGCTAACGGTATGCTTCCAATCATCTGTTGTGGTGAGTCTCTTGAAACTTACGAAGCAGGAAAAGCTGCTGAATTCGTAGGTGCTCAAGTTTCAGCTGCTCTTGCTGGATTGACTGCAGAACAAGTAGCTTCATCAGTTATCGCTTATGAGCCAATCTGGGCTATCGGTACTGGTAAATCAGCTTCACAAGACGATGCACAAAAAATGTGTAAAGTTGTTCGTGACGTTGTAGCAGCTGACTTTGGTCAAGAAGTAGCTGATAAAGTACGTGTTCAATACGGTGGTTCAGTGAAACCTGAAAACGTTGCAGAATACATGGCTTGTCCAGACGTTGACGGAGCTCTTGTTGGTGGTGCATCACTTGATCCAGAAAGCTTCTTGGCATTGCTTGACTTTTGTAAAAATAAGCTTTCAAATATCTGAGACAGACAGTTCCCTCCCTCGAGGTTAAGACTGCCTGTCTTCTTTTTTTAGTAAAAAAAGGCGTGCGAAAGCACGCTCTTTTTCTGCATTTTATACTCAATGAAAAATCAAAGAGCAAACTAGGAAGCTAGCCGCAGGCTGTACTTGAGTACGGCAAGGTGAAGCTGACGTGGTTTGAATTTGATTTTCGAAGAGTATTAGAAGAAAAAGAAAGGAGAATCATGCTGTATATTTGGTCTTATCTCAAACGTTATCCCAAGTGGTTAGTGTTAGACTTCTTTGGAGCTATTTTTCTTTGTGATTGTCAATCTTGGGCTACCGACTGTTCTTGCTCGCATGATTGACCAGGGGATTAATCAAGGTAATGAAGAAAAGCTCTATTTTTGGGCCATCATCATGTTGGTTATTATCGTCTTGGGGACATTTGGGCGGGTTGTTCTATCCTATGCTGCTAGTAAACTGACCACCAATATGGTTAAGGACATGCGAAATGATGTTTATGCTAAATTACAAGAGTATTCTCATCACGAATATGAACAAATTGGTGTTTCTTCATTGGTGACTCGTATTACTAGTGATGCCTTTGTCCTCATGCAGTTTGCAGAGCAGACGCTTAAGTTGGGTGTGATCACTCCCATGATGATGCTGTCGAGTATTCTCATGATTTTCTTGACCAGTCCTTCACTAGCCTGGATTGTCGCTTTTTCAGTTCCTTTTCTAGCTGTAGTAGTCCTTTATGTGGCAGTGAAAACGCGCCCCTTATCTGAAAAACAACAGAAAACACTGGACAAGATAAACCAATATGTCCGTGAAAATTTGATGGGGCTACGAGTGATTCGTGCCTTTGCTCGTGAAGATTTCCAAGAAAACCGTTTCGAAGAGAAAAATGCGATCTATGCGGATAATTCAAATCGTTTGTTCAAATTGACTGGTTTGACAGAGCCGCTTTTTGTGCAAATCATTATTGCCATGATTGTAGCTATCGTTTGGTTTGCTCTAGGTTCTCTCAAGCAAGGAAGTTTGCAGATTGGGGATTTGGTGGCCTTTATCGAGTATAGTTTCCACGCTCTCTTGTCCTTCCTATTCTTGTCAAACCTCTTTACCATGTATCCACGTACGGCTGTGTCTAGTGAGCGTTTGAAGGAAATCATGGAAATGCCGATTTCCATTGATCCAAATGAAGACGGAATTCAAGAAACAGAAACACATGGTTACTTAGAATTTGATAATGTGACCTTTGCTTATCCTGGTGAGACGGAAAGCCCTGTTTTGCATAATATTTCCTTTACTGCTAAACCGGGAGAAACCATTGCTTTTATCGGTTCGACTGGGTCAGGTAAGTCTACTCTGGTTCAGTTAATTCCTCGTTTTTATGATGTTACACTGGGGAAAATTAAGGTCGATGGTGTTGATGTCCGGGATTACCGTCTCAAATCACTCCGCCAGAAAATTGGTTTTATTCCACAAAAAGCCTTGCTCTTTACAGGGACTATCGCAGATAATCTCCGTTACGGAAAAGAGGACGCCAGTCATGAGGACTTGCACCAAGCAGCTGATGTAGCCCAAGCCAAAGACTTTATCGAAAGTCGAGAAGAAGGTTTTGCAACTCATCTGGCTGAAGGGGGGAAGCAATCTATCAGGTGGTCAAAAGCAACGCTTGTCGATTGCCCGTGCAGTCATCAAGGGTCCAGATATCTATATCTTTGATGACTCCTTCTCAGCCTTGGACTACCGTACAGATGCTATCTTGCGTCGTCGTCTCAAGGAAGTGACTCAAGATGCTACGGTATTGATTGTCGCGCAACGTGTTGGAACCATTATGGATGCGGACCAGATTATCGTCCTTGATAAGGGCGAAATCGTTGGTCGTGGCCGTCATGAAGAATTGATGGAAACTAATGACATCTATCGAGAAATTGCTGAGTCGCAGTTGAAAAATGCGTCTCTGACAGAAGAATAGGAGGTAAAGGATGAAACAACAATCTAGTATAGCTCGTCTATGGTGCTATTTAAAAGCCTACCGTTTCTCTGTTTTCTTTGCAGTCTTCTTAAAAATAGTCAGCGTCATAATGAGTGTTATCGAGCCATTCATATTGGGGCTTGCTATCACTGAGTTAACCAGCAACCTCCTTGCCATGGCAAATGGTGTTGCAGGAGCAGGTATTAATACTAGCTATATCGCAGTAATTCTAGTGATTTATCTCTTGCGTGGGCTTTTCTATGAGTTGGGTTCTTATTACTCAAACTATTTCATGACCAATGCTGTCCAGTCTATGATACAGGATTTGCGAAATGAAATGAGCGAAAAAATCAACCGCATCCCTGTGTCTTACTTTGACAAGCACCAATTTGGAGATTTGCTGGGACGTTTTACTAGTGATGTAGAGACCGTATCTAATGCACTCCAACAATCCTTCTTACAGATTGTTAATGCAGTCTTTACCATTATTTTTGTTATGGGTATGGTCCTCTATCTAAATCATCAGTTGGCTATCATTGTTATCTTGTCGATTCCAGTGACTTATTTTGGAGCCAAAACAATTCTAAATCGTTCGCAGCCATACTTTAAACAGCAGGCAGCTATATTGGGACGTATGAATGGATTTGTACAGGAAAACTTGACAGGTTTCAATGTTTTAAAACTTTTCGGACGCGAAGAAAACTCTCAAGAGAGATTTGAAAAGATTACGGATGAATTGCAACAAGTCGGATTTAAGGCGAGCTTTATTTCAGGTTTGATGATGCCTGCTCTTCACATCGTGTCTGATTTAACTTACTTAATTGTAGCTGTCTTAGGTGGATTGCAGGTTATTGCAGGGCGCTTGACGATTGGTAATATGCAGGCCTTCGTTCAGTATGTGTGGCAAGTCAGCCAGCCGATCCAAAATATTACTCAATTAGCAGGGCAAATGCAAAGTGCTAAGTCTTCGCTTGATCGTGTCTTCGAAGTTCTAGATGAACAGGAAGAAGTCCAAACTGCTGAAGTGAAAGAACTAGCACCATTGACAGGCCAAGTTAGTTTCAAAAATGTCGATTTCCAATATGTGGAAAACAAACCATTGATTCGCAATTTTAATTTAGATGTTGAACCTGGAGAGATGGTAGCTATCGTTGGACCTACTGGATCAGGGAAAACAACCTTGATTAACCTTCTCATGCGTTTTTACGATGTGACAGCTGGTGCCATTTTAGTGGATGGCCAAGATATTCGTGACTTGTCTCGTCAGGACTATCGTCGACAGTTTGGTATGGTCCTACAGGATGCCTGGCTCTATGAAGGCAGTATCAAGGAAAATCTTCGCTTTGGAAATCTTGAGGCAACAGATGAAGAAATCGTTGAAGCTGCTAAGGCGGCCAATGTTGACCACTTTATCCGCACCCTTCCTGGTGGCTATAACATGGAAATGAACCAAGAGTCAAGTAATATTTCTCTTGGGCAAAAACAGTTGTTAACTATCGCGCGTGCTCTCTTGGCGGATCCTAAAATCTTAATTTTGGACGAAGCGACCTCATCAGTCGATACTCGTCTAGAGCTCTTGATTCAAAAAGCTATGAAGCGTTTGATGAAGGGAAGAACAAGCTTTGTCATTGCACATCGACTTTCTACGATACAAGAAGCTGATAAGATTTTGGTACTTAAAGATGGACAGATAATCGAACAGGGAAATCATGAAAGTCTTTTGGCTGCAAAAGGTTTCTATTATGATCTTTATCAAAGTCAATTTTCTAGTAAAAACAGAGAAAATAGCTAGGGTAAATAGCCACTCATTTTCTTAAATTATCAGTCAATTACAACTTTTTTAATATGGGTTAATTTTCTTGCTTTTGTCTACTAGGTGTAGTATACTGAGGTAGTAATCAATAAATATGGTTACAAAAATAATATTATGAGGTGAGAAAAATGGTAGAATTGAAAAAAGATGCATTAAAAGACGTAACAACATTATCTAAGACAGCTCCTGAAACGCTAGTAAAAACGAAAGAAGTCTTGAATCAAGCCGTAGCTGACTTGTACGTAGCGCATATCGCTCTTCATCAAGTACACTGGTACATGCGTGGGCGTGGTTTTATGGTATGGCATCCTAAGATGGATGAATACATGGACAGTCTTGATGGTTACCTTGACGAAATCAGCGAACGCTTGATCACTCTTGGTGGCAAACCCTACTCTACATTGACAGAATTCCTTCAACACAGTGAAATCGAAGAAGGAGTTGGAGAATTCCGTAACGTAGAAGAAAGTTTGGAACGTGTCCTTGAAATTTATCGTTACCTTATCACTCTTTTCCAAAAAGCATTGGATGTAACAGATGAAGAAGGTGATGATGTAACCAATGATATCTTCGTTGGTGCTAAGGCAGATCTTGAAAAAACAGTCTGGATGCTTGCAGCAGAATTAGGACAAGCACCTGGTTTGTAAGATACTGTATTTTTCTAAAAATCCGTAGAAGTTTTCTACGGATTTTTTCTATTCAGGAGGGCATTCCAAAACAGTCTTTTTTGAAGATTTTTGATAAAATAGAACTATCAATGAAAAGGATGAAAGCATGACAAAGAAAATCGTAGCCATTTGGGCTCAAGATGAAAAGGGTGTAATCGGGAAAGAGGATCGTTTACCTTGGCATTTGCCAGCAGAGTTAAAACATTTTAAAGAAACAACCTTGAATCATGCCATTTTAATGGGTCGTGTAACCTTTGATGGGATGGGTCGACGATTGCTTCCAGGACGTGAAACCTTGATTTTGACGCGCAATCCTGAAGAGTCAATTGAAGGAGCACTGGTTTTCCAAAATGTTGAGGATGTTTTAGACTGGTACCATAACCAGGATAAAAATCTATACATTATTGGTGGTAAACAGATTTTTCAGCTTTTTGAACCTTATCTCGATGAGATTATTGTGACACAAATTCATGCTCAAGTTGAAGGGGATACCTATTTCCCAGAAGATTTTGACTTGACTGTTTTTGAGACTCTTGCAAGCAAATCTTATTCCAAAGATGAGAAAAATGTCTATGATTTTACCATCGAATATAGAAAGAGAAAGGAAGTCTAATGGAGCGCAGTATTTTTGGATTTTTTACAGCTCTTTTGTGTGCTGTCTGTCTTGTAGCTGGAACACACGCTTTTCGTAAAAAGCGCTTTGGACTTGCTACTCTGCTATGGCTAAATGCTTTCACAAACTTGGTGAATAGCATTCATGCTTTTTATATGACCTTATTTTAGATAGAATGAATAGTTAGAACGGAAGGGAATCATGTCTACAAATAGGAAAAATGATATGATGGTTTATTGCTCATTTTGTGGCAAAAGCCAAGAAGAAGTTAAAAAAATAATTGCTGGGAACAATGCCTTTATCTGTAATGAATGTGTGGAGTTGGCTCAGGAAATTATTCGTGAGGAGTTGGCTGAGGAAGTTTTGGCGGACTTGTCTGAGGTACCAAAACCAATCGAACTCCTAAATATTTTGAACCACTATGTGATCGGTCAAGATCGTGCCAAACGTGCTTTGGCAGTGGCTGTATATAACCACTACAAACGCATCAATTTCCATGACACTCGTGAAGAGACTGAAGATGTTGATTTGCAAAAATCAAACATTCTAATGATTGGTCAACTGGTTCAGGGAAGACTTTCCTTGCTCAAACACTTGCTAGAAGTTTGAATGTACCATTTGCCATTGCTGATGCAACAGCTCTTACAGAAGCAGGCTATGTAGGTGAGGACGTTGAAAATATCCTCCTCAAACTCTTGCAGGCAGCTGATTTTAACATTGAACGAGCAGAGCGTGGGATTATCTACGTAGACGAAATCGACAAGATTGCTAAGAAGAGCGAGAATGTTTCTATTACACGTGATGTTTCTGGTGAAGGTGTTCAACAAGCCCTCCTCAAGATTATCGAAGGTACAGTAGCAAGTGTTCCTCCACAAGGCGGACGCAAACATCCACAACAAGAAATGATTCAAGTAGATACCAAGAATATCCTCTTTATCGTGGGTGGTGCCTTTGATGGAATCGAAGAAATTGTCAAACAGCGTTTGGGTGAAAAAGTTATCGGTTTCGGACAAAATAGCAAGGCTATTGACGAAAACAGCTCTTACATGCAAGAAATCATTGCAGAAGATATTCAGAAATTCGGTATTATTCCTGAATTAATTGGACGCTTGCCTGTCTTTGCAGCCTTGGAGCAGTTGACAGTAGATGACTTGGTTCGCATTTTGAAAGAGCCAAGAAATGCCTTGGTTAAACAATACCAGACCTTGCTTTCATATGACGATGTTGAGCTTGAATTTGACGATGAAGCACTTCAGGAAATTGCTAACAAAGCTATTGAACGTAAGACTGGTGCGCGTGGTCTTCGCTCAATCATCGAAGAAACCATGCTAGATGTTATGTTTGAAGTTCCAAGTCAAGAAATGTGAAAACTGTCCGTATCACAAAAGAAGCAGTTGATGGAACAGCTAAGCCAATCCTAGAGACAGCCTAGAGGTGACTATGGAAATCAATACACACAATGCTGAGATTTTATTGAGTGCTGCCAATAAGTCCCACTATCCGCAGGATGAACTTCCTGAAATTGCTCTTGCAGGACGCTCAAATGTTGGTAAATCGAGCTTTATCAATACCATGCTCAATCGAAAAAATCTAGCTCGTACCTCTGGAAAGCCAGGGAAAACACAACTACTTAATTTCTTTAATATTGATGATAAGATGCGTTTTGTAGATGTGCCTGGTTACGGTTATGCCCGTGTGTCTAAAAAGGAACGCGAAAAATGGGGACGCATGATTGAGGAGTACTTAACCACTCGAGAAAATCTTCGAGCAGTGGTTAGTCTCGTTGACCTTCGCCATGATCCGTCAGCAGATGATGTACAGATGTACGAATTTCTTAAATATTATGAGATTCCTGTCATCATTGTGGCGACCAAGGCAGACAAGATTCCGCGCGGTAAATGGAACAAGCACGAATCAGCTATTAAAAAGAAATTAAACTTTGATCCAAGTGATGACTTTATCCTCTTTTCATCCGTAACAAAAGCAGGAATGGACCAGGCTTGGGATGCTATTTTAGAAAAATTGTGAGGAATACATATGGCAAAAATAATTCATACAGATAAGGCTCCAAAAGCAATCGGACCTTACGTTCAAGGAAAAATCGTTGGGAACCTTTTGTTTGCTAGCGGTCAAGTTCCTTTATCTCCTGAAACTGGAGAAATCGTAGGAGAAACGATTCAAGAACAGACTGAACAAGTTTTGAAAAACATTGGAGCTATTTTGGCAGAAGCAGGTACAGATTTTGACCATGTTGTTAAAACGACTTGTTTCTTGAGCGATATGAACGACTTTGTACCTTTTAATGAGGTATACCAAACAGCCTTTAACAAGGAATTTCCAGCTCGTTCAGCTGTAGAAGTAGCTCGTCTTCCTCGCGATGTAAAAGTCGAAATTGAAGTCATCGCTGAGATTGGATAAGCGAGTTGAAGTTTGGTTCTTCCAAACTTCTTTTGATATAAGGAGACTATGATGACAATGAAACAACTTCACCTGGTGATTGTAACAGGGATGAGTGGTGCAGGGAAAACTGTAGCCATTCAATCCTTTGAAGATTTAGGATATTTTACCATTGATAATATGCCACCAGCTCTCTTGCCAAAGTTTTTGCAGTTGGTAGAGACCAAGGATGACGACCACAAGTTAGCCCTAGTGGTGGATATGCGAAGCCGCTCTTTCTTCTCAGAAATTCAGGCTGTCTTGGATGAATTGGAAAATCAAGATGATTTGGACTTCAAGATTCTCTTCTTGGATGCAGCTGATAAGGAATTGGTGGCACGCTATAAGGAAACTAGAAGAAGTCACCCTCTTGCAGCAGATGGTCGTATTTTGGACGGTATCAAGTTGGAACGCGAACTCTTAGCTCCATTAAAAAATATGAGCCAAAATGTGGTTGATACTACTGAACTAACTCCTCGTGAACTTCGCAAGACTATTGCAGAGCAATTTTCAGACCAAGAACAAACACAGTCCTTCCGTATCGAGGTCATGTCTTTTGGCTTTAAATACGGCATTCCGATAGATGCCGATTTGGTATTTGATGTTCGTTTCTTGCCAAACCCTTACTATCTGCCAGAACTTCGTAATCAGACAGGTGAAGATCAGGCAGTTTATGACTATGTCATGAACCATGAGGAATCTGAAGATTTCTACCGTCATTTGTTAGCCTTGGTTGAACCAATCCTACCAGGCTATAAAAAAGAGGGCAAATCAGTCTTAACTATTGCGATTGGTTGTACTGGTGGCCAACACCGAAGTGTTGCTTTTGCCAAGCGTTTAGCAACTGACCTATCTAAAAGTTGGCCTGTAAATGAAAGTCATCGTGATAAAGACCGAAGAAAGGAAACGGTAAACCGTTCATGAGAAAACCCAAAATTACGGTGATTGGTGGAGGAACCGGAATCCCTGTTATTTTAAATAGTCTACGGGAAAAAGACGTCGAAATTGCAGCCATAGTAACCGTTGCGGATGATGGTGGTTCTTCAGGTGAATTGCGTAAGAATATTCAACAGTTGACACCTCCAGGGGATTTACGTAATGTCCTTGTAGCCATGTCAGATATGCCAAAATTCTATGAAAAGGTCTTTCAATACCGTTTTTCAGAGGATGCAGGTGCTTTTGCTGGTCATCCATTAGGAAACATTATCATAGCTGGATTATCTGAAATGCAGGGTTCGACCTATAATGCCATGCAATTGCTGAGTAAATTCTTCCATACTACAGGGAAGATTTTCCCATCAAGTGACCATCCTTTGACACTCCATGCTGTCTTTAAAGATGGATCAGAAGTTGCTGGGGAAAGTCACATTGCAGATCATCCAGGTATGATTGACCATGTCTATGTGACAAACACTCTAGATGATGAAAAACCGCAGGCTAGCCGTCGTGTTGTCAATACGATTCTTGAGAGTGATATGATTGTTTTGGGACCAGGTTCACTCTTTACTTCGATTTTGCCTAATATCGTCATCGAAGAAATCGGTCAGGCACTTCTGGAAACTAAGGCAGAGGTTGCCTATGTCTGCAATATTATGACTCAACGTGGAGAAACGGAGTATTTCTCAGATAGTGATCACGTAGAAGTTTTACATCGTCATTTGGGCCGTCCATTTATCGATACTGTGCTTGTTAATATTGAAAAGGTTCCGAGAGATTATATGGATACCAACCGTTTTGATGAGTATTTGGTGCAGGTTGAGCATGATTTTGAAGGTTTACGTAAGCAAGTCCCACGTGTCATTTCATCAAACTTTCTACGCTTGGAAAATGGGGGAGCCTTTCACGATGGTGATTTAATCGTAGATGAGCTCATGCGGATCATACAGGTGAGAAAATGAGTTTCACAGTAGCAGTAAAAGAAGAAATTTTAAGTCAGCACCACCTGAGTCGTCATGAATTGTCAGCTATTATCAAGATGTCTGGTAGTATTGGTTTATCGAGCTCTGGTTTGACCTTGTCCGTCATTACAGAAAATGCTAAGTTGGCTCGTCATCTCTATGAATCATTCTTGTACTTTTACGGCATCAAGTCTGAGATTCGTCACCACCAGAGAAGTAATCTACGGAAAAATCGCGTCTATACTGTATTTACGGATGAGCGAGTCCAGGAACTTTTAGCTGATTTACGCTTAGCAGATTCTTTTTTTGGTTTGGAAACAGGGATTGATCCAGATATTTTAGGAGATGAGGAAGCAGGTCGTGCCTATCTATGTGGTGCATTTTTAGCAAATGGGAGTATTCGGGATCCTGAGTCAGGCAAGTATCAGTTAGAAATAAGTTCTGTTTATCTGGACCATGCCCAAGGGATTGCTTCGCTCTTGCAGCAGTTCTTGCTAGATGCAAAGGTTATCGAACGAAAAAAGGGGGCAGTGACCTATCTTCAGAGAGCGGAAGATATTATGGATTTCCTGATTTTAGTGGGAGCCATGGAGGCGAGAGATACTTTTGAAGGCGTCAAGATTCTCCGAGAAACTCGCAATGATCTCAATCGTGCTAATAATGCAGAGACAGCTAATATCGCTCGTACGGTTTCTGCGAGCATGAAAACCATCAACAATATCAGTAAAATCATTGATACCGTAGGTCTAGATAGCCTACCAGTAGATTTGCAAGAAATAGCGCATTTGCGTATCCAACATCCGGACTACTCTATCCAGCAATTGGCAGACAGTTTGACAAATCCACTCACAAAAAGTGGTGTCAATCATCGACTGAGAAAGATTAATAAAATTGCTCATGAACTCTAAAACCACGAATCCTAGGATCCGTGGTTTTTTCTTATAAACTTGTAGAGTGTTTTGGTTGTACTTTTTGTTCTGGGTCAATGTAGTTAATGGCGTTGTTGACAGCAGTTGGTGCTTCACCAAGACCTGTTGCAATCAAGTCAATCTTACCATCGTAGTAGCAGCAGTCACCGATAGCGTAAATTCCAGCTTGGCTTGACTCCTGCTTGCTATTGACGATAATCTTATGGCGATTCAGTTCTAATCCCCAGTTTTTAAGATTACCAACTGATGATTTGAAGCCATAGTTAACAAAGAGGTGGTCGAGTTCAACAGTTTCGGTCTCATCGGATTTGACTTTTGTGATTTCGAGCTTGTCAAGAGTTTTTCCATCTCCAAGAAGTTGACTTGGCACAAATGGTGTTTTGATGCTAACAGATGATTCTTGAAGAGCTTGGACACTATGTTCAAGCGCCCGGAAGTTGTCTCGACGGTGAACAAGTGTAGTTGGAGCAATCTTTTCAAAAGCTAAGGCCCAGTCCACAGCAGAGTCTCCTCCACCGAGGATGGTGACTCTCTGCCCAGCATATTGTTGAATATTAGAAACGTGGTAATGGATGTTTTCATAACCTTCAACACCTTCTAGTTCAAGTGGACGCGGTTTAAAGGCACCACCGCCCATTGCGATAATAACAGCTTTGCTAGTATGAGTTCCTTTAGTGGTTGTAATCTCAAAAACACCATCTTCTTTTTCAATTTCAAGAACAGTTTCATTGAGGTGGGCTGGTGTATCAAACCCTTGTAATTGTTCTAAGAGGCGATTTGTTAATTCTTCACCAGTGAGATTTGGGAAACCTGGGACATCAAGAATTTGTTTTTCAGGATAAAGAATGGCAGGTTGGCCACCTAATTGAGGAAGAGAGTCAATGATTTGTACTTTAGCTTGACGTAAATTTGCATAAAAGGCTGCGAAAAGACCAACTGGGCCACCCCCTATGATGGTAATATCATATAATTCAGACATGGTTTCTCCTTATTTCATTTTTTTATCATTTTATTCTATCATATTTTCTGCCAATTTAAAAATGAGGTAGGGGGAGAAAATTTCCATTAAAAAAATGGTATAATGAAGAGAAGCTTTTTTGGAGAGGGGACACAGGATGAATTTTTCAGCAATTATCTAATCTTCAATACTGGTCTAGTTTGTTTTCCAGTCCTTGGAGTATTGCGATAAATGTGATTGATATTCTAATCGTCGCTTATATCTTATATCAATTTACAAAATCAATTGCAGGAACCAAGATTATGATTCTGGTTCGAGGCGTTTTAGTTTTTATCTTAGCTCAGATTGCGGCTAATTTTTGGGCTTGACGACTATTTCCTGGTTGATTAACCAATTGATTACCTATGGAGTTATCGCAGCGGTTGTTATCTTTTCTCCAGAAATTCGGACAGGTTTGGAACGATTAGGTCGAGCTACGGACTTCTTTTCAAATACTCCTATGAGTTCAGAAGAGCAGATGGTACAGTCTTTTGTAAAATCGGTTGAGTATATGAGCCCGCGAAAGATTGGAGCTTTGGTAGCTGTTCAACGTGTGAGAACCTTGCAGGAGTACATCGTTACAGGAATTCCTTTGGATGCTAAGATTTCTGCTGAGTTATTAATTAACATCTTTATCCCTAATACGCCTCTCCATGACGGTGCAGTCATTATCAGTGGAGATCGGATTGCAGTAACTTCTGCCTATTTACCACTGACTGAAAACACAGGTATTTCCAAAGAGTTCGGAACTCGTCACCGTGCAGCCATAGGTTTATCAGAAGTTTCAGATGCCCTTACTTTTGTTGTGTCTGAAGAAACTGGGGGTATATCCATCACCTATAACGGTGTCTTCAAACATGATCTAAGTTTGGAAGAATTCGAGGAAGAACTACGTCGTATTCTGATACCTAAGGATGAACAAGAACTAAGCTTAAAAGAACGTCTATTAGGAGGCTGGAATAATGAAAAGAAATAGTCTTTATATCATCTCCTCACTCCTCTTTGCATGTGTCCTGTTTATCTATGCAACATCAATCAATTATCAAAACAATACCAACGCAAGACAAACGAAAACTGAAACCTATACCAATACAGTAGTCAATGTACCGATTGATATTCAATATGATAGTGAGCAATATTTTATCAGTGGTTTCAGCTCAGAAGTAACGGTATTTTTGACGGGTTCGAATCGAGTCACCTTGGCTAGTGAGATGCAAGAGAGCACTCGTAAATTTAAAGTGACTGCTGATTTGACGCAAGCTACAGAAGGAACGATTGAAGTTCCCTTGACCATTGAAAATCTTCCAAGTGGTTTGACAGCTGTAGCAACACCACAAAAAATCACAGTCAAGGTTGGTAAGAAAGTTACTCGAGATAATGTACCTGTTGTACCTCAAATTGATTCTAGTCAAATTGATGAGAAGATTATAATCGAACGTGTTACTGTTTCTGATGAAAAAGTTTCAGTAACTAGTGATGCGGATACACTATCTAAGATTGATCGGATTGTTGCAGTTTTACCAACGAGTGAACAGATTACAGGGAACTATTCTGGATCAGTTCCTTTGCAAGCTGTTGATAAAAATGGGGCTGTCTTACCAACAGTGATTACACCTTTTGAAACTACTATGAAAGTAACGACCAAAGCTGTAAGAACAACAAGTAGCACAACCACAACAAGTAATACTTCCTCTACTGAAAACTCTTCAACGACAGCAGCAGAGACGAAGTCAGAATCTTAAAATAAACATTATACTAGAAAAGGAATGATAAAATGGGTAAATATTTTGGAACGGACGGAGTCCGTGGAGAAGCAAACGTAGAATTAACGCCAGAATTGGCCTTTAAATTGGGTCGCTTTGGAGGATATGTCCTCAGTCAACATGCGACAGAAGCGCCTAAGGTTTTTGTTGGACGCGATACACGTATTTCAGGGGAAATGTTAGAAGCAGCCTTGATTGCTGGTCTTCTTTCTGTGGGAATTCACGTTTATAAACTTGGTGTACTTGCTACGCCTGCAGTAGCATATTTGGTGAAAACTGAAGGAGCGAGCGCAGGTGTCATGATTTCAGCTAGCCACAACCCAGCCCTTGATAACGGGATTAAATTCTTTGGTGGCGATGGCTTTAAGCTAGACGATGAAAAAGAAGCAGAAATCGAAGCCTTGCTTGACGCCAGTGAAGATACTCTCCCACGTCCAAGTGCTGAAGGATTAGGTACTGTTGTTGATTACCCAGAAGGATTACGCAAGTATGAAGCTTACCTGGTTTCAACTGGAACAGGTCTTGAAGGGATGAAGGTAGCTTTGGATACTGCAAATGGAGCAGCTTCTACAAGTGCTCGTCAAATTTTTGCAGATTTGGGTGCTCAAATCACTGTCATTGGAGAAACTCCAGATGGTTTGAACATTAACTTGAATGTTGGTTCGACTCATCCAGAAGCCTTGCAAGAACTTGTCAAAGAAAATCAATCTGCCATTGGTTTAGCCTTTGATGGGGACAGCGATCGTTTGATTGCAGTAGATGAAAACGGTGAGATTGTCGACGGTGATAAGATTATGTATATCATCGGTAAATACCTTTCTGAAAAAGGTCAATTGGCACAAAATACAATTGTAACAACAGTTATGTCCAACCTTGGTTTCCATAAAGCCTTGGATCGTGAAGGCATTAATAAAGCTGTCACTGCTGTTGGAGACCGCTATGTAGTTGAAGAAATGAGAAAATCAGGCTACAATCTCGGTGGAGAGCAGTCGGGTCACGTTATCTTGATGGACTACAATACAACTGGTGATGGTCAGTTGTCAGCAGTTCAATTGACTAAGATCATGCAAGAAACAGGTAAGAGCTTATCTCAATTGGCTTCAGAAGTAACAATTTACCCACAAAAATTGGTTAATATCCGTGTGGAAAACACCATGAAAGACAAAGCCATGGAAGTACCAGCTATCAAGGCTATTATCGATAAGATGGAAGAAGAGATGGCAGGTAACGGACGTATTCTCGTTCGCCCAAGTGGAACTGAGCCACTCTTGCGTGTCATGGCTGAAGCACCAACAACTGAAGAAGTAGATTACTATGTGGATACCATTGCTGAAGTTGTGAAAGCAGAAATCGGAATTTAGGAAAGTTAGCAGAAAATAAGAAAATATGTTACAATGTCAAAGTAAATTGTAACCATGGAGAATATGATGAATTTAAAACGTGAACAAGAATTTGTAAGTCAGTATCACTTTGATGCTCGTAACTTTGAATGGGAAAATGAGAACGGAATTCCTGAAACAAAGGTTGATGTGAACTTCCAACTACTTCAACATGACCAAGAAAATCAGGTGACTTCTCTCGTAGTTGTTTTGAGCTTTATGATTGTTTTTGATAAATTTGTTATCAGTGGTACTATTTCTCAAGTGAACCACGTTGAAGGTCGTATCGTAGATCAACCAAGTGACTTTAGTCAAGAAGAAGTTGAGACGCTTGCTCGTCCTTCTTTGGATATGCTAAACCGTTTGACTTATGAAGTAACGGAAATTGCACTAGATTTACCAGGAATTAATTTGGAGTTTTAAAAGAATGAAATTAGCGGTCATAACAGACTCATCTGCTTTTCTACAAGCGGAAACCTTGCGGAAAGAAGATTTATTTGTGCTTGACATTCCTGTGAATATCGACGGACAGGAGTATGTTGAAGGTGTAAATCTAACCGCTCAAGAATTTTATGAAAAAATGGCTCGTTCATCTGAACTACCTAAAACAAGTCAACCAAGTATTGCAAAGTTGGATGAAATTTTATCATCATTAAAAGAAAAAGGCTATACTCATGTTTTGGGTCTCTTCCTTTCTTCTGGAATCTCAGGATTTCACCAGAATATCCAGTATATGACGGATGAGTTTGAAGATCTAACCATTGCTTTTCCTGATACTCGTATTACAAGTGCCCCTCTAGGTTTCATGGTAGAAAGTGTTTTTCAATGGTCTGAGCAGGGAGATGATTTCCAGTCTATACTAGATAAGTTAACAGAACAGATTGAAAATACTTCTGCCTTTATCGTGGTAGATGACCTTGATCATCTGGTTAAAGGTGGTCGTTTATCAAATGGCGCAGCTATTTTAGGGAATCTTCTTAGCATTAAACCAATTCTATATTTCAATGACCAAGGTGTTATCGAAGTTTATGAGAAGGTTCGTACAGAGAAGAAAGCAACAAAACGTTTGGTTGAAATTGTCAAAGAAGTAACAAGTAATGGAAATTATCAGATTACTGTCATTCACGGGAATGCCTCTCAAAAAGCAGCTGATTTGCTTCAGCTTTTGTTAGACGGTGGAGTAGCTACAGACATTTCAATTGCAACCTTCGGTAGTGTTATTGGGACTCACCTTGGAGAAGGAAGTATTGCTTTAGGTTATACACCAATTGTCTAAATTGTTCTTGCAGGCTTTGTATCTTAAAATTGAACACGGACTATCTGCCTCTTGAAAAAAGATGCCTGTCTTGCCTTTCGTGGAAAGTCAGCGCCATTCCCTATTTTTCATGGGCAGCTAACGTCCTTTGTATCTTAGATAGGAGTAAAGATGAGTATTCGAGTGATTATTGCTGGTTTTAAGGGAAGAATGGGTCAATCTGCTTGTCAGATGGTTTTGTCTGATCCTGAACTTGAACTAGTAGCTGTTTTGGATCCTTTTGAGTCTGCATCTGAATGGCAAGGAATTCCAGTATTCAATGATAAAAATGACTTAGCAGGCTTTGATGCCCATGTTTGGGTGGACTTTACTACACCAGCTGTCGCCTATGAGAATACACGCTTTGCTCTTGAACATGGCTTTGCTCCAGTAGTAGGAACGACAGGTTTCACCAGTCAGGAAATCGAAGAATTAAAAGAATTGTCTCGTTCCAAAGGCTTGGGTGGCTTGATTGCTCCTAACTTTGCCTTGGGTGCTGTCTTACTCATGCAATTTGCAGCACAGGCAGCAAAATACTTCCCAAATGTGGAGATTATTGAACTTCACCATGATAAGAAAAAAGATGCGCCGAGCGGGACAGCTATCAAAACAGCTGAGTTGATGGCTGAAGTTCGTGAGTCTATTCAACAAGGTGCTAGCGATGAGGAAGAACTCATTGCGGGAGCACGTGGAGCTAACTTTGATGGTATGCGAATCCATTCGGTTCGTTTGCCTGGCTTGGTAGCTCATCAGGAAGTTATTTTTGGAAATCAAGGAGAAGGATTGACCCTGCGTCATGACTCCTATGATCGTAGCTCCTTCATGACAGGGGTGAATTTGGGAATCAAAGAAGTTGTCAAGCGTCATGAGCTTGTTTATGGATTAGAACACTTATTATGAAATTAACAAAAATGCCTTCTGAATTTCAGAAGGCTTTACCAGTATTAGAAAAAATTAAAGAAGCAGGATTTGAGGCTTATTTTGTGGGTGGCTCTGTTAGGGATGCCCTTCTCAATCGTCCTATCCACGATGTGGATATCGCGACGTCATCCTATCCAGAAGAAACCAAGAAGATTTTTCCACGGACAGCTGATATTGGCATTGAGCATGGGACCGTTTTGGTTTTAGATGGAGATGAAGAGTACGAAGTCACCACTTTTCGAACAGAGGATGTCTATGTAGACTATCGGAGACCAAGTTCTGTTTCTTTTGTTCGTTCACTCGAAGAAGATCTCAAACGCCGAGATTTCACAGTCAATGCCTTTGCCTTGGATGAGACAGGGGAAATCGTCGATTTATTTGATGGTCTCAAAGATTTAGAAAATCAAGTCCTGCGAGCTGTCGGTGTAGCTAGTGAACGCTTCAACGAAGATGCGCTACGCATCATGCGTGGCTTTCGTTTCAGGCTAGTCTTGGCTTTGAACTCGAGCAAGAAACGTTTGAAGCGATGAAGGCCTTGACGCCACTCTTAGACAAAATCTCTGTGGAGCGCACCTTTGTCGAGTTTGATAAGCTTTTACTGGCTCCCTATTGGCGAGTAGGTTTATCATCTATGATTGAGAGTCAAGCTTATGATTATCTTCCAGATATGGTAGGTAGTCAGGAAAAACTCCAGTCTTTGTTTGATTTAGAAAAAGATTTTACTTTTGAATCTTCTGAGCAAGCTTGGGCAGCGCTTTTATGGGTTTTAGAAGTGGAAGATGCTCAACAATTTTTGAAACATTGGAAGACTTCACGTCAATTTGCCAAGCAAGTTCAAGATTTACTTACGATCTTAGAACTTCGTGAAGAAGGGGAACTAAGTAAGCGCGATTGTTACCACTTTGATTTGGACTTGCTTCTACAGGCTGAAAATCTTCGCCGAGCTCAAGGGAAAGAAGTCAATCCGCAAGCTATTACAGAAACCTATGAGAGCTTGACTATTCATGATAAGAAAGAGATGCAAATTAATGGTGGCATTCTCATCAAGGAATATGGCTATCATCCAGGTCCAGAATTAGGAGATGTTTTAGAGGAAATTGAGTATGCTATTGTGGATGGTAATCTAGATAATGAAGTGGAAGCCATTCATGCATACTTAAGGGAGAGAAAATGAGTGATTTTATCGTTGAAAAACTAAAGTAAATCAGTTGGTGACAAGACCGTTTTTTTAAGGATATTTCTTTTATCATCCATGACTTAGATCGTATAGGACTCATTGGGGTCAACGGAACTGGGAAAACGACCCTTCTAGATGTGCTTTCAGGTGTTTCAGGTTATGATGGCGATATTAGCCCTTTTTCAGCAAAGAGTGATTACAAGATTGGTTACCTGACTCAAAATCCCGAATTTGATGATAGCAAGACTGTCTTGGATACTGTTTTATCCAGTGACCTCAAGGAAATCCAGTTGATTCGGGAGTATGAACTGCTTATGCTCAACTACAGTGAGGACAAGCAGGTGCGTCTAGAACGGGTCATGGCGGAGATGGATTCTCTCCAAGCATGGGAAATCGAAAGTCAGGTCAAAACGGTACTCAGTAAACTAGGCATTCAAGAATTATCAACTCCTGTTGGAGCTTTGTCGGGTGGTCTTCGTAGACGGGTTCAATTAGCGCAAGTGCTTTTAGGAAATCATAATCTCTTGCTTCTTGATGAGCCAACCAACCATCTGGACATTGCGACCATCGAGTGGCTGACACTTTTCTTGAAGAATTCCAAGAAGACCGTTCTCTTCATCACCCACGATCGCTATTTCCTGGATGCTCTTTCTACGCGAATTTTTGAATTGGATAGAGGTGGATTAACAGAGTATCAGGGGAATTACCAAGATTATGTCCGTCTCAAGGCTGAACAGGATGAGCGTGACGCAGCTCTTCTTCACAAAAAGGAACAACTTTACAAACAAGAATTAGCTTGGATAAGACGGCAACCGCAAGCTCGTGCGACCAAGCAACAGGCTCGTATCAATCGATTCCATGACTTGAAAAAGGAAGTTTCAGATACTAGCCTTGAGACAGACTTGAGCATGAATTTTGAAACTAGCCGTATCGGTAAAAAAGTTATCGAGTTTAAGGATGTTTCCTTTGCCTATGACGATAAACCGATTCTGAAACAATTTAATCTTTTGGTCCAAGCCAAAGACCGTATCGGAATCGTCGGGGACAATGGTGTTGGGAAGTCAACCCTTCTTAACCTTATTGCAGGAAGACTTGAGGCTACTGAAGGACAAGTTATCATCGGTGAAACAGTTCGTATCGCTTATTTCTCTCAACAAATCGAAGGTTTAGATGAAAGTAAGCGAGTTATCAATTACCTGCAGGAAGTTGCAGAAGAGGTTAAGACTAGCGGTGGTACTACGACTTCAATCGCTGAGTTACTAGAACAATTTCTCTTCCCACGTTCAACTCACGGCACCTTGATTGATAAGCTGTCAGGTGGAGAGAAGAAGCGTCTCTACCTCCTCAAATTACTCCTTGAAAAACCCAATGTGCTTCTCTTGGATGAACCAACAAATGACCTAGACATTGCGACCTTAACAGTTCTAGAAAATTTCTTACAAGGTTTTGCAGGACCAGTCTTGACAGTTAGTCATGACCGCTATTTCCTTGATAAGGTAGCAACTAAGATTCTTGCTTTTGAAGATGGGACCATCCGTCCTTTCTTTGGACATTACACAGACTACCTAGATGAAAAGGCCTTTGAAGCAGAAACAAAAAGCCAAGTTCAAAAGGCTGAAAAGGAGAAAGTCGTTAAAGTCCGTGAAGAGAAGAAACGGATGACCTACCAAGAAAAGCAGGAGTGGGCAAGTATTGAAGGTGACATCGAAGCCTTGGAAAACCGCATCTCTTCTATAGAGGAAGAAATGCTAGCAAATGGTTCTGACTTTGGGAAACTAGCTACCCTTCAAAAAGAGTTAGACGAGAAAAATGAAGACTTGCTGGAAAAATATGAACGCTATGAATATTTAAGTGAGTTAGTATAATGGAAGAAACAATTATTAAATGGAGTAGTAAGAAAATCGTTTGGAGCCTTATTCTTTACCTACTAGAATTGGCTCTTCTACTTTGGATTTTTTCGTTTTTGCTGAGCTATCCCGAAGAAGCACCTGCGGGATTGGTGGCTTTAATTCTCTTTATCGGTTTCTTGATCCTCATCGTTGGCTTCATTTTGTATCAACATTTGCGACGGCTTTTTTCTGATAAAGAGTATTTGAAATGTACGGCTCAAGGATTTTCCTATAAACCATATCCAAAGAAAGACTGGCAGTTTTATTCCTGGGGACAGGTAGAAAAGTTTGCTCTCACGAGAATTAAGGGTAGTAGAAATGCAAGGGATTTTTATATGATTGAGGTTCAGTTTTATGACAAGGAACTTTTAAAATCCAACTTTTTATGGTATCGTCTTCGAAGTAGATTTACAAGTTCAAAACATTCTAACGTTTTGAAAATCCCAATCTATTTGCTGGATGTTGGCTTACCAGAGAGAGTATTTGAAACCATGTCTTACTTTGAGCGAGAGTGGCGCATCGAACAAAATCGTCAACGAAACCAAAACTCTAAAAGCAAAAAGAAGTAAAGATTTCATTGAGCGAGTGAATCTCTGAATTTTATGAAGGACTGAGGGGCTTTGGAAGGATATTCCAAGGCTTCTTTCTATTTTGCTTTTCTAGGAATTATGGTATAATAGGGAGTAAAAACTTTAAAAGAAAGAAATGCTATGAACTTAAAAGATTACATTGCAAGTATTGAAAATTACCCACAAGAAGGAATTACTTTCCGTGATATTAGCCCATTGATGGCAGATGGAAATGCCTACAGTTACGCTGTTCGTGAAATTGTTCAATATGCTACTAATAAAAAGATTGATATGATCGTAGGACCAGAAGCTCGTGGATTTATCGTTGGATGTCCAGTCGCTTTTGAGTTGGGAATTGGTTTTGCGCCTGTTCGTAAACCTGGCAAGTTGCCACGTGAAGTCATTTCAGCGGACTACGAAAAAGAATATGGTGTTGACACTTTGACTATGCACGCAGATGCTATCAAACCAGGACAACGTGTTCTTATCGTAGATGACCTCTTGGCAACAGGTGGTACTGTTAAAGCAACCATCGAAATGATTGAAAAATTGGGTGGAGTCGTAGCAGGTTGTGCCTTCTTGATCGAACTGGATGAACTCAAAGGTCGTGAAGCTATCGGAGATTACGACTATAAAGTGCTGATGCATTATTAATGAAAAACAGTCCCTAGGGCTGTTTTCTCTTCATTTGATATAAAAATAAGCTATATCTAGTTAGAGAAAAACTATAATTGAAAACTATATCTTCATACAGTATAATAAAGGGAAAGAGAAACGTCAGCATTTTTCCCCGTTGACGATACCATGTTTACTTGAGTCCAATATGATACAGTAAGGAGATTTCTATGCCGATTCGAATTGATAAAAAAATTACCAGCAGTTGAGATTTTTACGAACGGAAAATATTTTCGTCATGGATGACCAGAGGGCGACTCATCAGGATATTCGACCACTGAAAATTCTGATTTTTAAACTTGATGCCACTGAAAAATGGTCACAGAAACTCAGCTTTTACGCCATTTAGCCAATACTCCTTTGCAGTTAGATATTGAATTTTTTTATATGGAAAGTCATCAGTCGAAAAACAACTCGTTCTGAGCATATGAAGACTTTTTATAAGACCTTCTCAGAAGTTCAAGACCAGTATTTTGATGGCTTGATTATTACAGGTGCTCCAGTTGAACATCTCCCTTTTGAAGAAGTGGACTATTGGGAGGAATTTACTAAGGTTATCGATTGGTCTAAGACTCATGTCTTTTCAACCCTGTATATTTGCTGGGGAGCACAAGCGGGTCTATACTATCGCTATGGCGTAGATAAATACCAGATGGACCAGAAGCTTTCTGGGATTTATTCTCAAGATGTTTTGAAAGAAGGTCATCTTCTACTGAGAGGTTTTGATGATTTATATGTATCCCCTCATTCTCGCCATACAGAAGTCCACAAAGAAGATATTCTAAACAAAACAAATCTAGAGATTTTAGCATCAGGAGAAGAGGTAGGAGTCTCTATCCTTGCGAGTCGAGATTTGAGAGAAGTCTATAGCTTTGGGCATTTAGAGTATGATCGCGATACGCTCGCAAAGGAATATTTTAGAGATCTAGATGCTGGTTTAGATCCACATATACCAGAAAATTATTTCAAAAATGATGACATTCATGAACTTCCTTGTATGAGGTGGAGTTCATCTGCAGCCCTCTTTTTCAGTAACTGGGTAAATTATGCAGTATACCAAGAAACGCCGTTTGAGTGGAAGAGTGTAGAAGATGATGTGTCTCATTTTGGATACTTATAAGAGGAATTATGACATATTTAGATGCTTTTAAATCAGGGAACTTAGTGTTACCAAGTGAACTGCTCTTAAACTACAATCGACTGTTCTCGTCAAGCGATGATTTCTTGGTTTGGCAATTCTTTTACTTACAGAATACAACCGCTTTAGGTGAGCTGTCTCCAAGTCAGATTGCTGAAAAAATTGGCAAGCAAGTTACTGAAGTCAACCAAGCAATTTCCCGCTTGACTGAGAAAGGATTGCTTCAATACCGAACCATTGAACTGAATGGTGAAATAGAAGTAATTTTCGATGCAACTCTTGCCTTGGAACGTCTTGACCAACTTTGGGAAGCAGGAAACAAGTCAAGTACAGTCTGCACCAAATGATTTAAAGAGTTTGGTAGAAACTTTTCAACAGGAATTAGGTCGACTCTTGAGTCCTTTTGAAATTGAAGATTTGGAAAAGAGTTTGAAAGAAGACGGAACCAGTGCAGACTTGATAAAGGAAGCCTTACGAGAAGCTGTTCTAAATGGAAAACCAAATTGGAAATATATCCAAGCTATTCTACGAAACTGGCGTCATGAAGGGATTAGGAGTGTAGCCCAGGTAGAAGCAAAACGTCAAGAGAGAGAGGCAACAAACCCTCAAAATGTTCAGGTTTCATCTGATTTTAAAAATGCCATGGATCTTTGGAAAGACTAATATTTAGCAATAAAAAAACTTGCCTATGGCAAGTTTTTTTGTGTTCTTAATAAGTAAGTCCCCAAACACTTACAGAACGTTCAGCAACTGGGAAATCACCATATCCTTCAGCATTAATAGTTACTTGGTCTGAATGGTTGCCAAGTAAATCAACAAAAGTATGATCAGCCCATTCTGGACCTACAAACATGGTTTTGTAATTCTCTTGAGCGTTTGAGATAAGAACAGCTAAAGGTGATTGGTTGTCAGCTCCAGAACGAACCCAACCGATACAATTAGGGTCATCAAAGTAGTCCGTCTGCTCTCCATAAGATAAATCTTTTCGGATAGCTAGCAGATGGTCAAGAACTTCTTTAAAATCTTGCTGAGCATATTGACCAGAGATACCGTAGTAGTCTCCGTAAAAGACACAAGGGAGACCCTGCTCGCGCAAAAGAATAAGAGCATAGGCTGCTGGTTTAAACCATTCTTCTACAGTAGATTCTAAAGCTTGTCCTCGTTGAGTATCATGGTTTTCGACAAAGGTTACAGCCTTATCTGGTTTGATTTGAACCAGACTATCATTAAAGATGGTACGCAAATCGTAGTCTGCACCAGCCTGGCTTGCTTCAAAGAGACTCATATGGAGTCGGACATCGACAAGGTCAAAGCGTTCTTCGATTTTATCAAGGTATTCAAGGTTGGCATCCTTGTCTGGATTCCAGAATTCTCCAAAGACATAGAAGTCTTGTCCATATTTCTCTTTGATATCACGAATGAAATTACGCATAAAGAAGGAGTCAATATGCTTGACGGCATCTAAGCGGAAACCTGTTACGCCAGTCGTTTCCATGAACCAATCAGCCCAATCGTAGATATTTTGTATGACTTCTGGATGCTTGAAATCTAGGTCCGCATACATGAGATAGTCATAGTTACCATTTTCGTTATCGACTAATTCCTCGTGGGCCCACCCCTTATTATCTCCCTGGATAAGGTAAATACCAGACTTCCGTCTTTGGCATCATAGTCAGTTCCAGTGAAGTGGTACCAGTGCCAGTGGAAATCATTGTAGGTGTTTTGTCTTCCATCAAAAGTAAAGTTTGTCCAACCATTGATGGTAAAAGGTTCTCCAAGTTCAATTGTGCGATCTTCTGGGTCGACTTCAATAACCTGGAAGGATTCTAAACGGTCTGCAGCTGCCTTATGGTTTAAGACGACGTCAGCCATAGGTTGAATCCCATGTGATTTAAGTGTTTGAATAGCCTGAAGATAGTCTTCTTTGAAACCGTACTTGGTACGCACAGTTCCTTTTTGGTCAAATTCACCGAGGTCAAAAAGGTCATAGACACCATAACCGACATCTTTTTCGTTGGTAGCTTTAAAGGCAGGTGGCATCCAGACGTGGCTAATTCCTAGATTTGCAAGGTGCTCAGCATCATCTGTAAGTCGCGTCCAGTGTTGTCCATCGTGGGGAAGGTACCACTCAAAATATTGCATTAGGGTTTGATTTTTCATAGATAGTCCTCATACTTAACAATTTGAGAATCATTTTACCACAAAGCAAGCAAATGAGCAAACGTTTGCGCTACAAAAATAGACCTTAGGATGTGGATGTCTATTTTTACGGTAATAGAATGAAATTTCTCAACACAAATGACCATTCTCATTTAGAAATCATCAAGCAGAAACGAAAAGTTTGGATAGTTCCTATGACATCAATGGAGAAATCACTTTCTACTTTGTGAATTTTCAACAAATTTGATATAATTGTATCTATGAATAAAGTATTCGTCAGTCGGCGTGTCGAAAAAAAGCTCCGCAAAGGTCAGGTTCTTTTGGAAGAAGTTGATTTTCCAGATTTATCTGAAACTGATCAGGAAGTTGAACTTTTCAGCCAACGCAAAGAATTTTTAGGGAAGGCTTATTTATCCCGACAAAATAAGGGGATTGGTTGGTTTGTAACCAACCAGAAAGTTTCTTTTAATCAAACCTTCTTTGAAAGCTTGTTTGAAAAAGCCAAACAAAAACGTTCTTCCTACTATCAAGATGAGTTGACAACTGCCTTTCGTTTGTTTAATCAAGAAGGCGATGGATTTGGTGGAATGACGCTGGATCTCTATGGAGATTATGTTGTCTTTTCTTGGTATAACTCCTATATCTTTGGAATTCGCCAAGAGATCATTGCAGCCTTCTCTCAGGTATTTCCGGAAGTCTTAGGTGCCTATGAAAAGATTCGCTTTAAAGGTCTAGACTATGAGTCTGCTCATATCTATGGTCAAGAAGCAGCTGAATATTTTACAGTTCTCGAGAATGGAGTCTTCTACCAAGTATTTATGAATGACGGTCTTATGACAGGAATTTTCTTGGATCAGCATGAAGTTCGTGGGAGCTTAGTTGATGGTTTAGCAATGGGGAAATCCTTACTCAATATGTTTTCCTATACAGCGGCCTTCTCAGTCAGCTGCAGACTATGGGGGAGCTAGTGAAACAACCTCTGTAGACCCTAGCCAAACGTTCAAGAGAACTATCAGAAGCTCATTTTCATGCCAACGGTTTGAGTCTAGACAATCATCGACTGCTTGTCATGGATGTTTTTTTGAATACTTTAAATATGCTAAAAGAAAAGGTTTAAGCTATGACGTGATTGTTCTGGATCCGCCTAGCTTTGCCCGAAATAAAAAAACAAACATTCTCTGTAGCTAAGGATTATCATAAGTTGATTTCCCAAAGTCTAGAGATTTTTAAAACCCAGGTGGAATCATTATTGCTAGTACCAATGCGACTAATGTTTCCCGTCAAAAATTTATAGAACAAATCGACAAAAGGATTTGCAGGTAGAAAGTATCAGGTCCTTCATAAATATGGACTTCCAGCAGACTTTGTCTACAATGAAAAAAAGATGAAAGTAGTAATTACCTCAAAGTGATTACCATGAAGGTTAGTAAATGAAATTAATTGTTTCTGTCATGCCAAGAAGTATAGAAGAGGCTCAGGCTATTGATGTTATGCGGTATCATGATGCAGATATCATTGAGTGGAGAGCAGACTTCTTACCCAAGGAAGCTATCTTGCAGGTAGCGCCAGCTATTTTTGAAAAATTTGCAGGTCGTGAGCTTGTTTTTACTTTACGTACTCGTGCCGAGGGTGGTCAAATTGAGCTCTCTTCAGAAGAGTATGTTCAAATGATCAAGGAAGTGGCACAGCTTTATCAACCAGATTATATTGATTTTGAATATTTTAGCTACAAGGATGTTTTTGATCAGATGTTGGACTTTCCAAATCTCGTCTTGAGCTACCATAACTTCCAAGAAACACCTGAAAATCTAATGGAAATATTGTCTGAGTTAACAAGTTTAAATCCTAAAGTTGTGAAAATAGCTGTTATGGCTAATACAGAACAAGATGTGTTGGATCTAATGAACTTTACACGTGGCTTTAAAACACTGAATCCTGAACAAGAATATGTAACGATTTCTATGGGAAAAGTGGGCAAGGTCTCTCGTATTACTTCAGATGTGACTGGTTCTAGTTGGTCTTTTGCAAGTCTAGATGAAGCTAGTGCTCCAGGACAAATTTCACTATCTAGCATGAAAAAAATTAGGGAGCTTCTAAATGAAGATTGATGGCTACACACGTTTAGCAGCTGTAGTCGCAAATCCTATCAAACACTCCATTTCTCCCTTTATTCACAATAGCGCTTTGAAGCAACCAATACCAATGGTGTTTATCTTGCTTGGGAAGTAGATGCGACTGAACTAGCAGAAACAGTTGCTAATATTCGTCGCTACCAGATGTATGGAATCAATCTTTCCATGCCATACAAGGAACAAGTGATTCCTTATCTGGACCAGTTGAGCGAAGAGGCTTGTTTAATTGGTGCAGTTAATACAGTTGTGAATCGAGAAGGAACATTAATTGGATATAACACAGATGGCAAGGGATTCTTTAAGAGCTTGCCTTCTTTTAAAATATCAAGGAAAAGAATGGTTTTGTTAGGAGCAGGCGGTGCAGCTAAGGCAATTTTGGCACAGGCAATCTTGGATGAAGTGAGTCAGATTGCTGTCTTTGTTCGTTCTTCATCCATGAAAAAAACAAGACCTTACTTAGAAAAAATACAGAATGCGACTGGATTTAGAGTAGATTTATTTGCATTAGAGGATGTTCAAGAACTTCAAGACAGCATCACTAAAGCCGACCTCTTGGTTAATGCTACTAGTGTGGGCATGGATGGATCTTCTCAGCCGATCCCGACCAGCATCGTTTTACCAGAGAAGCTCATGGTAGCAGATGTGATTTATCAACCCTTTGAAACACAGTTTTTAAAATGGGCAAGAAACCAGGGAAATGAAGCTATCAATGGCCTTGGCATGCTGCTTTACCAAGCTGCTGAAGCTTTTGAGTTATGGACAGGCAAGGAAATGCCAACAGATCAAATCTGGGAATCACTAAAACAAAAGTACCAATAAAGAAAAAGGAGACCTGCTATGAAAATTAGAATAGACCTTCCACATCATCCTTACGATATTCAGATTGAAAAAGGATGCTTGTCTCAAGCAGGAAAATGGTTGCGCGAACTTTGGCAACCACAAAAAGTTGTTATCGTAACGGATAACCGTGTGGCTTCACTCTATGCAGAAAAGGTTAAATTGAGTTTGGAGGATGCTGGCTTTCAAGTGGCAGTTTTTGACTTTTTAGAGGGCGAAGAACGAAAAAATCTGACTACAGTTCAAAAAGTCTATGAATTTTTAGTTAAGCAAGGTTTAACTCGTAGTGATGGCATCGTTGCACTTGGTGGCGGAGTGGTCGGGGACTTGGCTGGTTTTGTGGCTTCAACCTACATGCGAGGTATTCACTTTGTTCAAATTCCGACTAGCTTGACAGCTCAAGTTGACTCTTCAATCGGGGGTAAGACAGGAGTGAATACTCCTTTTGCCAAGAATATGGTGGGAACTTTTGCCCAGCCGGATGGTGTTTTGATTGACCCAAACGTTCTTGAAACCTTGGGTAAAGAGAGAGTTGATCGAAGGAATGGGTGAAGTCATCAAGTATGGCCTGATCGAAGATCCAGAGCTTTGGGACCTATTATCTGATATGGATGGTTCTGTAGAAAGCATATTGGAACATTCCGAGAGTTTGATTGAGCATTCTTGCCAGGTCAAGCGCAAGATGGTAGTTGAAGATGAGTTGGACAATGGTATTCGTTTATATCTCAACTTTGGTCACACAATTGGCCATGCCATCGAAGCAACTGCTGGTTACGGAAAAGTCATGCACGGTGAGGCAGTAGCTATGGGAATGGTTCAGGTCTCTAAGGTAGCAGAAGAAAAAGGACTCATGCCAGTGGGAATCACTCAGTCCATCCGAGAAATGTGTCAGAAATTTGGCCTTCCTGTTGATTATGAAAACTGGGACCTTGACAAGCTCTATCAGGCTTTGACTCACGATAAAAAAGCGCGTGGGAATACCATGAAGTTAGTTTTGGTACCTGAGCTTGGTTCAGCGACCATTCACCCAGTTTCTCTCGAAGAAATGAAAGATTACTTAGTAAAATAAGGAGAATGTATGAGATATTTAACAGCAGGAGAATCACATGGTCCTCGTCTGACAGCAATTATTGAAGGAATTCCAGCAGGACTGCCTTTGACTGCAGAAGATATCAATGAGGATCTCAAACTTCGCCAAGGTGGTTACGGTCGTGGTGGACGCATGAAAATCGAGAGCGATCAGGTTGTCTTCACTTCTGGAGTTCGCCATGGTAAGACGACAGGAGCACCTATTACCATGGATGTCATTAACAAGGATCATCAAAAATGGCTGGATATCATGTCTGCTGAGGATATTGAGGACAAACTCAAAAGTAAACGAAAAATCACACATCCTCGTCCAGGTCACGCTGACTTGGTAGGAGGTATCAAATACCGCTTTGATGATTTGCGAAATTCTTTGGAACGTTCATCTGCCCGTGAAACAACTATGCGGGTTGCAGTTGGAGCAGTAGCCAAGCGGCTTTTAGCTGAGCTTGATATCGAAATTGCTAACCATGTTGTTATCTTCGGTGGTAAGGAAATCAATGTTCCAGAAAACTTAACAGTCTCAGAGATTAAGAAATTGGCTGCCCAGTCTGAAGTTTCTATCGTCAACCAAGAACGTGAGCAGGAGATTAAGGACTATATTGACCAGATTAAGCGAGATGGGGATACCATCGGAGGTGTTGTAGAAACAGTTGTCGGAGGTGTTCCGGTTGGTCTTGGTTCTTATGTCCAATGGGATAGAAAGCTAGATGCAAGGCTAGCTCAAGCTGTTGTTTCTATCAATGCCTTTAAGGGTGTGGAGTTTGGTCTTGGTTTTAAAGCAGGCCATCTTAAGGGTAGCCAAGTCATGGATGAAATCCTCTGGTCATCAGAAGATGGCTATACTCGTCGGACTAATAACCTTGGAGGTTTCGAAGGTGGTATGACAAACGGCCAACCGATTATCGTTCGTGGAGTTATGAAGCCAATTCCGACTCTCTACAAGCCGTTGATGAGTGTCGATATTGAAACTCATGAGCCTTATAAAGCAACAGTAGAGAGAAGTGATCCTACTGCTCTTCCAGCAGCAGGTGTCGTTATGGAAGCAGTCGTAGCAACAGTTTTGGCTCAAGAAATACTTGAGAAATTCTCCTCTGATAATCTGGAAGAATTAAAAGAAGCTGTTGCGAAACATCGGGAGTATACAAAGAATTATTAAGGAGTTCTTATGGCAAAAACCATCTATATCGCAGGACTAGGTTTGATTGGTGCTTCCATGGCACTCGGAATCAAGCGGGATCATCCTGATTATGAAATTTTAGGATACAATCGTAGTCAAGCGTCTAGAGATATTGCCTTGGAGAGAGGAATGATTGACCGAGCGACGGATGACTTTGCCAGTTTTGCTCCACTTGCAGACGTCATCATTCTTACCCTGCCAATCAAGCAAACCATTACCTTTATTAAGGAATTGGCCAACTTGGACTTGAAAGAAGGTGTCATTATTTCTGATGCTGGATCGACCAAGTCAGCTATCGTGGCTACAGCAGAGAAGTATTTTGCTGATAAGTCCGTTCGCTTTGTGGGGGCCCATCCCATGGCAGGGAGTCATAAGACAGGAGCGGCTTCTGCCGATGTTAATCTTTTTGAAAATGCCTACTATATCTTTACGCCTTCGAGCCTAACGGCTCCAGATACGCTTGAAGAAATGAGAGACTTGCTGTCAGGTCTTCATGCTCGTTTCATTGAAATCGATGCTGAAGAGCATGACCGAGTGACTTCTCAGATTAGCCATTTTCCGCATATCTTAGCATCAGGCCTGATGGAACAAACTGCAAGTTATGCTGAAGAGCATGAAATGGCGCGACGCTTTGCGGCCGGTGGATTTCGAGATATGACTCGGATTGCTGAAAGTGAGCCTGGTATGTGGACTTCTATCCTCTTATCCAATCGGGATACCATTATTGAACGCATCGAGGACTTCAAGGACCGTTTGGACGAAATTGGACAAGCTATCAGTAAGGGTGATGAAAGCCAAATCTGGAATTTTTTCAATCAAGCGCGTGAGCAACGTCAGGCTATGGAAATCCATAAACGCGGAGGAGTAGATAGCTCATTTGACCTTTATGTAGATGTTCCCGATGAGGAAGATGTGATTTTACGCATCTTGGAATTGCTACGTGGAACTTCTTTGGTCAATATACATATCAATGAGGAAAACCGTGAGGATGTTCACGGGATTCTGCAAATTTCCTTTAAGAATGCTCAGGATTTAAAACGTGCTGAGCAAGTCATTACAGAAAATACAGACTACACAGTCGTTATTAAATAAGGAGGACAATTATGTCAAATATTTATGATAGTGCAAATGCACTAAGTCGTGGACTACGCGAATTGCCTGAATACAAGGCAGTTAAAGAAGCTAGAGATTCCATCCAAGCGGATGCAGAAGCAAGCAAAATTTTTGCAGATTATATTGCTTTTCAACATGAAATCCAAATCATGGCACAAACTGGTCAAATTCCAGACGCTTCTTTCCAAGAAAAAATGGAAAGTTTTGGCAAGCAGATTCAAGGAAACTCTCTCTTGTCAGAATTCTTTGCCAAACAGCAACAACTTTCGATTTACCTTTCTGATATTGAAAAAATTGTTTTTGAACCAATTTCAGAACTTTTTAAAATAAGAATTTACCTCATAAAGTCAGGAATTTTTTAAGAAATTTCTGACTTTTTATGATAAAAATAAGAAAAAAAGTATTGTCAGTATGAGGGCCTGTATGAAATTAATAACAAACATTAAGCACTTAAATGGTAGTATTCGAGTACCAGGAGATAAGTCCATCAGTCATCGCTCTATTATTTTTGGAAGCTTGGCTGAGGGTGAAACGAAGGTTTATGATATCTTGCGTGGTGAAGATGTCTTGTCAACCATGCAGGTATTTCGTGACCTCGGCGTAGAGATTGAGGATAAAGACGGTGTCGTTACCATTCAAGGTGTTGGGATGGATGGATTGAAAGCCCCTCAGAAAGCCCTGGATATGGGAAATTCTGGGACATCTATTCGTTTAATTTCAGGCGTCCTTGCTGGTGCAGACTTTGAAGTAGAGATGTTTGGGGATGATAGTCTTTCTAAACGCCCCATGGATCGTGTAACTCTTCCCTTGAAAAAAATGGGAGTTACCATTTCAGGTCAGACAGAGCGAGACTTGCCACCGTTGCACTTAAAGGGAACGAAAAACTTAAGACCTATTCAATACGAATTGCCAATTGCCTCTGCTCAAGTCAAGTCAGCCTTGATTTTTGCGGCTTTGCAGGCTCAAGGACAGTCAGTCATTATCGAGAAGGAGTGCACTCGTAATCACACAGAAGATATGCTCCAACAATTCGGAGGTGATTTGAGTGTCGATGGTAAGAAAATCACTGTTCAAGGGCCACAGAAACTAAGTGGACAAAAGGTTGTCGTGCCAGGAGATATTTCTAGTGCAGCATTTTGGTTGGTTGCTGGCTTGATTGTGCCAAATTCTCGAGTGGTGCTGAAGAATGTCGGTATTAATGGAACACGTACAGGTGTTATCGATGTTATCCGTGCTATGGGCGGGAAATTAGAGATTACTGATATGGATCCAATTGCCAAATCTGCAACCTTGACTGTCGAGACTTCAGAACTAAACGGGACAGAAATTGGTGGAGCCTTGATTCCACGTTTAATTGATGAATTGCCGATTATCGCGCTTCTTGCTACCCAAGCTCAAGGTCAAACAGTCATCAAAGATGCAGAAGAGCTTAAGGTTAAAGAAACGGATCGCATTCAAGTTGTTGCGGATGCTTTAAATAGCATGGGAGCATCTATTACTCCTACAACAGACGGCATGATTATCAAAGGGAAATCTGCCCTCCATGGAGCCAAAGTCAACACCTTAGGAGACCACCGTATCGGTATGATGACAGCCATTGCAGCTCTCTTGGTTGCAGATGGAGAAGTTGAATTGGATCGAGCCGAAGCTATTAATACTAGCTACCCAAGCTTCTTTGATGATTTGGAGACTTTGATTCATGGCTAAGGTTTTACTAGGTTTTATGGGTTCAGGAAATCTACCATCGCTAGAGGATTAGACTATGATTTCGTAGATATGGATGCTATGCTGGAAGAACGACTGGGGATGCCGATTGCTCGTTTCTTTGAAGAAAAAGGAGAAGCAGCCTTCCGTCAGCTAGAAGAAGAGGTCCTAGCTGATTTTCTGAAGACAGATAAAGTTATTTCTACAGGCGGAGGAATTGTTATTTCTCCACGTAATCGTGCCTTGCTCAAGCAAAATCCAGACAACATTTACCTTAAAGCAGATTTTGAGACACTTTACCAGCGAATTTCAGCCGATAAGGACAATCAACGCCCGCTATTTTTAAAGAATAGCAAGGAAGAATTGCTTGCAATTTTTAACGAAAGACAGGCCTGGTATCAGGAAGTAGCTAGTAAAGTTATCGATGTGTCCAAGCTAAGTCCAGATGAAATTATAGAGGAACTGAGATGAAAATTGCCTATCTAGGTCCCAAAGGATCTTTTTCGCACCATGTGGTGCAAACGGCTTTTCCTCATGAGGAACTAGAGCCTTTTTCAAATATTACAGACGTTATCAAGGCCTATGAACAGGGATTGGTAGACTATTCGGTAGTGCCAGTTGAAAATTCTATAGAAGGTAGTGTTCATGAGACCTTGGATTATCTCTTCCACCAGGCTCGAATTCAAGCTGTGGCGGAGATTGTGCAGCCAATTCATCAACAGTTGATGGCGGTGCCCGGGCAAGTTAAAATTGAGAAAATCTTTTCTCATCCGCAGGCCTTGGCACAGGGGAAGAAATTTATTGATGAGCATTATCCAGATGCTCAACTAGAAGTCACTGCCAGTACAGCCTACGCTGCGCGCTATGTTTCCGAGCATCCAGATCAGCCTTTTGCGGCCATTGCCCCCAAAAGTTCGGCTGGAGAATATGGTTTGGAACTAATTGCTCAAGACATTCAAGAAATGGAAGCCAATTTCACTCGCTTTTGGGTGTTAGGTCCCAAGGAACCGCAAATGCCCTTGAATGCAAATGCTAAGAAAATGAGTCTAGCATTGACCTTGCCAGATAATCTTCCAGGAGCTTTATATAAGGCGCTTTCGACCTTTGCTTGGCGCGGGATTGACCTAACTAAGATTGAGAGTCGCCCCCTAAAAACAGCACTAGGTGAGTACTTTTTTATCATTGATGTGGACTATGCTGATAAAGAATTGGTCCATTTTGCTCAAAAAGAATTAGAAACGATTGGGATCCACTATAAAGTACTAGGAGCTTACCCTATCTATACCATACAGGATAAAGGGAAGGAGAAGGAATGACTAGAGAAAATCCTCTGACACACCATGAGAAACTACGTTACGACTATCTATTAAAAAACATCCACTATCTAAATGATAAAGAAAAGAGAGAGTTTGCTTTTTTACAAGCTAAGCTGGATGGTCAACAAGAAGCTCGTTCAGTTGTCGTAGAAGAAGCAGAAAGCCAAGACTATACGGAACCTAACACAGGTCTTCCGAGTTATACTAATCGAAGTCGAGCTAGTCGACGTAGTAGTCTACCGCAACCAAAGCTAAGATTCCTAAGCAGAAGAAACCAAAGAAAAAAAGGGTCTTTCGCTTTAAACGCATACTTGCTTGGTTAGGAATGCTGTTGCTTTGTGCTGCAGTAGGAATGATTTTTATGTTCTTGAAAGGTTTCCAGTCAGCCAATCCGAATGGCTCAAGTGGGTCGAAAGATGCCAAGGCTGCCCAAGTTGAAGTCTTCAATGGACAGGATACAAGAGATGGGGTCAATATTCTTATCTTAGGAACAGATGGCCGTATTGGACAGAATAGTTCAGAAACACGGACAGATTCTATTATGGTTCTAAATGTAAGTGGTAAGGATAAAAAGCTTAAGCTTGTAAGTTTTATGCGTGATAACCTAGTATACATTGATGGCTACAGTCAGGTTGTTGATGGTCAAAAACAAGCTGACCATAAGTTGAACTTGGCCTACGAATTAGGGGAACAAGAAGGAAAACAAGGGGCTGAAATGGTACGTAAGGTCCTTAAAGATAACTTTGACCTAGATATCAAATACTATGCCCTTGTTGATTTCCAAGCTTTTGCGACTGCCATTGACACGCTTTTCCCTGATGGTGTGACTATTGATGCTCAATTTTCAACTCTAAATGGAGTTCCAGTTACAGAAGCTACAGTCGGTGACGACTTGCATGCGACAGAAACCGAATCCCCTACACAGACTATTAAAGTTGGAACACAACAAATGAATGGTTCTACTCTTCTCAACTATGCACGTTTCCGCGATGATGATGAAGGGGACTATGGCCGTACTCGTAGACAGCAACAAGTTATGACTGCTGTTTTACAGCAAATTAAAGATCCTACAAACTTTTCACAGGTTCAGAAGCACTTGGTAAAGTATTCGCCATGACATCTACAAACCTTCCTTATACCTTCTTGTTGACCAACGGTTTATCCGTCCTTGAAGGAGGTCAGAACGGTATTGAAAGACTAACAGTGCCGGAACTTGGAGACTGGGTAGATGACTATGATGTCTATGGAGGCCAAGCCCTTCGAGTGGATCAAAAAGCTTACCAGAATAAGCTAGCCCAAATGGGATTCAGATAAAAAAATTAATTAAAGTCAAAGCTTGAAACATCTAACTAAATGGGTGTCTCAGGCTTTGATTTTTCTTAGTATCTGATGGATTTTTAGGGCTTCTTTATGGTATAATAAAACGATATAACTCGTTATTGGACAGAAGAGGAGAGACATGAGTGATTTGAAAGCGATTCAAGCTCGTAGTTTAGAGATGGCTGAATATTTTGTCGCCTTTTGTAAAGAACATGGCTTGCTCTGTTATTTGTGTGGCGGAGGAGCAATTGGAGCTTTACGAAATAAAGGTTTCATCCCTTGGGATGATGATTTGGACTTCTTTATGCCACGAAAGGACTATGAAAAACTAGCAGAGTTATGGCCTCAATATGCGGATGAACGTTACTTTCTATCAAAGAGTTCTAAAGACTATGTAGACCGTAACCTCTTTATTACCATTCGTGATAAGGAGACGACTTGTATCAAGCCTTATCAACAAGATTTAGATCTTCCCCACGGCTTAGCTTTGGATGTTCTTCCCTTGGACTACTACCCTAAAAATCCAGCAGAGCGCAAGAAACAGGTCCGCTGGGCTTTGATTTATTCTCTATTTTGTGCACAAACAATTCCAGAAAAACATGGAGCTCTCATGAAGTGGGGTAGTACCATTTTACTAGGGTTGACTCCTAAATCGCTTCGCTATCGTATCTGGAAAAAGGCTGAGAAAGAAATGACCAAGTATGGACCAGCCGAAAGTGATGGCATTACAGAATTATGTTCAGGGCCAGGATACATGAAGAAAAAGTATCCAATTCAGGCCTTTGAAGACAACATCTTCCTACCATTCGAAGGAACAGAAATGCCTATTCCGGTTGGTTATGACGCTTATCTTAGCACAGCTTTTGGTGACTATATGACACCACCGCCTGCAGACAAGCAAGTACCTCACCACGATGCCATAATAGCAGATATGGATAAGAGCTATACAGAATATAAGGGAGAATACAATGCAAGAAAAAATTAGTATCATTGTTCCTGTATACAACGTAGAAAATTATCTTGAACGATGTGTTGAGTCGATTTTAAAGCAGACTTATACCAATTTTGAATTGCTACTTATCAATGATGGTTCGACAGACCAGAGTGGTGACTTGTGTGATCAGCTGGTTTCTAAAAATGAAAATATCAAGGTTTTTCATCTTGAGAACGCTGGAGTTTCCAATGCCAGAAATGTAGGTATCCAAAACTCAACTGGAGAATGGATTACTTTTATTGATAGTGATGATTTTATTACGCCAGATTATTTGGAAACTTTGATAAGCGCAGTAAAATCAGATATTTCTGTTGGTTTCTCAGTTGCTCGTTTGCATCATGTAAAAAATGGACAAGTGACAGATTTGCCTGAGTTTTCAGGTCAAGAGTCAATATGGTCTGCTGAGCAAACCATGAAAGAACTATTGATGACTACTCGAACTTCTTTTTCCCTGTTGCAAAAATTATTTAAAAAAAGGAATTAATTGAAGATTTTTAAATTTAGTACAGATTATCATTTAGCAGAAGATGCTCTATTCTTAACAGAAGTTTTACTTGAAACAAAATGTAAGAGTGTATTTATAGACAAACCAATATACTATTACGATCATAGAGAAGGGAGCGCAACTACATCTGTTAATAGTCATGTTTTTGACACTATAGAAGTATATAAAATCATTATTCCTAAAGTTTACCAATGTTTCCCTCAATTAAAAACCTGAATTAGTAAATAGAGAATCTTGGTCTTATATTACAGTCTACGATAAAAATAATCTTCTACAGATTCGACTGAATATCAAGATGAGAAAACTCAATTGAGAAAGTGGATAGTTAGTCATACCTCGCAAATATTGAGTGATCCTTATTTTACTAGTTTTCGGAAAATAGCCATTTTGTCACTGGGAATTTCTCCATGGATTTATAGACAAATTGTAGGCTTGAATAAATAATGTCATTAAAGGAGTTGAAGATGAATTTTTTTCAAAAATGAATGAATGCTTTGAAAAAAATCAAAACTGTGGATTTCATATCTTTTTGTTTTTCATTTCGATTTTAAGTATGAGTTCACTAATTTATAAAAATAACAAATCCGATTTATAAGGGACTTTCAGCAGTTGTTGTTCTGTCAATTTGTTTAACTTTATTTTTTAATTGGAAACGAATAGAGATAGATAAGAAGTTTCTTACCCTATTTGGTCTTTTAGTGGGCAGTCACTTTTTATCAGCGCTCATTAATAGATCTGGACACCTGCTCGGAAATATGGTCGAAATTTTCTTTATGCTGGCTTATGTTTTATTATTTACCATGGTAAAACCTGATCAGCTAAGGAAGTTATTAGGTATGATTGCAGGAACCATACAGATTGTCTCATTTGCTTCGGCTATATTTGCTTTTGCTTTATTACTTTCAAGAGTTTTAATTCTATTTCAGATTGGAGAGAACTCTTATTATTACGGAGTAATGAATGGCCGATTATGGGGACTTGTCAACCCTAACGCCAGTGCGATTTTCTCATACATTAGTATAGTTTTTGCTATGTATTTAATACATAAGGGAAGCAAATACTCTGTTTATCTTAAAATTAATAATGTCGTTCAGTTAGTTTATTTTGCAACAATGCAAAGTAGGGGAGCTCTTTTATCAGTTCTTCTAATGCTAGTTTTCTATTGTATTTTTGTCACTAGGGGAAGATTTGCCAAAAAATGGCTAACTTTTTTAGTAGCTAGTATCTTACTAACAGGTAGCAATATTGGTATTAGTTATTTAACTTCAGTATATATTTCAGCAGCCAAGGCAACTGTACTTGACTTAAATAAAGGTAAATCTTATTCTGAAACTGATTCGGATGTTTCTAAGAAAAATGGGGAACTTCACTTGATTGAAACAACTCCAAGTGGACGTACATATATTTGGAAAAATGCAATCAAAATGGGAAGTGCAAAACCTCTATTTGGTTATGGTGTTCGAAACGTATCAGATTATTACACAAAAATATTTTTAGTAAATTTGAAATTGAAAACTCACTTATTGGAGGTAATTTCCACAATATCTTTGTTACGATTTTTGTGAGTTCCGGATTCTTGGGTCTTATTTCTTTCATACTCATCATTGTTTATGTTGGTTTCCGCTTTGTTTCTTACTTAGTTAAATCAAAAGAAAAAAATAGTGAAAAAAACTGATTATGATTCTATTCTTTGGAATTTTATTTGGTCAGTTGTTTGAGAGCCAAATTATGTATTCGACTAACTTCATCAACATCATTTTTTGGTTAGTTGTAGGATATGGTCTAATGATTTGTGAGAAAGAAAAAAATATTCGTTACAAAGAAGTAACTGATATTTCTGAAATTCAACAAATGGAGTTAGGAATCATGGAGTATATCCATGAAGTGTGTCATAAAATTGGTGTCAAATACTTCTTGTCCTATGGTAGTTTAATTGGGGCTGTTCGTCATAAAGGTTTTATTCCTTGGGACGATGACATGGATATTTGTATGCTTCGTGATGATTATGAAAAGCTGCAAGATTATATGATTGCACATCCAGACGAGCGCTATGAATTAATGTCTTATAAAAATAATGTCAACTATGTCTATCCATTCATGAAAGTTCAAGATAATCATACCTATTTGGTAGAAGAAGATGTTCGAATTGATTCAGACATGGGAATTTATGTTGATATTTTCCCTGTTGACGGGTATGAAGATGATCAGGCATTTAAAGATAAGATGACCAAGATTATTAAAAAGCGTCAATTAAGTTGCTACACTTTCAAAGGAATTACGAATAGTAAAAGTGTAGTGAATTCAATTATCCGCTATATTTCTGTTATTATCTTTTATTTCACTAACACAAATAAGTATGTTGCCCAAATTGATGAGCTTGCTAAATCTAGAAAAGTAGAAGATTATGAACTTGTAGACTATGTTATCTATAAGGATATGAATAAGCCTGTTTGGAAACGTGAATGGTTAGAACAAGTTGAAAGTGGTAGCTTTGAAGGTAAGGAATTTATGATTCCAAAACATTATCATGAAATTCTAACTTCAGATTATGGAGATTACATGCAGTTACCTCCAGTCGAGCAGAGAGTATCTCACCATGATTTTTAAGTTGTGGAAGATTATAGGGAAGTAATAGATTTTTTTGTTTAGATAAAAAAAGAAGTAAAGATTAGGAGTGACAAATAATGTCAGAAAGAATCTTAAGCCTTGAAGAAATCAAGCAAATTGAGCTTGGAATTCTAGAATACTTACACCAAGTTTGTGAAAAAAATGATATCAAATATTTTATCGATTTTGGAACTTTATTAGGAGCAGTTCGTCACAAAGGTTTTATTCCTTGGGATGATGATACAGATATTTCTTTAGCTAGAGATGAATTTGAAAAGTTATACGCAGTTCTAAAAAACGATAACCACCCATACTATAAGCTGATTTCTTTTAGAGAAACGAAGGGTTATCCATATAGTTATATGCGTGTTTACGATATTCGAACACGGAGAGATTCGAATCTTTTAGATCCAAGTGTTGTGCTTGGAACTTGCGTAGATGTCTTCCCGTACGATGGTCTTGTTACAGACGAACAAGATCGTAAGAAAATGAAACTATATAAACAACTAATTCGTCTATCGTCTTTGAACTTTAAAGGAATTAAATACGAAAACGGAGGGATTAAAAATCTTCCTCGTTATATCGCGTCAGCAATATTCAGATTTACATCTCCTCAATTCTGGAATCAAAAGCTAGAACAACTTGCCTTAAAATACAGTGTTGAAAATTCTACAGACTTGGTTTGTTCAACTTATGACTCTTACTATCCAGCTGGTATTAAAACAGAATGGTTATACGATACAATTGATATGCCTTATGAAAATCTAATCCTAAAAGTACCAAGAAGATATCATGAGATTCTTGTCTATGAATTTGGGGAAGATTATATGACTCCACCTCCTGCTGACAAACAGATACCAGGAAATGAGAAGAATTATTGGATTGATTAGCGAAAGAGTAGAGAATTAATAGAGAAAGCTGAATGCCTTATGAAAAGTTTTACAAAATCAATATTACTTAGTGCCGTGCTTCTATCTGCAACAATAATTCATGCACAAACAGTAAATGCAGATACAATCTCAGCAGGTGCAGGGAATCGAATCCATTTTATCAATACCAAAGCTAACTCTGGAAGTGATGCTATTTTACTAGAAAGTAATGGTCACTATGCTTTGATTGATATGGGAGAGGATTATGACTTTCCGGATGGAACGGATACACGTTATCCAAATCGATGGGGAATTTCTACTAACAATTATCAAGTATTAGAAGATCGCTTAATTCGTCATCTTGATCAGTTAGGAGTAAAGAAATTAGACTTTATACTAGGGACTCACGTTCATAGTGATCACATAGGTGGAGCAGATGAAATTCTTAATCGCTATCAAGTCGATAAATTCTATTTGAAAAAATATTCGGATCAACGAATTACAAGCACTTGGGGATTGTGGGATAACCTTTTCAATTACGATAATGCTCTTCGTGCTGCACAGAATAAGGGTGTTACATTAATTCAAGATATCAAAGATCAGGATAGTCATTTCAAATTTGGTGACATGGATATTCAGCTTTATAATTATAAAAATGAATATGATTCTGATGGGAACTTAAAAAGGGTTCTTGATGATAATTCCAATTCCATTGTTGCAGTAGTAACTGTAGCAGGAAAGAATTTATCTTGGTGGTGACTTAGATAATGCTGAAGGAGCAGAAGATAAGTTAGGTCCTGTGATTGGCAAAGTAGATATGATGAAATGGAATCACCACTACGATGCCAAGATTTCTAATACAATTGGTTTCATAGATCACCTTTCTCCTAGTATGGTCATTCAAACGACTGGAGGTGATATTAACGTTGCTTCAACGAGAGATTATCTCCAAAAGAAAAATATTCAAGTGATTCATGCATCAAGTAAAACTCAGGATGCAACTGTATTTGATATTAGTGATAAAGGCTTTACAAATGTTTCAGGAGATTTTCCGAATATTCCTACTGTTGAAGAGAAATGGTATAAAGAAGATGGTTACTGGAAGTATCGTTTAAAAGATGGTCAGATGGCTATTGGTTGGCAAGATATTGCTGGTGTTACATATTTCTTTAACGGAAAAGGTCAAATGCAGAGTGGTCGTTGGCTCCGTATCACTGACGAATGGAACGGAGAACCAAAATTTAATGACTACTACCTAAACAATAATGGCAAAATGCAGATGGGTGGTTGGTTCTATCATGATAATACTTGGTACTATATCCAGTCAAACGGTGCAAGACGTTACAATGAACTAGCTGAAATTGGTGGTCAAAAATATCTCTTTGATAAAGATGGTAAAATGCTGACTGGCTTACAAGTCTTTAATGGCAAGAAGATGCTCTTTGCAAGTAGTGGCGCTCTTCAAACAGAAGGTAGCGCATCTAGTTGGCAAAAGCAAGGTTCAAGCTGGTATTATTATGATGAAGATGGTATTCGAACAGTTGGTAAAAAGAATATCAACGGCACTACCTATTACTTTAATCAAAATGGTATCATGCAAACTGGTTGGGCCTTAATTGAGGGTCATTGGAACTATTTTGCTAGTTCCGGAGCTATGAAAACTGGCTGGGTCAAGGATAAAGATACTTGGTACTACTTAGATAAAGAAGGTGTGATGCTAACAGGCCTTCAAGAGATTAATGGTTCTCGCTATTATCTCAATGCAAGTGGCGCTATGCAGACAGGTTGGAAATGGCTCAATAACCATTATTACTACTTCCTAAGCAGTGGTGCCATGAAGACAGGTTGGCTCAAGGATAAGGACATCTGGTATTATCTAGATAAAGAGGGTGTCATGTTAACAGGCTTCCAAGAAATCGATGGTTCTCGTTATTATCTCAATGCAAGCGGAGCTATGCAGACAGGTTGGAAATGGATTGATAACCATTATTATTACTTCGCAAGCAGTGGCGCTATTAAAACAGGTTGGCTTAAAGATAAGGAACTATGGTACTATCTAGATAAAGAAGGTATCATGCTAACAGGCCTTCAAGAAATTAATGGTTCCCGTTATTATCTCAATGCAAGTGGCGCTATGCAGACAGGTTGGAAATGGCTTGATAACCATTATTACTACTTCACAGGAAGTGGTGCAATGAAAACTGGTTGGTTCAAAGACAAAGGTCTTTGGTACTATCTCGACAAGGAAGGTATCATGCTAACAGGCCTTCAAGAGATAAATGGGGCACGCTATTACCTCAATGCAAGTGGTGCCATGGAAACTGGCTGGAAACAACTGAATGGTAACTGGTATTATTTCCAAACAAATGGTTCTCTCCTAAGAAATGGAACAAGTCCTGACGGATACAAGCTCAATGCAGATGGAATTTGGACGACTGTTACAACCGAGGAAACAACTCAGGAACAAACTGTGGCAAATAGTCAGGGGCACATTTTCGAAACAACAGAAGTTGAGAGAACTCAACAAACAGAAAGCTCATCTGCTACATCTGAGGAAAAAAATCAATCTACTGAACCTAAAACACAAACGAGACAAGAAAAGAATTAAGTTTCTAAATGAATTTTAATTAAATTTTTCTACAATAAAAACACCTATAAAGCTTAAGCTTTATAGGTGTTTTGTTAACTTCGTTTGATCTTAGCACGAACTAGATCTAGTGCATAGTGAAGGGTTTTATCCTTCATTACGAAGAGAGCAAAAGCATAATAGATAGCACATCCGGCAATTGTAGCTACTACCATACTGAGCATAGCCATATTCACTGTGTATGAATGAACTTGGAAGAGAATTTTACAGATATAGTAAATTGGAATAAAGCCTAGTGACACAATTGTGTAGCGAGCTAATGTTCCAAAAATTTCTTTCAAATCCAAGAGTTTATGTTTCTGAATAAAGCGGATTTCAAGTAGAACCACAATTGCCTCAGCAATAATCGTTGTCCCGATGTAGTAGGCAGGAGTAAAGATGTTGTTGAAAGGAGTAGAGAGTTTAGGATGACATTGACACCGCCGCCGATAAAGTAGAAAGCTGTTAATCGGTTTTCATGGTCATTGATAAAGATAATCTGCTTTCCAAGGATTAATTCGATGGCCCAGATAATGGTTCGAAAGGCAAAGACGCTTGTTACAATTCCTGCTTCTATATATTTCTCAGAAGAGTAGATAACTGTCGCATAAGTTCCTAAAACCATGATTCCGATGCTAGTCGGAATTATAAGAAAGTAGAAGAGAGCCGCTCCTTGGTTTACCAGATTTTTATATGAAGTATAATCTTTTTTTCCTAAGTAGTAACCAAGTCGAGGAATGCTGACATTGATAGCTCCACTCAGGACACTAGCAATCAGCATAACAATACTTGAAGCAATAGTGTAGTAGGAGATGTAATTCTCATCAGGTCCTTTGGTAATGAACATACGGTCTAGCAAGGTGTAGAGCATATTGGCATTTGCTAGAAGCAACATGGTCAGAAGAGGCTTAGATGCTTTGATGAGTTCAATGACTTCGATCTTGACAAAGGAAACTTCTCGTTTAATCCATAGGAAGCTGAGTAGATAGTTGATAATGGTTGTTGCACTCATGATTGTAGCATAAGGAACAATGTCATCAGGTGTCTTAACGAAGGCGAAGATAGCGACCAACATTCCAATACGAATCACGAGTGTTTTATAAAGGATAAAAGAATAATTCTCATAGGCTTCATTCATCCATTCGATATTCAGAAATTGGAAGAGAGCTTGGATTCCAAGGATATAGTAAAGAATTTTTAGATTGACAATACTAGTATCAAAATAAATAAAGAGGAAATAGATAGCTGTTGTTACAACTGAAGTAATGAGCGAAATATAGAACAACTTAGAAAAGACATAATTAATCTTATTTTTGTCATCCTTTACTTTACTAATTGCTCGAATCCCATAATTGTAAATCCCAAAGGCAGCTAGTGGAATGACAAAGCTCGCCCAGGTGTTAGCTGTATTAAAGTAACCGTAATTTGATTTACTAAGAATCCGCGTTAGATAGGGATTGGTAATCAGGGGAAAAAAACGATGTTTAAAAATATTGACCAGCAAGCTAGCCAAAGCATTAACTTTTATATTTTTTTCATGAAACTTTCTTTCTTACATTCTAAAAATAGATACTAGTATTATATCACATTCCAACGCCATTCTTTTGATAAAATCATTTAAATCTTGTATAATAGATAGAACTGAAAGTATGAGGTTACGAACTATGAAAATGAAACAAATCAGTGATACGACTTTAAAAATCACGATGTCTTTAGAAGATTTGATGGATCGTGGAATGGAAATCGCAGACTTTCTCGTTCCACAAGAAAAAACAGAAGAGTTCTTCTACGCCATTTTGGATGAGTTAGAAATGCCAGACAGTTTCTTGGATACAGGTATGCTTAGCTTCCGAGTGACACCGAAGCCTGATAAGGTCGACGTCTTTGTAACCAAGTCTAAGATTGACCAAAATTTGGATTTTGAGGATTTGGCAGACCTTCCAGATATGGATGAATTGGCGAAAATGTCTCCAGATGAGTTTTTGAAAACATTGGAAAAAACCATGGCAGAGAAAACTAAAGAGGATATTGAAGCTATCCAATCTCTAGAGCAGGTTGAAAAAGAGGAAGAAGCAGCGATTGATGAAATTGCTGAGGTGGATGAAGGGAAAAGAGAACCTTATATCTACTACATCCTACGCTTTGACGACTTAACTAGTTTGGTTTCTTTTGCGAAAACAGTTGATTACCAAATGGAGACTTCAGAACTTTACAAAATGAACGACCAATACTATCTAACAGTCTTGGTTGATGTAGAAGATCATCCAAGTCTTTATCCAGCTTGGTTATTGGCTCGCATGCGTGAATTTGCAGATGATAGTGATATCAGCCGTTCAGTTCTCCAAGAATACGGTCAAATCATCATCAATCACGATGCCGTCCAAGGACTCCAAAGTATAAATAGAATTATAAATGAGACAGAGATGGACATTCTCTGTCTTTTTTGGTTAGAAAATAGATGAATCGACAGAACGTGGGCTATGTCCCTAGCTTGCTAAAATGATGAAAAAACGATATCATAGAAAGGAGTAAGTGAGGTAAAGTATGGACCAAGGACAATTACAAAAAGAGGTAGAGGAAATCCTAGAAGATGTATTAGCAAAAGCTTCTCTCCATGAGGGAGCTCTCTTTGTTTTGGGTTTATCTTCCAGTGAGGTGATAGGAGGACACATCGGGAAAGCCTCTAGTCAAGAAATTGGAGAATTAATTGTTAAAAGAATCTTAGAAATCTTATCAGCTAGAGGAATCCACCTAGCAGTTCAAGGGTGCGAACATGTCAATCGGGCCTTGGTAGTAGAACGAGAGGTTGCAATCAAATATAATCTTGAGATTGTTAGTGTTCTTCCGACACTGAACGCTGGAGGTTCTGGCCAATTGGCTGCCTTTCGCTATATGAAAGATCCAGTTGAAGTCGAATTTATCAAAGCTGATGCAGGTCTTGATATTGGAGATACGGCTATTGGCATGCATGTCAAACATGTTCAAGTGCCGATACGTCCAGTTTTGAAATCAATCGGGCAAGCCCACGTAACTGCCCTCGCTAGTCGTCCAAAACTAATCGGAGGAGCGCGTGCACAATATCCTCAAGATTTTATAAGAAAAACATAGATAAAAAGTTGAAAGCTCTCGTCTGCTAAGCAGGTGGGAGTTTTTTGTGCCCCAAAAAGATGCCTTATTTTCCAAACAGATTTCACGTATTTTTAGGATGCTAGGTATATAATAGAACTACAAAGTAAATATCTATATTCATATGATGAGCTAGAAAGGTGATGAAGATGAAAAAATGGCAAGCAACTGTATTGGTCTGCGCTAGTCTGGTCTGTCTATCAGCTTGTAAAAATCAGATGGAGAGCCAAGCTGATAAGCAAAATGGAGACAAAAATGCACAAGTTAGCTCTCAAACTGCAAAAAAAGGAGAAGAAGTTCCAGATTTTGAGCTTACGGGAGTTGATGGTAAAACACATCGCCTATCAGATTATAAAGGTAAAAATGTCTATCTAAAATTTTGGGCTTCTTGGTGTTCTATATGTCTAGCTAGTCTACCTGATACCGATGAACTGACAAAGGAAGCTGGCGATGACTTTGTAATTTTGACAGTTGTTTCTCCAGGTCAAAAAGGAGAGCAAGCAGAAGAAGCCTTCCAAAAATGGTATCAGGGTTTGGACTATAAAAATATCCCTGTACTTCTAGACCCTTCTGGAAAACTCTTAGCAAGTTACGGAGTTCGTTCTTATCCGACTCAGGCCTTTATTGATAAAGAAGGAAAATTGGTGAAGACTCAACCAGGCTTTATGGACAAGGAAACTATTTTAGAGACCTTAAAGAGTATAGATTAGAGGCTCATCATGAATGATAAATTAAAAATAATTGTATTCATAGGAATCATCATTTGCATTATTATCGGACTTTTATTTCTTTGGGAAAAAAGAAGCGCAAGCTACACCGATACTTCTCAAATCGAGAGAGCAGCAGTTAGTCAGGGACAAAATGTTAAGTCTAAAACTGAGCCAAGTAAAGATGCTGACCTACATGAAATCTATCTAGCGGGAGGCTGTTTCTGGGGAGTTGAAGAATATTTTTCTCGAGTGGCAGGTGTGACAGATGCTGTTTCTGGCTATGCGAATGGCAGAGGAGAAACAACCCAGTATGAATTGATCGGCCAAACAGGCCATGCTGAGACTGTTCATGTGACCTACGATGCCAATCAAATTTCTCTAAAAGAAATCTTGCTCCATTATTTCCGCATTATCAATCCAACTAGTAAAAATAAGCAGGGAAATGATGTGGGGACTCAGTACAGAACGGGAGTCTACTATAAGGACGAGCAGGACCTAGAAGTCATCAATCAAGTCTTTGAGCAAATTGCTCAAAAGTATGACCAGCCTCTAGCGGTTGAAAAGGAAGCCTTAAGAAATTTTATCGTGGCTGAGGACTATCACCAAGATTATCTCCAGAAAAATCCAAATGGATATTGCCATATCAATGTCAATCAAGCATCCTATCCTGTTATTGATGCGAGTAAATATCCAAAACCGAGTGACGATGAATTGAAAAAACTCCTCTCTCCTGAGGAATATGCAGTGACTCAAAACGGTCAAACAGAACGCGCCTTTTCAAATCGTTACTGGGATAAATTTGAAGCAGGCATTTATGTAGATGTAGCAACTGGAGAACCTCTCTTTTCTTCGAAAGATAAATTTGAATCGGGCTGTGGTTGGCCAAGTTTTACCCAGCCTATCAGTCCAGATGTTGCGACCTACAAGGAAGACAAGTCTTATAATATGGTCAGAACAGAAGTCAGAAGTAGAACTGGTGATTCCCACTTAGGACATGTCTTTACAGACGGGCCTCAGGACAAGGGGGGACTTCGTTATTGTATTAACAGCCTGTCTATCCGTTTTATTCCAAAGGATCAAATGGAAGAAAAGGGTTATGGTTATTTGTTAGATTATGTTGAGTAAGTTTTCTCAACCCTATTAGTTAAAAAGCCAGATCTCCTGTTTGGGGTCTGGCTTTTATGGTATACTTAGGATATGCATAGAAAAACAGTGATTGATTTTAGGGCTTTGGGCGAGAGATATACCTTTACCCAGCCTATCAAAGAGTTAAAAACCAGAGATTTAGCAGAAGTGACGGACTTGCTAGCTCAAGTAGAAAGCTACCAAGAGCAGGGCTATTATGTGGCGGGCTATGTCAGCTATGAGGCTGCACCTGCTTTGAGGAGAAGTTAGCGGTTCACGAGGGTCCCTTGTTAGGAGAGTATCTCCTCTATTTCACTATTCATGATAGTGTAGCAAAATCCAGTATCCCTCTGACTTATGAGGAGGTGGATTTGCCATCAAACTGGCAGGAAGTAACATCTGCTGAGGACTATGAAAAGGCTATTACCCAAATTCACCATCATTTGCGACAGGGCGATACTTATCAGGTCAATTATACTGTCCAACTCAAGCAGGAGTTGTCTGCCAATCCTTTTGCTATCTACAATCGTATGGTGGTGGAGCAGGAAGCGGGATATAATGCTTATGTAGAGCATGATGATATGGCAGTGATTTCCATGAGTCCAGAACTCTTTTTTGAGCAAAATGGTCGTGAGTTGACCACTCGTCCTATGAAGGGGACGACTAAACGTGGTCTGACAGACGATGAAGACTTGAAAGAGGCGGCTTGGTTGGAACAGGATCCCAAAAATCGTTCAGAAAACATGATGATAGTGGACCTCTTGCGCAATGACATGAATCGTATTTCTGAGGTTGGTAGTGAGCATGTGGAGCGTTTATGCCAAGTGGAGCAATATTCTACAGTTTGGCAGATGACTTCAACTATCAAGAGTCAGTTACGACCGGATGTTGATCTAGTAGAAATCTTCCGTTCGCTCTTTCCATGTGGCTCCATCACAGGAGCTCCCAAGATAGCGACCATGGAAATTATCAAAAACTTGGAACCACAAGCTAGAGGAGTTTACTGTGGAACTGTTGGTCTCTTACTGCCCAATGGACGACGGATTTTCAATGTGGCTATTCGAACTATTCAACTGCATGGAGGGCAAGCCATCTATGGTGTCGGAGGTGGCATCACTTGGGATAGTACTTGGGAGTCAGAATACCGTGAAGTCCATCAAAAGGCAGCGGTTCTTTATCGAAAACAGCCTTGTTTTCAGCTGATTACGACAGGGAAAATCAGCCAGAAAAAATTGCTCTTTGAAAAGCAACATCTAGAAAGACTGCGAAAGGCTAGTCGTTATTTTGCATTTCCATTTGACCAAGAAGTTTTGAGACAAAAAATAGAGAAGGAGTACCAGTCTTGTGACATCCGTCAAGATTATCGGATACGAATCAGTCTCAGCAAATCTGGAGAGATTGAAATTGAACGACAAGTATTGACACCACTTAGCTCTAACTTTTGTCAGGCCAAACTTTGTCTACAAGAAGCTGATTTGGAGCAGGCCTTTACCTACTTTAAGACGACACACCGACCACATTTGACAGTGGGAGAGCAGGAAATCATCTATCACACTGCTGATGGAAAATTGCTTGAAACCTCTATTGGGAATCTGGTCTTAAAAATGGATGGCAAGCTCTATACCCCACCTAGTACTCTTGGCATTTTACCAGGGATTTATCGCCAGCATTTACTTGAAAGCGGGCAGGTAGAAGAGAAGGTCTTGACTTTATCAGATTTAAAAGAAGCAGAAGTTATTTATGCCTGCAATGCGGTTAGGGGCTTATATGAGTTAAAAATATAATGGCTATTAGATATTATTTGTGAACATTAAATATTGAATTTGAAATAAAGTTAAGCATTTGATATAATGTAGGCGTCATTAAATTTAAAAATAGGGATAGTTTAAGATGAAATCAAAAAAATATATAGTAACAAGCATAGCGACAGCAACCCTTGGACTTGCTTTGCTTACAGATACAGCAGGTATGTCCCCTTTTTCAATACAGCAAGTTTCTGCTCAAGAAAAGAGTACGCCTAAGAATGGTAACGTAAAAGAAAATAATTTACCTAAGCAATCAGAGAAGCCTAAAGATAGTGCTCCAAAACAATCAGAGAAGCCAAAAGCTAGCACTCCAAAACAATCAGAGAAGCCAAAAGCTAGCGCTCCAAAACAATCAGAGAAGCCAAAAGCTAGCACTCCAAAACAATCAGAGAAGCCAAAAGCTAGCGCTCCAAAACAATCAGAGAAGCCAAAAGCTAGCGCTCCGAAACAATCAGAGAAGCCTAAATCTAGCGCTCCAAAACAAACAGAGAAGCCTAAATCTAGCGCTCCGAAACAAACAGAAAAACCTAAATCTAGCGCTTCAAAACAAACAGAGAAGCCTAAATCTAGCGCTCCAAAACAAACAGAGAAGCCTAAATCTAGCGCTCCAAAGCAATCAGAGAAGCCTAAATCTAGCGCTCCAAAACAAACAGAGAAGCCTAAATCTAGCGCTCCAAAGCAATCAGAGAAGCCTAAATCTAGCACTCCAAAACAAACAGAGAAGCCTAAATCTGGCACTCCAAAGCAATCTGATAAACAAAAAAATACGACACCTAAACAGGATAAGCCAAAGTCTAAAGTCCAGTCTGGCTGGGTAGGCTCATCTTATTATGAAAATGGTGTTAAAGTCACTAATAAGTGGATTTTTGATAAAAAGGTTAACTCCTACTTCTATTTAAATGCATCGGGAAATTATGTCCAAAATGCCTGGGTCGGTAATTACTATCTCAAATCTGATGGTAAGAGAGCTAAGAACGAATGGATTTTTGATAAAAAAGCTAATTCTTATTTCTACCTAAATGCTTCGGGAAACGCTGTCCGAAATACTTGGGTAGGGAATTACTATCTTAAATCAGATGGTAAGAGGGTAAAAAGCGATTGGATCTATGATAAAAATTCTGGTTCCTATTACTATTTAACAGCTGAAGGAAGCATTGCCCGTAATAAATGGATAGGAAATTACTATCTTAAATCAGACGGTAAGATGGCCAAGAATGAATGGGTAGATGGCGGCCGTTACTATGTTGAATCAGATGGTAAAATGGCTAGTAACAAATGGGTAGATGGTGGTCGTTACTATGTAGGATACGATGGTGTGCGGCAACCAAAACCAGCAGATGGGAATCCATACTCAGCAGCTTTAAAGAGAGCACAAGGATATAATGGGATTCATTTGTCAAAAAAAAGAATTTATGAGATGTTAATTTATGAAGGTTTTAATAGTGACACTGCACAATATGCTATCAATCATTTGCAAGCAGACTATAAGGCGAATGCCTTAGCTAAAGCAAGACAATACCTAAAATATGGCATTCTCTCAAAAACGAAAATTTATGACTGGCTAACTTCTCCTAGTATTGACAAATTTACCAAAGAAGAAGCAAACTATGCTATTCAAAAACTTAATCTACCATCAGAAGGCAGCTATCTTCGCAATAAATGGGTAGGAGCTTATTATTATAAATCAGATGGTAAGATGGCCAAGAATGAATGGGTAGATGGCGGTCGTTACTATGTTGATTCTAATGGCAAAATGGTAAGGGATAAATGGGTAGATGGTGGTCGTTACTATGTAGGATACGATGGTGTGTGGCAACCAAAACCAGCAGCCGGGAATCCATACTCAGCAGCTTTAAAGAGAGCACAAGGATATAATGGGATTCATTTGTCAAAAAAAAGAATTTATGAGATGTTAATTTATGAAGGTTTTAATAGTGACACTGCACAATATGCTATCAATCATTTGCAAGCAGACTATAAGGCGAATGCCTTAGCTAAAGCAAGACAATACCGAAAATATAGCAAACTCTCAAAAACGAAAATTTATGACTGGCTAACTTCTCCTAGTATTGACAAATTTACAAAAGAAGAAGCAAACTATGCCATTCAACATTTAGGTGACTAATTTTTACAAATAGTGAAGCAAATGAGATGTTTTAATATTGGCTTTTAACACGCAAACCTTTGCACAAATCTGACGATTTTGTTATACTATGTCTGTAAGCATTTCCATTAATAAATATAAAGGAGAAAAAGATGAGTCAAAAGATTATTGGGATTGACCTAGGTGGAACATCTGTCAAGTTCGCAATTTTAACTCAAGAAGGAGAAATCCAAGAAAAATGGTCTATCAAGACTAACATTTTGGATGAAGGGAGCCATATCGTAGACGATATGATTGAATCAATTCAACATCGTTTTGAATTGCTTGGATTGGCTGCGGCAGATTTCCAAGGGATTGGTATGGGTTCACCTGGTGTGGTTGATCGTGAAAATGGAACTGTTATCGGAGCCTATAATCTCAACTGGAAAACTCTTCAACCGATCAAAGAGAAAATGGAAAAAGCCTTGGGAATTCCATTCTTCATCGATAATGATGCCAACGTGGCGGCTCTTGGTGAGCGCTGGATGGGTGCTGGTGAAAACCAACCAGACGTTGTTTTTATGACTCTGGGTACAGGTGTTGGTGGCGGTATCGTGGCAGAAGGTAAATTGCTTCACGGTGTTGCTGGTGCTGCTGGTGAGCTTGGTCACATCACTGTTGACTTTGACCAACCAATCGCATGTACTTGTGGTAAAAAAGGCTGTCTTGAGACAGTAGCTTCTGCAACAGGGATTGTCAACTTGACTCGTCGTTATGCAGATGAATACGAAGGCGATGCAGCCTTGAAACGCTTGATCGACGACGGTGAAGAAGTAACTGCTAAAACTGTCTTTGATTTGGCAAAAGAAGGGGATGACCTTGCTTTGATTGTTTACCGTAACTTCTCACGTTACTTAGGTATTGCATGTGCCAACATCGGTTCTATCCTAAATCCATCAACGATTGTTATCGGTGGTGGAGTTTCAGCTGCTGGGGAATTCCTTCTCCAAGGCGTGCAAAAGGTTTATGATGAAAATACCTTCCCACAAGTTCGTACAACAACGAAATTAGCTCTTGCAACTCTAGGAAATGACGCTGGAGTGATTGGGGCAGCATCACTTGTCTTACAATAAGAAGGAAAAGAAGGAGAAAATCACTATCTTGAAGCGAGTGATTTTCCTCCTTTCTTTTTTTATGCTATACTAGTTAAGAATAAACGTTGAGGAGAGAGTAAATGACAAAAGCAGATAAGATTTTTAAAGAAAATATTGAGCGAATTCTCAATGAAGGAGTCTTTTCAGAACAAGCTCGTCCCAAGTATAAGGATGGAACAGTAGCTAACTCCAAGTACATCACAGGTGCTTTTGCGGAGTATGATTTGTCTAAGGGTGAATTTCCCATCACAACCCTACGTCCAATTGCTATCAAATCAGCTATCAAAGAAGTTCTTTGGATCTACCAAGACCAGACAAATAGCCTAGAAGTTCTCAATGACAAGTACAATGTTCACTACTGGAATGATTGGGAAGTTGGAGATACAGGGACAATCGGTGAGCGTTATGGGGCTGTGGTTAAAAAGCACGACATCATTAACAAGATTCTCAAACAGTTAGAAGCTAATCCTTGGAACCGTCGCAATATCATCTCTCTCTGGGATTACCAAGCTTTTGAGGAAACAGACGGCCTTCTTCCATGTGCCTTCCAGACCATGTTTGATGTCCGTCGTGTAGATGGGGACATCTATCTGGATGCAACCTTGACCCAGCGTTCTAATGATATGCTGGTGGCCCACCATATCAATGCCATGCAGTATGTGGCTCTTCAAATGATGATTGCCAAACACTTTGGTTGGAAAGTTGGGAAATTCTTCTACTTTATCAATAACCTTCATATCTATGACAATCAATTTGAACAAGCTCAGGAATTGCTCCGTCGTGAACCTTCAAATTGCCAACCACGTTTGGTCTTGAATGTACCAGACAAGACCAACTTCTTTGATATTAAAGCAGAGGATTTTGAGTTGGTTGACTATGATCCAGTGAAACCGCAGTTGAAGTTTGACCTAGCTATTTAATATTCTTCGAAAATCTCTTCGAACCACGTCAGCGTCGCCTTACCGTAGATATATGTAACTGACTTCGTCAGTCATATCTACAACCTCAAAGCAGTGCTTTGAGCAACCTACGGCTAGCTTCCTAGTTTGCTCTTTGATTTTCATTGAGTATAAAGAATAGAAAAAGAAGTTGGAAATTCCAACTTCTTTTTTTAATTAGCGTGATACGCGACGGCGAGTCGCTTTTTTTACGATTTTTCTTCGATGAAAGCTACTTTTTTTGTTCTTCTGGTTCAATCACTTTCTTTTTTTGAATGCGTATACTGCACCTGCAACAGCGAGAACAGTTCCTGCAACACCTGTTACGAGACCTTTAGCAAATCCTTTAGCCATGAGTCTTCCTCCTTTTATTTATAAATCAGACGGAAATAGCTTAAGATATAGCATTTTTCTGCCTGTCTATTTTGTGATATAATAATAGTAACGAAAAAATGGGAATTTTTCAAGGAAAAACGATGAAAAGCAAAATAATTGTGATTGTTGGTCCAACAGCAGTTGGAAAGACAGCCCTAGCCATTGAAGTTGCTCAGCGATTCAATGGTGAAGTAGTCAGTGGGGATAGCCAACAAGTATACCGAGGACTGGATATTGGAACAGCCAAGGCTAGTCCGGAGGAGCAGGCAACTGTCCCTCATCACTTGATTGATGTGAGAGATGTAACCGAGTCTTACTCGGCTTTTGATTTTGTTTCAGAAGCAAAGGCAGCCATCGAGGATATTCAAAGTCGCGGGAAACTTGCTATTATCGCTGGTGGGACAGGACTTTATATTCAGAGTCTACTAGAGGGATATCATCTCGGTGGAGAGACACCACACGAGGATATTTTAGCCTACCGAGCTAACTTAGAACCTGTATCGGATGAGGAGTTAGCCTATCTGGTGGAACAAGCAGGTCTTGAAATTCCCCAATTTAATCGTCGTCGTGCTATGCGTGCCTTGGAGATTGCTCATTTTGGTCGAGACTTGGAAAATCAAGAAAGTTTATATGATCCGCTGATTATTTGCTTGGATGATGAGCGTAGTCAGCTTTATGAGCGTATCAATCACAGAGTGGACCTGATGTTTGAAGCTGGACTTCTAGACGAAGCCAAGTGGTTGTTTGACCATTATCCAGATGTGCAGGCTGCTAAAGGGATTGGCTACAAGGAACTCTTTCCCTATTTTCGAGGAGAGCAGAGTTTGAAGGAGGCTAGCGATAGTCTCAAGCAGGCGACTCGTCGATTTGCCAAGCGCCAGCTAACCTGGTTCCGTAATCGCATGCAGGTGACCTTTTATCAGATAGGAGAATCTGGTGTAAAAGACCGTATTTTAAGCCAGATTGAGGAGTTTTTAAATGATTGAAACGGAGAAAAAAGAGGAGCGAGTCCTGCTCATTGGTGTTGAACTCCAGGGCATGGATAATTTTGACCTCTCCATGGAAGAGCTGGCTAGTCTGGCTAAGACAGCTGGAGCTGTTGTAGTTGATAGCTACAGACAGAAGCGTGAAAAATACGATTCTAAGACATTTGTTGGTTCTGGTAAGTTGGAAGAAATTGCTCAAATGGTGGACGCAGAAGAAATCACGACTGTCATCGTCAATAACCGTCTGACACCACGGCAAATATTAACCTAGAGGAAGTTCTCGGTGTCAAGGTCATTGACCGTATGCAGTTGATTTTAGATATCTTTGCTATGAGAGCTCGAAGCCATGAAGGTAAGCTACAAGTTCATCTTGCACAACTCAAGTATCTCTTGCCTCGTTTGGTTGGTCAGGGGATTATGCTCAGCCGTCAGGCAGGGGGAATTGGTTCCCGTGGTCCAGGTGAAAGTCAGCTGGAGCTTAACCGTCGTAGTGTTCGCAACCAGATTACAGATATCGAACGTCAACTCAAGGTGGTTGAGAAAAACCGAGCGACAGTTCGAGAAAAACGTTTGGAGTCAAGTACCTTTAAGATTGGTTTGATTGGTTACACCAATGCTGGGAAGTCAACTATTATGAATGCTTTGACCAGCAAGACCCAGTACGAAGCAGATGAACTTTTTGCAACTCTAGATGCGACAACTAAAAACATCCATCTGGGGGGCAATCTACAGGTAACCTTGACAGATACCGTTGGATTTATCCAAGACCTACCGACAGAATTGGTGTCAAGTTTCAAGTCGACCTTGGAAGAAAGCAAGCATGTAGATCTCCTGGTCCATGTCATCGATGCCAGCAATCCTTACCATGAGGAACATGAAAAACGGTCCTCTCCATCATGAAAGATTTGGACATGGAGGATATTCCTCGCTTAACCCTTTATAATAAAGCAGATTTGGTGGGGAACTTTACGCCTACTCAAACGCCTTATGCATTGATTTCTGCTAAATCTAAGGATAGTCGCGAACAGTTGCAGGCTTTATTGCTAGATAAGATTAAGGAAATTTTTGAAGTATTTACCCTGCGCGTGCCTTTTTCTAAATCTTACAAGATTCATGATTTAGAGAGTGTCGCTATTCTTGAAGGACGGGACTACCAAGATGATGGTGAAGTCATCACAGGCTACATTGCAGAGAGAAACAAATGGAGATTAGAAGAATTTTATGACTGATATCAAAACTTTGGCACTCAAGTATGGTGGCTATACAAGTCTAGACAAGGTCTATCTGGACCAACTTTTAGCTGGTAGGTCTGAAGAGGAGCAACTAGCCCTCATTACACCTCCACCCAGCGTAGTGAATGCCTACTTTGCCGAGCTCTACCAGAAAAAGAGTCCTCAAGCTGCGACCGATTATTTTGCAGAAGTCAGCCAAGAACTGAACCTCTATAATGCTGAGCCAAGTTTCGCTTTGGAAAGCAAGCCCTTTATTCGCCTCAATCTATCTGGTAAATCCTTTGGATTTTGCTACGAGAAAGAAGGACTAGGTCGCATTTTCTCAGAGAACGAGGAAGCAATTACGGATGAATTACTCTTTGAGATAGCGCAAATTTTTCCCCATCAGCTAGTTTTTGAGGAGTCTGGGAAAATTTACATGAAGGCAATCGGAGAAGAGGAAGTTGTTAGCGTGGAAAATCTTACAGCTTTGACAGATTTGGAAACCTTAGCAGATGGAAGAAAGCGACTTAAGGGATATAGCCAAGAGGATTTACTACAAGAAGCTAGAGCTTTTTCTGGCAAGCTTTATTACCGCTCAGAAAACCGCACCGCTATGTTATATATTGATTAATTAGAAAGTAGCAAATGGATATTCAATTTTTAGGAACGGGGGCTGGTCAGCCCTCTAAAGCCCGCAACGTTTCAAGTCTCGCCCTGAAACTTTTGGACGAGATTAACGAAGTCTGGCTCTTTGACTGTGGAGAAGGAACGCAAAATCGCATTCTGGAAACCACGATTCGACCACGCAAGGTCAGCAAAATCTTTATCACCCACTTGCATGGAGATCATATCTTTGGATTGCCTGGTTTTCTCTCTAGTCGTGCCTTTCAAGCAAATGAAGAGCAGACAGATTTGGAAATCTATGGTCCCCAAGGCATTAAATCTTTTGTCTTGACAAGTCTACGAGTGTCAGGTTCACGCCTGCCCTATAAGATTCATTTCCATGAGTTCGACCAAGTTTCTCTAGGGAAAATTCTTGAAACCGATAAATTTACAGTTTATGCGGAAGAGTTGGATCACACTATTTTCTGTGTTGGCTACCGTGTCATGCAAAAGGATCTAGAAGGCACTCTGGATGCTGAAAAATTAAAGGCTGCCGGTGTACCATTTGGACCACTCTTTGGAAAAATCAAAAACGGTCAGGATGTCATCCTAGAAGACGGCACCGAGATTAAGGCAGCAGACTATATCTCAGCGCCACGTTCAGGTAAGATTATCACTATCTTAGGTGACACTCGAAAAACCAATGCTAGTGTGCGTCTTGGAATCAATGCGGATGTCCTTGTCCATGAGTCCACTTATGGCAAGGGTGATGAGAAGATTGCCCGCAATCATGGTCACTCAACCAATATGCAGGCTGCTCAAATTGCAGTAGAAGCGGGAGCTAAGCGACTCTTGCTTAACCATATTAGCGCCCGTTTCCTTTCAAAAGATATCAGCCAGCTTAAGAAAGATGCTGCAACGATTTTTGAAAACGTCCATGTGGTCAAAGACTTGGAAGAAGTGGAAATCTAGAAGATTGAGAAAGGAAAAGTATGTCTACTATTCTCATTACAGGTGCTAGCGGGGGTCTAGCCCAAGAAATGGTCAAACTCTTGCCAGATGCCCAACTCATCTTACTCGGCAGAGATAAGGAAAAACTAGTCCAGCTATACGGAAATCATCCTCAGGCAGAATTGATTGAAATTGATATTACCGACGTTCAATCCTTAGAGGAACTAGTTTCTGAACTCTATCAGCGTTATGGTAAGATTGATGTCTTGATTAACAACGCTGGATATGGGATTTTTGAAGATTTTGACAAGATTTCTAATCAAGATATTCATCAAATGTTTGAGGTTAATACCTTTGCTCTCATGAATCTGTCTCGTTTGGTTGCTTCTCGTATGATGGAGACTCGAAAAGGACATATCATCAATATCGTCAGCATGGCAGGATTGATAGCGACTGGCAAGTCCAGTCTTTACTCAGCGACTAAGTTTGCGGCTATTGGTTTTTCAAATGCTTTACGTCTTGAACTCATGTCCTATGGTGTTTATGTGACAACGGTCAATCCTGGACCTATCCGTACGGCCTTTTTCGACCAGGCTGACCCAGATGGCAGTTATCTAAAATCAGTTGACCGCTTCCTACTCGAGCCAGATGCAGTAGCTAAAAAAATTGTTAAGACCATAGGCAAAAACAAACGGGAAATCAATCTTCCAATCTTACTGAATCTAGCCCATAAGTTTTATACCCTCTTTCCCAAGTTAGCAGATAAGTTGGCTGGGGAAACTTTTAATTATAAGTGAGAAAGTTGTTCCCTTGAGGAATGGCTTTTTATTTTTTTCGGTTGCTAATTTGTAGAAAAATACCACATGAAAAACAGACAGTTTATAACGATTTATCCACTTTAAGGTATAATAGTGATAAGAAAGCAGAAAAGAGAGGATAAACTTCGAGTCTAACATAACTGAAAGTATATCTATAGCCGAAGCTTATGAAGTCAAGATAAAATAGGATTAAAAGAACTTGACCTTTTTCAGATTGATTAGACTGTAAATTGGAGTTAGGAATATTCTTAGAATAGATGAAAAAAAATAAAAAAATAAAAAAAATAAAAAAAATAAAAAAAATAAAAAAATAAAAAAATGTTAAAACATCTTGACATTTTTATATATTTGGAGTATAATAAAAAAATGTAAAGGACTCTTAACATTGTTTTAACAGATTGGAGGAACAGGACCATGAGAAAAATGGATGAAATGGACAGAGCGATTCAGCTACGTTCTGAGGAATGGGGTTATAAAACTGCTCTATTTGGCTTATGTGGATGGACAGTATTTAATATTTATCAATCTATTACAAAAAGGCATTGAACTTGAAATGTTACCATGTCTGATTTTATGTTTATCTATTTCTGTTCAAGGATTTGCACAAACTGCCATAAAACAGAAAATGATTGACGGTGATGAAGATTTCAAAGAACCTAATAAACTTGTTCAAGGAATATTTTTGATTATTGTTATCCTTATCGTAGTTTTGGCGATTGGCATTTATTGTTTTCAGAAAGACTAATGCTGTATGAAAAATAATATCAAACAGTTAAGAAAGTCTGAAGGACTACGTCAGGAAGATATGGCAAGAATATTAGGCGTTAGTCGACAAACCATAATTGCTATAGAGAATGACAAGTACAATCCTACACTTGAACTAGCAATGAAAATTGCAAGATTGCTACGACTACATGTTGAAGAAATTTTTCATTTTTAGAAGATTAAAAGATATCAGATAGCATTTATTCTAATCATCTGATTCGTAATGATAGAGAGTTTTCCAGTTCATGGAAACTCTTTTTAAAAGCTCAAAAAGAGTCTACTCAATTTTACCCTTGTCCATCAATATACCTATCGTAAAACTAGTATAAAAATTGCAAATAAACAGCTAAAATAGTATACTAGAACTAGCAATTATGAAAACGTTTGCGTTTTATTAAATTTAGGAGACAAATGATGGAATTAACAGCCATTTATCATAGACCAGAGTCAGAGTTTGCTTATCTTTACAAAGAAGGTCAGCTACATATCCGAATCAGAACCAAGAAAAATGATGTCCAGAAAGTTATCTTACACTATGGAGATCCTTTTATTTTCATTGAGGATAAGTATGAAGCTAAGAAAGAAATGACCAAAGTAACCTCAGATGCTCTATTTGACTATTGGCAGGTTACGGTATCGGTTGATTTTGCACGCATTCAGTATCTCTTTGAGCTCCTTGATGAGGAAGGTCAGGGTGTTTTTTACGGTGATAAGGGTTGCGTAGAACATACTCAAGAAAACTTGGATGCTGATGGAAACGGCTTTAAGCTTCCTTATATTCACGAAATCGACGGATGTCAGGTTCCTGACTGGGTTTCAAATACCGTTTGGTATCAGATTTTCCCAGAACGATTTGCTAATGGAAATCCTAATCTGACTCCAGATGGAGCTCGAGAGTGGGATGCTGCCATTGCACCTAACATGGATGATTTTTTTGGTGGAGATTTACAAGGGATTATTGATCATTTAGACTATCTTAAAAATTTGGGAATCACTGGACTTTACCTATGTCCGATTTGAAGCAACGACCAATCACAAGTACGATACGACGGATTATTTTGAAATTGACCGTCACTTTGGAGACAAGGAAGTTTTTCGTAATTTAGTCGAGGAAGCCCACAAACGGGGCATCAAGATTATGCTAGATGCTGTTTTCAATCATATCGGCTACCAGTCTGCCCAATGGCAGGATGTTCTAAAGAACGGAGAAAAGTCACCATATAAAGATTGGTTCCATATCCAAGAATTTCCAGTTACTGAGGATAAACTTCAGAATCCAAGAGAACTCCCTTATCATACTTTTGCCTTTGCTAGCTATATGCCTAAGTTGAATACAGCTAATCCGGAGGTTAGGGACTATCTTTTAAGTGTTGCGACCTACTGGATTGAAAATTTTGATATCGATGCTTGGCGCTTGGACGTTGCCAATGAAATTGACCATCAGTTCTGGAGAGATTTCAGAAAGGCAGTTCTCGCTAAAAAGTCTGATTTGTATATTTTAGGTGAAATCTGGCATACCTCACAACCTTGGCTACAAGGGGATGAGTTCCATGCAGTTATGAACTACCCACTCTCTGAAAGTATCAAGGATTATTTCTTGCGTCAGCGTAAAAAGACAGAGCAGTTTATTTCAGAAATCAATAGCCAGTCGATGTACTACAAGCAACAAATCTCAGAGGTGATGTTTAACCTTTTAGATTCTCATGATACAGAGCGTATCCTTACAACTGCCAAAGGAAATCTCCAGCATGTCAAGGCAGCCCTAACTTTCCTCTATCTTCAAAAAGGGACCCCTTGTATCTATTATGGAACAGAGCTAGCACTAATTGGTGGACCAGACCCTGATTGCCGTCGTGTCATGCCTTGGGATCGTGTTTCTGAAGACAATGACATGCTGAATTTTATGAAGAAGTTAATCAAGGTTCGTAAGGACGTTGCAAACATTATTCAGCATGGAAATTATCGCTTGGAAGAAGTGAAATCAGATGTTCTTGCCTTGAGCTGGAACTACCAAGGAAAAGAAGTTCAAGCCATCTTTAATCAGTCTTCTGAGAAATATACTTTAGACAGAGATTCAGTTGACTTAGCGAGCCATTGCCAGTTTGAAGATGGTCAGCAAGTCATCTTGCCAGATGGATTTGTCATTACTGTTTCGAAATAAAGCAATCAACTGCAACAAGTATCTAGTTACAAAAAATGAAGGGATTATGTGATTTTAGATGCAAAAAAAAACAAGAAGCTGTCCTCTAGTAGGACAGTTTTTTGGTGAATTTCACTAAATGTACATTCAGATTTTTATAGTTTTCTACAAAATATAGAAAAAACAATCAAAAGTATGATTTTTACAGTCATAGTATTGAAGTTTCCTATATTATTTTTATAAAATAGAAGTAATAATTACAAAAAAAGTATAGCGCTTTCAACAAAAATGGAAGCGGTTACTTAACAAGGAGAACCCTATGGGAAAAGATTATTGGAATCGCAAAAGTATCTATAGCATCCGTAAATTTACGGTCGGAACGTGCTCGGTACTTATCGGGACTTGCTCTGTTTTATTTGGAGCAAATCTAGCAGGTGTAAATTCTGTATCTGCAGATGAGACACCAGTCGCTGTTGCTACAGAAAAAGTGGAGAAGAAACTCCTAAAGAGGAAGCTGTAGATTCAAAAGTTTCTGAACAACCTGTAACAACAGAAACTGTTAACAGTGAAGCAGTAGAAACTAAGCATGAAGTAGAGAAAAAAGTGGAAGCTCCAACTACTGAGACTACTCCTGAGAAAAAAGAAACCTCTGATGTAGAAAAGCAAGCTCCAGCTGTGACTCAGGATCAATCTGCTCAAACAGAAAAACCAGAGCTCAAACCTGCAACTAATGATGAGGTAAAACAGTTGATTGAGGATAGAAAAGTAGAATTCAACCAAAACTGGCATTTCAAGCTCAATGCCAATGCTAAAGATGCGGTCAAGCCAGATGCCGATGTTTCTAGTTGGAAGAAATTAGACCTTCCTCATGACTGGAGTATCTACAATGACTTTGACCATGACTCACCTGCCCAAAACGAAGGTGGGCAACTTAATGGTGGTGATGCTTGGTATCGTAAGACCTTTAAACTCGATGAAGAAGACCTCAATAAGAATGTTCGTATCACATTTGATGGGGTTTACATGGATTCTCAGGTTTATGTAAATGGACAGCTAGTTGGTCACTATCCAAATGGTTACAACCAATTCTCATATGACATCACTGACTATCTCCATAAAGACGGTCGCGAGAATGTCGTAGCAGTGCATGCCATCAACAAACAACCAAGTAGCCGTTGGTATTCAGGAAGTGGGATTTACCGTGATGTTACCCTTCAAGTCACAGATAAGGTCCATACTGAGAAAAATGGAACAACTATCTTAACTCCAGACCTTGAAAAACAACAAAATGGTAAGGTAGATACTCATGTAACAAGTAAGATTGTCAATACTGATGATAAAGATCATGAAATTCTTGCTGAGTATCAAATCATTGAACGTAATGGTCAAGCTGTAACGGATCTAGTTCGTACCGCTAGTCAAGTCTTGAAAGCTCATCAATCAGCTAGCTTGAATGCTATTTTACAAGTTGATAAACCAAAACTTTGGACAGTTAATAGCGACAAACCAGCTCTTTACGAATTGGTGACACGTGTTTATCGTGATGGTCAATTGGTCGATGCTAAAAAAGATTTGTTTGGTTACCGTTACTACAACTGGACACCAAATGAAGGCTTCTCTTTGAATGGTGAACGCATTAAATTCCATGGGGTTTCTCTTCACCATGACCATGGAGCTCTTGGGGCTGAAGAAAACTATAAGGCAGAATACCGTCGTCTGAAACAGATGAAGGATATGGGTGTAAACTCTATCCGTACAACTCACAACCCAGCTAGTGAGCAAACTTTACAAATCGCTGCTGAGCTTGGTTTGTTGGTCCAAGAAGAAGCTTTCGATACTTGGTATGGTGGTAAGAAACAGTATGACTACGGTCGCTTCTTTGACAAAGATGCTACTCACCCAGATGCTAAGAAAGGTGAAAAATGGTCTGATTTTGACCTTCGTACCATGGTTGAACGAGGAAAGAACAACCCTGCTATCGTTATGTGGTCTATCGGTAATGAAATCGGTGAAGCAGACGGAAAACCACGTTCTCTAGCAACTGTTAAACGCTTGGTTCAAGTTATTAAGGCTGTTGATAAGACACGCTATGTCACTATGGGAGCAGATAAGTTCCGCTTTGGTGATGGTAGTGGTGACCATGAAAAGATTGCCAATGAACTTGATGCCGTTGGTTTTAACTACTCAGAAGATAACTACAAGAAACTTCGTGCGAAACATCCAAATTGGTTGATTTACGGTTCTGAAACTTCTTCAGCTACTCGTACACGTGGAAGTTATTTCCGTCCAGAACGTGAATTGGTCCACAGCAATCAGGCTTACCGTCATTACGAGCAATCAGACTACGGTAATGACCGTGTTAGTTGGGGTAAAACAGCTACAGCATCTTGGACTTTTGACCGTGACAATGCAGGTTACGCAGGTCAGTTCATCTGGACAGGTACGGACTATATCGGTGAACCGACTCCATGGCACAACCAAAACCACACACCGGTTAAAAGCTCGTACTTTGGTATCGTAGATACAGCTGGTATTCCAAAACATGACTACTTCTTGTATCAAAGCCAATGGGTTCCTGCTGAGAAGAAACCAATGGTTCACTTGCTTCCTCACTGGAACTGGGAAAATCCTACCCTAAAAGAGAATGTAGCGGATGCAGACGGTAATATTCCAGTCCGTGCCTATTCTAATGCAGCAAGTGTAGAACTATTCTTGAATGGTAATACTCTAGGCAAGAAGACATTTACTAAAAAACAAACAAGTGATGGACGTACTTACCAAGAGGGTGCTAAACCGAATGAACTTTACCTTGAATGGAAGGTTGCTTTTGAAGCTGGTACTTTAGAAGCAGTAGCTCGTGACGAAGCTGGTAATATCGTTGCTCGTGATAAGATTGTGACTGCTGGAGAACCTGCAGGGGTTCGTTTGGTCAAAGAAGAAAATGCTATCGCAGCTGACGGAAAAGACCTCACTTATATCTATTACGAAATTGTTGACAGTAAAGGTAACGTAGTTCCTACAGCCAATAATCTTGTTCGCTTCCAGTTGCATGGACAAGGTCAGATTGTCGGTGTGGATAACGGGGAACAAGCCAGCCGTGAACGTTACAAAGAACAAGCAGATGGTTCATGGATTCGCAAAGCCTTTAATGGTAAGGGTGTTGTGATTGTCAAATCAACTGAGCAAGCAGGTAAATTCACCTTGACTGCCCACTCTGATTTCTTGAAATCTGGTCAAACAACTATCTTCACAGGTAAGAAAGACCAAGAGGAAAAAACTGTTTTAGGTACAGAGGTTCCTAAAGTTCGTACAGTAATCGGTCAAGCAGCGAAAATGCCTTCAAAAGTAGGATTTATCTACAGTGATGGCAGCCGTGCAAAACTTCCAGTAGAATGGTCCGCAGTTGATGTCAACCAACCTGGTATTTTTACTGTTAAAGGTGTGGCAGAAGGAAGAGATGTAGAAGCACGTGTTGAAGTCTTGGCGCTCGAAGCAGAATTACCTGTAGTTAAGAGAATTGCACCAAGTACAGATCTGAGTACGGTTGATCCATCTGTTAGCTATGTATTGTCAGATGGTACTCTAGGAAGCTATGACGTTGATAGGTGGGAAGTTGCAGCTGAAGATCAAGCTAAATTAACTATCCCAGGCTCTCGTATCCAAGCTAAAGGAATTTCAGGTGATGATGAAATCGCTGCTACATTCGTAGTTGCCGAAGGTCAAGCGGCTTCACCAGTAGTACCGACTGTAACTGTTGCAGACCAGCCTGTAGAAGGGCTCTCAACTGACCAACCGGTTCTATACCATAAACTTGCTATGGAGCTACTTTGCCTGAAGTCAAAGCTTTAGCTGAAAATGCGCAAGTTACTGTTATTCAAGCTAACGAAGCAAATGGTATGCGTGCTAGTATTTATGTTCAACCAAATGATGGTGGAGCACTTCAGACTTATGCTATCCAATTCTTACAAGAAGCTCCTCAGATTGAACGTTTAAGCCTAGAAGTTGAAAATGCAGACGCACTGAAAGAAGACCAAACAGTTGGTATCAAAGTCTTGGCTCATTATCAAGATGGAACTCAGGCCGTATTAAAAGCTGACAAGGTAACCTTCTCAACATCAGGTGAGGGAGACGTAGCTGTTCGTAAAGGTATGCTTGAATTGCACAAACCTGGTCAAGTAACTTTGAAAGCTCAATTTGAAGGAGCAGAAGGTCAGATTGACTTGAACATTCAGGCAAATACTGAAAATAAAGTTGTCCAGGCCATTCGTCCAGTAAGTGTCGTGACAGGTTTGAACCAAGAACCAAGTCTACCTGATACAGTAACTGTAGAGTACGATAAAGGTTTTCCAAAAGTTCACAAGGTAACTTGGCAAGCAGTTGCTAAGGAAGACCTTGCTAAATACCACAGCTTTGATGTTCTAGGTAAAGTAGAAGGAATTGAAAACAAAGCTCATGCTAAAGTTTCTGTAGAAGGTATCATTGCAGTCGAAGAAGTGACTACAACAACTCCAGTTTCAGAAGCTCCTCAATTACCAGAAAGTATTCGTACTTACCACTCAAACCGCCAAGTATCTTCAGCTAAAGTGACTTGGGATGCTATTGACCCAAGCCAATATGCAACTGAAGGTAGCTTTACAGTGATAGGGCATGTCGAAGGGACTCAGTTACCAACGAAACTTCATGTGCGTGTTTCTGCTCAGACAGAAACTGGTGCAAACATTTCTGACCAATGGACAGGTTCAGAGTTGCCACTTGCCTTTGCATCAGACTCAAATCCAAGTGACTCGGTAGCCAATGTCAATGACAAACTAATCTCATACAACGACCAACCAGCTAACCGTTGGACAAACTGGAACCGTACAAGTGAAGCATCAGTGGGAATCCTCTTTGGTGATTCTGGTATCCTGTCTAAACGTTCGGTTGACAATCTCAATGTTGCCTTCCACGAAGACCACGGTGTTGGTGCACTAAGTCTTATGTCATCGAATACTATGTAGGAAAAGATGTTCCAACAGTTCCTAAGAACCCAAGCTTTGTAGCTAGTGAAGACCACGTCTTTAACGATGACAATAACTGGAAACAAGTGACAAATCTTAAAGCTCCAGATCAAGTGAGAGCTGGAGAAATGACTCACTTTAGCTTTGATAAAGTCAATACCTATGCGGTTCGTATCCGTATGGTTAGACCAGATGGCAAATGGGGTACTTCTATTACAGAAATTCAAATCTTCTCTAAACAAGTAGCTGCAGCTAAGAAAGCTCAAGCTCAAATCCAAGTAGATGGAAAAGATTTGCCAAACTTTAACCCTGGCTTGACTGACTATTATTTAGAAGCTAAAGAAGACCAAGCACCAACTGTAACAGCAAGTGTATCAGATAATGGTATTGCTACAGTGATTCCAAGCGTTCGTGAAGGGGATCCAGTTCGTGTTGTTGTTAAGGCTGAAAACGGAGATATTCTAGGTGAATACCGTCTCCACTTTACAAATGATAAAGACTTGCTAGCAAGTAAACCTGTTGTTGCTGTGAAATCATCACGCTTGGTTGCTAAGGGCCATACTCTTGAGTTACCTGCGAAAGTCGCTGTTTACTTCACAGGTAAAGATGGCTATGAAGTCAAAGACTTGGCAGTTGAATGGGATGAAGTTCCAGCTGAAAATCTAGCGAATGCAGGTGAATTTACAGTTCGTGGTCGCGTTTTAGGTACTGATTTAACTGCTGAAGTGGCAGTACGTGTGACTGATAAACTCGGTGAAAACCTATCAGACAACCCTGATTTCGATGACGATAGCAACCGTTCATTTGCTTCTGCAACCAATGATATTGATCCAAATTCTCATGACCGTGTGGACTATGTTAACGATGGCTCTGATGATGAAACCCGTCGCTGGACCAACTGGTCTCCAACTCCATCTGATAATCCAGAAGTTTCAGTAGGGGTTATCTTTAGAGAAGCTGGCAAGATTGTTGAACGTACAGTTGCTGAAGGAAGCATTCGATTCTTCTCAGATGGTGGTACAGATGCACCTTCTAAACTAGTCTTAGAGCGCTATGTGGGACCAGAATTTGACTCACCAGAATACTACTCTAACTACCAACCATACGATCCAGAACATCCATTCAACACTCCTTCTAACTGGGAGAAAGTTGAATACCGTGCGGATCAAGAGATCCAAGCAGGTACTGATATCCATGTAACCTTTGCCCCAGTTAAAGCTAAGGCTATGAGATGGCGCATGGATAGAAAAGCTGATACTAAGGGTGTAGCTATTACAGAAATGGCCTTCATTGCTCCAAGTGAGGAACCTAAGGATAGTACAGCTGCAAACTTCTTGTGGATGGTAAAGAGATTGCTGACTTCTCTGAAGATCGTGTGGATTACCAAGTAACCTACAGTGGAAATCGTCCTCAAGTAACAGTTGAAGCTGGCGAAAACGTAGCAGCAACTATTGTTGATAGTGGTGATGATAAACTTCCAGTCTTGATTCATCTTGTTTCAGAAAGTGGTAAACATATTAAGGAATACCGCATTCAATTGACTAAAGCAGATGCTGAAAGCGCTAAGACAGAACCAGCTGTACACGAAGTTCCAGAATTCACAGGTGGTGTGAATGGAGAAGAACCAGCAATTCACGAAATTCCAGAATACACTGGAGGAGTGAATGGAGAAGAACCAGCAGTACATGAGGTTCCAGAGTTCACAGGTGGCGTGAATGGAGTTGAAGCAGCAGTTCACGAAGTACCAGAACATACTTTAGGAGCGAATCTAGTCGAACCAGCAGTTCACGAAGTTCCAGAATACACTGGTGGTGTGAATGCAGTCGAGGCAGCGGTTAACGATGTGCCAGAATACAAAGGTGGAGCCAATGCAGTCTTTGCAGCGGTGAACGAAGTACCAGAATATACTGGTGGCGTGAACGCAGCCGAAGCAGCGGTTAATGATGTGCCAGAGTACAAAGGTGGTGCCAATGCAGTCTTTGCAGCGGTGAACGAAGTTCCAGAATATACTGGTGGCGTGAACGCAGCCGAAGCAGCGGTCAATGAAGTACCGGAGTACAAAGATAATCAATCTCTTGTAGCCCTCGCTATGTCACAAGACAAGACTTACCAGGCGCCTGCAAGTCGTCAACATATTCTCCCTGAAACAGGTACTAAGGAAAATGCAACCCTTGCAACAGCAGGTGTTGTGGGAGCGCTTCTTGGACTCTTTGCAATGGGAAAGAAGAAAGACGAAGAATAAAATAATCTGACAGTATTTAGATTATAGAGATTGGACAAGAAAACAATCTCAACTATAAAAAGTGGACAAACTAGTTTCAAGAAACAGAACTAGATCTTGTCCGCTTTTTTATGTTTCTTGGTAGAAAAAAATCCTTAACAAAGATGCTAAACTTGATAATTGAGTTTCCAAATAACAAAAAACAAATAAGAAAGCCCTTTGTGGCTTTTTTATTTTCATAAAAATGGTAAAATAGTAAGAGTAGAAATGGAGTTCTAGATATGAAACGAATTGATCAATTTGAAAATAAGAAAGTATTAGTCCTAGGTTTAGCCAAATCAGGTGAGTCTGCAGCTCGTCTCTTGGATAAGTTGGGTGCCATTGTAACGGTTAATGATGGCAAGCCTTTTGAGGAAAATCCAGCAGCTCAGAGTCTTCTAGAAGATGGTATCAAGGTTGTCACTGGTGGACATCCTTTGGAATTATTGGATGAAGATTTTGCCCTCATGGTGAAAAATCCAGGAATCCCCTACTCCAATCCTATGATTGAAAAAGCTATAGAAAAAGGCATTCCAGTTTTGACTGAGGTTGAGTTGGCCTACTTGATTTCTGATGCACCAATCGTCGGTATTACTGGTTCAAATGGTAAGACAACGACCACAACCATGATTGGTGAAGTTCTGACTGCTGCAGGACAAAATGGACTCTTATCAGGTAACATCGGTTATCCTGCTAGTCAGGTTGCTCAAACTGCGACAGATAAGGACACCCTTGTCATGGAACTTTCTTCTTTCCAATTAATGGGAATCCAGGAGTTCCATCCTGAAATTGCTGTTATCACCAACCTGATGCCAACACATATTGACTATCACGGTTCTTTTGAAGCCTATGTCGAAGCTAAGTGGAATATCCAAAGCAATATGACAGCAACTGATTACCTAGTATTGAACTTCAACCAGGAATTAGCTAAAGAGCTTGCGACAAAAACAAACGCGACTGTAGTACCATTCTCAACATTTGAAAAGGTTGACGGAGCTTATCTTGAAGATGGTCTTCTTTACTTCCGTGGTGAAAAAGTCATGGCAGCTGATGAAATCGGTGTTCCAGGTAGCCACAATGTGGAAAATGCTCTTGCAACCATTGCCGTTGCTAAACTGCGTGGCGTTGATAATGAAACCATTAAGGAAACCTTGTCAGCCTTTGGAGGAGTTAAACACCGTCTCCAGTTTGTAGACCAAATCAATGGCGTTAAATTTTATAACGATAGTAAGTCAACCAATATCTTAGCAACTCAAAAAGCCTTGTCAGGATTTGATAATAGCAAGGTTATCTTGATTGCTGGTGGGTTGGATCGTGGCAATGAGTTTGACGAATTGGTTCCAGATATTACCGGACTGAAGAAAATGGTTATCCTCGGTCAATCTGCAGAACGTGTCAAACGTGCAGCGGATAAAGCTGGTGTGGCTTATGTCGACGCGACTGATATTGCAGATGCGACTCGTAAGGCTTCTGAACTTGCAGAAGAAGGAGATGTTGTTCTCCTTAGTCCTGCCAATGCGAGCTGGGATATGTATGCTAACTTTGAAGTACGTGGAGATCTTTTCATCGACACTGTAGCGGAGTTAAAGGGATAATATGAAAAAAATAGTATTTACTGGTGGGGGAACGGTTGGACACGTTACCCTCAACCTTTTGTTAATGCCTAAGTTTATCGAAGATGGCTGGGAAGTCCACTATATTGGTGATAAAAATGGGATTGAGCATCATGAAATTCTCAAGTCAGGTTTAGATGTTACCTTCCATTCGATTGCAACAGGGAAATTACGTCGATATTTCTCATGGCAAAATATGGTTGACGTCTTTAAGGTTGCTTTTGGAATTCTTCAATCGCTCTTTATCATGCTTCGAGTTCGTCCACAAGCCCTCTTTTCTAAGGGTGGATTTGTATCTGTTCCTCCTGTTATCGCAGCGCGAGTATGCAGAGTACCAGTCTTCATCCACGAGTCTGATCTCTCTATGGGATTGGCCAATAAAATTGCCTATAAGTTTGCGACTAAGATGTACTCTACTTTCGAGCAAGCGTCTAGTCTCACTAAGGTAGAACATGTAGGAGCTGTGACCAAGGTTTCAGGTCCAGTTATGGAAGAACCTGAAGAAATGGTGGATATCCGAACTTCTTTCAACGACAAGTTACCAACTCTTCTCTTTGTTGGAGGTTCTGCTGGGGCGCGTGTCTTTAACCAACTAGTAACAGACCATAAGGAAGAGCTGACTAGTCGCTATAATATCATTAACCTGACAGGTGATGCTAGTTTAAATGAACTAAGTTCAAACCTCTACCGTGTTGACTATGCGACGGAACTCTATCAACCACTCATGAATATGGCTGACGTGGTCATCACTCGTGGTGGTGCCAATACGATTTTTGAACTCCTTGCTATGGCTAAATTGCATGTCATTGTGCCACTGGGTCGTGAAGCCAGTCGTGGAGACCAGATTGAAATGCAGCCTATTTTGTCAAGAAAGGCTATGCTGAGGAGTTGCAAGAGAGCGATTTGACTTTGTCAACTTTAGAAGAAAAAGTAAATCAACTCTTGACCAACAAAGAGATTTACCAAAACAAGATGAAGAATTCTCAGGAATTAAAATCTGTGGCAGATTTTTATGAGCTACTCAAAAAAGATTTATCATAAGGAAAATTGATGTCAAAGGATAAAAAGAATCAGGACACTCAAGGCAAGGAATTGTCAGAGTGGCAAAAACGAAATCAAGAATATCTTCAAAAAAAAGCTGAAGAAGAGGCGAAACGTGCCGAAGAAGAAGCTCGTGAAAAAGAAGAACAAGTATCAGAGTTTTCTGAAAGCATTCAAGAAGTGTCAGAATGGCAAAAACAACATCACGAGTATTTGAGCAAAAGAACGGAAGAAAACTCTACGAGTTCTGAAGAAGTGGACCAAGAATCCGAAAAATCTGAAGAGAAGGATTCGGATACTAGAGATGAGACTTCAAATGAAGAGAAAGATTCGGAGGAAACTCCTCAAGAAGACTCTAAGAGTCAGGATCAAGTAGAGAAAGAAAAAGCTGACGAAAAGGTTAAGAAACAGAAAAAGGTAAAAACCAAGAGTAAACCTCCAAAACCGGCCATTCCTTCTATACATATCTGGCGAGCAGTTACAATCCTCGTCCCAAGTTTTATAATCTTATTCTTGTCTATTTATCTTCTAAGCCCTCTAGCTACAATGAAACATATTGAGGTTACGGGTACTGTTCAGACAAGTGCAGACCAAGTTAGAGAAGCGTCTGGCATTCGTGACAGTGACTATACAATCAGCTTGCTCTTAAATAAAGATAAGCATGCGGAAATGGTCAAATCAAATCACTGGATTGAATCGGCTAAGATAGTTTATCAATTTCCAGTTCACTTCACCATTGAAGTGAAGGAATTTGAAATTGTAGCCTATTCAGTTTCAGGAGATAACTATTATCCAATCTTATCAAGTGGAAGCATTGAATCAACTGCCGTTAGTTCTGACAACTTACCTGAGAAATACATATCTGTTTTATTTAACGATGAGGAACAGATAAAAACATTGATTTCTCAGCTAAATGAAGTTAGTCCAGAAATTAAGCAAGAGATTGAGAAGATTGAACTTGCACCAAGTAAGGTAACAAGTGACCTTCTAAAGATTACCATGTATGATACAGACGAGATTTTGGTGCCATTATCAGAACTAGGGAAGAAATTACCTTACTATAGTAAGATAAAACCACAGTTGACAGTTCCTAGCGGTATTGACATGGAGGTCGGTATCTATAGCTATAGTCTAGTGGATAAGGCTCTGGATGACGAAAGAGTCAAAGCCAAAGAAGAGGAAAAGAAGAAGCAGGAAGAAGAGAAGAAAAAACAAGCTGAACAAGGAAATCAAGATCAAACAACACAGACGACTCAAACAACACAGAGTCGCTAAGTTTCAAATGATTCGTTCAGTTACTTGTTTTTACTTGACAAGTACCGCTTTAAATAATAGAATAGTAAAAAACCTTTAAAGCAGTCCAGAGAGGCAGCTAAGGTTAGACGGTGAAAGGGTGGAGACTACCCATTTTTCGTGGAACCTTGCTGCAGGCAGGTTCCTTTTTTCATCCTCTCTAGCTCACAAAGGTAAAAGGAGAAAAGTATGCGCGAAGCTCGTCCAGTTATTGCTCTTGATTTTCCAAGTTTTGAGGCAGTCAAGCAATTTTTAGCTCTTTTTCCAGCAGGAGAGAGCCTCTATCTAAAGGTAGGTATGGAACTCTATTATGCTACAGGACCTGAGATTGTATCTTATCTGAAAGGTTTGGGACATAGTGTCTTTCTGGATCTCAAACTCCATGATATTCCAAATACAGTCAAATCAGCCATGAAGGTCTTGTCTCATCTGGGCGTTGATATGACCAATGTTCATGCAGCAGGTGGCGTTGAGATGATGAAAGCTGCGCGTGAAGGCCTTGGGAAAGAAGCCAAATTAATTGCAGTCACTCAATTAACATCAACTTCTGAGGAACAAATGAGAGAGTTTCAAAATATTCAAACCAGTCTTCAAGAATCGGTTATTCACTATGCCAAGAAAACAGCTGAAGCAGGTTTAGATGGAGTGGTTTGTTCAGCTCAAGAAGTAAAACTCATCAAAGAAGCTACTAGCCAAGACTTTATCTGCCTGACACCCGGCATTCGTCCATCAGGCGCTGCAGTAGGAGATCAAAAACGTGTCATGACACCAGCAGATGCCTATCATATTGGTAGTGACTATATCGTTGTCGGACGCCCAATCACTCAGGCAGCTGATCCAGTAGCAGCTTATCATGCTATCAAGGATGAATGGACACGAGATTAGAAATAAGAATATAGTTTAAAATACAAAGGAGAAACCCATGACACTTGCTAAAGACATTGCTAGCCATCTATTGAAAATTCAAGCTGTTTACCTCAAACCAGAAGAGCCCTTCACTTGGGCATCAGGTATCAAGTCACCAATTTATACGGACAACCGTGTGACGCTTGCCTACCCAGAAACTCGAACTTTGATTGAGAATGGTTTTGTGGAAGCCATCAAGGCAGAATTCCCTGAGGTAGAAGTGATTGCAGGAACAGCGACTGCGGGTATCCCACACGGTGCCATCATCGCTGACAAGATGAATCTGCCATTTGCTTATATCCGTAGCAAACCAAAAGACCACGGAGCAGGAAACCAAATCGAAGGCCGTGTAGCTCAAGGACAAAAGATGGTTGTTGTTGAAGACCTTATTTCAACTGGTGGTTCGGTTCTTGAAGCTGTAGCAGCTGCCAAACGTGAAGGAGCAGATGTGCTTGGTGTCGTAGCAATTTTTAGCTATCAATTACCAAAAGCAGATAAAAACTTTGCGGATGCTGGTGTTAAACTAGTGACTCTTTCAAACTACAGTGAGCTCATTCACCTAGCCCAAGAAGAAGGCTATATTACACCAGAAGGATTAGATCTCCTCAAACGCTTTAAAGAAGACCAAGAAAACTGGCAAAATGTATAAATAGATAGACACTCAGGTATTCATAGAACTACCTGAGTTTTTTATTTAATGGAAGGTTTATAACCATAGTCTTTGTTTAGAGTAGGATAGGCGGAGTGAATCTGTATCATCTTTAACTTCTAGTTCTTAATCTGTTTACCTTTATGATAAAAAATATAGACAAATTTTTTGAAAACATTATGAAAAAGTTTTAAACTATTCTAGTAAACAAAAGTAAACGGTTACGTTTAAGGAGGACTATTGATGTCATATAGAACAAGCAATGCAGAAGGACCTGTAGATTTTATAAATACCTATGACTTGGAGCCTATGGCCCAACAAGTTATTCCCAAAGCTTCTTTTGGGTATATTGCAAGTGGTGCAGAGGACACTTTTACTTTGAGAGAGAATATCCGAGCTTTTAACCACAAACTCATTGTTCCTCATACGCTTTGTGATGTGGAAAACCCAAGCACAGAGATTGTATTTGATGGTGAAAAACTATCTTCACCAATCATTATGGCACCTGTTGCAGCCCATAAACTAGCTAATGAGCAAGGAGAAGTTGCGACTGCGCGTGGAGTACACGAGTTTGGTTCACTCTATACAACTAGCTCCTACTCAACAGTTGACCTGCCAGAAATTTCTCAAGCCCTTCAAGGGACACCTCATTGGTTCCAATTCTACTTTAGTAAAGATGATGGCATTAACCGTCACATTATGGATCGCGTCAAGGCAGAAGGTTATAAGGCTATTGTCTTAACTGCCGATGCGACAGTAGGAGGTAACCGTGAGGTAGACAAACGCAACGGTTTTGTGTTCCCAGTTGGCATGCCTATCGTAGAAGAATACCTACCTCAAGGTGCTGGTAAGTCAATGGACTATGTCTATAAATCAGCCAAACAGCGCCTATCTCCACGAGATGTAGAGTTTATCGCAGAATACTCAGGACTTCCTGTTTATGTCAAAGGTCCACAATGCCGTGAAGACGTTGAACGCTCACTGGATGCAGGGGCTTCAGGTATTTGGGTAACCAACCACGGTGGTCGACAAATTGATGGTGGACCGGCTGCTTTTGACTCGCTACAAGAAGTGGCTGAAGCAGTAAATAAACGTGTGCCAATCGTTTTTGACTCTGGTGTTCGTCGTGGTCAGCACGTCTTTAAAGCCTTGGCTTCTGGAGCTGACTTAGTAGCCATTGGACGACCTGTCATTTATGGCTTAGCCCTTGGTGGTAGTGTTGGTGTACGCCAAGTCTTTGAACATTTGAATGATGAATTGAAGACAGTTATGCAGTTATCTGGAACACAGACAATTGAAGATGTGAAACGATTCAAACTCCGTCACAACCCTTACAACCCAACCTTCTCAGTTGATCCTCGTGACTTAAAATTGTATTAGTAGTAAAACAAACCTCCACTCCATGTGGAGGTTTTTGAGTTATGTTTTTGTAAACATGAAAGAGAGTTTAAAAAAAGTGAACTTAACGAGTATATAAGAAAAAAATTTTTTTAATACATTTTTAAACTATTTTTAAAAATTTTTTTAGGAAATTTAGTTGACAAATGTAGATTTTGAGAGTATACTTATATTTGTAATTGACAAATGTAGATTTTGGAGGTGTGCGGATGCAGATTTCGGATGCAGAATGGCAGGTCATGAAGATTATCTGGATGCAGGGAGAACAGACTAGTACTGATCTCATAAAAGTATTAGAGAAAAGGTTTAGCTGGTCCAAGTCCACGATCCAGACACTCTTGGCCCGTTTAGTGGAGAAAGAATGTTTGACTCGGGAAAAACAGGGCAAGTCCTTTATCTATTCAGCCCTGTTGACACAGGAAGATAGCAAGAAGTTACTTGTCCAGGATATCAAAGATAAGCTTTGTTCTCGAAGGATTAAGCAGTTACTAGCTGATTTGATTGAAGAATGTGACTTTACCCTAGCCGACTTAGAAGGTTTGGAAGAAGTCATTTCTAAGAAAAAAGCAAGTGCTGTAACAGAAGTAAGATGTAATTGTATGTAAAGGAGACGCTATGTTAAATCTATTTGTATCTATTGTTGTTTTAGGAATGATTGCTTTTATCCTCTTTTGGTTTTTCAAAAAACCGCAAGAAGATGCTAAGAGAGCCCAACAAAAGAATGGCTATCAGGAGATTCGAGTGGAGGTCATGGGAGGATATACTCCAGAAACCATTATCCTCAAAAAATCGCAACCTGCTCGCATTATTTTCGATCGAAAAGATCCTTCACCTTGCTTGGACCAAATCGTTTTCCCAGACTTTGGTGTGCATGCAGATCTGCCTATGGGAGACCAATATGTGGTTGAAATCACTCCTGAAGAAGCAGGTGAGTATGGTTTCTCTTGTGGCATGAATATGATGCACGGTAAGATGATTGTAGAATAGGAGAATGATATGACTGAAATTGTAAAAGCAAGTCTTGAAAATGGTGTTCAAAAAATCCGTATCACGGCAGAAAAAGGCTATCATCCAGCCCATATTCAACTACAAAAAGGAATTCCTGCTGAGATTACCTTTCATCGTGTGACACCTTCAAACTGCTATAAGGAGATTCTCTTCGAAGAAGAAGGAATCCTAGAACCAATCGCTCAAGATGAGGAAAAAGTCATTCGTTTTACGCCTCAAGACCTGGGCGAGCATGAATTTTCATGCGGCATGAAGATGCAAAAGGGGAGTTATACCGTTGTTGAAAAAACTAAAAAATCTCTCAGTCTTTTACAACGTTTTTGGATTACTAGTATCTTTACTGTGCCTCTTGTGATTCTCATGATTGGGATGTCTACAGGAGGAATTAGTCACCAAGTCATGCGTTGGGGCACCTTTTTAGCCACAACACCCATTATGCTGGTAGCTGGAGTTCCATATATCAGAAGCGCCTGGGCTAGTTTTAAAAAGCACAATTCCAACATGGATACCTTGGTTGCTCTGGGAACCCTAGTGGCCTATTTCTATAGCTTAGTTGCCCTCTTCACTGGTCTGCCCGTTTACTTTGAAAGTGCTGCATTTATCCTATTCTTCATTCTTTTGGGAGCAGTTTTTGAGGAAAAATGCGAAAAAATACTTCGCAGGCAGTCGAAAAATTATTAGACCTACAAGCAAAAACAGCAGAGGTTTTGCGTGATGATGTTTATGTTCAAATACCTCTAGAACAAGTCAAAGTTGGGGATCTCATTCGCGTTCGACCAGGTGAAAAAATTGCCGTTGATGGTATTGTCTTAGAAGGTGAAACGAGTATTGATGAATCAATGGTGACTGGGGAAAGTATTCCAGTCGATAAATCAGTTGGAGATGCTGTCATTGGTTCAACCATCAATAATAGTGGTACGATCATTTTTAGAGCCGAAAAAGTGGGCTCTGAGACTATGTTGGCTCAGATTGTGGACTTTGTGAAAAAAGCGCAAACGAGTCGTGCTCCTATTCAAGATTTGACAGACAAGATTTCTGGGATTTTTGTACCAGCAGTTGTCATTTTAGGACTTCTTACTTTTTGGATCTGGTTTGTTTTCTTAGGAGAAAGCTTTGTGACGTCGCTCCTCTATGGAGTAGCAGTTTTGATAATTGCCTGTCCTTGTGCACTAGGACTCGCGACACCGACAGCACTCATGGTTGGAACAGGACGAAGTGCCAAGATGGGGATTCTTCTCAAAAATGGTACAGTTCTACAGGAAATCCAAAAAGTCCAAACGGTTGTTTTTGATAAGACAGGAACCTTGACCGAAGGGAAGCCAGTAGTGACAGATGTTATTGGTGATGAAAGCGAAGTGCTAAGTTTGGCTGCTTCATTGGAAGATGTATCTCAACACCCGCTAGCTCAAGCTATTGTTAATCGTGCATCTGAACTAGGAATCAGTCTTTACCCAGTGGAAAACTTCCAAGCCTTGCATGGAAAGGTGTGACTGGGATTATTAATGATAAACAAGTCTTGCTGGGTAATGCCAAACTTTTAGCTGACCTTACTATTCCACATGATTATCAAGAACGATTTGATTTGCTTGAGAAAGAAGCAAAAACAGTTGTCTTCCTATCCGTAGATGGTCAGTTAAAAGGCTTAATTGCCTTGCAGGATGTCCCTAAGGAAAATGCCAAAGAAGCTATTGCCAAATTGAAAAAACGTGGCCTTAGAACGGTCATGCTTACTGGAGATAATGCTGGAGTAGCCCATGCGATTGCAGAGCAAATTGGGATCGAAGAAGTGATTGCAAATGTCTTGCCAGAGGAAAAGGCACACGAAATTCACAAGCTTCAAAAGAATGGCAAATTGGCCTTTGTTGGAGATGGTATCAATGATGCGCCGGCCCTCAGTGTAGCGGATGTCGGAATTGCCATGGGCTCTGGGACAGATATTGCCATTGAATCAGCAGATCTTGTCCTTACAACCAACAATTTACTAGGATTGGCACGTGCTTTTGATATGAGTAAGAAGACCTTTAATCGTATTCTACTCAATCTTTTCTGGGCTTCTATCTATAACCTCATTGGTATTCCGATTGCAGCAGGAGTGTTTTCTGGTCTTGGTTTGGTACTCAATCCAGAACTTGCAGGATTGGCCATGGCCTTTAGTTCAGTCTCTGTTTTAATTAGCTCTCTTATGCTTAATTTTACTAAAGTCGATTAATACTCTTCGAAAATCTCTTCAAACCACGTCAGCTTTATCTGCAACCTCAAAGCTGTGCTTTGAGCAACCTGCGGCTAGCTTCCTAGTTTGCTCTTTGATTTTCATTGAGTATAAAAAGGCGGTCTTAACCGCTTTTTTCTATTCTAAAACAGATTTTCAAAACGCTTCCAAACTGTACTGTAATAGAGAATGAAAGTTTCTGAGCACATTCTTATGAATCTGAAAACAAATGTGATAAATTAGGATTGTAAATTTACTGAATCGTTTTCAAATAACATATAAAAGCGTTTTTTTGTAAATATATGAAATTATTTTTGAAGGAGAGTTATCATTATGACTCAAGGGAAAATTACTGCATCTGCGAGCAATGCTCAACGTATTGAAAAACATGGGGCGTAGATACTATCTACGGTATCCCATCAGGAACACTCAGCTCATTGATGGACGCTTTGGCTGAAGACAAAGATATCCGTTTCTTGCAAGTTCGTCACGAAGAAACAGGTGCTCTTTGCGACGGTTATGCAAGCTAAATTTGGCGGATCTATCGGTGTTGCAGTTGGTTCAGGTGGACCTGGTGCAACTCACTTGATCAACGGTGTTTACGATGCGACTATGGATAACACTCCATTCCTTGCTATCCTTGGATCACGTCCAGTTAACGAATTGAACATGGATGCCTTCCAAGAATTGAACCAAAACCCAATGTACAACGGTATCGCTGTTTACAACAAACGTGTAGCTTACGCAGAGCAATTGCCAAAAGTTATTGACGAAGCTTGCCGTGCTGCCGTTTCTAAAAAAGGTCCAGCCGTTGTTGAAATTCCAGTAAACTTTGGTTTCCAAGAAATCGACGAAAACTCATACTACGGTTCAGGTTCTTACGAGCGTTCATTCATCGCTCCTGCTTTGAACGAAGTTGAAATCGACAAAGCTGTTGAAATTTTGAACAACGCTGAACGTCCAGTTATCTACGCTGGTTACGGTGGTGTTAAAGCTGGTGAAGTAATCACTGAATTGTCACGTAAAATCAAAGCCCCAATCATCACAACTGGTAAAAACTTCGAAGCTTTCGAATGGAACTACGAAGGTTTGACAGGTTCTGCTTACCGTGTTGGTTGGAAACCAGCCAACGAAGTGGTCTTTGAAGCAGACACAGTTCTTTTCCTTGGTTCAAACTTCCCATTTGCTGAAGTATACGAAGCATTCAAAAACACTGAAAAATTCATCCAAGTGGATATCGACCCTTACAAACTTGGGAAACGCCACGCCCTTGACGCTTCAATCCTTGGTGATGCAGGTCAAGCGGCTAAAGCTATCCTTGATAAAGTAAACCCAGTTGAGTCTACTCCATGGTGGCGTGCAAACGTGAAGAACAACCAAAAACTGGCGCGATTACATGAACAAACTCGAAGGTAAAACTGAGGGTGAATTGCAATTGTATCAAGTTTACAATGCAATCAACAAACATGCTGATCAAGACGCTATCTACTCAATCGACGTAGGTGACACTACTCAAACATCTACTCGTCACCTTCACATGACACCTAAGAACATGTGGCGTACATCTCCACTCTTTGCGACAATGGGTATTGCCCTTCCTGGTGGTATCGTCGCTAAGAAAGACAATCCAGATCGCCAAGTATGGAACATCATGGGTGACGGTGCATTCAACATGTGCTACCCAGACGTTATCACAAACGTTCAATACGACCTTCCAGTTATCAACGTTGTCTTCTCAAATGGTAAATATGCCTTCATCAAGGACAAATACGAAGACACAAACAAACACTTGTTTGGTTGTGACTTCCCTAATGCTGACTATGCGAAAATCGCTGAAGCGCAAGGTGCTGTAGGATTTACAGTTGACCGTATCGAAGACATCGATGCAGTTGTTGCAGAAGCTGTTAAATTGAACAAAGAAGGTAAAACTGTTGTTATCGATGCTCACATCACTCCACATCGTCCACTTCCAGTAGAAGTACTTGAGTTGGATCCAAAACAACACTCAGAAGAAGCAATCAAAGCCTTCAAGGAAAAATACGAAGCTGAAGAGCTTGTACCATTCCGCCTCTTCTTAGAAGAAGAAGGATTGCAATCACGAGCAATTAAATAATTCCTCTCGTGGAACTTAAAAAGATCGGAGCAATCCGGTCTTTTTGTGGAGGACAGTAAATGAATTTAAATCAATTAGATATTATCGTGTCAGATGTTCCCCAAGTCTGTGCTGAATTAGAGAGTATCTTGGATAAAGGCGGACTATGTTGATAACAGTTTTGCTCAGATCACGATTGGCAGTCACTGTCTCATGTTATCCCAAAATCATTTGATTCCTTTGGAAAATTTTCAGTCAGGAATCATTCTACACATTGAGGTTGAGGATGTCGACCAGAACCAGAAGCGGTTAAAAGAGATTGGTATCGAGATTTTACACGGTCCTTGTGAAACGGATTGGGGAACAGAATCCCTGTTAGTTAAAGGCCCTGCTGGTCTAGTCATTGATTTTTATCGTATGAAATAGGATGCCTAGTCATTTGAAGTTAACCTTAATGATTCTTAAAACAGAATATGAGAATATGAACTATTAAAAGATCGGAGCAATCCGGTCTTTTTCTTTTTATGTATTTTCTGTTAAAATAGATGCATCATGATATTTTAAGGAGAAAAAAGATGCCAACAACTTTCTTTCTATTATTTGGCTTAATGTCGTTAGGCTTTGCTACCTTCACCTATTTCATGTTCGACATTTTTATCTTTAGTAATTACAGAAATGCCAAGAGATGTACCGAAAGAACGGAAGGAGTTATTATCCGATATTCCTATGCTCTTTATAATGGAATTAGCCTGCCAGTTGTCGAGTACACTGTTGATGGGAACCAATACAAGGTTTTAGGACCGAAATTTCTATATGCGATTTCAAATACAATCAGTACTCCCTTAGATTCAATCGTATCTGATGTCAAAATGGATAATTTTGAAGATGGGGAAATTCCTCAGGTTTTAAGATACAAGATTTATAGGAACAGTTTCATCTCTTTAACAAAATCACCTTTAATGGAACGATTTCCAATTGGAGGAAAGGTAACTGTTTATTATGATCCTAAGAAACCAAAACATTCCTATGTAGAAAGACCTTTAAAACCAGGTCGTTATGCATGGCTGACTAAATGTTTAGTTTATTTCCTTGTTTTTCTGATGGTTGCTCTAGCTTTCTTTATAGTGTTCATTCTTCCAAATCTTGTGAACTAATAGTTTCTGGTAGATTTTTCGAAAGTATGAAATCCATATCGTTACTATTTTTATAAAATCTTCTCCCTACTTTATAAGATATGAAAAAGAGTTCAACTGGAACTCTTTTTTTGCTATAATGAAGGGAGAAAAATCAGACAGGAGATCAAGATGTCAGAACCGTTATTTTTAAATTCTGTAATGCAAGAAAAAAATCTGGGGTGGGACTAAACTACGTGATGAGTTTGGTTACGACATTCCAAATGACAAGATTGGTGAGTATTGGGCCATCTCAGCTCATCCAAATGGAGTGTCTAAGGTAGCCAATGGCCGCTATGAAGGAACAGACCTTGCTAGTTTGTATGCGGAACACCGTGAGTTGTTTGGCAACCGTCCAGAACCTGTATTTCCGCTCTTGACCAAAAATCCTTGATGCCAATGACTGGCTCAGTGTTCAAGTTCACCCAGATGATGCTTATGGACTAGAGCATGAAGGCGAACTTGGAAAAAAACAGAGTGCTGGTATATCATCGCAGACAGATGAAGGTTCAGAGATTATTTACGGTCACAATGCTAAGTCAAAAGAAGAACTCCGTCAGCAAATCGAGGATAAGAACTGGGATGCCTTACTTACAAAAAGTACCTGTTAAGGTTGGAGATTTCTTCTATGTACCAAGTGGAACCATGCATGCTATCGGTGCAGGTATCTTAATCCTTGAAACGCAACAGTCTAGTGATACCACCTACCGAGTTTATGACTTTGACCGTAAGGATGATAATGGCAACTTGCGTGAACTTCACCTCGAAAAATCAATCGATGTTTTGAATATTGGTGAGCCTGCAAACAGCCGTCCTGTGACTGTCAAAGCAGATGATTTGCGTTCAACCTTACTTGTCTCTAATGAATTCTTTGCTGTCTACAAGTGGGAAATCACAGGAAAAGTTGAATTTGAGAAGACGGCTGATTACAGCTTGTTGAGTGTCTTGGCCGGTCAAGGGAAACTGACTGTAGACGGAAAAGACTATCCAATTCAAAAAGGTAGTCACTTTATCTTACCAAGTGATGTTGAAGCTTGGACCTTGGAAGGGCAAGGTCTAGAATTGATTGTCAGCCATCCATAAAAAGAAAAGACTTGAGAGATATTCTCAAGTCCTTTTTTTGTATTTACATAAATTGGGCGATAAAGACCACGATGATGATAATCGGGATAATGTAACGAAGAAGGAAGAGCCAGACTTGGAAAAGTCCTTGTTTCCATGGTGTTTTATCAAGATGAAGTTCCTCCATTGCCAGTGTTTTCTTGAAAATATAGCCTGTAAACAGGGACAAGCAGAGAGCACCGAAAGGCATGAGGAGGTTGGAAACCAAGAAATCCATGGCGTCAAAGAAGGTCTTTCCAAAGATATGGACATCAGCCATAAGACCATAGGATAGGGCCGAAGGGATACCAAAGACAAAAGTCAAGATTCCTAAAAACATACTCCACTTGGCACGCTTACGATTGTCTTGGTTGGTGATGTTACCAACATTGATCTCAAGCATAACGACTGATGAAGTTATAGTCGCAAAGAGGAAAAGCAAGAGAAAGAGGATATAGAAAATAGTACCAAAAGGCATATTGTCAAAGAGTTGCGGCAAGACAATAAAGAGGAGACTCGGACCACCTTCAGACTGGATATTAAAGGCTGACATAGCAGGGAAAATCGCAAGTCCCGCCATGATAGAAACTGAGATGTTCAAGGCAACGATGGACATTCCTGATTGGACCAGCTTGGTCTTCTTGTCTAGGTAGGAAGCGTAGGTCAGCATGGCTGTAACTCCAAGGGATAGGGCAAAGAAAGATTGACCTAGTGCATAGAGAAGTCCAGCACTTGTTAGTTTTGAAAAGTCAGGTTTGAGGAAGTAAACGACGCCTTTTATGGCATTTGGCAAGCTAAGAGAACGCCCGATAATAATGACAAAGATGATAAAAAGTAGAGGCATCATGACTTTAGATGCTCTTTCAATCCCTTTTTGAACGCCGTGTGAAACAATGAAAATGTTCAAGAAGATAAAGGATGCTTGGGCTCCTAAAGCAATAACTGGATTAGAGATGATGGAAGAGAATTGCTGGGCATAATCTCCATTTCCGATTAGGTGGAATAATCTTCCAATTTCGATACCAAGGTATACCAGAATCCAACCCCCAATAACACTATAAAATGAGAGAAGGATGAAAAGAGCAAAGGCACCAATCCAACCAATAAAGTTGTACTTTTGATTGTTTCCAAGTTTGCCAAAGGTTTTGATTGCTGACACGCCAGCGCTTCGACCAAGGGCAAACTCAGCCAGTAGAAGAGGGAAACCAATTAAAATTGTCGAGATAAGAAAGACCAGTAAGAAACCTCCCCCACCATTGGCAGCTGTCATATAAGGGAACTTCCAAACAGCCCCAAGACCAATAGCAGAACCAGCAGATGCAAGGATGAAGCCCAGTTTTGATCCCCATTGCGATTTTTCAGACATCGTTAAAACTCCAATCTATTTTTAAAATAAGAAAAGGCTACTTGAATTGTCAAATAGCCCTCTCTCAATTGCTCTCTAAGAGCCTTTTATTTGATTGATAGACTTGATTATCCTATCATGTTTTCTGAAGCCTGTCAAGAAAGCGATTTTCAAGTTTTCATAAAAAATATGATAAAATACTTGACTCTACCCTAAGGTAAGGGGATATACTATTCATGTTAGGAGGAAATCATGTACCATATTAAAGAAGCTGCGCAGCTTTCAGGTGTCTCCGTAAAGACCCTCTACCATTATGATAAGATAGGACTCTTAGTTCCGTTAAAGTCAGAAAATGGCTATCGAATTTACAGTCAAGAGGATTTAGAACGACTTCAGGTTATCCTCTATTACAAGTATCTAGGCTTTTCTTTAGAAAAAATAGCAGAGTTATTGAAGGAAGATACGACAGATATATTGTCACATTTAACTATACAGTTGGATTATTTAACCCAGGAGAGGCAACATCTGGATACCTTAATTTCAACCTTACAAAAAACCATTCAAGAACAAAAAGGAGAAATAAAAATGACCATTCAAGAAAAATTCACTGGATTTAGCTACCAAGACAATCAAAAATACCACCAAGAGGCGGTAGACAAGTATGGCCAAGAAGTCATGGATCAAGCCCTTGATCGTCAAAAAGGACGAGAGGATGAGGTTGCATCAGCCTTTAATCAAGTCTTTCAAGCCTTGGCTCAAAATCTCAAAGCTGGTCTGCCGATAACAGAATCTGAAAATCAAGAGGAAGCAGCCAAGCTCTTACAAGCTATTCGTACTTATGGATTTGACTGCTCTATCGAGGTCTTCGGTTATATCGGCCAAGGCTATGTCTATAATCCAGAGTTCAAGGAAAACATTGATAAGTTTGGAAAGGGAACAGCTCAATACACTTCAGATGTTATTGCCCACTTTGTTAGAACTCAGACAAAATAAAAATCGGCGGAGTAATCTCTGCCGATTTCTTACTTTAAAGTTTAATCATAATGTAGACTTCCTGCCACCCAGCCAGTACAGAGGGCAGAAGTGATGTTAAAGCCACCCGTGTGGGCATTGATATCTAGTACTTCGCCAGCAAAGTGGAGTCCAGGAACCAGTTTACTTTCCAGTGTTTTAGGATTGATTTCCTTGAGACTAACACCTCCTTTGGTAACAAAGGATTTAGCCAAGGACATTTTTCCAGTCACAGGAATCTTGAGGGATTTGATAAACTGGATAAGTTGGTCTCGTTCTTTTTCAGTTAATTGTTTGACCTTTTCTGGGTAGCCTTGCACCAAGAATTCTGCCAAGCGTTCTGGCAACAAAGATTTCAAGGCATTTTTTAAGGATTTTTCACGATTTTCTTCTAGAAAATTTACTAAGTCGCCTTCAGAAAGTTGTGGCAAGACATCTAAAGATAGGATTTCGCCCCCCTTGACAAAGCTTGACATACGAAGAGCAGCGGGACCTGATAAACCAAAGTGAGTAAAGAGGAGGTCATGGGTAATAACATGCTTGCCATAACTGAGGGTCACATCGTCTAGGGAAATTCCCTGCAAAGCCTTGTGTGGAAAATCTGTCAGCAAAGGACTTTCAGCAGCCTCAAGTTCGGTAATGGTATGTTTGAAATGACGGGCAATCTCGTGGCCAAAACCAGTCGAACCAGTCGAAGGATAAGACTTACCACCTGTTGTGACGATGAGTTTATCACAAGTGAAGGTTTGGTCTGCGGACTTAAGGACAAACTGGTCGTCTATCTTTTTAACCGAAACAATCTCTGTTTGAGTGGCAATTTGCCCACCAAGTTCAATGATTTCTTTTCCAAGGCTTCGATAATGGTTCGCGATTTGTCGCTGGCTGGAAAGACACGGCCATGGTCTTCGACCTTAAGTTTGACCCCGTTTTCTGTAAAAAAGTTAATGATATCATGGTTATCAAACTTGGAGAAGACACTGTATAGAAATCGCCCATTTCCAGGGATGCCAGCGAGTAGATTGTCTAGAGTTCCATTATTGGTCACATTGCAACGACCACCGCCAGTTCCAGCTAATTTTTTCCCGAGTTTCCGATTTTTTTCGATGAGAAGTGTTTTCTGCCCGTAAATGCTACTGGAAATCGTAGCCATCATACCAGCAGGGCCACCTCCGATGACAATAGTATCAAAATGTTTCATAAGAGTATTGTACCATAAAAAAGAGATGGCTAACCATCTCTTGAATCTAATCAATTAGTTAATTTCATATCCCATGAGGAGCCCGCCTTCTTCCGCATAGAAACTGCAGAGTCCAGAAGTTGGGATGATTTTAATGTCAGCTTGTGGGTATTTTTCTCGTAAGAGCTCTGAGAGCTGTTGGCAGAATTTTTCATTGCTGCGGTGAGCCATGACGATACGCCCACCAGCATAGCCAGCTTTGATTAACTCTTCATAGGCAGCCTGAAGGGACTTTTTAGCACCACGAGCTTTTTGGAGGAGTTCCAAGGTTCCAGTTTCACTTGCTTCCCCAACCATACGAATATTGAGGAGCCCAACAACTGTACCAATAAGCTTACTCAAGCGACCGTTTTTAACCAGGTTATCCACTTTAGCAAGAACGAATAACAACTTCGTTTTTTCTTGGTAAGTAGTAATAACTTCAACCACCTCTTCAAATGAAAGTCCTTGGTGAATCAAGTCATTGATTTTCTCAACAATTAAGTCAACCTCTCCACCAGCAGACAAACTATCAATAACGTGAATCTGAGTATCAGGGTGTTCTTCGAGATAGATATTCTTAGCTAATTGAGCACTATTGTGGCTACCAGAGAGAGTTCCAGTGATAGTCACTACAAAAATATGTTTGGCACCTTCGAATGCTCGTAAGTAATCATCAGGACTAGGGCAGGCTGATTTGAAGCTTCAGAAGTCGCATACATAGTTTCCATCATCTTATCGATATCCAGATTGGCATCATCGACAAAGACTTGATCTGCTACCTGAATCTTTAAGGGAACACTGACAAATTCAGTATCAAAAGCAAGGTTTTCCAGCTGGCGATAATCACAACCAGAGTCAGCTACAATCTTCCAAGTCATAGAAATTCTCCATCTTTATCACTTATACATTGACAAAGGTTCTGTCTTTTTTTACAATTATATCATGAAAGCCCTTGAAACAAAAGTAGTACCTCTCTGTTGTCACAAGTAGAAAGAAATTGTTATGTCTGAACGTAAAATATCTGAAAAATCGCTTGAAAACCTTAGAAAATCAAATCAAGAATCTAATTTGCTAACCAGAGAAGCGATTGAAACAGCTCTTTTGCAACTCTTGGAGAAAAAGGAGTTGGCTAAGATTAGCATTTCTGAGTTAGTCAAGCGTGCTGGCGTTTCTCGTGCAGCTTTTTATCGAAACTATGATTCAAAAGAAGAGATTTTAGAAAGTGTCTTTAAACGTAGCGTCCATAACATCATGGAGCAATTAGGCCATTACGATGTTAAAACAGATCTTTATCTCGTATGGGTTCACCTCTTTAGAGAAGCCAAGAAAGAAGCCAAGGTTATTCAGCTTGCCCTAGACTATCACTTAGAAAAAATCTTTGTGCAAGCCATGCAAGAATTTCTAGAAAAATACTACGGGAAATCAAAAGGTGTTAGCTCTTACCTGCATTCATTTTGGAGTTCGGCCATCGTATCGGTCTTGCTTAAATGGATTAAGGATGGGATGAAGGTTCCTGCTGAAAAAATCGCAGATTTACGCCTGCCATTTTTCAAAAAATAAATCAAGAGGAGAGAAGCTATGACAGAAAAAAGACTGGCTTGGGATGAGTATTTTGCTGCTCAAGCTCTATTGATTGCCAATCGTTCAACTTGTAAACGTGCCAAGGTAGGAGCGGTTTTAGTCAAGGATAACAAGGTTATTTCAACAGGCTATAATGGTTCTGTATCAGGAACAGAGCATTGTATTGATCATGACTGTCTGGTGATTGAAGGCCACTGTGTCCGCACTCTTCATGCAGAAGTGAATGCTATACTGCAAGGAGCCGAACGTGGAGTTCCTAAAGGCTTTACAGCTTACGTTACTCATTTTCCATGCCTCAACTGTACAAAACAACTGCTTCAGGTAGGTTGTGAGCGTGTAGTTTATATCAATCAATACCGCATGGACGATTATGCCCAATACCTTTATCAAGAAAAGGGGACAGAATTAACACATTTGCCACTTGAGACAGTTCAAGCAGCTCTTCAAGCAGCAGATTTGATCTAGAGTTATAAAAAAATAAATGGTTTAGAAAGATTTTTAAACCATTTTTTGGTATAATAAGTAGAATAAATTGAAAGAAGGAATTCAGAAAATGGGAAAACTTGAAGTTATTAATCATCCACTGATTCAACACAAATTATCAATCTTGCGTCGCACTGACACTTCTACAAAAGCTTTTCGTGAACTAGTAGACGAGATTGCAATGTTGATGGGATATGAAGTGCTTCGTGATCTTCCACTTGAAGATGTAGAAATCGAAACACCGATCACAAAAACAGTTCAAAAACAGTTGGCTGGTAAAAAATTGGCGATTGTCCCAATCTTGCGTGCAGGTATTGGTATGGTTGATGGACTATTGAGTTTGGTTCCAGCAGCAAAAGTTGGGCACATTGGTATGTACCGTGACGAAGAAACCCTTCAACCAGTAGAATACTTGGTAAAATTACCTGAAGATATTGACCAACGTCAAATTTTTGTAGTTGATCCTATGCTTGCAACAGGTGGATCAGCGATTTTGGCTGTTGACTCCCTTAAAAAACGTGGAGCTTCAAACATCAAGTTTGTCTGCCTTGTATCAGCTCCAGAAGGTGTGAAGGCACTTCAAGCAGCACACCCTGATGTAGAAATCTTTACAGCAGCTTTGGATGAACGCTTGAACGAACATGGTTACATCGTTCCAGGTCTTGGAGATGCTGGAGACCGCTTGTTCGGAACAAAATAAGATTCTAAAGTGATATTGAGACTATAGCCTAGTCTTAGTTTTGAAAGGAGGTTGAATTTTTGTATCTGTTAGTAGGATAGAGCAAAAATTTGACCTTTTTTGACCAAAAATATATAATAATCCTATTAACAAAGAAATTAGAAATCAAAAGGAGAAATGAATGATTCCTGTAGTTATTGAACAAACAAGTCGTGGAGAACGCTCGTATGACATCTACTCACGTCTTCTTAAGGACCGCATTATCATGTTGACTGGACCAGTCGAAGACAATATGGCAAACTCAGTTATCGCCCAATTACTTTCTTGGATGCCCAAGATAGTACAAAAGATATTTACCTTTATGTAAACACGCCTGGAGGTTCTGTATCAGCTGGTTTGGCAATCGTTGATACTATGAACTTTATCAAGGCAGATGTCCAAACTATCGTTATGGGAATGGCAGCCTCAATGGGTACAATTATTGCTTCAAGTGGAGCAAAGGGCAAACGTTTCATGCTTCCAAATGCAGAATACATGATTCACCAACCAATGGGTGGTACAGGTGGTGGTACTCAGCAGACTGATATGGCCATCGCTGCTGAACACTTACTTAAAACTCGTAAGACTTTGGAGCAAATCTTAGCAGATAATTCTGGCAAATCTGTTGAGCAAATCCATAAAGATGCTGAACGTGATTACTGGATGAGCGCTCAAGAAACTCTTGACTACGGTTTTATTGACGAAATTATGGCTAATAATTCTTTGAATTAAACTACTAAAGCAAGCTCGACTGAGCTTGTTTTTTTTGATATAATAGAAGGAAGATTGTTAGAAGGAAGTTGAATTATGTTTCAAAAAGAGAATCGGTCTGGTCTGATTATCTATTTATACTATAATCGCGATGCTAAAAAACTCGCAAATTATGGTGATATTTGTTACCACTCAAAAAAACATCGTTACCTACAACTTTATGTCCCAACAGAGGAAGTAGAAGAGCTGGTAAATCGTTTAGGAAAAGAGAAATTTATCAAGAAAGTGAGAGTTTGTCATATCCAAGAATTGGAAACTCCTTTCGTTGGGAACCTTTATAAAACTAGCGAAAACGTTATCATTTAAAAAAGTGAGAGAAACTTGTTGACAATTTTCTGATAATTCGGTATATTCTTAACATGTAATTTAAATTGAACATTAAAAGGAGATAAACATGAAGAAAAAAATTTGCATTGTCACTTGTAGCTCTTGCAAGTACAGCTCTTTTAGCAGCTTGTGGGGAAGTGAAGTCAGGAGCTTCAAAACACAACTGGTAAACCCAATCGATGAAAAAAAGTTGTAAAAATTGGTTTCAACTTCGAAGAAACTGGTGCTGTAGCATCTTACGGTACTTCTGAGCAAAAGGGTGCTCAACTTGCAGTTGATGAAATCAACGCAAAGAGGTGGTATCGATGGAAAACAAATCGAAGTAGTCGACAAAGATAACAAATCTGAAACTGCTGAAGTCGCTTCTGTTTCAACAAACCTTGTGACTCAATCTAAGGTAGCAGCTATTGTAGGACCTGCGACTTCAGGTGCAACTGCAGCGGCAGTAGCAAATGCTACACAAGCTGGAGTTCCATTGATTTCTCCAAGTGCTACTCAAGATGGTTTGACAAAAGGTCAAGATTTCCTCTTTATCGGAACATTCCAAGATAGTTTCAAGGAAAAAAATCATCTCAAACTACGTTTCAAAACAAATTGAACGCTAAGAAAGTGGTCTTGTATACAGATAACTCAAGTGACTACGCTAAAGGTATTGCAAAATCTTTCCGTGATTCATTCACAGGTGAAATCGTAGCAGACGAAACATTTGTATCAGGTGATACAGACTTCCAAAGCAGCTTTGACAAAAATCAAAGATAAAGACTTTGATGCAATCGTATTGCCAGGTTACTATACAGAAGCTGGTAAGATTGTAAACCAAGCTCGTGGTATGGGAATTGATAAGCCAATCATCGGTGGTGACGGATTTAACGGTGCAGAATTTGTTCAACAAGCAACTGCTGAACGTGCATCAAATATCTACTTCATCTCAGGATTCTCAACTACTGTTGATGTTTCAGATAAAGCAAAAGCCTTCCTTGAAGCTTATCGTGCAAAATATAACGAAGATCCTTCAACATTTGCAGCTCTTGCTTATGACTCAGTTTACCTTGTAGCTAATGCAGCAAAAGGTGCAAAAACTTCAGTTGATATCAAGAACAATCTTGCTAAAACACAAAATTTTGAAGGTGTTACAGGTCAAACAAGCTTTGATGCAGATCATAACACTGTGAAAACAGCCTTCATGATGACCATGAATAATGGTAAAGTAGATGCAGCAGAAGTCGTAAAACCTTAATTTTATAGATATCGTAAATGGGGAATGAGCTTTTACTCACTCCCTGTTTCGGTATTTATAAAGGGATTATTTTTTTATAAAATCCTAAATAAAACTTAGAAAGAGTGAACCATATGCTTCAACAACTTGTCAATGGTTTAATCTTGGGTAGTGTCTATGCCTTGCTAGCCCTGGGTTATACTATGGTTTATGGAATTATCAAGCTTATTAACTTTGCCCATGGTGATATCTATATGATGGGTGCTTTCATGGGTTATTTCTTGATTAATGCCCTCCATTTAAATTTCTTTTTAGCCTTAATTTTGTCCATGATTGGTTCAGCTATTCTCGGCGTAATCATCGAGTTTCTAGCTTACCGTCCACTCCGTCATTCAACTCGTATCTCTGTATTGATTACTGCTATCGGGGTATCCTTCTTGCTTGAGTATGGAATGGTCTATCTAGTAGGTGCCAATACACGTGCCTTTCCTCAAGCAATCCAAACAGTTCGTTATGACTTGGGTCCAATCAGTCTAACAAATATTCAATTGTTGATTTTGACAGTTTCGATTGTCTTGATGATTCTTTTGCAACTCATCGTGCAAAAAACAAAAATGGGGAAAGCCATGCGTGCCGTATCTGTAGATAGTGATGCAGCTCAATTGATGGGGATCAACGTAAACCGTACAATCAGTTTCACCTTTGCCTTAGGTTCAGCTCTTGCTGGTGCAGCAGGTGTCTTGATTGCCCTTTACTACAACTCTCTTGAACCATTGATGGGAATGACTCCGGGTATTAAATCATTCGTGGCTGCCGTTTTAGGTGGTATCGGTATTATTCCTGGTGCAGCTCTTGGAGGTTTTGTAATCGGACTATTGGAAACTTTTGCAACAGCTTTCGGAATGTCAGATTTCCGTGATGCTATCGTGTACGGAATCTTGCTATTGATCTTGATTGTTCGTCCAGCTGGTATCCTTGGTAAGAATGTGAAAGAGAAGGTGTAAACAATGAAAGAAAATTTAAAAGTTAATATTCTCTGGTTGCTCCTTTTGTTGCTTGGATATGGTGTGATTAGCTTATTAGTTTCGTTTGGCATTTTAAACCTTTTCCATATTCAGATTCTAGAACAAATCGGTATCAATATTATTCTTGCAGTAGGACTTAACCTTATCGTTGGTTTCTCTGGTCAATTTTCTCTTGGACATGCTGGGTTCATGGCTATCGGTGCCTATGCAGCAGCCATTATTGGTTCTAAATCTCCAACTTACGGTGCATTTTTTGGAGCAATGTTGCTTGGTGCTATCATTGCTGGTTTGGTTGCTTTGGTCGTTGGAATTCCTACCCTTCGTTTGAAGGGGGACTACCTTGCAGTTGCGACACTTGGGGTTGCTGAAATTATCCGTATCCTAATCGTCAATGGTGGTGATTTAACAAACGGAGCTGCTGGTATCCTTGGTATTCCAAACTTTACTAATTGGCAAATGGTATACATTTTTGCCGTGATTACGACAATTGCAACGCTGAATTTCCTTCGTAGTCCAATCGGTCGTTTAACCTTGTCTGTTCGTGAAGATGAAATTGCAGCAGAGTCTGTCGGAGTCAATACAACAAAAATCAAAATTATCGCATTTGTCTTTGGAGCTATGACTGCAAGTATTGCAGGTTCCCTTCAAGCTGGATTTATCGGTTCTGTTGTGCCAAAAGATTATAGCTTTATCAACTCTATCAACGTTTTAATTATCGTTGTATTTGGTGGTTTGGGATCAATTACAGGAGCAATTGTCGCTGCGATTGTTCTTGGTATTTTGAATATGTTCCTTCAAGACGTAGCTAGCGTTCGTATGATTATCTATGCTTTGGCCTTGGTACTTGTTATGATCTTCAGACCAGGAGGTCTTCTTGGAACATGGGAATTGAGCCTATCAAGACTCTTTAAAAAAGGTAAGAAGGAGGGACAAAACTAATGGCATTACTTGAAGTAAAACAGTTAACCAAGCATTTTGGTGGTCTGACTGCTGTTGGAGATGTAACTCTTGAATTGAATGAAGGTGAACTTGTTGGCCTGATTGGACCGAACGGAGCTGGGAAAACAACTCTTTTCAACTTGCTGACAGGAGTTTATGAACCAAGTGAAGGAACAGTAACCTTAGATGGTCACTTGTTAAATGGCAAGCAACCTTATAAAATTGCTGCTCTTGGTTTAGGGCGTACCTTCCAAAACATCCGCCTCTTTAAAGACTTGACAGTTTTGGATAACGTTCTTATTGCATTTAATAACCATCATAAACAACATGTTTTTGCAAGCTTCTTGCGCTTACCAGCTTTTTATAAGAATGAAAAAGAATTAAAAGCTAAAGCCTTAGAATTACTAAAAATCTTTGATTTAGATGGTGATGCTGAAACCTTAGCTAAAAACTTAGCCTATGGCCAACAACGTCGTTTGGAAATTGTTCGTGCCCTTGCTACAGAACCTAAAATCCTCTTCTTGGATGAGCCTGCAGCAGGTATGAACCCCCAAGAAACTGCAGAATTGACTGAGTTGATCCGTCGCATCAAGGATGAATTCAAGATCACCATCATGCTGATTGAACATGATATGAACTTGGTTATGGAAGTCACTGAACGTATCTACGTACTTGAGTACGGTCGTTTGATTGCTCATGGGACACCAGATGAAATCAAGAACAATAAACGAGTTATCGAAGCTTATCTTGGAGGTGAAGCCTAATGTCTATGTTAAAAGTTGAAAACCTCTCAGTTCACTACGGTATGATTCAAGCTGTACGTGATGTGAGCTTTGAAGTTAATGAAGGGGGAAGTTGTTTCTCTTATCGGTGCTAACGGTGCTGGTAAAACAACTATCCTTCGTACTCTTTCAGGACTTGTGCGTCCAAGTGCTGGTAAGATTGAATTTTTGGGACAAGAAATCCAAAAAATGCCTGCACAGAAGATTGTGGCATCAGGACTTTCTCAAGTACCAGAAGGACGTCATGTCTTCCCTGGTTTGACTGTTTTGGAAAACTTGGAGATGGGAGCCTTTCTTAAGAAAAATCGTGAAGAGAATCAAGCAAATTTGAAAAAAGTCTTCTCTCGTTTCCCTCGTTTGGAAGAACGTAAAAATCAAGATGCGGCTACTCTATCTGGTGGTGAACAGCAGATGCTTGCCATGGGACGTGCACTCATGTCAACGCCTAAACTACTTTTATTAGATGAACCATCAATGGGGCTTGCGCCAATCTTTATCCAAGAAATTTTTGATATCATCCAAGATATTCAAAAACAAGGAACAACCGTTCTCTTAATTGAGCAAAATGCTAATAAAGCACTTGCCATCGCTGACCGAGGATATGTTCTTGAAACAGGAAAGATTGTCCTATCAGGAACAGGAAAAGAACTCGCAGCATCAGACGAAGTCAGAAAAGCATATCTAGGTGGCTAAAACAATCCAGTGGATTGTTTTAGTCGGCGGATAAAAATTGCGTCAGCAATTAATATCTAGTCTAGGGGATTGTTTTAATCGGCGGATAAAGATTGCAAAGCAATCATACAATCTACATAAGTATAAGATTAAGGGCTCTAAGTTGAGCTCTTTTTCGTAAAGTCCTTCAGATTTTTCTGAATCTTGAAAAAGAAATGAAAGCGTTTGATAGCTTTCCGTAAAAAGTGTATAATAAAACTATAAACATAAAGGAGATTTCCTATGGCAGTTAAAGATTTTATGACACGCAAGGTCGTTTATATCAGTCCTGATACAACTGTTGCACACGCAGCAGATTTGATGCGCGAACAAGGCTTGCACCGTCTCCCTGTTATTGAGAATGATAAATTAGTAGGCTTGGTAACAGAAGGGACAATCGCTGAAGCTAGTCCTTCAAAAGCGACTAGTCTTTCAATCTTCGAGATGAATTACCTGCTTAATAAGACAAAAGTAAAAGACGTCATGATTCGAGATGTTGTTACTGTCTCAGGCTATGCAAGTCTAGAAGATGCAACTTATCTCATGCTTAAAAATAAGATTGGTATTTTGCCAGTTGTTGACAATGGACAATTGTATGGAGTCATTACAGATCGTGATGTATTCAGTGCCTTTCTTGAAATCGCTGGATATGGTGAAGAGGGAATCCGTGTTCGTTTTATCACAGAAAATGAAGTTGGAGTTTTAGGTAAGATTGTTTCTTTAATCGTTGAGGAAAATCTTAATATCTCTCATACCGTTAATATTCCACGTAAGGATGGTAAGATCGTTATTGAAGTACAAATTGAGGGAAGCATTGATCTTTCATCGTTGAAAAAGAAATTCGAGGATGAAAACATTCTCGTAGATGAAATTACAAAAACTTCTGCAAAAAAACTCTAAAAAGAAAAATATAACTTACTTTAAGCTTGCGAAAAAAACTTTTTTTCTAGTATAATAGTTTATTGTGAGCAAACCTCACTTACCCCTTGCAAAGGCTTGGGGTCATTAGACCAAAAAGGAGGAACATATCAATGGCTAAATACGAAATTCTTTATATCATTCGTCCAAACATTGAAGAAGAAGCGAAAAACGCTTTGGTAGCACGTTTTGACTCTATCTTGACTGACAACGGTGCAACTGTTGTTGAATCAAAAGATTGGGAAAAACGTCGTCTTGCATACGAAATCCAAGATTTCCGTGAAGGACTTTACCACATCGTTAACGTTGAAGCAAACGATGACGCAGCTCTTAAAGAGTTTGACCGTCTTTCAAAAATCAACGCTGACATTCTTCGTCACATGATCGTCAAACTTGACGCGTAAGAAGGTAGATTATGATTAACAATGTTGTACTTGTAGGGCGTATGACACGTGACGCTGAGTTACGTTATACCCCATCAAATGTAGCAGTTGCGACTTTTACTCTTGCAGTAAACCGTACATTCAAGAGTCAAAATGGCGAACGTGAGGCTGATTTTATCAATGTCGTTATGTGGCGCCAACAGGCTGAAAATCTTGCTAACTGGGCTAAAAAAGGCTCTCTTGTCGGGATTACAGGTCGTATTCAGACTCGTAGTTACGATAACCAGCAAGGACAACGTGTCTACGTGACAGAAGTCGTAGCTGAGAATTTCCAAATGTTGGAAAGCCGTAGTGCTCGTGAAGGACAAAGTGGTGGAGCTTATTCTGCACCAACTGCTAGTCATGCAGCACCTACAAATTCAGTACCTGACTTTTCACGTGATGAAAATCCATTTGGATCAACAAATCCTTTGGATATTTCAGATGATGATTTACCATTCTAATGGACAATTAATACTATAAAGGAGAAAAAACATGGCTCAACAACGTCGTGGCGGATTCAAACGCCGTAAAAAAGTTGATTACATCGCAGCAAACAAAATTGAATATGTTGATTACAAAGATACTGAGCTTCTTAGCCGTTTCGTTTCAGAACGTGGGAAAATCCTTCCACGTCGTGTAACTGGAACTTCAGCTAAAAACCAACGTAAAGTAACAACAGCTATCAAACGCGCTCGCGTAATGGCTTTGATGCCTTTCGTAAACGAAGATTAAAGAAAAGACCCTTACGGGTCTTTTTTTCACGAGATAGTTTTTTTCTGACCTTGGTGTGCTATAATGGCAATAGAAAGAGTAAAGGTGGGTAAGTCAAAGATGAATTGTACGATTAGAAATATGATTAAGTCTGATATTGAATCCTTATCTCATGGATTTATGAATCAAGGTTGGCCTAGTAGAGAGGAAATTTTGGCTAGATATTTTCTGGAACAGGAAAGTGGGGAGAGAGAAGTCTTAGTTGCAGAGATTGATGGTGTTGTAGCGGGCTACGTTACCATTTTGCCCTCTGCTAAACATGGTCCTTTTGCAGAAGTCTATCCAGAATTATCAGATTTTAATGTGTTTGAGTCTTTTCGAAATCAAGGGATTGGGAATCAACTGCTAGAAGAAGCAGAAAAACGAGTCAAGTTTGTTTCGAGTAAGGTCACTCTTGGTGTAGGTTTGAACTTAGGCTATGGCCCTGCCCAGAGATTGTATATCAGACGGGGTTACATTCCAGATGGGACAGGTGTCTGGTATCGAAATCAACCCTTGGAAATGAATGCAACTAGCCAAAATAATGATGATTTAGTTTTGTATCTAGTAAAGGAATTTGGATAAGAGACAAGGATTTTATTGGGGATGTGGGATTTCTCTACTTTATGGTATAATGGAAAGAGTGAATTGAAGGAGGTATTATAATGGATGCCAAGTTAAGATACAAGGCTAAGAAGATTAAAATTATCTTTTTTGATATAGATGATACTTTACGAAATTCAAAGACAGGTTTTATTCCTAGTACTATTCCAACGATTTTTAAACAATTACGTGAAAAAGGAATTTTAACAGGAATCGCGTCTGGACGAGGCATTTTTGGTGTTGTTCCAGAGATTCGTGATCTCAAGCCTGACTTTTTTGTAACTTTGAATGGTGCTTATATTGAGGACAAAAAGGGCAATGTCATTTATAGTAACAAAATTGCTAAAGATAAGGTTGAAGAATATATTACTTGGACCAAAGAAGTTGGGATTGATTATGGTTTGGTGGGAAGCCAAGCTGCTAAACTATCAAGGCGAACAGAGATGATTAGCCAGGCGATAGACCCGATTTATCCTGATTTAGAGGTGGACCCTGATTTTTACCAAAAAGAAGATATTTATCAGATGTGGACCTTTGAGGAGCAGGGTGATGACCTTGTCTTGCCTGATACTTTGGCATCGACTTTACGTATGGTACGTTGGCATGAACATTCGTCAGATGTGGTGCCTATTTCTGGTTCTAAGGCAGCTGGAGTTGCCAAAGTAGTAGACCAATTAGGTCTTAAACCTGAAAATGTGATGGTTTTTGGGGACGGACTTAACGATTTAGAGCTCTTTGATTATGCAGGTATTAGTGTCGCTATGGGTGTTTCTCATGAAAAAATCAAAGAAAAAGCAGATTATATTACAAAAACATTAGAAGAAGATGGCATCTTTGATGCCTTAGAAGGATTTGGTATGGTAGAAAAAGAATTACATTTTCCACAAGTAGACATTGAAGCAGTAGAAGGTCCTTTAGCGACCATTAAAACAAACCATGGAGATATGCGCATTAAGCTTTTCCCTGATCACGCACCAAAAACAGTAGCCAACTTTATTGCTCTGTCAAAAGATGGTTACTATGACGGTGTGATTTTCCACCGTATTATTAAAGATTTTATGATTCAAGGTGGAGACCCAACTGGAACCGGTATGGGTGGAGAGTCTATCTATGGAGAATCTTTTGAGGATGAGTTTTCAGAAGAACTTTACAATGTCCGCGGAGCCCTTTCTATGGCTAATGCTGGGCCAAATACAAATGGCAGCCAGTTCTTTATCGTGCAGAATCAACACTTGCCATATTCTAAGAAAGAAATTGCTCGTGGTGGTTGGCCAGAGCCAATTGCGGAGATTTATGCAGAACAAGGTGGAACTCCTCACTAGACCGTCGTCATACTGTATTCGGTCAACTTGCGGATGAAGCTTCTTATGAAGTTCTGGATGCAATTGCAGGTGTCGAAACAGGTGCAATGGACAAGCCAGTTGAAGATGTCGTAATTGAAACTATTGAAATTGAGGACTAAAATGAAAATCGGTGATAAGCTAAATGGCCGTATTACTGGGATTCAGCCCTATGGAGCTTTTGTTGAGTTAGAAACAGGAGTGACAGGCCTGGTTCATATTTCGGAGATTCGGACAGGATTTATCGAAAATATTTACGAGGTTTTAAAAATCGGTGATGAAGTCCAGGTACAAGTAGTAGATTTTGACGAATATACAGGGAAGGCTAGCCTTTCCATTCGTACCTTGGAAGAAGAAAAACATCAACTTCCTAGACGGAGACGTTTTTCGAATGATCGCATCAAACATGGATTCGCGCCGCTTGGTCGCATGATGCCTGTTTGGACACGAGAAGCTTTGGAACATTTAAAGAAAAACAGTAATTGATATCCCTCAAATCATAGTGATGTTATTATATTTTGCTATAATAGAAGTATGAACGAAGAACAATTATTAAAATCAGGAGAGCGCATTAATCAACTCTTCTCTACAGATATCAAGATTATTCAAAATAGTGAGGTTTTCAGCTATTCGGTGGATAGTGTTCTCCTGTCTCGTTTCCCTCGTTTCCCTAAGAATGGGTTAATTGTGGATTTCTGTGCGGGCAATGGAGCTGTTGGACTGTTTGCTAGTAGCCGGACCAAGGCTAAAATTCTATCTGTAGAAATTCAGGAACGTCTTGCTGATATGGCTGAACGCTCAGTGCGTTTAAATGGGCTAGACGGACAGATGCAGGTCATCTGTGATGATTTGAAGAATATGCCAAGTCACATTCAAGGGAGCAAGGTTGATTTGATTTTATGCAATCCGCCTTATTTTAAAGTGGATCCAAATTCTAATCTGAACGAAAGTGAGCATTACCTTTTAGCTCGGCATGAAATTACAACCAATCTTAAGGAAATCTGTCGTAGTGCCCAGAGTATTCTCAAATCAAATGGGCGTTTGGCAATGGTTCATCGTCCTGATCGATTATTAGATATCTTAGCTACGCTCCAACAGCATAATTTGGCTCCAAAACGTCTGCAATTTGTTTATCCTAAACGGGAGAAGGAAGCCAATATGCTTTTGATTGAGGCTATTAAGGACGGCTCCACCAGTGGTTTTAAGGTTTTACCACCACTCATTGTTCATAATAGTGATGGTACTTATACACCAGAAATTCAAGAGATTTACTATGGATCATAAGGCTTATATGTATGTGATAGAGTGCCGTGATGGTTCCTACTATACAGGCTATACAACAGATGTCAAGAAACGGATTGCCGTGCACAATAGCGGTAAAGGTGCCAAGTATACACGAGCTCGATTGCCGGTAAAACTCATCTTTGCGGAAGGTTTTGACAGCAAGGAAGAAGCCATGTCTGCTGAAGCTCTTTTCAAGCGCAAGACTCGCATGCAAAAAGAACATTATCTCAAAGAGAGTCAAAATAAGAATTTAGTCGATACTTTTGAAATGTAATGAGGAGTCCTTTGGCTCCTCTTACTTTTGTCAAAAATTGAAAAAAATGCTACAATAAAGAGAATAAAGAAACGAGGTATTATCATGTCTAAGATTCTAGTAATTTGGTCACCAAAATCCAGACTCAGATGCTATTGGTTCATCTGTAGCTTTTGCTTATCTTGCAAAAGAAGCTTACGGTTTGGATACAGAAGCGGTTGCTCTTGGAACTCCAAATGAAGAAACAGCTTTCGTCTTGAACTATTTTGGTGTAGAAGCACCGCGCGTGATCACATCTGCTAAAGCAGAAGGTGCAGAGCAAGTCATCTTAACAGACCACAATGAATTCCAACAATCTGTTTCAGATATCGCTGAAGTAGAAGTTTACGGTGTGGTGGACCACCATCGTGTGTCTAACTTTGAAACTGCCAGCCCACTTTACATGCGTTTGGAACCAGTTGGATCCACATCTTCTATCGTATACCGCATGTTCAAAGAACATGGTGTAGCTGTACCAAAAGAAATCGCAGGTTTGATGCTATCTGGTTTGATTTCAGATACCCTTCTTTTGAAATCACCAACAACCCACCCATCAGATAAAGTCATTGCTCCTGAATTGGCTGAATTGGCTGGTGTAAACTTGGAAGAATACGGTCTTGCCATGCTCAAGGCTGGTACAAACTTGGCAAGTAAATCTGCTGAAGAATTGATTGATATCGATGCTAAGACATTTGAACTTAATGGAAACAATGTCCGTGTGGCTCAGGTCAATACAGTTGATATTGCTGAAGTCTTGGAACGCCAAGCTGAAATCGAAGCAGCTATCCAAGCCGCAAATGCAGCTAACGGCTACTCTGACTTTGTCTTGATGATTACAGACATCGTCAACTCAAACTCAGAAATTTTGGCTCTTGGTGCTAATATGGACAAGGTAGAAGCAGCCTTTAACTTCAAACTTGAAAATAACCATGCTTTCCTTCCAGGTGCCGTTTCACGTAAGAAACAAGTAGTGCCACAATTGACTGAAAGCTTTAATGCATAATCATAGATGGGAAAGACCATTGTTAAAAAGGAGTTTCGGCTCCTTTTTTGCTAGGAGAGAAGTATGTTAGAAAATGGCGATTTGATTTTTGTGAGAGATGATTCGGATATAGGACAGGCCATCCAGGAATCTACTGGTCACTATAGCCATGTGGCCATCTTTTTGGACGGACAGGTCTATCATGCCACGGTAGAAGGTGGCGTCCTTGCTCAGTCTCCTGAGGACTTCTTTGAAGCTGGAAAAGTCTATGACCTTTATCACTATGAGCAGATTGATTGTACAGAGGTCAAAAAGCGAGCAGAGAGTTTTTTAGGGGCTCCCTACAATGCGTCCTTTTACTCAGATGGAGATGGTTTCTATTGTTCCCAGTTTGTAGCAGAAATCCTCCCTATTTTTGAGCCCATTTCCATGAAGTTTGGGGATGATACACAGAAAATCAGTGATTTCTGGAGAGAATATTATCGAGAGTTGGGACTTCCTGTACCTCTGAATCAGCCTGGCACTAACCCGAGTCAATTAGCAGTATCTCCTCTTTTAGTTTGTAAAGAAAGGAATCTTTATGATTCAGATTTTTAATCCATCTCGCTTAACGCGACAGCCATTTTTTATAGATTTGGTTGACTACCTTGATCAGCATGATGATGTTATTTTGCGGCAAATCAAGGCCCAATTTCCAACTCAGCCAGTTGATAAGTATTTAGAGGAATATATTAAAGCGGGATTGATTTTGAGAGAGAATAAACGCTATTATCTCAATCTCCCATTTCTAGAATCTACAGAATCTCTTGCACTAGACCAAGAAGTCTTTGTGAGGGATGATAGTCCTATCTATCAAGAAATCCTGGAGAAAGATTTTAAGACAGAATTGCGTAATCAAACAAATGCAGCTATCCTAGAAGAACACACCGATTTTGCAAGGGAAAAGATGACCTTGTCTAATTACTTCTACAAGGTCAAGTTCCAGTATCCACTGACGGAAGAACAGCAGAGACTGTATGAAATTTTAGGAGATGTCAATCCTGAGTATGCTCTCAAGTACATGACTACTTTTTTGCTCAAGTTTCTTAAGAAAGATCAACTCATGCAGAAACGACGGGATATCTTTGTTGATAGTCTAATCTTATTAGGTTACATCGTTCAAAATGAAGATGGGAAATATGAGTTGACTGTAGAATTTGATAAAGAACGATTCATCTTTATAAAAAAATAAGGCTAGGAAATTTCCTAGCCTTATTTAAATATACTATAGATAACGTTCTGCAACAGCAGCATCACCTGGATAGTCTTCTTTCTTACCTTGGATGATTTGGTAGCAGTCAGCTCCTTTACCAGCGATAATGACAGCATCCAGTTCTTGAACTGTAACAGACATCGCAGCCTTGATAGCTTGCTCACGGTCAGCAATCTTTTCAACAGGACGATGGATGTAGCTACTAATTTCATCAGCAATGGCCATTGGATCTTCATAGTTTGGATCGTCAGCCGTAAGGAATACTTGAATTTCAGGATGTTGATCGAGGAGAAGTCCAAAGTCCTTGCGACGGCTTTCTCCCTTGTTTCCTGTTGATCCGAGTACTAAAGCAATCTTTCCAGTCTGATGTGTTTCAACGACTGAGATCAATTTCTTCAAGCTATCACCATTATGGGCGTAGTCGATGAAAACTTTTGCGCCATTTTTCTGAGTGAGAACTTCCATACGGCCAGGGACACGAGTAGTACCAATCCCTTTTTTAATGTCTTCAAGACTAGCACCTAAACGAAGGCAGGCAAGTCCAGCAGCCACGGCATTTTCTTGGTTAAAATGTCCAATCAACTGGATATCATAATCTCCAGCTAATTTACCAGTAGCTGAGAAGCTAAAGGCTTTGGAGTTTTCGATTTGGTTATCAGATTGGCTACCGTAGAAGTCATGCTCTTGGTTCTCAACTTGTTCTTTTAGAACAGAGAAGTGGTCCATATCGCTATTAATGACAACTGCTCGGCTATTTTTCATCAAGAGACGTTTATGGTAGAAGTAGTCTTCAAAAGTTGGATGTTCAATAGGACCAATATGGTCAGGACTGATATTGAGGAACACTCCTACATCAAAAGTGAGGCCGTAGACTCGTTTCACCAAGTATGCTTGACTGGAAACTTCCATAATCAGGTGGCTTCTTCCATTATCAACTGCCTGCGCCATCATGTCAAAGAGATCGATGCTTTCAGGTGTTGTCAGAGCAGATTTAAAGAAAGTCTTACCGTCCAAAGTCGTATTCATAGTTGATAACATAGCTGGACGATGTTGCTGATTTAAGATATTGTAAGCGAAGTAAGCTGCCGTAGTTTCCTTTGGTACCAGTGAAAGCAAGTAATTTTAATTTCTCCTGAGGGTTGCCATAAAACTCCATGGCAATCAAACTCATAGCTTTTTTAATATCGCTAACGACGATAACAGGAATGGCTACTTCGTAATCCTGCTCGGCTACATACCAACCGAGTCCTTGTGAGATTGCCGAAAGAAGAAATTCCTTCTTAAAAGCAGCTCCTTTTACAAAAAAGAGGCTATTATCTTTTGCTTTTCGGCTATCATAGCAGATGCTATCAAAAGTTACATCATTAAAATTATAGTGGTAATGTCCTTGGTCGATAATCTCACGGAAGAGATCGTCTTTCTTTAAAATATCTAATACGGTTTCAATCTTTATCATACTTTCTATTGTAAACTGAAAGTCTGAATTTTACAAGTAACAAGGAAAAGTTTATAATGGAAGATAAGGAACATTTCCTAGTTATTAAAATTGAATGAGGAAGTTATGTCTAACGAAAATAATCATCAGCAGGCCCAGATGTTACGCGGGACTGCCTGGCTTACAGCTAGTAACTTTATCAGTCGCCTGCTTGGGGCTATTTACATTATCCCTTGGTATATTTGGATGGGAACATATGCTGCTAAGGCAAATGGGCTTTTTACCATGGGTTACAATATCTACGCCTGGTTCTTATTGATTTCGACAGCAGGTATCCCAGTGGCGGTCGCTAAGCAGGTCGCTAAATACAATACCATGCATGAGGAAGAGCATAGTTTTGCCCTGATTCGAAGCTTCTTAGGCTTTATGACTGTATTGGGACTTGCCTTTGCTTTGATCTTATATCTCTTTGCACCTTGGTTAGCAGACTTGTCTGGCGTGGGAAAAGACTTGATCCCAATCATGCAGAGCTTGGCTTGGGCTGTCTTGATTTTCCCGTCTATGAGTGTTATCCGTGGATTTTTCCAAGGGATGAATAATCTTAAACCTTATGCCATGAGCCAAATCGCTGAACAGGTCATTCGTGTTATCTGGATGCTCTTAGCAACCTTTATCATCATGAAGCTGGGTTCAAAAGATTATATATCAGCAGTTACCCAGTCTACCTTTGCGGCCTTTGTGGGAATGGTAGCTAGTTTTGCAGTCTTGATCTATTTCCTATACAAAGAAGGAATGCTTCAAAAAGTTTTTGAAACCCGAGATAAGATTGATAGTAAGAGTCTTTTGCTTGATACGATTAAGGAAGCTATTCCTTTTATCTTGACTGGTTCGGCTATTCAGCTTTTCCAAATCTTGGACCAAAATACCTTTATCAATAGTATGAAGTGGTTTACCAACTATAGTAATGAAGACTTAATTGTCATGTTTTCTTATTTCTCTGCCAATCCTAATAAAATCACTATGATTTTGATTTCGGTTGGAGTTTCGATTGGTAGCGTTGGTCTGCCTCTCTTGACGGAGAACTATGTCAAGGGGGATTTACCAGCAGCTTCTCGTCTAGTTCAAGATAGTATCACCATGCTCTTCCTATTCCTCTTACCTGCAACGGTTGGAGTAGTCATGGTAGGTGAACCACTCTATACAGTCTTTTACGGTAAGCCAGATGGCTTGGCTATGGGCTTATTTGTCTTTGCGGTCTTGCAATCAACAATTCTTGGCTTGTACATGGTCTTGTCACCAATGCTTCAGGCGATGTTCCGTAACCGCAAGGCAGTCTTGTATTTTGTTTATGGCTCAATTGCGAAGATTGTTCTACAATTACCATCGATAGCTATTTTCCATAGTTATGGTCCTCTCATTTCAACGACTATCGGTCTTATCATCCCGAATGTCTTGATGTATCGTGATATCTGTCAGGTTACAGGTGCGCGTCGAAAGATAATTCTGAAGAGAACAATCTTAGTTACTATTTTGACTCTGGTTATGTTTATTCTAGTAGGACTCTTGCAATGGATTATTGGATTTGTCTTCCAACCAACTGGACGTTTCTGGAGCTTCCTATATGTCGCCTTTATCGGTGTAATCGGTGGCGGGCTCTACGGAGTCATGAGTCTCTATACTCGACTCTTGGATAAGGTTATTGGAAAGGCAAAAGCTGACCAGTTGCGAGCACGATTGAAAATTATCATAATCCTTTATAAATAAAATGAGCAATTTGAACTTTTTAAAGAAAAAAAGTTTAGATTGTTCATTTTTTTCTTTAAAAAAATACATAAAAAAATATAAAAAAATGGACAAAAAAAGTAAATTTTTTTAACACATAAACGCTTGACTAAAAAAACTTTAACTGTATAATGATACAAATATTTAAATTTGGAGGTTCTGGAAATGAAAAAGTCTAAGGCAAAATATCTGACGCTAGCAGGCGTTGCCCTAAGTGCCGGTCTTCTATTGGCGGCTTGTAGCAACACAGCTAGTTCTACAAAGACATATAATTATGTATATAGTAATGATCCTTCCAGTCTTAACTATCTAGTGGAAAACCGTGCAACAACAAGTGATGTTGTCACAAACTTGGTAGATGGTTTGATGGAAAATGACCAATACGGGAACTACATTCCTTCTTTGGCAGAAGATTGGACTGTTTCCCAAAGATGGTTTGACTTATACATACAAACTTCGTAAGGACGCCAAATGGTACACTGCAGATGGTGAAGAGTATGCGCCAGTTACTGCACAAGACTTTTGTGACAGGTTTGAAGTATGTCCTGCGGATAAAAAAATCAGAAGCCTTGTATCTAGTACAAGATTCTGTTGCTGGTTTGGCTGACTACGTTAACGGAAAAACAACAGACTTTTTCAACAGTTGGAGTTAAGGCTATTGATGACCAGACTGTTCAATACACTTTGACTCAACCAGAACCTTATTGGAATTCAAAAACAACTACAACTATTTTGTTCCCAGTAAATGCTGACTTCTTGAACTCAAAAGGGGATGATTTTGGTAAGGTGGATCCAGCAAATATCTTGTATAATGGTCCATTCATCCTAAAATCATTCACATCTAAATCTGTTCTTGAATACAAGAAAAATCCAAATTATTGGGATGCAAAAAATGTATTTGTAGATGATGTTAAGTTGACTTACTATGATGGAAGTGACCAAGATGCGCTCGTTCGTAACTTTAGTGAAGGTGTCTATAGTTTCGCACGTCTCTATCCAAATAGTTCAAGTTTTGCAGGTGTGCAAGAGAAATACAAGGATAATATCATCTACAGTATGCAAACTGCGACATCCTACTATTACAACTTTAACCTAGATAGAAAATCTTATAACCACACATCAAAAACGACAGATGCTGAAAAGACAGCTCAACAAGAAGCCGTCTTAAACAAATCATTCCGTCAAGCCATTAACTTTGCCTTTGACCGTACAGCATATGGTGCTCAGTCACAAGGGGAAGAGGGAGCGACAAAGATTATCAGAAACTTGCTCGTTCCACCTTCATTTGTAACTCTTGATGGTAAAGATTTTGGTGATGTCGTAGCTTCTAAGATGATTAACTATGGTCAAGTATGGCAAAATATGAACTTTGCGGATGCACAAGATGCCTACTATAATGCTGACAAGGCCAAAGAAGCTTTTGCACAAGCCAAAAAAGAATTGGAAGCTAAAGGTGTTCAATTCCCTATCCATCTTGATTTGCCGGTTGACCAGTCTGTGAAGAGAGGTGTCCAAGAGGCAAGTTCCTTCAAACAATCTGTTGAGTCTGTCTTGGGTGCAGATAATGTCGTTATCGATATTCAAATGCTGAGCACTGAAGAAATGGATAGCATCGGTTATCTTGCTAACACAGCTGCCCAAAAAGATTATGACCTCTACAATGGTGGTTGGAGCCCTGACTACCAGGATCCATCAACTTATCTTGATACACTTAACCTTACAAATGGTGGTTCATTGCAAAACCTTGGTCTAGAACCTGGCGAAACCAATGCTAAAGCAACTGCGGTTGGTTTGGATACTTACACTAAGATGTTGGAAGAAGCCAATGCTGAACAAGATTTGACCAAACGTTATGACAAATATGCAGAAGCCCAAGCTTGGTTGGTGGATAGCTCTCTCACGCTTCCAAACGTATCTCTTGGTGGAACACCAGGAATCAGAAAAACAGTTCCATTCTCTTCTGCCTTCTCTCAAGCAGGTAACAAGGGTGTGGAATCATACAAATACGTTAAACTGCAAGATAAGATTGTCACAACAGCTGAGTATGAAGAAGCTAGACAAAAATGGCTAAAAGAAAAAGAAGAATCTAACAAAAAAGCCCAAGAAGATCTTGCCAAACACGTTAAATAATGAGTTTTAACAGAAAAACGATAACTTTAGAAAAAGTTATCGTTTTTTATATAGTTTGAAACTATAACTAGCTCTTGAAAACAAGAAAATGAGTAGATGGAAATAAGTGGTACAATAGTTAGTATAGATTTGGAGGTATTGTATGAGTAAATCATTTCACATCAACACAATTTTAGCACAAGCAGGGATCAAGTCTGATGAAGCAACAGGTGCTTTGGTTACACCAATCCACTTTTCGACGACTTATCAGCACCCAGAATTTGGTCAATCAACGGGATTTGACTATACCCGCACAAAAAATCCAACTCGTAGCAAGGCAGAGGAAGTCTTAGCAGCTATTGAATCAGCCCGCTATGCTTTAGCAACTAGTTCAGGTATGTCTGCGATTGTGTTGGCTTTTAGTGTCTTTCCAGTAGGAAGTAAGGTTTTGGCTGTCCGTGATCTTTACGGTGGTTCTTTCCGCTGGTTCAATCAAGTCGAACAGGAAGGTCGTTTCCATTTTACCTATGCCAACACAGAAGAAGAGTTGATTGCTGAGTTAGAAAAGGATGTGGATGTACTTTATATCGAAACACCAACCAACCCTTTGATGTTGGAATTTGATATTGAAAAATTGTCAACATTAGCTCATGCTAAGGGGGCTAAAGTTGTCGTGGACAATACCTTCTACAGTCCAATCTATCAACGTCCGATTGAAGACGGTGCAGATATCGTCCTTCATTCAGCAACAAAATACCTTGCAGGACATAATGATGTTCTAGCTGGGGTGGTTGTGACAGATAGTGAGGATTTATACGAAAAACTCTTTTACAATCTCAACACTACTGGGGCTGTTTTGTCACCATTTGATAGTTATCAATTGATTCGTGGTCTTAAGACTTTGTCACTTCGTATGGAGCGCTCAACAGCTAATGCTCAAGAAATCGTAGCCTTTCTAGAACAATCACCTGCTGTCAAAGAAGTCTTGTATACAGGACGCGGGGGGATGATTTCCTTTAAAGTAGCTGATGAGAAGCGTATTCCTCATATCTTAAATACCTTGAAAGTATTCTCTTTCGCTGAAAGTTTGGGTGGTGTAGAAAGTCTGATTACATACCCAACTACTCAAACCCATGCAGACATTCCTGCAGAGGTTCGTCATTCTTATGGATTGACCGATGACCTCTTGCGCTTGTCTATTGGTATTGAGGATGCAAGGGACTTGATTGAAGACTTGCGTCAAGCCTTGGAAGGATAAGACTATGGGAAAATATGATTTTACGACCTTGCCCAATCGTTTTGGACATCATACCTACAAATGGAAAGAAGCAGAGACTGACCGTCAAGTATTGCCGGCCTGGATTGCTGATATGGACTTTGAAGTCTTACCTGAGATTCGTCAGACTGTCCATGACTATGCTGAGCAATTAGTCTATGGCTATACCTATGCGAGTGATGGCTTGATTGAAGCAGTTCAAAACTGGGAGGAAAAACACCATAGTTATCGCTTTGAAAAGGATGCTCTAGTCTTTATCGAAGGAGTAGTGCCAGCTATTTCAACAGCCATTCAAGCCTTTACCAAAGAAGGCCAAGCGGTGCTCATTAACACGCCAGTTTATCCTCCTTTTGCTCGCAGTATTAAGCTTAATAATCGTAGACTAATCACCAACTCTCTATTAGAAAAAAATGGACTTTTTGAGATTGACTTTGAACAATTGGAGAAAGATTTTGTTGAAGAGGAAGTGAAACTCTATGTTCTCTGCAATCCTCATAATCCTGGTGGACGTGTTTGGGAGAAGGAAGTCTTAGAGAAGATTGGACAACTTTGTCAAAAACATGGAGTTTTGTTAGTATCTGATGAGATTCACCAAGACTTGGCCTTATTTGGAAACAAGCACCAGTCATTCAACACGGTAAATGAAGATTTTAAAGAATTTTCACTAATTTTAAGCAGTGCTACCAAGACCTTTAACATTGCCGGAACGAAAAATTCTTACGCTATTATCGAAAATCCTAAGTTGAGACTTGCTTTCCAAAAGCGCCAGCTAGCTAATAATCAACATGAAATCTCAGGTTTGGGATACTTGGCAACAGAAGCTGCCTATCGATATGGTGAAGATTGGTTGACAGAACTCAAAGAACTGATTGAGAAACACATCAATTATGTAGTGGATGTATTTGGCAAAGAAACCAAAATAAAGGTCATGAAACCTCAAGGGACCTATCTCATTTGGCTTGATTTTTCAGCCTATGATATTAGCGATGAAGAGTTAAGAAAGCTTTTAAGAGACCAAGCCAAAGTTATCCTGAATAGAGGCTTGGACTTTGGTGAAGAAGGAGCCCTCCACGCTCGTCTCAATGTAGCCATGCCGACATCTATTTTGGAAGAAGTCTGCCAACGAATCATTGCCACTTTTTCAAATCTTTAAAAACTAGCCTTTTAGGAGAAAAGTCTTCCTAGAAGGCTATTTTCATAGGCGAAAATATGGTATAATTAAGAGATAAAGTAAAGGGGAAACTATGGCTAAATTGATTCCAGGAAAGCTTCGAATGGAGGGTGCGGAACTCTATGAAACTGGTCAGATTGAAATCATTAAAGAACAAGACCATCGCATCTATGCGCGTGCAGCGGAAGAAGAAATTCGTTATAGTTTAGACGATGACTTGATTTTTTGTGCATGTGATTTTTTCAAAAAAAGAGGTTACTGTGTTCATTTAGCAGCTCTAGAATATTACTTGAAAAATGACCAGCTAGGACAGGAAATCTTACTCAATCTGGAGGCTAATCAGGAAGAGAAGGAAACTGTTGAGACACAGGTGACTTTCGGAGGAGAATTCTTGAAGTCTATCCAAGTTCCGCGTCAATCCAACATCTATCGGCTTTCTGCTCAAGGGCAGGTGGAAGCAGGAACCAATCGCATTATCTGGACTTTAAGAATTGGTCTTGCTCAGCAAGACAAGTTTTATGTGATTAGGGATATCCCTCTGTTTTTAAAAGTCATAGAGGCCGGTAAACCATACATGATAGGGAAACATTACGAGACCTCATTAAGACTTGAGTATTTTGATAAAGCCAGCCAAGAAGTTTTGAGTTTCTTGCTAGGACTGGTTGAGGAGAAAACGGACAATCCTATTTTTTTCCCAAATCAAGGGCGACATCTCTATTTCCCTAAAACCTTTTTTGAGCAGGGGGCTAGTCTACTGATGGGATTAGAAGCCTTTCAGTTTGACCACCAACTTTCGAGTTATCATCGTCTTCTCTTCCAAGACTTTGATGGCCAAGCAAGTTTGTTTTCATTTAGAATTGAAGAAAAATCCAACTATTTTGAAATGGAAATTTTCGAACAGGCAGGGCTTAATTTCTTTTACAGAGGACAAGTATTATTCTACAAGGGGAATTTTTTCCTGATGACGAAAAAACAGGCTAGTTTATTAGATGCGCTTAGAAAAGTTCCTTTAGATAATGGTGGCAGAAAGATCTTACAGTTTGATACTCGTGATCGAGATCTTTTAGCTTCGACCTTGTCACAGTTTAAATGCCTAGGAAAAGTAGAAACTCCTGATTCACTACAAATTCAATCCTTCCGTCCGTCTTTTTATATGGATCGTGAAGAGGATGGTTCTATTCGATTAGATATGCAATTTCAATATGAAACTTGCCTAGTAACCAATCGTAATGAACTAGAGAACCTCCCTTTTGCTAATGATATTCAATTGGAAAAACAGATTTTTCAGTTGGCTTTATCTGCTGGGTTTGAAGCGGACTTTCGTTCATGGCGTCAAAGTTTGAAAGCTGAAGTAGTCCATACATTCTTTCAGGAAGTATTACCAGCCTTTTCAGCGCTAGGAGAATTAAATATTTCTGAGAGTATGCAAGATCTTTATCAGATTCAAAAACCTCAAGTTCAGATATCATCCAAGGGAAGTCTTTTAGAAATTCAATTTGATTTTCAGGATATTGATCAAGAAGAAATCAATCGAGCAATGAAAGCTCTCGTTGCCAAGCAGGACTATTATATTAGCTCGTCTGATCAGGTCTATTATTTTGATGAACAGACAAAACGCATTCGACAAGATTTAGAGGAATTAGGAATTGATGAGATAGAGAGTGCTGCTTTCCAGGCTCGCAAGTCTTTGGCTTATACCTTATCTCATCTGTTTAAGGACCAGGATCAAGTTACTTTTACTGATGAATTTCGTCATTTGGCGCATCATTTAACGCATCCAGAGGATTTTCCGATGAAGTCCCTAGATATTCGAGCCCAACTCAGGGATTATCAGAAAAAAGGGATTCAATGGCTTCAGATGTTAGACCATTATGGATTTGGTGGAATTTTAGCTGATGATATGGGACTTGGAAAAACCTTACAAGCCATCGCCTTTTTAAGTAGCCAACTTCAGGAGAATAGCCGTGTCTTGATTCTTGCTCCATCTGGTCTCATCTATAATTGGGCTGATGAATTTAAAAAATTTGCACCGAATTTGGATGTGGCTGTCGTACATGGATTGAAACCATATCGCGAGACTATTTTAGCAGAAAAACATCAGGTCTATGTGACCAGTTATGCCACTTTCCGTCAGGATAGTGAAATCTATCGAAATTTATCTTTTGATTTTCTATTTCTAGATGAAGCCCAAGTGATGAAAAATGCCCAAACCAAAATTGCTAAGATTTTGAGAAAGTTTGTGGTTCCATCGGTTTTTGCTCTTTCCGGAACACCAATTGAAAATAATCTAGGGGAATTATGGTCTATCTTTCAGATTGTATTGCCAGGACTTTTGCCAGCAAAAAAAGACTTTATGAAATTGCCTGCTGAGAGAGTGGCACAGTTTATCAAACCATTTGTCATGCGTCGAAAAAAAGAGGATGTTCTTACAGAGTTACCTGATCTGATAGAAGTCGTTTATAAAAATGAACTGGAGGACCAGCAAAAAGCTATCTATCTAGCTCAACTTCAACAGATGCAAGAGCGTTTGGGACAAGTGACCGATGCAGAATTTCAACGAAATAGAGTTGAAATTTTAACAGGACTCATGCGTCTTCGCCAGATTTGTGATACTCCAGCTCTATTTATGGAAGATTATAAGGGAGATAGCGGGAAGCTTGATAGTTTACGAAATCTGCTAAGTCAAATTGCTGAGGGAAATCATCGTGTACTCATCTTCTCTCAATTTAGGGGAATGCTTGATCGCATCGAAAAGGAGTTGCCTCAGCTTGGCTTAACTTCCTTTAAGATTACTGGCTCTACACCATCACAGGAGCGTCAAGAAATGACCAAGGCTTTTAACCAAGGTGAACGCGATGTGTTTTTGATTTCTCTAAAAGCTGGTGGAGTTGGTCTCAATCTTACTGGTGCGGATACAGTTATTCTGGTAGACTTATGGTGGAATCCGGCAGTTGAATCGCAGGCTATTGGTCGGGCCCACCGTATGGGACAAGACCAACCTGTTGAGGTTTATCGTCTGGTAACTAGAGGCACAATCGAGGAGAAGATTCAAGAGTTGCAGGAAGAGAAAAAAAATCTGGTCTCAGAAGTATTGGATGGAACAGAGTCTCGTGGAAGTCTCACACTTACTGAAATTCAAGAAATATTAGGAATTTCTGAAGCCAAGACTTGAAAAATCAAGACTTTACGTTATAATGGAGTATTGAAAGGGAATAAAAATGAAACAAGTACGATTTCCAATAGTGTCAGATGATGAGATCATGCTGACAGAGATGCCATTTATGGATTTATATGATGAGTCGGATCTCATTAGTAATATCAAGGGAGATTACCAGGACAAAAACTACTTGGAATGGTCACCAATTACTACCGAAAAAAAGCCACTGGTTCAAGCATCAGATAAGCTACCTGAAAAGAAGGAAAAATCCTATGCTGAACTTGCTCGTGAAGAAGCAAGAGCTGATTTGAAACGGAAACGTTCAGCAAAATATTTGACTCAAGATGTTAGTTTTACGAAACGTTATAAACCTTCAAATAATGTAGTAAAACAGGCAAATCAGCCAACAGCTCCTTTCCAAAAGGAAAATCCTGGAGAGCTAGCAAAATTTAGCGACAAACTAGCTCAGAACCATTATATTTTGGCTGAAATGGCTCCTCAGATGCAACAGACAACCAAAGAAGAGCATCTTGGACCAAAGAAAAATAATTATGATTTTTTAAAGAAAAGCCAAATTTATAACAAAAAAGAAAATCAATCAGAAAAAGAACGTAAAATTGCTCAAGAGTTGAACTTGACAAATATGACAGAGTAAAGGGGAAAAAGATGGCAAAAACCTATCATTTTATCGGAATTAAAGGATCAGGGATGAGTGCCTTGGCCTTGATGTTGCACCAAATGGGGCATAAGGTCCAAGGATCTGATGTAGAGAAATACTACTTTACACAACGTGGATTGGAGCAAGCAGGTATCAAAATTTTGCCTTTTGATGAGAAGAATCTTCAAGGGGATTTAGAAATCATCGCTGGGAATGCCTTTCGTCCTGACAACAATGTTGAAATTGCTTATGCAGACAAGAATGGACTAAGCTATAAACGTTATCATGAGTTTCTTGGTAGCTTTATGCGTGACTTTATCAGCATGGGTGTTGCCGGAGCACACGGTAAGACTTCAACAACAGGTATGCTTTCTCACGTTTTGTCACACATCACTGATACAAGCTATCTAATTGGAGATGGTACAGGTCGTGGTTCTGAAAATGCCAAATATTTTGTCTTCGAATCAGACGAGTACGAACGTCATTTCATGCCATATCACCCAGAATACTCTATTATTACGAATATCGACTTTGACCATCCTGACTATTTCACAAGCTTAGAGGATGTCTTCAATGCCTTCAATGATTATGCTAAACAAATCACCAAAGGTTTGTTTGTCTACGGTGAAGATGCTGAGTTGCGTAAGATTACAGCAAATGCCCCAATCTATTATTACGGTTTTGAAGCAGACAACAATGACTTTGTAGCTAGCGATTTGCTTCGTTCGACAACTGGTTCAACTTTCACAGTTCACTTCCGTGGTCAAGAGTTGGGTCAATTCCACATTCCAACTTTTGGTCGCCACAACATCATGAATGCAACAGCAGTAATTGGTTTGCTTATACTGCTGGCTTTGACTTGGATTTGGTGCGTGAACACTTGAATACTTTTGGAGGCGTTAAGCGTCGCTTTACAGAAAAGATTGTTAACGATACAGTCATTATCGATGATTTTGCGCATCACCCAACTGAAATCATTGCAACTCTAGATGCTGCACGTCAAAAATATCCAAGCAAGGAAATCGTCGCTATTTTCCAACCGCATACCTTTACTCGTACAATTGCTTTGTTGGATGATTTTGCACAAGCCTTGAATCAGGCTGATGCAGTTTACTTAGCACAAATCTATGGATCTGCTCGTGAAGTTGACCATGGTGATGTTAAGGTTGAAGATTTAGCAACCAAGATTGATAAAAAACATCAAGTTATCACTGTTGAAAATGTATCTCCACTCTTAGACCATGACAATGCTGTATACGTCTTTATGGGAGCAGGTGACATTCAATCATATGAATACTCATTCGAACGCCTCTTGTCAAATTTGACAAGTAATGTTCAGTAAGGAACACCATGGAATTTCCAATTAAAATAAGGGAAGTTCAGCAATCTGATATCGAGCAGGTTTGCTTGATACAGGAGAGTACTCAAAACTTCCAAGAAACAGTTAATAGAGAGATAATAGAAGAACGTATCCGTAATTTTGCGGATACGTTTCTCTTAGCTAGTTTGGATGATCAGGTGATTGCTTATATTTTAGCGACAGATTTTGCTACATCCTCAGTAAGTAGATGGATAGTAGAGATGGCAGATGGAGAAGCTATTAGTAATAGAAATCTTGTGATTGATGCTTTATCTGTTCATCCGAATTATCAAGGGCAAGGATTTGGAACCTTGTTGCTCGCAACCATGAAACAAGTTGCTCTTCAACAAAATAGCCCCGGTATTTATCTGGTCTGTAAAGATGAATTGCTGTCTTATTTTGAGATGAATGAATTTATAGAGCAAGGAATAGTAGATCTGGGAGTCGGAAATGAAGTTAATTTTCTCATGTGCTGGAAGAATCCCTTTTATCAGGAGGAACTATGATTATTCGACAAGCTAGACTGAGTGATTTAGACCGTATTTTAGAGATTGAACTAGAAAATTTTTCTATTGAAGAAGCCATACCTCGATCTGTCTTTGAAGCACATTTAAAGGAAATAAAAACGAGCTTTCTAGTGGCTGAAAAAGAGGGAGAGATACTTGGTTATATCGAAGGTCCGGTAATCCCTCATCGTTATTTACAAGATCAGTCTTTCACTGAAGAAATAAAAGACCACAGTCATAAGGAAGGTGGTTATATATCTGTGACTTGTCTTTCTATAGCAAAAAAAGCTCAATCTCTAGGGCTAGGGAAAAACTCCTGACAGCATTGAAAGAAGTGGCTCTTAAGCATGAACGAGAGGGGATCAATCTGACCTGTCATGACTACCTTATTGAATACTATGAGAAGCATGGTTTTGTCAATGAAGGAAAGTCTAAGTCCCAATTTGCGGGAGAAGAATGGTATGATATGGTCTGGGAAAACAAGAATTAGTGAGTAGAAAGGCTTCTAAGGTTGCTTTTCTTTAGTTTTTAAGATATAATATTAAGGATTATCAACAAGGAGGTAAATACCTTTGAGCGAAAATTCAAATGAAGAAAAGTTGAGTTTTAAAGAGCAAATTTTGCGAGATTTAGAACGACTAAAAAAAGAGGCAAATGAAGTTGAACAAACGGATGACCTTTTTTCAACTTTAGCAAAATCTTCTGAAGCAACTTCAGAAAAAAAGGAACCAAGTATTTCGGAAGAGGAGTTGATTGCAAAATCAGTTGCAGCTGTTGATCAATTGATTGATAATGCCCCAACTGTTCCTGAGCGTCCTGTTCTTGTAGAAGAAGTTCCAGAAGAAGCTGCAGAGGAAGTACAAGAAGAAATTCCAGAAGCAGTACGAGAAGAAGTAGTTGAGTCATCTCAATCAATTCCGGAAAAAGAAGAGAACAATTCAATTCCAACTAGAGTTTCAGTTTCTTATCGTGCATTTGATACTGTTCCAGAAAAAGAAACAGTAAACCTTGCGTCACACAAGGAAGAATTGACAAGTCAAGAAGCTACTGAAGAAGCAGACCTTCCTAGAAGAAGTCGGAGAGAGACTGTGAAACCAGCCAAGAAAAAGAAGAAATCCCGCTTAAAAGGATTTTTAGTAACAGTTTTGGTATTATTGATTCTAATTGGTGCTGGTGGATTCTTTGGCCTACGCTATGCTGAATCAGCTCTACAACCAGTAGATCCAAGTTCTAAACAATATATGTCAGTTCAGATTCCAGATGGTGCTAATACTCAAGAAATTGGCTCAGTTTTGGAAAAATCTGGTGTTATTAAGAACGGTTTGGTCTTTACACTTTATGCCAAGTATAAAAACTACACTGGATTGAAGTCTGGTTATTACAACTTGCAAAAGAGTATGAGTGTTGAAGATGTCATTAAAGAGTTGCAAAAGGGTGGTACACCTGAACCTCAGGAAGTTGCTCTTGCAGACTTGACTATTCCTGAAGGCTATACTTTGGAACAAATTGCTCAAACTGTTGGTCAACTTCAAGGTGACTTTAAGGAACCTTTGACAGCGGAAGCATTCTTGGCTAAGGTCCAAGATGAGACCTTTATTGCTCAAGAGGTTGCCAAATATCCAAACTTGCTTGAAAGCTTACCAGCAAAGATAGTGGTGTTCGTTACCGTTTAGAAGGTTATCTTTTCCCTGCGACTTATACAATCAAAGAAAGTACAACTGTTGAAAGTTTAATTGATTCAATGCTTGCTGCTATGGATAAGAACCTTTCTTCACACTATGCTGCGATCAAAGAAAAGAACTTGACCGTAAATGAGCTCTTAACAATTGCATCACTTGTTGAGAAAGAAGGAGCAAAAACAGAAGATCGTAAGTTGATTGCAGGAATCTTCTATAACCGCTTAAACCTCGGTATGCCACTTCAAAGTAATATTGCTATCCTTTACGCAGAAGGCAAACTTGGTCAAAACATCAGTCTCTCTGATGATGCAGCCATTGATACATCTATTAATTCACCATACAATGTATATACAAAAGTAGGTCTAATGCCTGGTCCAGTTGATAGCCCAAGCTTGGATGCTATCGAATCAAGTATCAATCAGACAAAGAGTGAATATCTTTATTTTGTAGCCAATGTTCAAGATGGTAAAGTTTACTATGCAACAACACTAGAAGAACATGATCGTAACGTTCAAGAACATATCAATAGTAAATTACCTCAATCAAATAGCACAAACTAAAATTATGTGGTTTTCCACATAATTTTGCTTTAAAGCATATATTTATTAATTAAATCAAAAGAAAGTTGAGAAAAATGGTAGAAAAAACATATCCAATGACCTTGGAAGAAAAGGAAAAACTCGAAAAAGAATTAGAAGAATTGAAACTAGTACGTCGTCCAGAAGTTGTAGAACGTATCAAGATTGCTCGTTCATATGGTGATTTGTCAGAGAACAGTGAGTATGAAGCAGCTAAGGATGAGCAAGCCTTCGTTGAGGGACAAATCTCAAGTCTAGAAACTAAGATTCGTTACGCAGAAATCGTTAACAGCGATGCCGTTGCAAAAAATGAAGTTGCTATCGGAAAAACTGTAACAATCCAGGAAGTTGGAGAAGACGAAAAGGAAGTATACATTATCGTTGGTTCAGCTGGAGCAGATGCTTTTGCAGGAAAAGTGTCAAATGAAAGCCCAATTGGTCAAGCATTGATTGGTAAGAAAAAAGGTGATGTTGTTACAATCGAAACACCTGCTGGAAGCTATGATGTTAAAATCTTAAAGGTTGAAAAAACCGCTTAATAGGATAAAAAGAAGGAGTGGATTTAGGGAAAGCGTTTTCTTCACTCCTTTTCTTATTTTTTAAAAACTTAAGGAGACTAGATGAATTCAGAAAAAAAGCACAAAAAGAAAAGTAAAATGGAACGTGGCCTAACCAATCGCCATGTTCAGGTTATGGCCATTGCAGGAACGATTGGTACGGGATTATTTCTTGGGGCTGGTCGGTCTATTAGTTTAACAGGACCCTCGATTGTTTTGGTCTATATGATTACAGGTGGCTTCATGTATCTCATGATGCGTGCTATTGGAGAAATGTTGTATCAGGACCCAGAGCAACACACCTTTATCAATTTTATTACTCGCTATCTTGGAAAGGGCTGGGGATATTTCTCGGTTTGGTCTTATTGGTTATCAGTAGTCTTTATTGGTATGGCTGAAATTACAGCTATTGCTCACTATGTTCAGTTTTGGTTTCCGTCTTGGCCATCTTGGTTGATTCAGGTTGTCTTTTTAACAATTTTAGGATTGGTCAATCTGATTGCAGTTAAATATTTGGTGAAGTGGAATTTTGGTTTGCCATGATTAAAATCGTTGCTATTCTTGCCATGATTGCGACGGGTATTTTTATGGTCTTGACTGGTTTTGAAACTCCTTATGGATCAGCAAGCCTTGTCAATATCAGTGAGCAATTCTCCCTTTTCCCAAATGGAGGAATGAACTTTGTCATGGCCTTTCAAATGGTTTTCTTTGCTTACTTGATGATTGAATTTATCGGTGTAACCACATCTGAAACTAAGGATCCTCGGAAAGTATTGCCCAAGGCGGTTAAGGAAATTCCTTTGCGAATTATCTTCTTCTACGGTGGGGCTTTGCTTGCAATCATGTCTATTATTCCTTGGCGTGAGCTTTCTGCGACAGATTCACCATTTGTAACGGTATTTGAACTTGTTGGCCTTAAGTGGGCGGCGGCCTTGATTAACTTTGTTGTCTTGACTTCCGCTGCGTCAGCCTTGAATTCAACTCTTTACTCAACAGGTCGTCACTTGTACCAAATTGCTCATGATTCACCAAATCGTTTCTTGAAAGCTATTAAGGCAGATACACTTTCACGCCATAACGTTCCTCAGAATGCTATCATTGCTTCTGCGGTATTGATTGGTCTTGCAGCCTTCATTAATGTACTTCCTGGCGTATCAGATGCCTTTGCTTTGATTACGGCTTCCTCATCAGGTGTTTATATCGCCATCTACATCTTAATCATGGTGGCCCATCTTAAGTATCGCAAGTCAAAAGACTTTATGGCAGATGGCTATCTCATGCCCCAATATCGCTTGCTAAATCCTCTGACTATGCTCTTCTTCATCTTTGTATTCGGAACTCTCTTTTTACAAGAATCAACTGTAATGGGAGCAAGAGGTTCAGCTATCTGGATTGTTGCTTTTGGTATTTATAGCCAATGGAAATTTAGAAAATAAGTTATAAGCTCATCAACTCAGGTTGATGAGTTTTCTAGTTTGACAGCTCTTGGTAATAAGACTATAATCAAGCTATAAGTGTCTTTAGGAGGTTTGGATGCAGGTAAGATTGGAAAATACAGAATCTCAGAAATCGCAAATTATAGGAGACTTGATTCGCTCCTATAATCGTTCAAAAAGAGAAGTTGCTGAAAGTGAGCCACTAAACCTTTATGTCGAAGATGAACATGGTGAAATCATGGCTGGATTAGTAGCAGAGACTTTCGGGAATTGGTTAGAAATTGAGTATTTGTTTGTGAAGGAGGACTTGCGAGGGCAAGGAATCGGCTCCCAACTATTGCAGCAAGCAGAAAGTGAAGCTAAAAAGAGAAACTGTCGCTTTGCTTTTGTGAATACCTATCAGTTTCAAGCACCAGGCTTTTATCAAAAGCAAGGCTACAAGGAAGTTTTTACCTTAAAAGATTATCCCTACACTGGACAAAGGCACTATTATCAAAAAGATTTGTAAACAGAAAACTCTCTATCATGTAAGTGGTAGAGTTTTTTTGTAAAAAAAATCTCACAAAATGACAGATATATATTGCATAATGTAAAATATATGATATAATAAAGTTGAAAAAAAGAAGCGCAACTTTTTAAAAATAAAGGAGGAGGTAACAAGTGGCTAAGAATTTAAAATTAAAGTTAGCTCGAGTGGAGCTTGACATGACACAAGGTGATTTGGCAGAAGCTGTGGGTGTCACTCGGCAGACTATCGGCTTGATAGAAGCTGGCAAGTACAATCCTTCGCTTTCACTTTGCCAATCCATTTGCAGGTGCTTAGGGAAAACGCTGGATCAATTATTTTGGGAGGAAGAAGATGAAAAATAAATTTTTTTATTATCAATTATTGGATGAAAGAGAAGAACAACTGATGAATAAAGCAGGAGCAGAAAGTTTCCATATCACTATCGTTTTTTTGCTTTTATCTTATATCATTGCAATATTAGCACCAAGTCTTTTTAATCCGACTATGATTCTCATCATTAACATTATTGGACTTTTTTTACTTCTTCAACCGGGCGAGAAACCTCGGTGCGACCTACTATAGTCGTTTTCATTTTACGATTTTGGGATGTCTATTAATGACACTACTAATCACAACTATTATAATGTTGCAAAACTACCAGTTCAATATAGAGATTTATCAGCACAATCCATTAAACTTCAAATACCTTTTTGCTTGGTGCTTTACCTATCTCTTTTATCTTCCTTGGGTCTTTCTTGGAAACCTAGGTTTAAAGAGTTATGGTGAATGGGCTCAGAAAAAGTTTGAACAGGATATGGATGAACTTGAGAGTATGGAATAGCTTGTTAGCTTTTTATCCATCTTGGTAAAATGTGTTATAATAGTACTAATTTATGAGAAAAGAAGAAACATTTTCATCTTTTTACAAATAAGGAAGAAGGACAGTATATGTACCAAGATGACAGTTTAACATTGCACACAGATTTGTATCAGATTAACATGATGCAGGTTTACTTCAACCAAGGAATTCATAACAAGAAAGCAGTTTTTGAAGTTTATTTCCGCCAACAACCTTTTAAAAACGGCTACGCTGTTTTTGCAGGTTTGGAACGAATTGTGAACTACTTAGAAAACCTGCGCTTTTCTGATAGCGATATTGCTTATTTAGAGTCACTGGGTTATCATGGAGACTTTTTGGAATATCTCCGTAATCTCAAGCTAGAGTTGACCGTACGTTCTGCTCAGGAAGGAGACTTGGTATTTGCCAATGAACCGATTGTTCAAGTAGAAGGACCTTTGGCGCAGTGTCAATTGGTGGAAACAGCTCTCTTGAATATCGTTAACTTTCAAACCTTGATTGCGACTAAGGCAGCTCGTATTCGTTCAGTCATCGAAGATGAGCCTTTGATGGAGTTCGGTACACGTCGTGCGCAAGAAATGGATGCGGCTATCTGGGGAACTCGTGCCGCTGTCATTGGTGGCGCTGATGGAACTAGCAATGTGCGTGCAGGTAAGCTCTTCGGTATTCCTGTGCTAGGTACTCACGCCCATGCTTTGGTTCAAGTCTATGGGAATGACTATCAGGCTTTTAAGGCTTATGCCTCAACTCACAAAAACTGTGTCTTCCTAGTGGATACCTACGATACTCTTCGTATCGGTGTTCCAGCAGCTATTCAGGTTGCGCGTGAACTTGGTGACAAGATTAATTTCCTTGGTGTCCGGATTGACTCTGGAGATATTGCTTATATTTCTAAGAAAGTCCGTCAACAGCTAGATGAGGCTGGTTTTACTGATGCTAAGATTTATGCATCCAATGACCTTGACGAAAATACCATTCTTAACCTCAAGATGCAAAAGGCTAAGATTGATGTTTGGGGTGTGGGAACTAAGCTCATCACTGCCTACGATCAACCAGCTCTTGGAGCAGTTTATAAAGTTGTTGCTATTGAAGATGAAAATGGTCAGATGCGCAATACTATCAAGCTTTCAAACAATGCAGAGAAGGTTTCAACACCAGGTAAGAAGCAAGTTTGGCGCATCACCAGTCGTGAAAAAGGCAAGTCAGAAGGTGATTACATTACCTATGACGGTGTCGATGTTGCTAGCATGACAGAGATTAAGATGTTCCATCCGACCTATACTTACATCAAGAAGACTGTCCGTAATTTTGATGCCGTTCCTCTCTTGGTAAACATCTTCAAGGACGGTAAGCTAGTCTATGATTTACCAAGTCTTCCTGAAATTCAATCTTATGCTCGTAAGGAATTTGACAAGCTTTGGGACGAATACAAACGCGTACTTAATCCACAACATTATCCTGTGGACTTGGCTCGTGATGTATGGCAAGACAAGATGAACTTGATTGATAAGATGCGTAAGGAAGCTCTGGGCGAAGGAGAAGAAGAATGAGTTTGCAAGATACCATTATCCAACAACTAGGCGTTAAACCAGTCATTGATGCCCGAGAAGAAATTCGTCGTTCGATAGATTTTCTAAAGAAATACCTAAGAAAACATCCTTTCCTGAAAACTTTTGTATTAGGTATTTCTGGTGGACAAGACTCGACTTTAGCTGGTCGCCTTGCCCAACTAGCTATGGAAGAAATGCGAGCTGAAACCGGTGATGATTCTTATAAATTTATAGCAGTTCGCCTACCTTATGGAATTCAAGCAGATGAGGATGATGCGCAAAAAGCACTAGCTTTATCCAGCCAGATGTGAGCTTGGTGGTCAATATTAAGGATTCTGTAGATGCTATGGCTGCATCTGTTGAAGCTACTGGTAGTCCAATGTCAGACTTTAATAAAGGGAATATCAAGGCTAGAAGCCGGATGATTGCCCAATATGCACTTGCGGGTGCCCATAGTGGAGCAGTTATTGGTACTGACCATGCTGCGGAAAATATCACAGGTTTCTTTACCAAGTTTGGTGACGGTGGTGCAGATATTCTTCCACTTTATCGCCTCAATAAACGCCAAGGGAAACAACTCTTGAAGGAACTTGGAGCTGATCCAGCACTTTATGAAAAAGTTCCAACAGCAGATTTGGAAGAAGAAAAACCAGGTGTTGCAGATGAAGTGGCCTTGGGAGTCACTTACAATGAAATCGATGATTACCTCGAAGGTAAGCAAGTAAGCCCAGAAGCCCAAGCAACCATTGAAAAATGGTGGTACAAAGGCCAACACAAACGCCACTTACCAATCACAGTGTTTGATACGTTTTGGGAGTAAAAAGGTCCACTGGACCTTTTTACCTTCTTGCCTAGAAATTAGAAAGCAAGAATAACCTCCGGGGGACTTTTTTAGCCCGAGCCTGAAAATAAAAAAGCGAGGTTGAATTATGAAATCCATAGGTACAAAGACATTACATACTGAACGGTTGCTATTGCGACGCTTTTGTGAAACTGATGCTCAAGCCATGTTTGAAAATTGGGCTTCTAGTCTAGATAATCTAACCTATGTTACTTGGGATCCTCATCCAAATGTTGATTTTACAAAGAACTCAATAAGAACTTGGGTAGCATCCTATGACAATCCAAATTACTACAAATGGGCCATTAGTCTCAAAGAAAATCCAGAATATGTCATTGGAGATATTAGTCTGGTCAGTGTGGATGAAGAAAACTCTAGCTGTGAAGTCGGATATATCTTAGGGATGGACTACTGGGGACGAGGACTCATGACAGAAGCCTTGAAGGCTGTTTTATCATACTGTCTAGATGAGATTGGATTTGAAGAGGTTGATGCTTGCTATGCAAGTTTAAATCCCGCCTCTGGTCGTGTGATGGAAAAGGCGGGTATGACTTTTTGGAAGACAATTCCAAATGCAGTTGAACGAAAAGGTTATATCGCTGATAAAATTTATTATCAAATCATAAAATAAGATGGAAAAGAATAACTTTTCCATCTTATTTTTTGTAATATACTTTTTAATCAAAATAAAGCAAGTCTTTGCTGGTACTTGTAAAGAGGTCGAAGCCATCCTTCGTAACAACACCGCAGTCCTCGATGCGGACCCCGACTTTACCAGGGATGTAGATACCAGGCTCAACTGAGAAGCACATGCCTTCTTCGATAACCATGTCGTTTCCTTCCATGATGGATGGGAATTCGTGGACATCCATACCGATACCATGACCGAGACGGTGATTGAAGTATTCACCGTAGCCAGCTTTTTCGATCACTTCACGAGCCGCACGGTCTACTTCATGAGCTGTCACACCAGGTTTGATAAAGTCAAGGGCAGCTTGTTGGGCTTCCAGAGTCAAGTTGTAAATATCTTTCTTGAATTGGTCAGGTTTACCGACAGCAACTGTACGAGTCATATCTGATGCATAACCATTGACCATCACACCGAGGTCAAAGAGGAGAAGGGCATTGTTTTCGACCTTGTTGGCTCCAGGAATACCGTGTGGATTTGCGGCATTATCACCAGTCAAGACCATAGTATCAAAGCTCATTTCATAGCCTTCACGTTTCATGGCGAAATCGATTTGCGCAATGATATCAGTTTCCGTATTATCAAGAGAGATATTGTCAAAACCAACTTTAACAGACTTGTCGGCGTAAACACCTGCAACCATCATCTTTTGCACTTCGTCAGCTGATTTAATCAAGCGCATACGTTGGATCAATGGAGTCAAGTTATCAAACTCAGCAGTTTCAAAGACAGTTTTCAAACCGTGGTATTTAGTCAAGATGAGATTGTCAAACTCAACTGCTACACGTTTGAAATCAAGCTGTGGAAGAGCATTTTGAATTTTCTTCCAAGGGTTTTCAGAGTCCACATAACCAACAACTGGGAATGAGACAGTGCTTGTTGCACGCTCAACCTCAAGGGCTGGAACGAAGAGAAGTGGTTCTTGGTTTCCAAGGACAAAGAGGAACATTTGACGTTCGTGTGGATCACTGTAAAAGCCAGTGAGGTAATTAATTGTGACGGGGTCAGATACGACAGCGACATCTAGCTTTTCTGATTCAAGATAAGTTAAGATTTGTTGTAATTTAGACATAAGCTACCTTCTTTCTACCCCTCTATTTTTGCAAAAAATAGTAGAAAATGCAAGAGAGAAGGGGAAAAGACTACAAAAAAATTCCAACAGCTAATAGCATATTGGAATCTAAATATTAATTGAAGTCTGCCTTGCTTTTCACATCGCTGTATTCTTCAGCAACTTCTTGGCTAAGGATATCTTCGTAAGCTGGAAGGACAATGTCTTGACCATATTTTTTCTTGAGTGCAGTAGTGACCAAGCGATAGGCTAAGTTTGCATTACGGGATAAAATAGGTCCGTGGAAATAAGAACCGAAAACATTTTTATAGTGAACACCTTCACCGATTTTTTCTTCATTATTTCCATTTCCGTAAACGACCTGACCGAGTGGTTTTTGGTCATCTGAGAGGAAGGTACGGCCTTGGTGGTTCTCAAAGCCATAGTAGGTTTCATCAAAATCTTCGTTATGAATTTTAATGTCACCGATAAAGCGGTTGTTGGTTTGGTTAAGGGTGTAATGTCCCATGACACCTAGACCTTCGATGCGTCTACCAGAGGCTTCGATATAGTATTGACCCAATAGTTGGAAGCCACCGCAGATAGCAAGGACGACACCATCATTTTGGATAAAGTTGTCGATACTTTCTTTTTTAGCAGGCAAATCACTAGCAATGATACTTTGTTCAAAGTCTTGGCCACCGCCGAAAAAGGCAATATCGTAGTGATGTTCATCGAAATTATCATGGAGCGAAACGATATCAACTGTTACATGTGCACCCAGCTTTTCAGCCACGTACTTGAGCATGAGGATGTTTCCATTATCTCCGTAGGTGTTCATGAGATTCCCATAGAGGTGGGCGATATTTAGTTGGTAAGGATAATTGCCGTCTTTTGAGGAAAGTGAAGTATAAACCATTAGTTCATCTCCTTTCTAACAAGCTGACGATTGGCTAGTAGTTCTCGGAATTCCAGCATGGCAGTGTATGTCGCAAGGATATAGGCATGCTTGCAGTCTTGAGCTTCGATCGTTTTGAGAACTTGTTCCAGGCTACTTGTTTCAGTGATCTTGTCAGCTGGATAGCCAGTAACACGTAGACGACGAGCAATTTCAGAATGACGAACTCCACCCGCATTGATTTCAGGAATGTCCATATCCGTAATTTGCTCAAAGTCAGCATCCCAAATCCAGCTGGTATCAATCCCGTCCGCATAGTTGGCATTGAGGAGAACAGATAGACTAAATGGGTAAGGAGCTAGCTTGATCATTTCGATGGCCTGGGTAGCACCAACAGGATTTTTAATAAGAACCAGTGTGCATTCCTTGTCACCGATATGGAAGGTTTCTTGGCGTCCAAAGACAGCACGACTCTTGTCAAATCCTTGTTTAATCAGTTGAGAATCAGCGCCTAGGTAACGGGCGATAGCAACTGCAGCCAGAGCATTGTAGATGTTGTAGAGACCACCGATTTGAATACCATATTCCTGACCGTCAATAACAAAACGAGAACGATTGTTAGTCAACTCAACCAATTCTGTCAGACGGTAGTCCAAGTCAGGACGTTTACATCCACAATTTCACAGATATAAGCTCCCAAGTTGGCATATGTATTTAGCTCATATTTTAAAATACTTTGACATTCAGGGCAGAGAATACCTTCAGTATTGTAGTGAGCAAGTTGAGCTGGACCTTTTTCCAAATCAAAACCAAAATACTGAACAGGATTTGAAATTGCAGGCTTGTAGAAAAGCGGACTATCACCGTTTAGCAGAACAGTAGCAGTAGGAACTTTTCGAATAGCGTCCAAAATCATGTTGTAGGTCGTATAGATCTCACCGTATCGGTCCATCTGATCGCGGAAGATATTAGTGATAACGAAAAGACTAGGCTGGATATAGTCACAGATATGTGAGAGACTAGCTTCGTCGATTTCAAGTACTGCTATATTTTTTCCAGTTTTTGAAGATTTTGCAGTCAAGAAAGTAGTCGTGATTCCTGTTATCATGTTGGCACCACTAGGATTAGTTAACACTTGACCATAAATTTCCTTTAGGATACCGACAGTGAGAGCGGTTGTCAAGGTTTTTCCATTGGTACCAGTTACCACAACAATTTCGTAGTTTTTCGCTAAATGTTGTAGAATATCTTTATCAAATTGAAGGGCAAGTTTTCCAGGGAGCGTACTTCCACGTCCAAGACGGCTCAAAATAAAATGAGAAGAACGCCCAGCAAGAAGGCCCAAAGTAGTTTTTAATTTCATGTTTCTATTATATCATAAAAGCCAGAAAAGATAGAGTTGAGATTTTGGATAAAAAAACAACCCTAAGGAGGTTGTTTTTTATAAGTTTGTCTTAGCTTAAATCGCAAACAAGTCATTCAAGTTTTCAGCCAAGGTTGGGTGAGTGAAGATTTGTTTTGTGAAGTAAGTGTATGGGATTTTGTTGTCCATAGCAACAGTAATAATGTTGATGATTTCTTGTGATCCTTCTGAAAAGATAGTTGCACCTAGAATTTCTTTAGTTTCAGTGTTGACAACAGCTTTGAAGGCTCCACGAAGATCACCATTTACATGACCACGAGGCATAGCAGCAACAGGGATTTCCTTAACAGCGTATGGAAGTTTCAAATCAGCTGCTTGGCTTTCAGTCAAACCAACTTGTGAAAGTGCTGGTGTGATGAACATGGTGTTTGGAACATTGAGACGGTCTTCAAGTGTGTAGCTGCCATCACCAGCAAGATAGCTGTAAACAACACGGAAGTCATCAAGTGAAATGTAAGTGAATTGAAGTCCACCATTGACATCTCCGACCGCAAAGACACCAGGAACGTTTGTTTGACAGTGTTTGTCCACCTTGATAGCACCACGTTCAGTTAGTTCAATATCCGTATTTCAAGTTGAAGTGGTTCTACATTTGGTTTACGTCCAGTTGCGTAGAGAAGGGCGTCAAAACGGTAGGTTTCATTCTCTGTCACGACAAGAACTTGGTCACCATCATTTTTGATTTCAGTAGTATGGATGTTTTGAAGCAATTCAATACCATCTTCTTCCATGTACTGTTTAGCAAGAGCAGCGATAGAAGGTTCAGCACGAGGCAAGAAAGTATCCATAGCGTCTAAGACTGTTACCTTACTTCCAAGTTTGTTGTAGAGACCTGCAAATTCAAGACCGATATTACCGCCACCAAGAATTCCAAGTTTTTCTGGCAATTTGTCCAAGTTTTGGATGCCTGTTGAGTCAAAGACGTTCTTACTTGTAGCAAGACCTGGGATTGGTAATACATTTGAAACAGCACCAGTGTTGATGACGATAGTCTCAGCTGTAAGCTCTTGGCGGTCATCACCAGCTACTACTTCGATGACCTTATTTGACACGAAATGTGCCTCTGCATCAATGACATCAACGCCATTGTCTGCCAACATTTTATAATTCTTAGCATTAAGACGACCAGTCACCGCACCACGCTCTTTCATGGTATCGTCAAATGACCAGCCTTTCTCAGCCGCAACAATCATAGTCTTGGTTGGGATACACGCAATATTAATGCAAGTACCACCATACATCGCTTTACTGCGCTCGATGACAGCAACTTTCTTACCAGCCGCATTCATCTTAGCAGCCAATGTTTTACCTGCCTTACCAAATCCAATAACAATTAAATCGTATGTTAACATTTTTAAATCCTCCTGTTTATTTTCATTCTAACACAAGAAAAAAATTTTTTCACAATTCTGCTACGGGAAAAAATATTGGACTAAATTAGTCTTACGAAAGCTTATGGGAATCAAGCTCAAAAAATAGAAAAATCGTTTACATGATTTAATCAAGTGGTTAGACTATCTTTTGGCCCTCTCTTGTGTTATACTAGATAGGTTGCAAAGAAAGCAGTACTTTTCTTTAGTGGAAAAGAAGCAACACGATCTTTCATAAAAAGATATGAAAAACCGTCATGAAAAGAAAAGTATAAATTAAGCGCTATAGGATGGCTTCGCACCATCTTTAGAAAGAAGAAAAACGTGAAATTTAATGAATTTAATCTTTCTGCTGATTTATTAGCAGAAATTGAAAAAGCAGGATTTGTAGAAGCAAGTCCTATCCAAGAGCAAACCATTCCTTTAGCTCTTGAAGGGAAAGATGTTATCGGTCAAGCACAGACTGGTACAGGAAAAACAGCAGCCTTTGGCTTGCCAACCCTTGAAAAAATTCGTACAGAAGAAGCAACTATCCAAGCTTTGGTAATTGCTCCAACTCGTGAACTTGCAGTTCAAAGCCAGGAAGAGCTTTTCCGCTTTGGTCGAAGCAAGGGTGTGAAAGTCCGTTCAGTATACGGTGGTTCAAGTATTGAAAAACAGATCAAGGCTCTTAAATCAGGGGCTCATATCGTTGTAGGAACACCAGGACGACTACTTGACCTCATCAAACGCAAGGCTTTGAAATTACATGATATTGAAACCTTGATCTTAGACGAAGCTGATGAAATGCTTAACATGGGATTCCTTGAAGACATCGAAGCAATTATCTCTCGTGTCCCAGAAAATCGTCAAACTCTACTCTTTTCAGCAACCATGCCAGATGCCATCAAACGTATTGGTGTTCAGTTCATGAAAGAACCAGAGCATGTGAAGATTGCTGCCAAAGAATTAACAACAGAACTAGTAGACCAGTACTATATCCGCGTTAAGGAACAAGAAAAATTTGACACCATGACTCGTCTCATGGATGTTGATCAACCTGAGTTGTCTATTGTCTTCGGTCGTACCAAACGTCGTGTAGATGAATTGACTCGTGGGCTTAAAATCCGTGGTTTCCGTGCAGAAGGGATCCATGGGGATTTGGACCAAAACAAACGTCTTCGTGTCCTTCGTGATTTTAAAAATGGCAATCTTGATGTTCTCGTTGCAACAGACGTTGCTGCTCGTGGTTTGGATATTTCAGGTGTGACTCATGTCTACAACTATGATATCCCACAAGATCCTGAGAGTTATGTTCACCGTATTGGTCGTACAGGACGTGCAGGTAAATCAGGTCAGTCTATAACCTTCGTTTCACCTAATGAAATGGGTTATCTACAAATCATTGAGAACTTGACTAAGAAACGCATGAAAGGTCTCAAGCCTGCAAGTGCAGAAGAAGCCTTCCAAGCTAAGAAGCAAGTAGCTCTTAAGAAAATTGAACGTGATTTTGCGAATGAGGAGATTCGTAGCAATTTTGAGAAGTTTGGCAAGGATGCTCGTCAATTGGCCTCAGAATTCAGCCCAGAAGAATTGGCCATGTATATTCTCAGTCTAACTGTTCAAGACCCAGACAGTCTTCCTGAGGTTGAGATTGCACGTGAAAAACCGTTACCATTTAAACCATCTGGTGGTGGCTTCGGTGGCAAAGGCAAGGGTGGTCGAGGAGGCCGTCGTGGGGATGACCGTCGAGACCGTGATCGCCGTGGCAATGGACGTCGTGACGACTATCGTAAAGGTGGACGTTCAAAGGATCGCTTTGATAAAGAGAAGCGTTACCGCAAGGATACTAAAAAACCACGCAATACTTCAAGCGAGAAGAAAACAGGCTTTGTTATTCGTAACAAAGGAGATAAATAACAAAAAAAGCGGTTCACTGAGGTGGATCGCTTTTATATATAAGGAGACCGAGAGTCATATGAAAAGTAATACGAGAAGTTTGTATTTATAAATTTGTTATCTTGTAATATTATCTTATCAAAAAAATAAAATACTGTCAATAAGAAAATAATAAAAAAATAGGAAAAAAATTTTTCGAATACACTTGAATTGCAATTCAATAAACAATTTTTCAGATAATTGTTGAAAAAGTCAGAATTTTTATGATATAATGAAAGCGATTATATGCGAGGTAAAAAATGGCACATTTATTAGAAAAAACAAGAAAAATCACATCAATTTTAAAGCGTTCGGAGGAGCAATTACAAGATGAGCTTCCTTATAATGCCATTACACGTCAATTAGCAGATATTATTGACTGTAACGCTTGTATTGTGAATAGCAAGGGTCGTTTGTTGGGCTACTTTATGCGCTACAAAACTAATAATGACCGAGTAGAGCAATTCTTCCAATCAAAGACTTTCCCAGAAGATTATGTGCAAGGTGCGAACATGATCTACGATACGGAGGCCAATCTTCCAGTAGAGCATGATTTGACAATTTTCCCAACTGAGAGTCGTTCTGATTTCCCAGATGGTTTGACAACGATTGCTCCAATCCATGTCTCTGGTATTCGCTTGGGTTCATTGATTATTTGGCGCAATGATAAGAAGTTTGAAGAAGATGATTTGATTCTGGTTGAGATTGCCAGTACAGTAGTAGGAATTCAACTCTTGAACTTCCAACGTGAGGAAGATGAGAAAAATATTCGTCGTCGTACGGCTGTAACTATGGCGGTCAATACACTTTCTTACTCTGAACTTAGAGCAGTATCGGCTATTCTAGCTGAATTAAATGGTAATGAAGGTCAATTAACAGCTTCAGTCATTGCTGACCGTATCGGTATCACTCGTTCTGTAATTGTTAATGCTCTTCGTAAACTCGAATCGGCAGGGATTATTGAGAGTCGTTCTCTTGGTATGAAAGGAACTTATCTCAAAGTTCTAATTCCAGATATTTTTGAAGAAGTGAAAAAGAGGGACTATTAATGGCTAAGGCTTTAATTTCTATTGACTATACAGAAGATTTTGTAGCGGATCATGGGAAACTGACTGCAGGCGCTCCAGCTCAAGCAATATCTGATGATATATATGGGGTGACCCAAAAGGCTTTTGAACGTGGAGATTATATCTTTTTTACCATCGATGCCCATGAAGAAAATGATGTTTTTCATCCTGAAAGTAAGCTGTTCCCGCCTCATAATATTATTGGGACTAGTGGACGCAATCTGTATGGCAAGTTAGCAGACTTTTATCAGGAGCATGCTGGAGATAGTCGTGTTTTCTGGATGGACAAACGTCACTATTCGGCCTTTTCTGGAACAGATTTGGATATCCGTCTCAGAGAGCGTAGAGTAGATACAGTCATTTTGACAGGAGTTCTTACAGATATCTGTGTCTTGCATACGGCCATTGATGCTTATAATCTTGGTTATCAGATAGAAGTTGTCAAACCAGCAGTAGCTTCCATTTGGCCTGAAAATCATGCCTTTGCACTTGGACATTTCAAGAATACACTTGGTGCGAAATTGGTTGATGAAAATTTGCTTGAAATTACAGAATAATACATTTCAAGATGAAAAAATCTGAAAAAAGTGTTGACAATTTTTTTCAAAGTTGATATACTAGTAAAGTAATCGACGCGGGGATGGCGGAATTGGCAGACGCGCAGGACTAAGGATCCTGTGACCGCTTTAGGTCGTGAGGGTTCAAGTCCCTCTCTCCGCATAATAGTGAGCTAGCTTTGGCTAGCTTTTTATTTTTCATCAAAAAGAGCAAAAATATTTTTGCTCTTTTTTTGGTATTTCATAAACATTTCATATTTGAATATTATAATGGTTTTACAAATATGGAGGTGCTATATGAATCCCACTCAAAGAGCTTGGGCTTACGTCAGCAGAAAACGACTGAGAAGTCTCATATTATTCCTGATTCTATTTGTCTTATTGGCTGGAATATCGGCTTGTTTGACGCTCATGAAGTCCAACAAAACAGTAGAAAATAATCTCTATCGCTCACTGAATACGTCTTTTTCTATTAAAAGAATAGAAGCAGATCAGACCTTTCAACTGTCTCAACTAGATGACCTTAAAAAGATAAAGGGTCTTGAGAAGATCTCACCTGAGCTAGAAACAATAGCTAAGTTAACTGACAAAGAAGTGGTAACTGGAGAACAAAGTATCCAAAGGGATGATTTGACAGAGGCTGAAAAAAATCTTATCAGTTTGATTGCATTAGAAGATTCTTCCAAGGATGTTTCTTTTACAAGTTCCGCCTTTACCCTTAAAGAAGGAAGACATATCGAAAAAGGGGATCGTAAAAAAATCTTAATCCACGAAGATTTAGCCAAGAAAAATAATCTAAAGCTAGGAGATAAGATTAGCTTAAATCCTGCTCAAGTTGAAGGAAATAGTGGACAAAATCAAGACTATGAAATCGTGGGTATTTTCTCAGGTAAGAAGCAAGAGAAATTCACTGGTCTTTCGTCAGATTTTAGTGAAAACACGGTCTATACAGACTACGAAAGTAGCCAAACTCTTCTTGGAAATAAGGAAGCTCAAGTAACCGCCGCTCGTTTCTATCTAGAAAATCCAAAAGATATGGATAGTATCATTCAAGAGGTTGAAAAGTTATCTCTGGAAACGAAAGGTTATCAAGTTGAAAAGGAAAATAAGGCTTTTGAACAAATCAAGGATTCAGTTTCGACCTTCCAAACCTTCCTACAGATTTTCCTCTATGGCATTATGATTGCTGGTGTAGGAGCGCTGATCTTGGTCTTGTCACTTTGGTTACGAGAGCGAGTCTACGAGGTTGGCATTTTATTGGCACTAGGTAAAGGGAAAATAGCAATCTTTAGACAATTTTGCTTGGAAGTCATCATAGTTTCATTGGCATCTATTCTGCCTGCATTTGTAGCTGGAAATGCCATTACTTCCTATCTCTTGAAGACTGTACTAGCAAGTGGCGACCAAGCTGCACTACAAGATACGCTAGCAAAAGCAACGAATCTTTCAACAAGTCTTTTATCATTTGGAGAATCTTATATCTTCCTACTTATAATCAGCTGCTTGTCAGTTGCACTTTGTTTCCTATTTTTATTTAGAAAATCACCGAAAGAAATTTTATCATCCATCAGTTAATAAAGGAGAAATCATGACTTTACTACAATTACAAGATCTTACTTATCGTTACAAGAACACCGCAGAAGCAGTATTATATAAAATCAATTACGATTTTGAACCTGGTAAGTTTTATAGTATTATCGGAGAATCAGGAGCTGGGAAGTCAACACTCTTATCTCTCTTAGCAGGACTTGATAGCCCAGTCGAAGGAGCTATCTTATTCGAAGGCAAGGATATTCGTGAACAAGGATATTCTTATCACCGAATGCACCATATCTCGCTAGTTTTCCAAAACTATAACTTGATTGATTATCTTTCTCCATTGGAAAATATCCGCTTGGTTAATAAAAAAGCAAGCAAGGATACCCTTCTTGAACTTGGTTTAGATGAAAGTCAAATCAAGCGGAATGTTCTCCAATTATCAGGTGGACAGCAACAACGGGTTGCCATTGCTCGTAGTCTTGTATCGGAAGCACCAGTGATTTTAGCAGATGAACCAACTGGAAACTTGGATCCTAAGACTGCTGGAGATATCATCGATTTACTCAAATCTCTCGCTGAGAAAACAGGCAAGTGTGTGATCGTTGTGACCCACAGTAAGGAAGTGGCACAGGCGTCAGATATTACACTGGAATTGAAGAATAAGAAATTGACTGAAACAAGAAAAAATAGCAACTAAAACTTTTAAACATACTAAAAACGGAAGTAAATCTAGAAAGGAATCTTATGTTACACAACGCATTTGCCTATGTCACAAGAAAATTTTTTAAGTCTATTGTGATCTTCCTTATCATTCTCTTGATGGCTAGTTTGAGTTTGGTCGGCTTGTCTATCAAGGGTGCGACAGCCAAGGCTTCTCAAGAAACCTTTAAAAATATCACCAATAGTTTCTCCATGCAAATCAACCGCAGGGTCAATCAAGGTACTCCACGTGGTGCTGGGAATATCAAGGGTGAAGATATCAAAAAGATTACCGAGAATAAAGCTATTGAATCCTACATCAAACGGATTAATGCTATCGGTGATTTGACAGGCTATGAACTGATTGAAACGCCTGAAACCAAGAAAAATCTAACTGCAGATCGAGCTCAACGTTTGGAAGTAGCTTGATGATAACAGGTGTCAATGATTCTTCTAAAGAAGACAAGTTTGTGTCAGGCTCTTACAAACTGGTCGAAGGAGAACATTTAACAAACGATGACAAATACCAGATTCTCATGCACAAAGACTTGGCTGCTAAACATGGCTGGAAGGTAGGAGATAAGGTCAAACTGAACTCCAATATCTACGATGCAGATAATGAAAAAGGAGCCAAGGAAACAGTAGAAGTAACGATCAAAGGACTTTTTGATGGGCACAACAAATCTGCTGTAACCTACTCACAAGAACTTTATGAGAATACAGCTATCACAGATATTCACACAGCAGCCCAACTCTATGGTTATACAGAAGATACAGCTATTTATGGAGATGCTACCTTCTTTGTGGCTGGAGATAAGAACCTAGATACTGTCATGCAAGAACTAGGGTCTATCAACGGCATCAACTGGAAGATGTATAGCTTGATTAAGAGTTCATCTAACTATCCTGCCCTTGAACAATCTATCTCAGGCATGTACAAGATGGCTAATCTTCTCTTCTGGGGTAGCTTGAGCTTCTCTGTTCTTCTACTTGCTCTCCTACTGACACTATGGATTAACGCCCGTCGTAAAGAAGTTGGAATTCTCCTTTCAATTGGTCTAAAACAAGCAAGTATTCTAGGACAATTTATCACAGAAGCAGTTATGATTGCAATTCCAGCACTAATTTCAGCTTATTTCCTAGCCAACTATACTGCTCGTACTATTGGAAATACAGTGCTTGCAAATGTCACATCAGATGTGGCTAAACAGGCAAGTAAGGCAGCCCAAGCCTCTAATCTTGGTGGTGGTGCAGAAGTTGATGGCTTTAGTAAGACACTTTCAAGTCTGGATATTTCCATTCAACCTTCTGACTTTGCTATCATCTTTGTACTTGGTTTAGTTCTTGTAGTATTAGTTATGGCACTTGCTTCAAGCAATCTCCTCTTTAAACAACCAAAAGAACTCTTGTTGGATAGTGAATAAAAAACCTGCTACCTATTCTCACTAAAATGAGATATAATATAGGTAGCATTTTTGATAGAAAAGGATTTATATGAAAATTCTAATTGTAGAAGATGAAGACATGATTCGCGAGGGAATTAGTGACTATTTGACGGATTGTGGCTATGAAACCATTCAGGCGCAGATGGCCTTGAGGCCTTAGAACAATTTTCCAATCACCAAGTTGCCTTGGTTCTCTTAGATATTCAAATGCCTAAACTCAATGGTTTAGAGGTTTTGTCAGAAATCCGTAAAAGCAGTCAAGTTCCGGTCTTGATGTTGACAGCCTTCCAGGACGAAGAATATAAGATGAGTGCCTTTGCTGCATTAGCAGATGGTTATTTGGAAAAGCCTTTTTCTCTATCTTTGTTAAAAGTACGAGTGGATGCCATCTTTAAACGTTATTATGATACCGGTCGTATTTTTACCTATAGGGGCACCGAGGTATACTTTGACAGCTATAGCGCCAAAGTGGCTGGTCAAGAAGTTGCAGTGAATGCAAAAGAGCTGGAAATTTTAGATTATCTGGTAAGAAATGAAGGTCGAGCCTTAACACGGTCGCAGATTATCGATGCTGTATGGAAGATGACAGATGAGGTTCCTTTTGACAGAGTGATCGATGTCTATATCAAGGAACTACGGAAAAAATTGGATTTAGACTGTATTCTTACCGTGCGCAATGTTGGTTATAAATTGGAGAGAAAATGAGACGTTCAGGTTTATTTAAAAAAATTTTTATCTATACCTTCTCGGTATTTTCTACCTTGGTCATTTGTTTGCATTTGGCCATCTATTTCCTCTTTCCTCCGACCTATCTCAGTCACCGTCAGGAAAGCATCGGGCAAAAGGCTACAGAAATTGCCCAGTCTCTCCAAGGCAAAGACAGTCAAGCTATTCAGGAAGTCCTTGAACTTTATTCTAAAAGTAGTGATATTAAGGGAGCTGTTAAGGGAGAGATGACTCAGGATAAGTTGGAAGTCAATGATAATCTTCCCGTTGATAAACAACGACAAACGGCCTCCTTGGTTATTGAGGAAAGAGAAGTTCAAACTAAGGATGGTCAGACGATGACCTTGCAGTTTTAGCTTCTATGGATTTGCAGAAAGAAGCAGAAGACATCAGTCTGCAATTTTTGCCTTATACTTTATTAGCGTCTTTCATCATTTCGCTCCTCATCGCCTTTATCTATGCTAGAACCATTGTTGCTCCTATTTTGGATATCAAACGAGTGACTCGACGGATGATGGATTTGGATGCAGAAGTGAGGTTGCGCGTGGATTCTAAGGATGAAATTGGCGATCTTAAAGAACAAATCAATAGCCTTTATCAGCATCTCTTGACGGTGATTGCAGATTTGCATGAGAAGAACGAGGCCATTCTCCAGCTGGAAAAGATGAAGGTTGAGTTTTTACGAGGAGCTTCCCACGAACTGAAAACACCTCTAGCTAGTCTAAAGATTCTTCTGGAGAATATGAAAGCCAATATTGGACGCTATAAAGATCGTGACCATTATCTGGGAGTTTCTTTGGGTATTGTGGATGATTTGAGTCACCACGTTCAGCAAATCTTATCCCTTTCTTCAGTGCAAGAATTGCGAGATAAGAAGGAAGAAATCAACCTTCTTGAAATGACAGATTTTCTCTTAAAGGATTATGATTTATTAGCCAAAGAGAGGGAAATCTCAGTTGTGAATCAACTGACTGACCAACAAACTTATCTAAATCCTTCGGTACTAAAGCTGATTCTTTCCAATCTTATCAGTAATGCTGTGAAACACTCTGTTCAAGGAGGCTATCTAAAAATTGGGACAGAAGATGGCTGGGTTTTCATTGAGAACGCCTGTACACCTGAGGAGCAAGATAAGTTTGAACAATCCTTTACGGTTTCTAGTCGACAAAGTAAGGGAGCTGGCTTGGGACTATTCGTAGTTAAAAGTTTATTGGAAAACGAAGAAATTGACTATCGATTTGAACGCTATGAAGACCACTTAGCCTTTTATATGAACCTACCTAAAGACCTATAAAATTAGGACTTTGAGGAGAGTTACATATTTTAAGATAGAAGAAATTCAATTCAAACTACAGGAAAAACTAGATTTTTTTGTCAAAAAGTGATAAAATGAACAATGTAAATGGGATATCCCATAAAAATATACAGGAGGCCTGATAAAATGGCAATCGTTTCAGCAGAAAAATTTGTCCAAGCAGCTCGTGACAACGGTTATGCAGTTGGTGGATTTAACACAAACAACCTTGAGTGGACTCAAGCTATCTTGCGCGCAGCAGAAGCTAAAAAAGCTCCAGTTTTGATCCAAACTTCAATGGGTGCTGCTAAATACATGGGTGGTTACAAAGTTGCTCGCAACTTGATCGCTAACCTTGTAGAATCAATGGGTATCACTGTACCAGTAGCTATCCACCTTGACCACGGTCACTACGAAGATGCACTTGAGTGTATCGAAGTTGGTTACACTTCAATCATGTTTGACGGTTCACACCTTCCAGTTGAAGAAAACCTTAAATTGGCTAAAGACGTAGTTGAAAAAGCACACGCTAAAGGTATCTCAGTAGAAGCTGAAGTTGGTACTATCGGTGGTGAAGAAGACGGAATCATCGGTAAAGGTGAATTGGCTCCAATCGAAGACGCTAAAGCAATGGTTGCAACTGGTATTGACTTCTTAGCAGCTGGTATTGGTAACATCCACGGTCCTTACCCTGCAAACTGGGAAGGTCTTGACCTTGACCACTTGCAAAAATTGACAGAAGCTCTTCCAGGCTTCCCAATCGTATTGCACGGTGGATCAGGTATTCCTGATGACCAAATCCAAGCAGCTATCAAACTTGGTGTTGCTAAAGTTAACGTTAACACTGAATGCCAAATCGCATTCGCTAACGCAACTCGTAAATTTGCTCGTGACTACGAAGCAAACGAAGCAGAATACGACAAGAAGAAACTCTTCGACCCACGTAAATTCTTGGCTGAAGGTGTAAAGCTATCCAAGCATCAGTTGAAGAACGTATCGACGTATTCGGTTCAGAAGGTAAAGCTTAATCTAGCTGAACAATACAAAATGAAACCCGCCTGTGAAGGTGGGTTTTTTGTTTCTGGATATAGACAGATTATACTGGAAAATTCTTTAACTTAAGTTGCTAAAAGAGTCTAATTTTTGTACAATAATGCTATGAAAATACTGAAAAAATCAGTCCTTGTCCTTCTTAGTTTCCTTATCTTATTTTTAGTAGCAACATTTATCTTTCATCGTATCAGCTTAGAAAAGGAACAAGCCTCTCTAACTCCTATGGGTAAAACTGTTCTCGTTAATGGGCACAAAATCAATGTTTACGTTGAAGGGGATGGTCCAGAGACAATAGTGTTTCTATCTGGTGCTGGAATTGCCTCTCCAATATTAGACTTTAAGAATGTGTCGGATTCCCTATCAAAAAAATATAAAATTGTCGTAGTCGAGAGAGCTGGCTATGGTTATAGCGAGGATAGTAATCAATCCAGAGATGTGATGGAAGTTTTGTCTGAGACACGTCAAGCTCTATCACAAGCAAATGTCACAGGGCCTTTTATTATTCTATCTCATTCCATGGCTAGTCTTGAGAGTCTGGCTTGGCAGGAAAAATATCCTGATGAAGTGAAAGCCTTGATTGGTCTGGATTGGGCACTGCCAGCTAGTTATGAGGATTTAAAGAATAATCAGGCCTTGCTTACTGTGGCCTATTGGAGCAGTAAGATTGGCTTATTACGCTATTTCCCTGAGTCCTTTTATATAAAAAATCCAACTCTGACTGAAACTGAACGACAACAATATAAATTACTAGCATATAAGCAGTTGATGTCACAAGCCATGCTTCATGAATCCCGTTTGGCAAAGGAAAATGCCAAAAAAGTTCCCTCTAGCATCAATCCGAAAATTCCCACCTTATTACTGGTTTCTAACGGTGATGGCACGACCTTTAGCCAATCAGAATGGCAACATTATGCAGAGAAATTTGCAAGCGACCAGTCTAATGTTCAGGTCATCTATATGGATGCGCCTCACGAACTTTATCATTATCAAAGTCATGAACTTATTTCTCGCATTAAAGAATTTTTAGAGAATAATTGAGGGCTTAAAAATCCATTGAGACTGATGACAATAATTGAAAGGTAATGACTTATGAATAATTCTTATATTTTACTTAGACATGCTCATTCAAAATTTTTCAAGTGATGATTTTAATAGAACTTTGTCAGAAAAAAAGGATTTTCATCTCTTGACCAGTTAGAATTTTTTTGAATTCTTTTTAATATTGATTATTATTTTTTTCTAGTCCTTATAAACGAGCATTTGAAACGATTAATAGCTCGCCAATTCAATTTGATAAAATAGTTCTTGATAATCGGTTACGAGAGCGAAAAATTATCTTCAACCTTTATAAAAAGATTCTGAGTTTGAAGACAGTATTAAATATTTATGGCAAAATCCCAGTGAATCTCTTTCAGGAGGGGAATCAAATCAAGATGCACTAGCTAGAGTACTAAATTTTTTAATGGAATTGGAAGAGAGATACTCAGAAAAAACGATTTTACTTAGTTCACACGGGAATCTGATAGGAATACTACTACATCACTTTGATTCCAGTTTTGATTATGAAAAATGGGAGCAGATGACCTTTCCAGATTGTTTTCTAATTGATAGAAATGGGATTGTGAAAAGAATTATGAAAGATTAGTTCTTTGATTAAATAGTGATTCATATGGATCAAAATAGTTTGCCTTTTTACAATTCGTAGCCTGCCCATTGGGCAGGTTTTTTTGGTGTGTTAAGGAAACTATTAAACCGGAATTTCTGACTCAAAAGCATTATTTTAAGAGAGAAATATCTAATTTCATAATCTATAAGCAAACGCTTGCATTCCTTTTTTTATTGGATTATAATAGGTTGGTATAAATCCTTCTGTAATTATATTGAGAAGGTGTAGAAAGTAAGGATTTAGAATATTTGTCGTCAAAAATACAATGTTGTTTCTTACTAAAGGGAGATAAATATGGCAATGATAGAAGTGCAACATCTTCAGAAAAATTTTGTGAAGACAGTTAAGGAACCGGGCTTGAAGGGAGCTTTGCGCTCCTTTGTTCATCCTGAAAAGCAGACCTTTGAAGCGGTCAAGGATTTAACTTTTGAAGTTCCAAAAGGGCAGATTTTAGGATTTATCGGGGCAAATGGTGCTGGGAAGTCGACAACTATCAAAATGCTGACAGGAATTTTGAAGCCGACATCTGGCTATTGTCGGATTAACGGCAAGATTCCGCAGGACAATCGCCAAGATTATGTCAAGGATATTGGAGTCGTTTTCGGACAACGCACCCAGCTATGGTGGGATTTGGCACTGCAAGAGACCTACACGGTCTTGAAGGAAATTTACGATGTACCGGACTCGCTTTTCCATAAGCGCATGGACTTTTTGAATGAAGTTTTGGATTTGAAGGATTTTATCAAGGACCCCGTGCGAACTCTTTCACTAGGTCAACGGATGCGGGCGGATATTGCGGCTTCCTTGCTTCACAATCCCAAAGTTCTCTTTTTAGATGAACCGACTATTGGTTTGGATGTGTCGGTCAAGGATAACATTCGCCGGGCTATCACCCAGATCAATCAGGAGGAAGAGACAACTATTCTCTTGACTACTCATGATTTGAGTGATATTGAGCAACTCTGTGATCGGATTTATGATTGATAAGGGGCAAGAGATTTTTGATGGAACAGTTAGCCAGCTCAAGGAAACATTTGGCAAGATGAAGTCTCTCTCCTTTGAACTGCTACCAGGTCAAAGTCATCTCCTTTCCCACTATGAAGGCCTGTCTGATATGACCATTGATAGACAAGGAAATAGTCTTAATATTGAATTTGATAGCTCCCGCTACCAATCAGCTGATATTATCAAGCAAACCCTGTCTGATTTTGAAGTCCGTGATTTGAAGATGGTAGATACGGATATTGAAGATATTATCCGTCGCTTCTATCGAAAGGAGCTCTAAGATGGTCAAATTGTGGAGACGTTATAAACCCTTTATCAATGCAGGGATTCAGGAGTTGATCACCTATCGAGTCAACTTTATTCTCTATCGGATTGGTGATGTCATGGGGGCTTTTGTGGCCTTTTATCTCTGGAAGGCTGTCTTTGATTCTTCGCAAGAGTCTTTGATTCAGGGCTTCAGTATGGCAGATATCACTCTCTACATCATTATGAGTTTTGTGACCAATCTGTTGACCAGGTCTGATAGCTCCTTTATGATTGGGGAGGAGGTCAAGGATGGCTCTATTATCATGCGTTTGTTGCGACCAGTGCATTTTGCAGCCTCTTATCTCTTTACTGAGCTTGGTTCCAAGTGGTTGATTTTTATCTCTGTTGGACTGCCATTTTTAAGTGTCATTATTTTGATGAAAATCTTATCTGGGCAAGGTATTGTAGAAGTGCTGGGATTAACTGTCCTTTATCTCTTTAGCTTAACTCTGGCTTATCTGATTAACTTTTTCTTTAATATCTGCTTTGGTTTTTCAGCCTTTGTGTTTAAAAATCTATGGGGGTCCAATCTACTCAAGACTTCAATAGTGGCCTTTATGTCTGGAAGTTTAATTCCCTTGGCTTTCTTTCCGAAAATCGTTTCAGATATTCTGTCCTTCTTGCCTTTCTCATCCTTAATTTACACTCCGGTCATGATTATTGTTGGGAAATACGATGCCAGTCAGATTCTTAAAGCACTTTTGCTTCAGTTTTTCTGGCTTATAGTGATGGTGGGCTTGTCTCAGTTGATCTGGAAACGAGTCCAGTCATTTATCACCATTCAGGGAGGTTAGGATGAAAAAATATCAACGCATGCATTTGATTTTTATTAGACAATACATCAAACAAATCATGGAATACAAGGTGGATTTTGTGGTTGGTGTCTTGGGAGTCTTTCTGACTCAAGGCCTGAACCTCTTGTTTCTCAATGTACTCTTTCAACACATCCCCTCGCTAGAAGGTTGGACCTTTCAAGAGATTGCCTTTATCTATGGATTTTCCTTAATTCCAAAGGGATTAGATCATCTCTTTTTTGACAATCTCTGGGCTTTAGGTCAACGACTAGTTCGAAAAGGGGAGTTTGACAAATATCTGACTCGTCCTATCAATCCTCTCTTTCACATCCTCGTTGAGACCTTTCAGATTGATGCCTTGGGTGAACTTTTGGTCGGTGGAATCTTACTAGCAACAACGGCGACTAGCATTGCTTGGACTCTTCCAAAATTCCTGATTTTTCCTAGTCTGTATTCCTTTTGCGACCTTGATTTATACTTCCTTGAAAATTGCAACAGCCAGCATCGCTTTTTGGACCAAGCAGTCAGGTGCCATGATTTACATTTTCTATATGTTTAATGATTTTGCCAAGTACCCGATTTCCATTTACAATTCGCTCCTTCGTTGGTTGATTAGCTTTATCGTACCTTTCGCCTTTACGGCCTACTATCCTGCCAGCTATTTCTTGCAGGACAAGGATGTCTTCTTTAATATTGGTGGTTTGATTCTGATTTCCCTTGTCTTCTTTGTCATTTCTTTGAAACTATGGGACAGGGGGTTGGATGCTTACGAAAGTGCTGGTTCTTAAAAATAAATAAAGCCTTGTCTCAGGACAGGCTTTTTCTAATAGAGATGAAAATTTCTTGACATCTATTCTCAGAGTGCCATACTAAAAGTGTAGTCGCCGGTTTAGCTCAGTTGGTAGAGCAACGCACTCGTAACGCGAAGGTCACAGGTTCGATCCCTGCAATCGGCAGACTAAAAGAAGTCCTCTTGGACTTCTTTTTTCTTTTGATAAGATTTCTGACCACATAGTCTAAGATGTCTACCACATAGGCAAAAGCTATTGTATGCGATTTTTATTTCTGTTATAGTAGTAATTGTCAAGGGGAGATAAAGCTTCCTAACAAAATAGAAAATGAGGTTATATCATGAAAAAAGTAGTAGGTATCGGATTTTTAGTCGTTGCAGCAGCAGTCTTGTATTTTGGAATTGTTGGATGGCCAAGTTTTGATGTTAACATCTGGGCACTCTTTCCAGTAGGTTTATTCTTATTCTTTACTCTTGAGAATTTGGTTAAAAAAGATTATAAGGCCAGTCTCATGAGCTTGATTATTGCCTTTATCATTGCAAATGCTATTCTTGATATCTTGCCACTTTCAAGTGGTTTGGTTATCGGTGCAGGAGTGCTAGCTTGCGTGGGAATTGGATTTCTCTTTCCTGACGCTAATAAGAAAGAAGCATAATAAAAAAGCCTCGAGATTTCTCGAGGTTTTTGCTTTATTTGCCTGCGTAATATTTTTGAATACCTTTGACAATACCTGCCACCAATCTATTTTGGTAAGCATCGCTACGAATTTGTTGGTTTTCGTTGAAATTGTCAATGTAACCAAGCTCCAATAGAACTGCTGGTTTATCAGTTTCTCGAAGGACAGCAAAGCTACTTTGGAGGAGACCTGCATCCTTAGCACCTGTTTCAGCTAGGAGTGAAGAGTGGATATCAGCAGCAAGGCGATTACTTTCACTGATACGATCAGGATGGTTATGCCAGTAAGGATTTATCTTAGCGCGATAGCCCGAATCTTCTTCGTAAGAATAGGTTTGAATTCCAGAACGGTTAGAAGCAGGGTTGCCACTAGCATTAAAGTGGATACTAATGAAAATATCTGAGTTTGTACTATTCACCATTTTTGAACGTTCAGTGATAAAATCAACATAGACATCACTATCTCTCGAAGAAAGAACGGTATAACCTAGACCTTGTAGTTCCTTGCGTAGTTTTTGATAAACTTGCATGGTTAGGTCTTTTTCCTGAGTGTTATAATAAACAGCACCAGGATCTTTACCACCGTGTCCTGGATCTAAGAAAACAGTCTTCGTGTATTTTCCTTTTTCAAACCCACGACTTAGTGGAACTTCACCAATCCATTTCCCATTACTTTGGAACTGCTGTGCTTTTCCATCGATTTTACGAGTTCCTGTGACATAGACACCATTTTCATCTAGATAGTAACGGGCATTGTAGTAGCTGTCGTCAATCCATTCACTCTTTGCCATGTAACCACCTGACTTGAGGTAGTAGGAGCCAATCCATTCACGCGCAGTGTATGCACCACCTGATTTCAAATAAAACCAACTATTGTAGTTTTTATCAAAAATCCATTCTCTTTCAGCCATAGCCCCGCTAGCTTTTAGGTAGTAGCTCCCTTGCCATTGATTACTTGCCATTGTGGCATCTTTGTTAAAGTAGTACCAAACTCCACCGATTTTGTCCCACTTGTTTTTGATTAAGCTACCAGAAGCTTGGGCATAGTACCATTTGTCATCTTGTTTTATCCAGGAATTCTCAGCCATGGCACCACTGTTAGAAAAGAGATAACCATTGAAAATAGTGTTGCTGAGCATGATACCGTCTTTATCAAAATAGTACCACACACCACCAACTTTTTCCCATTTTTGCTGTGAGATTTTACCAGATGGCTTTGCATAATACCATTTATCTTTGACTTTACCCCAGCCATTATCGACCATAGCACCGCTAGAAGTTAGAATGTATCCATCGAAAATAGTATTATCAAGCATGATTCCATTTTTATCGAAATAGTACCATTTGCCGTTAATTTTTTTCCAGTTTAGAGCAGGTTTGTTTGCTTCATAGAAGCGCCAGATATTTTCTTCAAATACCCAACCATTCTTTTTGACTTCTGGAGCTTTTGTCTCTTCTTTCTTGTCTGAACTTGTACTTGGAGTTGTAGTAGATGTTGTAGGGAGGCTTGATCTTGCCTCTGTTGAAGGAAGAGTTTCCTTGGTTGAAGGGGTGCTCTTTTTTTCTTTTTCTGTAGTTGTAGTTTCTTGTGTCTTTTCTACTGTAGTAGTTTGTAGGTGTTTTTCTTCAGCAAAAGTTGGATTTGTTGTGAATCCTAGAAAAGTAAGCGTGATGGCACTTGCCAAGAGCGTTTTTTTCACTTGTTTTATCTCCTATTTTTTTAATAATCTCTTTTTTTAATATCATTAGAAAAGCACCTCATGTGGAAGAACGAGTCGCCAACTGTTGAGGTGCTGGCATGATTTATTTCATCATGAAAATTTGAACAATCATAACGATGTAGATGAGCAATGTGAGTAGAAATCCAGCTCTCCAAAAGAATTTAAGGAATTTTGGATAATAAAAACTACGTTTTTTGCTCAAAAAGAAAAAGGCTAGAATGATGGCCAACAAAGATAAGGCCGCTCCCAATATCGGAAGTTGATTGTGTGTATAAACCTTTCCAGTGATCAAATAGTATTCAAAAATCAGAAAAGGAAAAGCCAAATCTGCAAAGTTAATCCCCTTTTTCTTTAACTTAAAGAATCTACTAAAGATAATAGCCAAAGCCAAGGTTAGTACCAAAAGCAAGACGGAAGCGAGTTTCATTAAAATCATAACAATATTGTATCATAAAACTTGAATAATAGGAAAGCATATTCCTTGATTTAACAGTGTTTTTTTCTAAAAAAATTTTGTTTAGAAACTGATTTTTTTATACTTTATACAAATTCAGTGTATGTTGGATACAAAAAAGGTAATAGTTTGAGTCTTCAATATAAATCTTTTTTATGGTGACCATAGAAAATATATATTAGTCAGAAAGAAAGAATAGTAGTAGAATGAGTAGCAAATAAAACAAAGGAGTTTCTTATGAAATTAGTTACTTTATGGTCAAAACTCTCACTAGGTATTCAATTATTGGTGGCTTTGGTCTTGGGTGTTATCGCTGCCCTTATCTGGCCACAATTTGCAGGTTTTTTTATCAATTTTTTTAGGTCAAGCCTTTTATTAAATTGATCAATATGGTTATCATTCCGCTAATCTTCCCAACCATCGTTGTTGCAGTAGCTGGAGTTATCGGAAAAAAATCTTTCGGAAAAATCTTGACCAAGAGCTTGGTTTACTTTTTTGCCGTAACAACTGCCATTACTCTTTTGTTTGTATTTGCTAGTTACTATTTAGGCTTTGGTCAAGGAGTGAATATCGGTCAAACTGGTGGAAACCTTGATGGGATTGCTAACAATGTCAAGTTCAGCGAATTTTTGCTTGGTTTCATTCCATCAAATATCGTTAAATCTCTTTCAGATGGCGCTCTATTGCCAATTATCGTTTTTGCAATCTTTCTTGGTTACGGAATTGGGAATCTTAAGTCTGATAAATCTCAGAAGATTATCGAAGGTTTCCAAATCTGGATTGAAGCCATTTACAAGATTGTTGCAGTAATTATCAAACTATCACCGATTGGTATTTTTGGATTTATCGCCAAAGACGTTGCAACTACTGGTGTTGACAAGTTGATTGGTCTTGGTCAGTTTGTCATTGGAACTTATCTGGCTTATGCTGTTTTGGTTCTCCTTATTTTCCCTTTGATTGCTGTATTCTTTAAAGTACCGTATTTATCAGCCTTTCGTGAAAATTGGAGTCTCTTAACTTTGGCCTTTGTTACTGGAAGTTCTAGTGTGGTCTTACCATCACTACTTAAAGATTTGAAAAAACAGGGGCATGACGAGCATACAATTGATTTAGTTGTTCCTTTAGGATATACTTTTAACTTGGAAGGAGCAGCGGTTTATTTCTCAGTAGCAACAATTTTTATCGCCCACGCCTATGGCATTCAATTTTCTTTATCAAGTCTCTTGTTTACTGTTTTATTGTTGACTTTGATTGGAAAAACTGCGGCAACCGTACCATCAGGAGCTATTGTGGTTTTACTTGCTGCAGCACCTCAATTGGGCTTACCAGTTGAAGGAGTAGCCTTGATTTTTGCAGTTGATTTCTTTGTCAATGCCGGACGTACCATGATCAATGTTTTGGGTCAAATCTTAACAGTTAGCGTTATTGAAAAAACAGAAGGATATATTTTAGAAGAAGAAAAGGAAAGCCAATTATCAGTCAGCTTTTCTTAAGGAGATATAAATAATGAGTGAAGCAAAAGTTTATGTGATTCATGAGAATCTAGAATGGACTCAACATTTAGTGAAATGGTTGGAAGAATTAGAAGTCCCGTATGAACTATGGGATTTGTCTAGTGGGATTTTAGATTTGCAAAGCCCACCGCCGCAAGGTATCTTTTACAATCGTATGTCTGCCTCTTCTCACACAAGAGGACATCGTTATGCTCCAGAATTTACAGAGCAAGTGATTACTTGGTTAGAAGCACACGGACGCAAAGTTGTGAATGGTACCGGTGCTATCAACCTTGAAATTAGTAAAATCAAACAATATTTGAAGTTAAACGAATCTGGTATCGAGACTCCTGCAACAGTTGCGGTTTTGGGTCAAGAGAACATTATTGAAGCAGCAAGAAAATTAAACATTTATCCTTTGATTACCAAGCACAATCGAGCAGGTAAGGGGTTAGGCGTTCAACTCTTCCAAAATGAAGAAGAATTGGCAGCTTATGTCAATAGTCCCCTCTTTGAACCTTCAGTGGACGGGATTACCTTGTTACAAGCCTACATCAAGCCAAGTGATGGACGTATCCGTCGTTCAGAGTTTATCGATCAAAAATTCCTCTATACTGTTTCGATTGATTCTTCAGATGGATTCCAACTGTGTCCAGCAGATGGTTGCCAAATCGGCAAGAGACCAGAGCAACTAGAAACGTCTGAAAAATTCCAGATTACAGCACCTCTACCAGATGACCGGAGAGAAGCTTATGAGAATTTTTTGAAAAATGCTCAGATTGAAGTTGCGGCGATTGAATGGGTTCAATCAGAGAGTGGTGACATTTATGTCTATGATGTAAATACCAACACCAACTACAATCCTACCGCAGAAAAAAATGCCAATATTTTTGCTCACCAACATTTGGCTCAGTATCTAAAAACAGAATTGCAAGCCATCACTAGTGGACAATAAAGTAGGAAATTCAAAAATCCCCCAGTATCAAATGACTGGGGGATTGATTTGTTTATACTCTTCGAAAATCTCTTCAAACCACGTCAGCTTCCATCTGCAACCTCAAAATAGTATTTTGAGCTACCTTCGTCAGTTCTATCCACAACCTCAAAACGGTGTTTTGAGCAACCTGCGGCTCGCTTCCTAGTTTGCTCTTTGATTTTCATTGAGTATTAATCGATAAAAAATTATTGATTTGCTTTAAAGTCTGGGTCTTTTAGGCTTTGAACACTGGCATTGATGACAGCACCGATAATTAATATCTTGGCAATGATAATGAACCAGAACATCATCACAACAACGACGATAGAACTGAAAAATCTGACGTCAACGAGATAATTGACATAATTGTTGAAATAAGCTGCAAAGATGTTTAATAAAGCAATCGTCGTAACTAGTACAAAGAGACTTCCAGGTATGACGTATCGAATCTTACTTACTTTAACATTTGGTAGGAAATAATAGAGCATAATCACGGTAGCAAAAAGAAAGGCATAGATCAGCGGTCCTGTAAAATCCTGTAGATAAGAAAATAGAGCACTCTCGGATTTCCAGTAGTTTTTAAGCAGGTCCAATAACATATGGCCGAACATACTGAGGAATAAGGCAAGGGCAAAGAGAATTTGAAGGCCAAAGCTAACCAAGAGACTCATCAGCTGGTGTGAGATAATTCCTCTATTTTTTGCAACTCCATAGGCTTTATTAAAGGCCTTCTGAAGAAAATCCATGGATTTGGAGAAAGTCCAAAGAGCTGATAAGATAGCAAAACTTAGTAAACCTGTTGATGGTTGAGTCAGAACTTCTCTGACAATTTTTGCAACAACTTCATAGATTGTATCTGGTAAAAATTCCTTGATTGTTAATAGAAAGTTTGAGATGGGAATTTGAAAGTAGGGCAAGATATTCACCACTATCATGAGTAAAGGGAAGATTGAAATTAACCAATAGTAGGCAACAGCAACGCTAGTTAACTCACTATCGGAGGCTTGATAGTAGTGCAAAAAAGCTTTTAATAAGGGTCTATCAGTCAGCTGTTTCCACAACTTTTTCATGTTACAATCCTCCAGTTTTTCTCTTGTTTTCTATAGACTTTAATTTCTTCGAACTAATTCCATCATATCATAAGGTAAGGTATTAGCAGATTCTTTTAAGGAATAAGTTTCTAAATTATTGACATTTTGTCGTAGCTTTTTAGCATACTGAGTGAGATGAGTTTTTGAGCTTCATATTCAAAGATACACTTACGCTCAAGGTAGTACCCTCTAAGCATTTCATCAATGTTATTGGGTTTGATACGATTGATAACCCGTTCCACAAAGGCACCACTCGTAATATGACTGGTTTCGCGAAGACGAGATTCCTGCATGAAGCTGATTAGAGAACTCTTATAAATCCCTTTAAGGTTTTCCAAACTCTCGATAATAATTTCAGTGTTGGCTAGATAGAGTTCTGCAATCTGGTCATAATCAATGGCAAGAAGTCTCTGTTTTTCCTTGTCTTTCCACGAACGGAATGTTTTCCCAAATGTGAGCAATTCATGAAGTAGAAAACGAAGAATGCGTATGGAGACAAGGAAGTAGTAGGTTAGTCGAGAAGCAAAGTTTCGCTTAATATTTTTCTCCATGCTTTTCAAGTAGCGTTGGTAGACACGATAAGCACGATCTCCAATCTTTCCTTCTTCATAGGCTTGTTCCAAGCCATCGCTTTCAACACTGAGAATCAAGAGTTTAAGAGCTTCCCAGTCCTCCTGAATTTCTTTGTTTTCTTGACTAAGAATAAGATTTTCAATACGTCCATGATAATTGTCAATAGCCGCATAGAGTGGAACCTTGTTTTTTGTGTTCTTTAAATCTTTCTCTAACTCCATGGCGACATCATTTAAAATAGCGATGTGCATGAGCTGATCCTTAGACGGTTCTTTCTCTTCAGAAAGGTGTGGGAGTACTAGTAATCCCGTCAGGAAACTTACTAGAGTTACACCAGCTACGAGGAAGAGAAGAAGAGGATATTCTTGTTCCAGATTAGACGGTATCAAAAGGATAGTGGCAATGGATACAGTTCCCTTCACACCAGAAAAGGTAAGGAGGAGCATGTCTTTGACATATTTGTCTAAACTTTTATGAAGCTTCTTAATCCGAAATGCGTAAAATCCATAGATCATGACAAAGCGGATAGCAAAAAGTAGGAAGGTCAAGAGGAAAACGCTGAGTAAGAGAAGCATTTTGTTGTAGAAAGCACTCTTAAGAATTGGTTCCGCGATCATTTCCAGTTCCATCCCAAGAATGACAAAGACAGACCCATTGAGCATAAAGGTTACAGTCTGCCAAACAGTCTCAGTAACTGTATCAACTTGCGCTTCAAGGAGATTTATTTTCTTGAAACGACTGGCTTTCAGAATCCCAGCAACAACAACGGCGATGATGCCTGAAACATGAATTTCTTCGGCTATAAAAAAAGTCAAGAGAGGTAAACTAAGTTCCAATAAGAGCTCACTTGCGATATCTGTTGCACGGACGCTGAGTAGAAAAGTATGGAGGAAGCGATTGATTAGGGCCGTTATAAAGCCGACTGCAAATCCTCCAACGATGGAAATGGCTAATGAAGTTCCGGCTTGGGTAAGGGAGAATGTTCCTGTTGTCCAAGCGATGAGAGCCATTCGAAAGGCTACTAGTCCAGAAGCATCATTCAGAAGACCTTCCCCCCTTTAGGATATTAGAAACCCGTTTCGGAAAGGAAAAACGTTGAGAAAGGGATGCGAAGGCGACTAGGTCAGTAGGACCTAAGGCGGCACCAACTGCTACGCAGGCTGCCAACGGAAGGCTAGCCCAAAGGACATGGGCGACTCCTCCCATGCTCAGGGCTGAGATAAAGATAACTGGAAAAATCAAGTAGAGGACAATCCGCCAGTGTTTTAGGATAGAAGTAATGTCTGCTTCTTGAGCTTCTCGGAATAGTAGCGGGCCAATGACTAAAGCTAGAAACAACTCAGTATCTAAATGATATTGGTTGTTGGGTAAGCAAAGCCCAATTCCAATTCCTAACAAAATTTGAATCAGAGGCATGGGTAAAAAGGGTAGAAGCTTATTGGTCGTACTAGAAACAATAAGAACTAGTAAAAATACCAAGAGATAAAAAAGTAAATTCATCTTCCACCTCCCTATTTTTGTTTACGACAATTTTCAAAAAGTTCCTTTTGTTCTTGAATTTTTTGATCAATCTTTGAGCAGTCCTTATGCTCGATTTTTTTCTGACAACGCTCCATTTCAAGTGAAATCATTTTCTTCTTGATTTTCAGCATTTTTTTACTCATATGTGCTTCATCCAAAATACCAACTGCACGTTCATGTTGGGTTGACTCGACAAAGTTGTGACGAAGAGCTTCGATTTTATCTTTTAGGTATTGTTTATCCATGTCGATACCTTTCTAATTTTTCAATCATAACTAAAAATGGTGGATTGTTAATTTGGTTGAGGGTGCGATAGATAGTAGCAGTATATTCTTGTTGTGGTAACTGACTAACATAATCCATAACTGCATCCCGTTCTATATCTCCGCCTTCATGCCCGTAATAAATCATGATGGTAATTCGTCCCCCCTTTAACGAGCATCTGACAGATCTTTTCAAGCGCCTCAATGGTTGTGTGAGGTTTAGTAATAATAGACTTATCGGCAGTAGGAAGATAACCTAGATTAAAGATGGCTGCTTTCACCTCTGTTACAAACTGATCTACGGTTTCATGACCTTGTAGAAGTAACTCGACATTGGTCAAACCGGCTTCTTGTAGACGTTGACTTGTTTTTTCAAGAGCTTGTTCTTGTATATCAAAAGCGTAGACTTGTTTAGCTAATTTGGCAAGGAAAAGTGTATCATGTCCATTTCCCATTGTTGCATCTACAACAACATCATCTTTTGTGATGACTTGGGCAAGAAAATCATGCGCCATTTCAAGTGGTTTTTTCATTCATAAACTCCTGTTTTACAGCCTTGCATCCTTGGACACTACCTCGACGTCTCATTTCAGCTTCTATGCTATTTAGAACTTCCCATTTATTGAGACTCCACATAGGACCTATTAGCATATCTCTAGGCGCATCACCCGTAATCCTATGGATGACTATATGTTTGGGAATAATTTCTAGTTGGTCACAGATAACTTTCACATAGTCATCTTGACTCATAAGCTGCAGTCTACCCTCGTGATAATCACGTTGCATTCGAGTATTTGTCATAAGGTGAAGTAGGTGAAGTTTAATCCCTTGAATATCATTATCAGTCACACAGCGACGAACATTTTCCACCATCATGTCATGAGTTTCACCTGGCAAGCCATTGATCAGATGGGCTACAATTTCAATCTTTGGATACTTTCTCAAGCGCTTGACCGTTTCTACGTAGAGTTCATAGGAATGGGCACGGTTAATCAATTCAGAAGTTGCTTCATATGTGGTTTGTAAACCTAACTCTACAGTGACGTACATTCGTTCAGAGAGCTCTGCCAAATATTCGATAGTCTCATCGGGAAGACAGTCAGGTCGCGTCCCGATATTGATTCCAACCACACCAGGTTCATTAATAGCTTGTTCATAGCGTTCGCGAATGACTTCGAGCTTTTCATGAGTATTAGTAAAGTTTTGGAAATAGACTAGATATTTTTTTACATCTGGCCATTTGCGGTGCATAAAGTCAATTTCTTTATAAAATTGCTCACGAATAGGAGCGTCAGGTGCAACAATAGCATCTCCAGATCCAGAAACCGTACAGAAAGTACAACCTCCATGAGCTACCGTACCATCACGATTGGGACAATCAAATCCGGCATCGATAGGAACTTTGAAAGTTTTTTCTCCGAATAAATTTCGATAATAATCATTCAAGGTATTATAGGATTTCATAGCTAATATTATATCAGAAAACCCCAGTAAACTCAAAGTTAGTAAACAATTGAAGAGAAGTAAGAAATTTTTAAAATCAAAAAAATTTTTATATAAATCCTTTACAAAAAAAATTTAAAGTGGTATAATAGAGGTGTGATTGGTGCAAAACGTTTTTCGTAAATCGTTTGCATTAAAATAAAAAAATAAGGAGATTTGAATGATGAAAGATACATTCAAAAAAATGTTTTTGTCTTTCGAGTTTTTGGCAAAAAAATTCGGTAAGGCTCTAATGGTGGTTATCGCTGTTATGCCGGTCGCTGGTTTGATGATTTCAATCGGTAAGACGCTTGCAATGATTAATCCTAACTTTTGCCCCACTTGTTATTACAGGTGGAATTCTTGAGCAAATCGGTTGGGGAGTTATCGTTAACCTTCACATTTTATTTGCTCTAGCTATCGGAGGAAGCTGGGCTAAAGAACGTGCAGGTGGTGCTTTTGCAGCAGGACTTGCCTTTATCTTGATCAACCGTATCACTGGTGCTATTTTTAGTGTTAGTGGTGATATGTTGAAAGATCCTAATGCAATGGTTTCAACAATCTTTGGTAACTCTATCAAAGTTTCTGATTACTTCATCAGTGTGTTTGAAGCTCCAGCGCTTAACATGGGTGTCTTCGTAGGGATTATTTCTGGTTTTATTGGGGCGACTGCCTTTAACAAATACTACAATTTCCGTAAGCTTCCTGATGCACTTTCATTCTTTAATGGAAAACGTTTTGTACCGTTTGTAGTTATTCTACGTTCAGTAATTGCGGCAATCTTGCTTTCAATTTTCTGGCCACTTGTTCAGACAGGTATTAACAGCTTTGGTATCTGGATCGCTAACTCTCAAGAAACAGCTCCAGTCCTAGCACCATTCCTGTATGGTACTTTGGAACGTTTGCTATTACCTTTTGGTCTCCACCACATGTTGACTATCCCAATGAACTATACAGCTCTTGGTGGTACTTATGATGTCATGACTGGTGCAGCAAAAGGAACTCAAGTATTTGGTCAAGATCCACTTTGGCTTGCATGGGTAACAGACCTTGTAAACCTTAAAGGTACTGACGCAGCTCAATACCAACACTTGTTAGATACAGTACATCCAGCTCGTTTCAAAGTTGGACAAATGATTGGTTCGTTTGGTATCTTGATGGGTGTAATTGTGGCTATCTATCGTAACGTTGATCCAGATAAGAAACACCAATACAAAGGTATGATGATTGCAACAGCTCTTGCAACATTCTTGACAGGGGTAACTGAACCAATTGAGTACATGTTCATGTTCATCGCAACACCTCTTTACCTTGTTTACGCTCTTGTTCAAGGTGCCGCCTTTGCAATGGCTGATATTGTGAACCTTCGTGTGCACTCATTCGGTTCAATCGAATTCTTGACTCGTACTCCGCTAGCTATCAACGCTGGTATTGGTATGGATATTGTTAACTTTATCTGGGTGACAGTACTCTTTGGATTTATCATGTACTTTATCGCTAACTTCATGATTAAAAAATTCAACTATGCAACTCCAGGACGTAACGGTAACTATGAAAATGCAGATGGTTCTTCTGAATCTTCATCTGCTGGAGAGACTAAAGTTGCAGAAGCTTCTCAAGCTGTTAACATCATCAACCTTCTTGGTGGACGTGCGAACATCGTTGATGTCGACGCATGTATGACTCGTCTTCGCGTTACTGTAAAAGATGCAGAAAAAGTTGGAACAGAAGAACAATGGAAATCTGAAGGAGCTATGGGACTTGTCATGAAAGGACAAGGTGTCCAAGCTATCTACGGACCTAAAGCTGACGTTTTGAAATCAGATATCCAAGATATTCTTGATTCTGGAGAAGTGATTCCTGAAACTCTTCCAAGTCAAATTGCAGCAGCTCAAAGATACTGTTGTCTACAAAGGTGTAACTGAAGAAGTTTATTCAGTTGCTGACGGTCAAGTCATTGAATTGGAACAAGTTAAGGATCCAGTCTTTTCACAAAAAATGATGGGTGATGGATTTGCAGTAGAACCAGCAAATGGAAACATTGTATCTCCAGTTTCTGGTACTGTATCAAGCGTCTTCCCAACTAAACATGCTCTTGGTCTTGTAACTGAAGCAGGTCTTGAAGTTCTTGTTCATATTGGTCTTGATACTGTAAGTCTTGAAGGAAAACCATTTGAAGTGGTAGTTTCAGAAGGTCAAACAGTAGCTGCTGGTGATCTCTTGGTCAAAGCTGACCTCGGAGCTATTCAGGCTGCTGAGCGTGAAACTACAACTGTAGTAGTCTTTACAAATGGAGATGCCATCAAGTCAGTTAAATTAGAAAAAACCGGTTCTCTTGCAGCTAAAACAGCAGTTGCAAAAGTAGAATTGTAATACACTAAGGGGTTGGAAGCTGTTTTCCAACCTCTTGTTTATAGGAGAAAAGCATGAAGTTTTTAACACTCAATACCCATAGTTGGATGGAAAAAGATCCCCAGCAAAAGTTTCAACTTTTGCTTCAGGATATACTTGAAAACAACTATGATCTTATTTGTTTCCCAAGAAATCAATCAGGAAATCACTTCTCCAGAGGCAACCGTCAATCATTTTTATCAAGCTTTACCATCTGCTGAACCGATTCATCAAGACCATTACGTTAGACTCTTGGTGGAGTGTTTAGCTGAACAAGGTTTAGACTACTATTGGACTTGGGCTTACAATCATATTGGCTATGATCGATACCATGAGGGTGTAGCCATCTTATCAAAAACACCAATTGTGGCTCGGGAGATTTTGGTATCAGATGTAGATGATCCAACAGATTATCATACTCGTCGCGTTGCTCTGGCTGAGACTGTAGTAGATGGTAAGGAGCTTGCAGTTGCAAGTGTCCATCTCTCATGGTGGGATAAGGTTTCCAAGAGGAATGGGCAAGATTTGAAGCAGTTTTAAAAGAGTTGAATAAACCTCTATTACTAGCAGGAGATTTTAATAACCCTGCAGGTCAGGAAGGCTATCAAGCTATCCTAACCAGTCCGCTAGGCTTACAGGATGCCTATGAAGTTGCAAAAGAGAGAAGTGGAAGCTACACTGTTCCTCCAGAAATTGATGGTTGGAAGGGAAATACAGAACCGCTTCGAATTGATTATGTCTTTACGACAAAAGATCTTCAGGTAGAAAAGTTGCATGTTGTCTTTGATGGACAAGCAAGTCCGCAGGTCAGTGATCACTATGGTCTTCAAGCAGAACTTTCTTGGAAGAACTAACAAAGAATTTTACTAAAATAAAACGAGTCCCCCTTCGTTTATGCGAAGGGGGTTCCTTATTCAAGGGGTTAATATAGTTAAAGTTTTTAGTTGAATAACTTGTAAAATGAAATAAAATCCTTTAAAATAAAATGTGTTGGAGGAATTTATGAATGTAAATCAAACTGTGCGTATGATCCCGACGCTAAAGATAAATAATAGAAGATTAAATGAATTGTTTTATATCCAAACCTTGGGTATGAAACCCTTGCTTGAAGAGTCGGCTTTCTTATCGCTAGGAGACCAGTCAGGCATTGAAAAATTGGTTTTAGAAGAATCACCAAGTATGAGAAGCCGTAAGGTTGAAGGGATCAAAAATTAGCTAGATTGATTGTAAAAGTAGCGAATCCATCCGAGGTTGAGGCACTGCTAGCTAGAATGGAAAAACTTCCTCAACTCTATAAAGGAAATAAGGGATATGCTTTTGAAATCCTTTCACCAGAAGGGGATCTTGTCCTAATCCATTCAGAAGATGACGTCAAAGATTTGAAAAAGTTTGATGAAACTGTTACTTTCCCAAAAGATGAGAAAGTGCAATATTTGACAGCATTTGATATTTCAGCAGAAATTAACTTGCCTGCTGAAACGACAAGCCTGCTTGAAAAAGAGGAAATCAAAACTAGCATAACTTTTAAACAAGCTCAAGGTAGTGATTTGCTTGTTGAAAATAATGTAACTTGGGATTTGTCTATGTTGAAATTCCAAGTAAAAGAACTTGAATTGGCTAGTCTGCGTCAACGTTTTGAAACTGCAGGTTACTTTGTTCCTAAGTCTGAGAAGTTTTTCCTAACCAAGGATGCCAACAATATCGAATTGTGGTTTGAGGAAGTATGAAACAAGAAATCATTCAAAAAATAGAGCAACAAATTGAGGCAGGGATTTATCCTGGTGCCTCTTTTGCGTATTATCGGGATGGTGAATGGTCTGATTGCTACTTCGGAGAAGCAAATCCAGAAATTGGAGAGCAGACTTGTCAAGGTTTAGTCTATGATTTGGCAAGTGTGAGCAAAGTCGTCGGAGTTGGAACTGTCTTAACTTTTTTGTGGCATCAAGGGGGAATTAGATATAGAAAAGTCAGTGACAGAATTTTTACCTGACTCTGATTATCCAGATATCACCATTCGTCAACTCCTCACACATTCTACGGACTTGGACCCGTTTATTATCAATAGAGACCAGTTGAATGCAGAAGAATTGAAAGAAGCTATGTTTCATTTGAATCGACGAGAGAAGAGGGCTTTCTATACTCGGATGTGCACTTTCTATTACTCGGTTTTCTCCTAGAGAATTACTTTGAGAAAAACTTAGACCAGATTTTACAAGAGCAAGTTTTCGTTCCATGGAAGATGAAGGAAACTCAGTTTGGACCAGTTAGCAGTGCTGTCCCAACCGTTCGGGGACAGAAGGCAGGAGTGGTGCATGATCCTAAGGCACGTTTACTAGGTAAACATGCTGGAAGTGCAGGCTTGTTTTCAACTGTGAAGGATTTAAAAATCTTCCTTGAGCATTATTTACAGGATGATTTTGCTGACGGATTAAGCCAGAATTTTTCAGATTTGAGTGATAAGGAACGCTCTTTGGCCTGGAATCTTGAAGGTGATTGGCTAGATCATACAGGCTATACTGGAACCTTTATCATGTGGAATCGTAAGAATCAGGAAGCTGCGATTTTCTTGTCCAATAGAACCTACGAAAAAGACCAGCGTGCGCAGTGGATCATAGACCGTAATCAGGTCATGGACTTGATACGTGAAGCAGACTAGGGAGGAAGTATGTCAAAAGCTCTTAAAGGAACTCTTTTTACAGTGATTGCTGGTATTGCTTGGGGCTTGTCTGGAACCAGTGGTCAGTACCTAATGGTTCATGGGATATCGGCTCTAGTCCTAACCAATATCCGTTTAATTGTTGCAGGTTTGCTCTTAGTTCTCTTGTCCTATATAAAGTCTAAGGAACAATTTTTGGCTTTTCTAAAAGATAAATCAAGTCTGTTTTCTCTCTTACTATTTTCATTATTTGGTCTCTTTCTGAATCAATTGGCTTATTTAACGGCTATTCACGAGACAAATGCAGGTACAGCGACGGTGCTTCAGTATGTCTGTCCTGTTGGAATTCTTGCTTACACCTGTATAAAGGATAAGGTAGCACCTACTATAGCCGAAATACTTTCTATGATTTTAGCAATAGGTGGAACCTTTTTAATTGCGACTCACGGTCAAATGGATCAGCTCTCTATGACACCAGCAGGTCTCTTTTGGGGCTTGTTCTCTGCTTTAACCTATGCTCTTTATATCATTTTACCCATTAAACTCATTCAAAAATGGGGGAGCATTCTGGTTATTGGTGTCGGTATGACCATCTCTGGGTTGGTAGCAGTGCCATTTACAGGGATTATCGGTGCTAGTCTACCTATGTCTTTTGATATTTTCTTAGCATTTGTTGGAATTATTCTCATCGGGACTGTATTTGCTTACACGGCTTTTCTTAAGGGAGCAAGTATGGTTGGGCCAGTCAAATCTAGTCTCTTGGCCTCTATTGAACCAATATCTGCTGTATTCTTTGCTTTCATGATTATGGGAGATATCTTTTATCCTGTAGATTTTCTTGGTATGGCAATGATTTTATTGGCTGTGACTATTATTTCTTTAAAGGATTTAATGCTAGAAAAGAAACACAAGTCCATTTAAGAACAGAACAACCTTATAAAGAGGTTGTCTTTTTTTATGCTCTAGTATCAATTTAATTAATTTTAAGATTGAAAGCTTTATAATGAATTATCAGAAAACAAAGATTTCTGGAGGAATTATGAATTTTTATACAAAGTATTCATCCTGCTAAACCTTTAAGATACTTAAAATGGTTCGACATCTTAATCATCACTGTTTTAATGTTTGGAGAGTTTATCATCCGTTCTACTCAACAATTTATGGAGAGTCTATCACCTTCAACTCTTGCTAGTGTTGCGGAAACTACAACTAATGTAGCAAGTGATGGGGCAGCTTATTCTAGTAATTTTACTTTTCAATTGATGATGTTAGGGATTACTTTCCTTTATCTCTTGATTCGAAATTATGATTTTAAACAACTTCCTATATGCTTTTCCTGGTCTGTTTTCATCTGGGTTCCCCTTATCTTTGCTATTGTTGGTATTTTTGGTGATATTATAACAACCCTTAGTGGTGAGTACAATTATTTTAATCCTCAGTTGATTCCTTTTATAGACCCAATGGAAATCATTAGAAAATTCATGTCCTTAACGCCAATGGCTATTGGCTATGCGCTTTTAAATGGTTTTTACGAAGAATTTTTCTTCTTGGGATTACTGACTTCAGTAAAAAAAAAGCATCAGTGGCTGGTTCTAGTATACTCGGTAATCATACGGATTTCTTTCCATACCTACCAAGGATTACTCTGGGCATTAGTTATTGGGCTTGTATACGGACTATTCTATTATTTCTTGTACAAGTATGTAGTCAAGAATTTACTGCCATTCTTTCTTATGCATGCTCTTGCAGATATGTTTGGTTCAAGTCTCTTGTACCTCTTGATTACTTGGAGAACTTAAGAAAAAAATCCACTCATTTGAGTGGATTTTTTTCTGAATGCTTTTAGTCTTTATTTTCGTAAGGCAAGATCAAGTTCAAAAGGATACCTGTCATTGCTGATAGGGCAGTACCTGAAAGTGTAACTGGACCAAGTTTAAGGATTGCTCCACCAAGTCCAAGTACCAACATTGCACTTGCAATGATAAGGTTACGCATTTGTCCAAAGTCAACGCGCTCTTTGATCAAGACTTTCAAACCGTTGCTGGCGATAACCCCGTAAAGAAGGATTGACATACCACCAAGTACGGCGCTAGGGATTGTAGAAATCAAAGCAGTGAATTTACCAAGGAAACTTAGGGCAATTGCGATAAAGGCTGCGTTACGGATAACTGAGACAGAAGCGATACGAGTCATACCGATCACCCCTGTATTTTCACCGTAGGTAGTATTAGCAGGACCACCAAGGAAGGCAGATACAGAAGTTGCGATACCGTCACCAAGAAGTGTACGGTGAAGACCTGGTTCTTTCAAGAATTGACGGCCACAGATTTGGCTCAAGACCGTGTGGTCTCCAATGTGTTCTGAGATTGTTACGATCGCGATTGGTAAGATTGCGATTGTCTCTGGACCGAAGTAAAGGTTGTATTCTTTGAAGGCACCACCTGTGCTAAATGGTAAGTAGAAGCCTGGAATTTCGAACCAGTTAGCTTGAAGAACAGGTGTGAAGTCTACTAGACCAAGAAAGACTGCAAAGATATATCCACCGATAATGGCAAATAAGAAAGGAATGATACGAAGGAATCCTTTTCCTTTTGTATTGATAAAAGGCGACGATGAGGAAGGTAACCACAGCTACAAGAGCATTTTTCCAGTTGCCATCAGCAACAAGACCAGCATTTGTTACAGCTGAACCTGCAAGACCAAGACCAATTACGATAATCATAGGTCCGATAACGATTGGTGGTAAAAGTTTGTCAATCCATTTTGTACCAGCAAAGCGGATGCTAGTTGAAACAAGAACGTAGATTAAACCAGTTAAGATAACCCCTGTTTGAGCGGCAGAAACATCGCCACCCATTTCCTTCATAGCAAGAGACATTGCAGTGATGAAGGCGAAAGAAGATCCGAGATAAACTGGAACTTTAAAGCCAGTAGATACCATGTAAATCAGTGTTCCGACACCTGATGCAAACAGGGCAACAGATACAGGCATTCCCAAAATCAGTGGCACCAAGATGGTAGCACCAAACATGGCAAACACGTGCTGGAAGCTGAGTAGAATTCCCTTACCAAAAGAAGGACGTTGGTCAACGTCGAGTAACAAATCAACAGTTGATTCTTGTTTCATAAATACCTCACTTTTTGGGCATCAAAAAAGAGCCCATTATTTTACAGCAATAGGCTCTCAGAGTAAGACATCTTTAAAACATGGTTAGCCCAATATTTAAAGAATTTCATATATATCTGCGTCTTCGTCACCTCACGGGATGACATTAAAAACCTTTGCTTAGGATAGTATAGCAGAAAAAATTCGTTTTGTAAACGAATTTTTCCTGAGCCTAGAAATAAGAGAGCGAGGTTTGATTTTGTAAATCGTTTTTTCCCGAGCAAGGAAATAAAGACGCGAGGCATGATTTTGTATATCATTTTTTCCAAGCCAAGAAACAAAGACACGAAGTTGATGCTGACTCAGTTTAAATAAAACAATTAAAGTGGTCGTTTGTTGGGCATACCGGCCTTACGTGGATATTTGTTTGGAGTTTCTTTTTTCTTTTCTACAATGGTGATGTAGCGAGGGTCTCCATTAGGAAGTGTGTAGCTGATGTTATCTTCAACCTTACTAAAGAGAAGGTTGAGAGCATTTTTGGCTTCTGTCAATTCCTCAGGAGCATTACTGGCCTTAAGAGCTAAAAGATTTCCACCAACTTTAAGGTAGGGAATGGTTAACTCTGAGAGAACTTGCATGCGAGCAACTGCACGAGCTGTCACAATGTCGAATTGGGCACGGAAGTTCTTGTCTTGGGCAAAGTCTTCGGCACGTCCATGGTAGAAATGAACCCCTTCTAAATCAAGCTCCTCAGCTAGAAGCTGAAGGAAGTTAATGCGCTTGTTCAGAGAATCAATGATAGTCACATCTAGCTGAGGGTAGAGAATCTTCATAGGAAGACTTGGGAATCCTGCACCAGCGCCAATATCCAGTAACTTAATTTCTTGGTTTTCTATCAACCCTTGTAGGATAGGAGCGATAGAATCATAAAAGTGCTTAAGGTAAACCTCTTCCTTTTCAGTAATGGCAGTCAGGTTGATTTTTTGGTTCCACTCGACTAAAAGTTCGAAATAGCGCTCAAATTGAAATTTTTGCTGGTCAGAAAGATTAATATTTTGTTGGTCAAGTAATGAGTAAAAAGTTTCTGGTTTCATAGTTCTGTCCTTCTTGTATATCATCTTATTTTACCACAAAAACATGGAAATTTGATATACTTGTACTAATCTAAAAGCAGAAAGGAGCTTTATGATGCAATGGATGTTTTTTGGAGTTCTTGCTCTAATTATTTTCTTGGTGATTGACTGCTATAATAAATTGGTGAGAAATCGTATGCAGACCAAGGAAGCTTGGAGTCAGATCGATGTTCAGTTGAAGCGTCGAAATGATCTCTTACCAAACTTAATTGAAACAGTTAAAGGTTATGCTAAATACGAAAGTTCTACTCTTGAAAAGGTGACTGAACTCCGTAGACAAGTAGCTGTAGCAACTACACCTGCAGAAGCCATGAAAGCTAGTGATGCACTGACACGTCAGATATCTGGTATCTTTGCGGTTGCAGAGAACTATCCAGACTTGAAGGCTAGTGGCAACTTTGCTCACTTACAAGAAGAACTGACTAACACAGAAAACAAAATATCATATTCTCGCCAACTTTATAACAGTGTCGTTAGCAACTACAATGTTAAATTAGAAACTTTCCCAAGTAATCTGGTTGCAGGCTATCTTTGGCTTCAAAGGCAGCGGATTTCCTTCAGACTCCAGAAGAAGAAAAAGGATGCTCCTAGAGTTGATTTTTAGTGGTTTAGGTGACTAAGATGCTGTACAAACAAATCGCTAGTAATAAACGTAAAACTTGGGTTCTTTTTAATTGTCTTCTTTCTTTTGTTAGCTATTGTAGGTTATGCAGTTGGATATCTTTTCATGAACTCAGGTATCTGGGGGCGTGACCGTAGCCATGATTATCGGTTTTATCTATGCCTTGACCATGATTTTTTTCAATCTACAGAGATTGTCATGAGCATGAATGGTGCGCGTGAAGTTGATAGGAATGAAGAACCAGTTCTCTATCATGTTGTTGAGGATATGGCTATGGTGGCGCAAATTCCTATGCCACGAGTTTATGTCATTGATGATGCTGGCTTAAATGCTTTCGCCACAGGTTCGAATCCTCAAAATGCTGCTGTAGCAGCAACTTCGGGACTTCTAGAGATCATGAATCGTGAGGAGTTAGAAGCTGTAATCGGGCATGAAGTTAGTCACATACGCAACTTGGATATTCGAATCTCTACCATTGCTGTTGCTCTTGCCAGTGCCATTACCCTTTTATCAAGTATGGCTGGTCGTATGATGTGGTGGGGTGGAGCATCACGTAGTAGAAGAAATAGTGACCGTGACAGTGGAGGACTTGAAGTGATTATGTTAGTTATTTCTCTCCTAGCAATTGTTCTGGCACCTCTTGCAGCAACTTTGGTACAGTTAGCCATTTCTCGCCAACGAGAATTTCTAGCAGATGCTTCAAGTGTGGAATTAACTCGTAATCCGCAAGGGATGATCAATGCTTTACAAAAATTAGACAATAGTCAACCCATGAGTCATCATGTGGATGATGCTAGTAGTGCACTTTATATCAATGATCCTCAAAAACCAGGTTTCTTGAAAAAACTATTTTATACGCATCCACCCATTTCAGAACGGATTGAGCGTTTGAAACATATGTAAAAAACATCCAGAGGTTTTCTCTGGATGTTTTATTTCCAAAAGTTAAAGATCTTGTAAATCAATTACTTCTAAACCATGCTCTGTCAGACTATAGATACTCGTACAGACTTCTTTTAAGAAACGTCGATCGTGCGAAACAGTAACCAGACCACCAGAATAATTGGCAAAGAGTTTTCTGATTTCTGGTTGAGAAGTTGGAGAAAAATTTCGTGTGGGTTCATCCAGAAGGAGAAAGTTTGGTTTTCGTAGAACTAAATTCAAAAGAAGGAGTTTCCCTTGTTGACCTCCAGATAAAGAGTGGATTTTTTGGTGCATCTCAGGATAGCTGAAATTAAGACTGGCTAAGCGAGATTGGATTTTCTGTATTTCCTCCTTGTGTCCAGTTTGGCTGAGAAATTCTACTGGGGATAGATCCAATTGCAGTATTTCTTGGTAATCTTGTGGCATAAATCCAAGCGAAATCTCTCTTTTGCCGCTTAGTAGTTGATGTAACTTTGCTAAAAGAGTGGATTTGCCAACGCCATTGGGACCGATAATGCCGATTTTTTCTTGACCTCGGATAGTTAATTGTAGCCCTTGAGACAGAATTCGTTGGCCAATGGATAAAGTCTCGTTTTCTAGTCGAACTAAGACTTTGAAGCCGCTAATGGCTCTATATCTGAAAAGAAAAGTTGGATTTGTTCCTCTTCAAGTGGCTTTTGGGTCATGGACTGAGCTGCTTTTTCGTAGCGTTTTTCTTGAGAAAGAACATTTTTCATCTTTTTAGCTAATAGGCGACCAGCAGTACTGTCTTTGGTAGCTCGAAGTGCAGTTTCTACATTTTGCTTGACTCGGCGATGTTTTTCCATGGTTTTGTCATAGACTCGTTGATCATTGGAAGCTTGCTGGCTTTGTCTGGCAAAATTAGCCTTTCTCTGGTCACTATAGCTATCGTAGTCTAAATGTTCTACTAGGGTTTCAGCTTCCTTTCGATGCTTGACCAGTCGTAAATGGATAATGGTGTCTGCTGTTTGAGAGAGAAAGTCTTCATCATGAGAAATGAAAATAACGGTTTGCCTGGTTTTATGAATCTGTTTTTTTAGCCAATCAACCATCTCTATATCCAGGTCATTTGAAGGTTCATCTAAAAATAAAATTTCAAAGGGTTTGGCAAATTCATGGATGAGCTGAATTTTCAAAGCTTCACCACCCGAGAGACTACTAATTTCTTGGTCGCTAGCAAAACGGTCGCTATCAAAGTGCAACTCCTCAGCCAAACGATAAAGAATGCTGTAGTCTAAATCAGCAGAATCTAAAAAGAAGTAGTCATGTAGAGTTTTCTTTTTCAGGTCTTCAGGGAGATGTTGGGGAATGTAGGCCATGGACTGAAGGTCACACTGGATTTCTCCCCTGATAGAGAAATCAGCTAAATTTTCTCCCATTAAAGTTCGAAGTAAGGTTGATTTTCCATTTCCTTCTTCGCCTATAATAGCGACCTTTTCTCCGTCTTGGATGGTAATGTTTAAATCGGAAACAAGGTCTCTTAAATCTTTGTTTTGTGTAATGGTCAGATGATTGATTTTTATCATACTATTGCCCTTTCTAGAATGTCCATATTGCATAACAAAAAGCTCTACTTTACCTAGTAGAGCCAATCGTCTATGTCAAAAAACTCTTTTAAAAGGGCTGAAAATCCAGCAGAAAAAAGAGCACACAAAAAAGAGACAGAAACAAGATCTACTAAATAAAGGTTCTTTATTTGATAGACTTAGTTGTTCATGTCTCCCTTACCTCCGAATATTGTTGCAATCATCATACTCTTTTTGAGAAAATTTGTCAAGATTAAGCCAGAAAATCCTTTATTTTTAAAGACCAAAAACAGGTCCATAAAGTGTCAGCGTATGTTTAACGTGATCGTAGTGGAACTTGTCATAGTTTCTCCAAGCAGTGCGGGCTTGGTCATTTAATTTCAGTGAACCAAGTCCAATCAAAAGACTAGTGCGTTGGTAAAATGATTCCAGTTCAATTAAGATGGCGTTGTCTAGTTTGTCAGCTTTTTTAAGTGCTCTGAGAACTTCGTCTATATTTTGTTGTAAGCGTAGGTCATCTGGCAATCCCTGTTTACAACTTTGTATTGTTTGGTTTAATTTTGAAACGAGTTGATAGGCTTCTGTTAAAAGAGCTTTGTCTTCCATATGAGCGTCCTCCTTTGCTCATGTATTGATGCCTATAGTATAGCACAAAAAATAAATTTGTCATAATAAATATATCAAAAAACACAGAATGATGTTTTAAAAGTTTAGAGGCTTTACTTGGCCTCCTTTCATGGTATAATCAAGTGAGTAAATCTTTATGGAGGAAGTATGAAATTAAATATTCAAGAAGTTCGTAAGCAGCCTGAAGGCTTGCATTTTGAAGTAGCCTTAGACTTAGCAGCCGACTTACGTGAGCGTAACCAAGAAATTTTAGACGTAAAAGATATTGTCTCAGTTGGGAAGGTTCAGTATGAAGACCGTATGTATTTCCTAGATTATCAACTGTCTTATACCATCGTACTTGCTTCTAGTCGTAGTATGGAACCTGTTGAGTTAGCAGAGTCTTATCCAGTGACAGAAGTCTTTATGGAAGGTGCTACCAATCAACTGGACCAAGAAGTTCTTGATGATGACTTAGTTTTACCGATCGAAAATGGAGAAATCGACCTTGCTGAGAGTGTTTCAGATAATATCTTGCTCAATATTCCAATCAAGGTCTTAACAGCTGAGGAAGAAGCTGGTCAAGGATTTGTTTCTGGAAATGACTGGCAAATCATGACTGAGGAAGAATATCAAGCTCAACAAGCAGTTAAGAAAGAAGAAAATAGTCCTTTTGCAGAGTTGCAAGGGCTGTTTGACGGAGATGAGTAGATGGTTTTATCCAAAAAACGTGCACGTCATGTCATAGAAGAAATCATTGCTCTTTTTCCTGATGCGAAACCAAGTCTAGATTTTCGCAATCATTTTGAATTGCTAGTTGCAGTCATGTTGTCTGCTCAAACGACAGATGCGGCAGTAAACAAAGCGACTCCAGCTCTTTTTGAAGCCTTCCCTACGCCTCAAGCCATGGCAGATGCCAGTGAGAGTGAAATTTCTAAACATATTTCTCGTCTAGGTCTTTATCGAAACAAAGCAAAATTCCTCAAAAAATGTGCGCAACAGTTATTAGACGATTTTGATGGTCAAGTTCCTCAGACTAGAGAAGAATTAGAAAGTTTGGCGGGAGTTGGGCGTAAAACAGCTAATGTAGTCATGAGTGTGGGCTTTGGAATACCAGCTTTTGCGGTAGATACCCATGTGGAGCGCATTTGCAAACACCATGATATTGTTAAAAAATCAGCAACACCATTAGAAGTTGAAAAACGTGTCATGGATGTCTTGCCACCAGAAAAGTGGTTGGCGGCGCATCAGGCCATGATTTACTTTGGTCGTGCTATCTGTCATCCGAAAAATCCAGAATGCGAACACTATCCACAATTATATGATTTTAGTTCATTATAAGGTCAAGCATTGAATGTTTTTGCTTGCTTTGAACTGGGCTTTGTGATATAGTAAGGACAATAAAATATTCCTTTAAACCTGTCCCGTGAGGCAGGCAAGGAGCTCGATAAAGTAGAAGGGTAAGTCTATGCTGTTTCCAGTATGGCTCGCTTAATGATACATTCTCAAGTCTCCTTGTCTAAGGAGACTTTTCTTTTTGGAGGTTTGTCATGAAGACAAAAGAAGTTGTAGACGAATTAACCGTCAAGCGAGCAATTACGCGTATCACTTATGAAATTATCGAACGCAACAAAGATTTGAACAAAATCATTTTAGCGGGAATTAAAACACGTGGTGTCTTTATCGCTCACCGCATCCAAGAGCGCTTGGAACAATTGGAAAATATCTCTGTTCCCGTTGTAGAATTAGATACCAAACCTTACCGTGACGATGTCAAAAGTGGTGAAGATACATCCTTGATTTCTGTGGATGTGACAGACCGCGAAGTTATCTTGGTGGATGATGTTCTTTACACAGGACGTACAATTCGTGCCGCTATCGATAACATTGTCGGACATGGTCGCCCTGCCCGTGTGAGTCTTGCAGTATTAGTTGACCGTGGACACAGAGAATTGCCAATTCGTCCAGATTACGTTGGGAAAAATATTCCAACTAGTCGTTCTGAAGAAATCATCGTTGAGATGACAGAACTTGATGGCCAAGATAGAGTTTTGATTACTGAAGAAGCTTAAAAGCTAAAGGAGTAGCCATGTCAGAAAATCAACAAGCACTCAAACATGTGGTGTCCATGGAAGATCTCACTGTAGATCAGGTTATAAAATTGATTAAACGAGGGATCGAGTTTAAAAATGGAGCCCAGTTGCCCTACGAAGACCATCCCATTGTTTCCAATCTTTTCTTTGAAAATTCGACAAGAACGCATAAATCCTTCGAAGTTGCAGAGATTAAACTGGGATTGGAACGACTTGACTTTGATGTGAATACAAGCTCGGTAAACAAGGGTGAGACACTCTATGATACAATCCTAACCTTGTCTGCGCTTGGTGTAGATATCTGTGTTATTCGACACCCAGAGGTTGATTACTACAGGGAATTAATTTCGAGCCCAACCATTACGACATCGATTATCAATGGTGGTGATGGCTCAGGGCAACATCCTAGTCAGAGTCTGCTTGATTTGATGACAATTTACGAAGAATTTGGCCGTTTTGAAGGGCTCAAGGTTGCCATTGCTGGTGACTTGGACCATTCTCGTGTTGCCAAGTCCAATATGCAGATTTTGAAACGTTTAGGTGCTGAACTTTACTTTGCAGGACCTGAGGAATGGAGAAGTCAAGAGTTTGCAGATTATGGTCAATTTGTAACTATTGACGAGATTGTTGACCAGGTGGATGTTCTGATGTTGCTTCGAGTTCAACATGAACGCCACGAAAGTGGAGCAATCTTCTCAAAAGAAGAGTATCACGTTCAACACGGCTTGAACCAAGAACGCTATAATCGCTTAAAAGAAGAAGCAATCATTATGCATCCGGCTCCTGTGAATCGGGATGTGGAAATTGCCGATCATCTTGTTGAAGCACCAAAATCACGCATTGTCCAACAAATGACCAATGGAGTATTTGTTCGAATGGCAATCTTAGAATCCGTATTGGCAAGTAGAAAGCCAAATAAGACACAAGACGTTAAAAGACGCCAGTGAGCGTCCACGAGAGGTGAAAATATGACAAAAAGACTTCTAGTTTTAGAAGATGGCACAGTTTTTGAAGGTAAGGCCTTCGGTGCAGATATTGATGTAACAGGGGAAATCGTCTTTAACACTGGAATGACAGGTTATCAAGAATCCATTACAGACCAATCTTATAATGGACAAATCTTGACCTTCACATATCCACTAGTAGGGAATTATGGAGTTAACCGTGACGACTACGAGTCTATCAGTCCTACTTGTAAGGGAGTTGTGGTTTTCGAAGAGGCTCGTAGAGCCAGCAACTGGCGTAACCAAATGACGCTGGACGAATTCTTGAAGGCTAAGAAAATTCCTGGAATTTCAGGAATTGACACTCGAGCTCTTACAAAGATTATTCGTAAACATGGTACCATGAGAGCGACTCTAACACATGCTGGCGATAGTATGGATCACATTGCAGATCAACTTCAAGCAACTGTCTTACCGACTGATAATATCAGACAAGTTTCTACAAAGACTGCTTATCCGGCTCCGGGAGTTGGCTTGAGCGTTGTTTTAGTAGACTTTGGTCTTAAACATTCTATTTTACGAGAGCTATCTAAACGTGATTGCAATGTGACTGTAGTTCCATACACAACTACAGCTGAGGAAATCTTGCATTTAAACCCTGACGGAGTTATGTTGTCAAATGGTCCTGGAAATCCAGAAGATGTACCAGAAGCTCTTGAGATGATCCGTGGTATTCTCGGGAAAATTCCAATCTTTGGTATCTGTATGGGTCACCAGCTCTTTGCGATGGCAAATGGTGCTAAGACCTATAAAATGAAGTTTGGTCACCGTGGCTTCAACCACGCAGTACGTGAAATTGCAACTGGGCGCGTGGACTTCACAAGTCAAAATCATGGTTATGCAGTTAGCCGTGAAGATTTACCAGAGCACTTAATCATCACCCACGAAGAAATCAATGACAAGTCAGTTGAAGGCGTACGTCACAGATATCTACCAGGTTTCTCTGTGCAATTCCACCCAGACGCAGCTCCTGGTCCACACGACGCAAGCTACCTATTTGACGAGTTCATCGAGATGATGGAAGCTTTCAAACAAGCAAACTAAAGACGAGTCAGAAATCGTCGGAGAATTTATGGAATTGAACACGGACGGAAAGCCCGGAATTTAGATAAACCAACAAGGATAGAAAACCTTCTATGGTTTCCTAAAATTCAGTCGCTTTCTTATCGTCCTTTGTATCTTATTTAATGTCGCTCTGTGAGGCGACGAATAGAAAGGCAGGTCGTTTCTTTTAGTCGCTATATGGCGAACTAAAAACTCCCTGCACTAGATTTTTTACCGAAAATGATCGTTTCGCTAAAAAATCGTCGGAGAATTTATTTAATGGCAATCAGAGAGTTGCCGAATAGAAAGGAGAAGGGTAGTTCGTATTTGCTGAACTGAATACGGGCTACGGACGGTGCTAAAAAGATAGTTATTCCTAGAACTAACAGTTCTTCGTCATAACTCCTATTTTAGCTTTGTCCGCTTGACGCCCTTAATATCTTATAAATGCCTAAACGTACTGATATTCAAAAAATTATGGTGATTGGTTCTGGTCCGATTATTATTGGTCAGGCTGCTGAGTTTGACTATGCTGGAACCCAGGCCTGCTTGTCTTTGAAAGAAGAGGGGTATGAGGTTGTCTTGGTTAACTCAAATCCTGCAACCATCATGACGGATAAAGAGATTGCAGATAAGGTCTACATCGAACCGATTACACTTGAGTTTGTGACTCGTATTCTCCGTAAGGAACGTCCAGATGCCTTGCTTCCAACACTTGGAGGTCAAACGGGACTTAATATGGCCATGGAATTGTCTAAAAATGGTATCCTAGATGAGCTCGGAGTAGAACTTCTCGGGACTAAACTGTCTGCCATCGACCAAGCGGAGGACCGAGATCTCTTTAAACAATTGATGGAAGAACTCAAGCAACCAATTCCAGAATCAGAAATTGTCAACACAGTCGAGGAAGCAGTTGCCTTTGCAGCAACTATTGGCTACCCAGTTATCGTCCGCCCAGCCTTTACTCTAGGTGGTACTGGTGGTGGAATGTGTGCCAATGAGGAAGAATTGCGTGAAATTGCTGAAAATGGTTTGAAGTTGTCACCTGTTACCCAGTGTTTGATTGAACGTTCGATTGCCGGTTTCAAGGAAATTGAGTATGAAGTCATGCGTGACTCAGCTGATAATGCTCTTGTTGTTTGTAACATGGAAAACTTTGACCCTGTCGGGATTCACACAGGGGACTCTATCGTATTTGCCCCTGCGCAAACCATGTCCGACTATGAAAACCAAATGCTTCGTGATGCTAGCTTAAGCATTATCCGTGCTCTCAAGATTGAAGGCGGATGTAATGTTCAGCTTGCGCTAGATCCACACAGCTTTAAGTACTATGTCATCGAAGTAAATCCTCGTGTATCTCGTTCTTCAGCCCTTGCTTCTAAAGCAACAGGTTATCCAATAGCCAAATTGGCGGCTAAGATTGCTGTAGGGTTGACCTTGGATGAAGTTATTAACCCAGTTACAGGTTCAACCTATGCTATGTTTGAACCAGCCCTTGACTATGTGGTGGCTAAGATTCCACGTTTCCCATTTGACAAGTTTGAAAAAGGGGAACGTCGTCTTGGTACCCAGATGAAGGCGACTGGGGAAGTTATGGCCATCGGTCGTAACATTGAAGAATCTCTCCTTAAAGCTTGTCGCTCTCTAGAAATTGGTGTCCATCACAATGAAATGCCTGAGCTTGCAGATGTTTCAGATGATGCCTTGATTGAAAAAGTTGTCAAGGCTCAAGATGACCGTCTCTTCTACGTATCAGAAGCTATTCGTCGTGGTTATACACCAGAAGAGATTGCTGACTTAACTAAGATTGATATCTTCTACCTTGATAAACTCTTGCATATCTTTGAGATTGAGCAAGAATTGGGCGCACATCCTCAGGATGTCGATGTCCTAAAAACAGCAAAACTCAATGGTTTCTCAGATCGTAAAATCGCAGAACTTTGGGGAACTACGGCTGATCAAGTTCGCCAACTTCGTTTAGAAAATAAGATTGTCCCAGTTTACAAGATGGTAGATACTTGTGCTGCAGAATTTGAATCAGAAACTCCGTACTTCTACTCAACATATGGATGGGAAAATGAGTCTATCAAGTCTGATAAGGAATCTGTACTTGTCCTAGGTTCTGGTCCGATCCGTATCGGTCAAGGGGTAGAGTTTGACTACGCAACAGTTCACTCTGTTAAGGCAATTCAGGCTGCTGGCTACGAAGCCATCATTATGAACTCAAACCCAGAGACAGTTTCAACAGACTTCTCTGTATCTGATAAACTCTACTTTGAACCATTAACGTTCGAAGATGTGATGAATGTTATCGACTTAGAGCAACCAAAGGTGTTATTGTTCAGTTCGGTGGTCAAACAGCTATCAACCTAGCTGAGCCATTAGCAAAAGCTGGGGTGACTATCCTTGGTACTCAAGTTGCGGACTTGGACCGTGCGGAAGACCGTGACCTCTTCGAACAAGCCCTCAAAGACTTGGATATTCCACAACCTCCTGGACAAACAGCAACAAATGAAGAAGAAGCAGTACTTGCTGCACGTAAAATTGGTTTCCCAGTTCTCGTTCGCCCTTCATATGTTTTGGGTGGACGTGCTATGGAAATCGTTGAGAATGAAGATGATCTTCGTTCTTATATGCGTACTGCGGTTAAGGCAAGTCCAGACCACCCTGTTCTTGTTGACTCTTATATCGTCGGACAAGAATGTGAAGTCGATGCCATTTCAGACGGACAAAATGTCCTCATTCCTGGTATCATGGAGCATATCGAACGCGCTGGTGTCCACTCAGGTGACTCCATGGCGGTTTATCCTCCTCAAACCTTGTCGCAAAAAGTGCAAGAAACGATTGCAGACTACACCAAACGTCTTGCAATTGGCCTCAACTGTCTTGGGATGATGAATATTCAGTTTGTTATCAAGGATGAGAAAGTCTACGTCATTGAAGTAAACCCTCGTGCCAGTCGTACTGTTCCATTCCTTTCTAAAGTAACAAATATCCCAATGGCTCAGGTAGCGACTAAGCTAATTCTCGGTCAAAGTCTTGAAGAGCTTGGTTACCAAGATGGACTTTACCCAGAAAGTAGTCGCGTTCATATCAAGGCACCAGTATTCTCCTTTACCAAGCTAGCTAAGGTAGACAGCCTGCTTGGACCTGAAATGAAGTCAACAGGGGAAGTCATGGGTTCTGATACCACTCTTGAAAAAGCTCTCTACAAGGCCTTTGAAGCTTCTTATCTTCACTTACCAACCTTTGGTAATGTTGTCTTCACTATCGCAGATGATGCAAAAGAAGAAGCACTAGATTTGGCTCGTCGTTTCCAAAATATTGGCTACGGAATCCTTGCTACTGAAGGAACTGCAGAGTTCTTTGCAAGTCATGGATTGAAGGCACAACTCGTTGGAAAGATTGGTGATGATGAACATGATATTCCAAGCTACGTCCGCAAAGGAAAAATTCAAGCAATCATCAATACAGTTGGTACCAAACGGACAGCTGATGAAGATGGTGAGCAAATCAGACGTTCAGCAATTGAACATGGAGTTCCTCTCTTTACAGCTCTAGACACAGCAGATGCCATGCTAAAAGTATTAGAAAGCAGAAGTTTTGTCACAGAAGCCATCTAAATAAAAAAAATGATTCTCGTAAGGGAATCATTTTTTGTTAGAATGGAAATATTCTTATGATTTTTCATATCCATTATTATGTAATTGAGATTTTTAAAAAAATGTTATTTTTCTTATACTATAAAAAAATTTAAAATATTAAACCGTTTACACTTGACAAAAATTGGTCTATACCATATAATGAAATAAAGAAATACGGAGGAACAATTATGAAAGTTATTCAAGTAAAAAATCCTGAAGAAGGTGGAAAAGTAGCTTTTGAAATTTTAAGAGAAAAGCTAGCAAACGGTGCTCAAACATTAGGACTTGCGACAGGTAGCAGTCCGCTTGAATTTTATGGAGAAATCGTTAAGAGTGATCTTGATTTTTCAAATCTTACTAGTGTTAACTTGGACGAATATGTAGGACTTGATGGAGAGAACCCTCAATCTTATCGTTACTTTATGCAAGAAAATCTATTCAATAAAAAGCCATTTAAAGAAAGCTTTTTACCTCGTGGTGTCAAAGATAATGCAGAGGAAGAAGTAAAACGCTATAATCAAATTCTTGCTGACCATCCAGTTGATTTGCAAATTCTTGGAATTGGTCGAAACGGTCACATTGGCTTTAATGAACCGGGAACTCCATTTGATAGTCAAACGCATCTTGTAGATCTTGATCAGTCTACTATTGAAGCAAATGCTCGCTTCTTTGATAAGATTGAAGATGTACCAACACAAGCTATCTCAATGGGTATTAAAAATATTCTTGATGCTAAATCAATTTTGCTCTTTGCTTATGGTGAATCTAAGGCACAAGCTATCGCAGGTACTGTTGAAGGTCCAGTAACTGAAAACCTTCCAGCAAGTAGCTTGCAAAACCATCCAGATGTAACTATTATTGCGGATGCTGGAGCACTTAGTTTATTAAAGAAATAGTTATCATAAAAATGAAAACCATTCGAAAATTTTCGAATGGTTTTTGTAACTTTATGAAAAATCAATGTATATGAAAAAAATAAAATTATAATAAAAACGTATATTATGACTCTAAAACTTATAATTGTTAAGAAATAAAAATAATTATCTTTGTAATTTATTAAAAAAATGAGGCTTCTGAGCCTCGTATTCATTGACTTTTTAGATTATATTTTAGTACTATGATGGTGAGTTAGTCAATAATTCAATATATTTAAAAAAATAAGGAAAGAAGGAAACATTTAATGGTGAAAAAGTTAAAGAAAAAGCCGTTTTTAATATTTTTTGTATCAGTTCTGACCTTTTTGACCGCGTTCTTCTTATCAACCAATGTCGCTTATGCAGATGGGAAAGAATTAACGGGTGTAGTAACTGATATAAGTGTCCTCAACATGTCGGATTCCAAATTGGAACCGAATGCAGATGGTACTTATCAAATTATTACCAATCGTACAAATCAGTTCTTTGTTCAATTTGACCTCAAGCAATATGATGGTAAATTGGCCAATGGCGATTACTTTGATGTAGATATTCCTACACCGGTAACTGTCTATAAAGGAACGACTGAATTGTTCGATAAGGAAACAAAGTTAATATCGGTACAGTAGTTGTTACTGCTAATGGTGATAACCAAGGTGGTAAGGCACGTGTTACTTTGAAGAACCTTGATGAGTTCCAAGCTAAAACAGGCGGGGATATCGTTAAAGGTGTGAAAGGAAATTATGCAATTACTTTCTTGTTCAAGAGTGACCAAACAGCAACACCACTAACTTTTGAAAACAAGGGTGTTGGTAAAACAATCACACATACCTTTACATCTAAGACAGTTGACAGCAAGCAAGAAGGTTTCGAAAACTATGCTAAGGTTGGTAACGATGTAGTAAGTAAAGAATGGACTTCAGCAAAGTTAGCAGCAATTGGTTCAGTAGGTAAAGGAGATATCTATTCTCCATGGAGAATTCGTGTCAATACAGGAAGACAAGACTATGGTAAGAACTTAGTATTGAACGACTTCCTGCCAAATACAGCTGAGTTTTCGGCTATCCAATACATTCCAGAATCATTGGTAGTTTATTCTTCTGCTACATTGAACGATGGTACTTCTCAAGTTCCATCTGATGCTAAGAAGATGGTAGAAGGTACTGACTATACTGTAGCTTGGAATGAGAACTATACTCAGTTCAAGCTTATCTTTGCAGATGGTTCTAAATCATACTGGGTTGAATATCATACAACTACACCTGGTGACGGTAGTAAAGTTCAAAACGTTATCCAGTTGACTACAGCAGATGGAACTGCACTTACTCAACGTAGTAATCGTACAAATTTGGATTTCAAAGCTGAACGTGTATCTCTTGTAAAAGGACAAATCGAAGCTTCTACAGCTTTCAAGATTAAGATCAACAAGACAAATGCCTTCACATTGGTTCCTGTTGCAGGCGCTGTTTATACAGTGAAATCAGAAGATGGAACTATCTCTACAGAATTGACTACAAATGAAAAAGGTGTGGCAATCTCTGATGAGTTTGATCAAAAATATGTCGGTAAGACATTCATCATCAAAGAGAAAACAGCTCCTGCTGGATATACTCTTGATGAAAAAGAATACAAGATAACACTTGGAGCTGAAGGTTCTAAGATCAATCTTCAAGACGAACCAATCGCAGCAGATTTCTCAATTACTGCTAAGAAAGTAATTGCTGGAAATCGTCCAGTAGCCTTGAAAGATGGTGAGTTCAAGTTTGATTTGTACAATGCAAATAACTTGACTGCTCCAATTGCTTCAACTACAAACAAAGCAGATGGAAGCATCACATTTGAAGGTTTGAAAGCTAAAGGTCCTGGTACCTATAACTATGTCATCAAAGAAAATACTGAAACAAAAGTTCCAGGAATCACATTTGATGAAAACTCATACGAAGTAACAGTTGTTGTTAAAGCTGAAGGTGGAACACTTAAAGCTGAGGTTACAACTCAAACACCTACTTTAACAAACACATATGAGCCATCACCTGCTCGTGCCACATTCAAAGCAACTAAAGAATTAGTTGGTAAAGAACTTGCTAAAGAACAATTTGAGTTTGAATTGAGCGAAGGTGGAAAAGTCATTGCAACATCATCAAACGGTAAGACAGTTAATGGTGTTGAAGCAGCAACAAATGAAGTAGTCTTCTCAGTTCTCTACACTGAAGCTGGAGACCACGAATATACAATTACAGAAAAAGCTGGTTCAGAAGCAGGAGTTACATACTCTAAAGAAAGCTATACAGTTCATGTTAAAGTTGTAGATAACGGCGAAGGTAAACTAGTTGCAACTGTTAAAGAAGCAGATTCAACTCGTAAGTTCATAAACACTTACACTACAACAACAGAAGCTCCAACAACGACTGAAGCTCCAACAACAACTGAAGCTCCAACAACGACAGAAGCTCCAACAACAACTGAAGCTCCAACAACAACTGAAGCTCCAACAACAACTGAAGCTCCAACAACAACTGAAGCTCCAACAACAACTGAAGCTCCAACAACAACTGAAGCTCCAACAACAACTGAAGCTCCAACAACAACTGAAGCTCCAACAACAACTGAAGCTCCAACAACAACTGAAGCTCCAACAACAACTGAAGCTCCAACAACAACTGAAGCTCCAACAACAACTGAAGCTCCAACAACAACTGAAGCTCCAACAACAACTGAAGCTCCAACAACAACTGAAGCTCCAACAACAACTGAAGCTCCAACAACGACAGAAGCTCCAACAACAACTGAAGCTCCAACAACAACTGAAGCTCCAACAACGACTGAAGCTCCAACAACAACTGAAGCTCCAGCAACAACTGAAGCTCCAACAACAACTGAAAACAAACCAGGACTTCCAAATACTGGTGAGGTTACAAGCCTAGTACTTGTATTGGCAGGTGTGGTAATCATGTCAGGAACTGTTATTATGAAACGTAAATTTTCTAAATAATATTAGATAAATTTTTTTAGAGAGGAGAGAGCATTGTTCTCTCCTTTTTTTACTTTTTATATACTAATAATGCATATATATTTGCGATATCGAAATTAAAAAAACTATTCTTAAGAATAAATTTATACGATTATATGACATAAAAAAACATATTTAATATCTAAAAAGTAATCTTGATAAATTTTTTTGGTTTATTTGAGATATAAAAGTAGACATAGGATGTAAATATTGGTATACTTTACTAGTTTTAATAAACTAATAATTTAAAGGAGACATGAAAATGAATAAGAAAAAAACTATCGTTTATCTTTTTCATTATTTGTATATTAACTGTATTTGTTTCACTAAAGCTTAACAAAAAGTCACTGCTGAAACATCGGCTACTACGTCTAATAGTAAGACTGTTGATACTATTACTTCACTAAGTATTACAAATAAATCAGGAGATAGTCTTGATGGTGATTTGAAGCAATGGGTTACGTTTAGACTTAATGCAAATTATGATTTAACAAATAAAAATGTTAAAGCTGGCGATACAACTACAGTTGATTTATCAGATTTTCTATATATAGAATCCCAAAACTTTGAAATTCGTGATGAGAAAACAAATGAAATTATCGCAAATGGTCAGATTGATGAAACAAAAAAACATATCGTCTTAACCTATACTGATTATGTTGAAAAACACTCTGATACCAAAGGTTCTTTCTTTGTCTATACTCGAGTAGATTTCCAAAAACACCCTGAAGAAGGAGAAATCCCTGTCGAGGTAACGATTAATGGAAAAACACAAGTAGTTGGAAAAGTTAACTTCACTGGTGTTGGAGATGGAAATCCTGTGTTGTTTTCTAAAACAGGATGGGTAAGTAGTGAGGATCAAAAGACTCTTTCATACACCATTTCAATCAATCGTACTAAAGAAAGTCTTCAAGATGCTACAGTAGAAGACACATTGAAGTTTTCGAATGCATCTTATATTAAAGATAGTATTCGTATTATCAAAGGTAAATTTGACTATGTTAAAGGTCTTTGGGAATTTACAGATACAACTGATGTAACTGCTCAACATACTGTTACCGTCAGCGAAGATGGACAATCGTTTGTCGTACAACTTGGTGACATCACAGAGTCAGATCAATATCGAATTGAATATAAAGTTCAAACAAATTATTCACCGGCAGACGGAGAAGTATTAAATAATGATGCTGTGTTAAAAGGTAAAGGAAAGGATGTTAAACATGTTGAGCAATCCACTGTCGTTCAAGTAGCTGGTGGTTCTGGTATTGGTTATGTCTTTACAATTAACATTAAAAAAGTTGATGAAGCAAATCAACCATTACCAGGTGCGAAATTTAAAGTAGTTCGCCCAGCAAATAATCAAGTCATTGGTGAATATGTAACTGATGCTGACGGAAAAATCACTGTAAAAGGTCTTCTAAAAGACAAATATATCCTGACGGAAACAGAAGCACCAAAAGGCTATGTTATTAATTCTGAAGATACAGAAGTAGATGTTACGGACTTTGGAGAAGACCAGTCAGTTACAAAGACTATTGTGAATTCAAAAGAACAAACGACAACAACAGAAGCTCCAACAACAGAAGCTCCAACAACAGAAGCTCCAACAACAGAAGCTTCAACAACGACTGAGGCTCCAACAACGACTGAGGCTCCAACAACAACAGAAGCTTCAACAACGACTGAGGCTCCAACAACGACGGAAGCTCCAACAACAACAGAAGCTCCAACAACGACAGAAGCTCCAACGACAACAGAAGCTCCAACAACAACTGAGGCTCCAACAACGACAGAAGCTCCAACAACGACGGAAGCTCCAACAACGACAGAAGCTCCAACGACAACAGAAGCTCCAACAACGACAGAAGCTCCAACAACGACGGAAGCTCCAACAACGACAGAAGCTCCAACGACAACAGAAGCTCCAACAACGACTGAGGCTCCAACAACGACAGAAGCTCCAACAACAACTGAGGCTCCAACAACAGAAGCTCCAACAACGACTGAGGCTCCAAAAACAGAAGCTACTACAACAACAGAAAACAAACCAGGACTTCCAAATACTGGTGAGGCTACAAGCCTAGTACTTGTATTGGCTGGTGTGGTAATCATGTCAGGAACAGTTGTTATGAAACGTAAATTTACTAAATAATAATTTTTAGAAAATCTACACTATATTAAAAGAGCCGAAAGGCTCTCTTTTCAATTTAATGAGTGTATAAATCCTCCTATCCAATAAATTATTTTTTATAAAAAAGTGATAATAGCAAGTTTGAAATTAATAGTGAAAATTCATGGAATAAAGTATTTTAGTCTTGACAAATAGCTCTTATCCATGTAAAATAGAATAGATCTTGAACTTGAAGGGAGTGAAAAAAATGTCTAAAACAGTAGTACGTAAGAATGAATCTCTTGACGATGCACTTCGTCGTTTCAAACGTGCGGTTACTAAAGCTGGTACTCTTCAAGAAACACGCAAACGTGAATTCTATGAAAAACCTTCTGTAAAACGTAAACGTAAATCAGAAGCAGCTCGTAAACGTAAAAAATTCTAATTGAAATGAAAGGCTAGACTTGTCTAGTCTTTTTTTGCACACTGTTTAGAGATATGAGGAACTTATGAAAGAGTATATAAAAGAATATCAAAAGATGCGCGAAGAACGTTTTAAGGATTGGGGTTATTATTCAACTCCTATAAACTGGCAGGAATTTGAAGAGTCTAATCAGAGGATTTTTCAAAAGTATTTGAAGGATTCGAAAGTATTGTCCGATAAGGTTTTAAGGACAAAATTGTACAGTAGTTTATTACTAGATGATATTAAATATTTTGCATACTATACAGCTTTTCTAGACGGAGATTACAAACAATTAAATAATGCTCTGTGGCAAACAGGAAGAGAAGAATTGATTAGAGGAGGTTTGCTTGCAAGTGGAACCATCTACACAGATGGTATTTTGAGAGGCTTATTCACCTCTTTTGCTTGTAACGATTTTTCAGTCATTTCATCTTATATACCAAAAGATTTGCCTTTACTGAAAGGAACCTATTATCCACAAAATGTCATCAATCTTTTGTACGCTCTTTATTATCAGGATGAAGACAGATTATCAGAGTCTCTTATATTGGCACAACAGTTTCTAGAGAAGAAAAACGAACAGGTATGGAAGAATTTTCTGTTCGTTACTTTATAAACTTGGCAAGAAAAGACGCAGCTGGGATAAGCCAAAACTTACAAAACTTATGCCTAGCTTATCAGAGACGGGGTTATCCCTTTGAGAAGATAGATAAATGCTTCGCTGATGAAGTTCATGGTCTTTATCGCTTGGTGAAATATTTTGATAATTCCATGTTTGAAGAGGTTAGTATGCCATCTCATAAGACTTTTCTGCAGGAATTTGAAAAATGGCAAGTTCAAAATCAGTTTCCACAAGGAAAACAGTTCTATATCTATCCAAAAGATATGGCTGATGCAAACAAAATACTAAAAAATGAACTTCCGAGAATTCATATAGAAAAATCAGGAAGGGATTTGGGAATAGATGTTGATCGATTTGCAGTAGATTTGTCTCAACTGATTTGAGAAAGTACGAGAAGACTCACATGCTAAATCATTTTTAAGGCAACTTTAAATAAATACTGTAAATCTTGCAAAAAAAGGAAACTTCCAGCTACAATCTGATATAATAGTAAGAGAACTCGATTTAAGGAGAAATATATGTCGGTTTCAGTAAAAGAAGTTATTGAGAAGCTTAGATTAGACATTGTCTATGGGGAGCCTGAATTACTTGAAAAGGAAATTAATACTGCAGATATAACGCGACCTGGTCTTGAAATGACAGGCTATTTTGATTACTATACTCCAGAGCGTATTCAATTGTTGGGGATGAAGGAATGGTCTTACCTAGTCTCTATGCCATCTCAAAATCGTTACGATGTCTTGAAAAAAATGTTTCAACCGGAGACACCTGCGGTCATTGTTGCCCGTGGTTTGGTAGTTCCAGAGGAAATGTTGAAGGCAGCTAGAGAATGTAAGATCGCAATTTTAACAAGTCGCACAGCTACAAGTCGTCTTTCTGGAGAACTGTCTAGTTATCTTGATTCTCGTCTAGCAGAACGTACTAGTGTACACGGTGTCCTAATGGATATCTATGGTATGGGTGTTCTCATTCAAGGTGATAGTGGAATTGGTAAGAGTGAGACAGGTTTAGAACTAGTTAAACGTGGTCACCGCTTGGTGGCAGACGATCGAGTAGATATCTATTCTAAGGATGAAATGACTCTCTGGGGTGAACCTGCTGAAATTTTGAAACATCTGATTGAAATTCGTGGAGTAGGGATCATTGATGTCATGAGTCTATACGGTGCTAGTGCAGTTAAGGATTCTTCACAAGTTCAGCTAGCTGTTTATTTGGAAAATTACGATACACATAAGACCTTTGACCGCTTGGGGAACAATGCTGAAGAGTTGGAAATTTCAGGTGTTTCTATTCCGCGTATTCGGATTCCTGTAAAAACAGGTCGCAATATTTCTGTGGTCATCGAAGCTGCTGCCATGAACTATCGTTCTAAGGAAATGGGCTTTGATGCGACACGTCTCTTTGAAGAAAGATTGACGAAATTAATCGAAAAGAACGAGGTGCAAAATGATTGATCCAGTTGCTTTTCAAATAGGTCCCTTTGCTGTTCGCTGGTATGCTATCTGCATTGTATCTGGATTAATGCTAGCAGTTCTTCTTGCAATGAGAGAAGCACCCAAAAAGAAAATTTTATCTGATGATATTATTGACTTTATCCTAGTAGCCTTTCCTCTGTCCATTATTGGTGCAAGACTCTACTATGTCATCTTTAAGTTTGACTATTATAGTCAACATATTGGAGAAATCTTTGCTATATGGAATGGTGGTCTTGCGATTTACGGCGGTCTAATTACTGGAGCGATTGTACTTTATATTTTCGCAGACCGTAAATTAATCAATACCTGGGATTTCTTGGATATTGCAGCTCCGAGCGTTATGATTGCTCAGAGTCTAGGACGTTGGGGGAACTTCTTTAACCAAGAAGCTTACGGTGCAGTTGTAGAGAGTCTTGACTACTTGCCTAGTTTCATTAAGAATCAGATGTATATTGATGGCTCATATCGACAACCAACCTTCCTGTACGAATCTATTTGGAACCTTATTGGTTTTAGTTTAATTGTTATTTTTAGACGCCGATTAAATGGCATTCGTCGTGGTCATATCACAGCCTTTTACTTAATTTGGTATGGTTTTGGACGTATGATTATTGAGGGTATGCGTACAGATAGTCTCATGTTCTTTGGACTTCGAGTATCTCAGTGGTTGTCTGTTCTATTAATTGGACTTGGTATTTATATTATCGTTTATCAAAATCGGAAAAAAGCACCATTTTATAATGTAAAAAAGGAGAATTAAAATGTTAGAATTTGCTTATATTATTGTGGCTATTGCCTTGATTGTATTTATTGTTTATTTGATTATTACCCTTCAAAAAGTTGGACGTGTAATTGATGAAACAGAAAATACTGTTAAAACGCTAACTTCAGATGTAAATGTTACTCTACATCACACAAACGAACTTCTTGCCAAGGTCAATGTTCTTGCTGATGATATCAATATCAAAGTTGCAACCATTGATCCACTCTTTACAGCAGTTGCAGACCTTTCTGTTTCTGTTTCTGATTTAAATGATCAGGCTCGTGTCTTGAGTAAAAAAGCATCATCTGCAGGTTCAAAAACATTAAAGACTAGTGCAGGCTTATCTGCCGTTCGTATTGCAAGTAAATTTTTTTAAAAAAATAAAAAGGAGATAACTCATGGGTAAATTATCATCAATCCTTTTAGGAACTGTTTCAGGTGTTGCTGTTGCCTTGTTTCTAACAAGTGAAAAAGGAAAACGCGTTACTAGTCAGGCACAAGACTTTATTGAAGATCTGAGAGAAGATCCAGAATATGCTAAGGAACAAGCTCTTGAAAAATTGACAGAAGTCAAAGAACAAACCAGAGATTTTGTCCTAAAGACAAAAGAACAAGTAGAATCAGGCGAAATTACCTTGGATTCAGTTCTTGAAAAATCTAAATCTTTAGCTCAACAAGCTACTGAAGCTTCAAAAGAGACCTTGAACAGTCTCAAGGAACAATTGGAAGAAAAAGTAGTTGTTGAAGACCCAGAAGACGGTCAAGAAATCATCATTGATATTCAAGAAGATTAAAATAGAAATCACCATTTTTGATTCCCTTAGAGTCGGAGATGGTGATTTTTTTCTTGAGTGAAGTCTTTGTGGTATAATAAATACTATGCAGAAGAAACCAACATCAGCTTACGTGCACATTCCATTTTGCACACAAATCTGTTATTATTGTGACTTTTCTAAGGTCTTTATTAAAAATCAACCAGTAGACAGCTATCTAGAACATCTACTGCAAGAATTTCATTCTTATGACATTCAGAAGTTGCGTACTCTCTATATTGGGGAGGTACACCGACAGCCTTGTCTGCGCCACAGTTAGAGGTGCTTCTGGATGGATTGACTAAAAACTTAGATTTGTCAGTCTTAGAAGAATTAACCATTGAGGCCAATCCTGGAGATTTGGATGAGGATAAGATTGCAGTTTTAAAGAATTCAGCTGTCAATCGTGTTTCATTGGGTGTGCAAACATTTGATGATAAAATGCTGAAAAAAATTGGTCGAAGTCATTTGGAGAAAGATATCTATGAAAATATTGATCGTCTCAAGTTAGCGGGATTTGATAATATTTCCATTGACTTGATCTACGCTCTTCCTGGTCAGACTATGGACCAGGTCAAGGACAATGTTGCCAAGGCCATCGCTTTGGACATTCCCCACATGAGTCTTTATAGCTTGATTTTGGAAAACCATACGGTCTTTATGAATCGTATGCGTCGTGGGAAGTTACCACTTCCTAAAGAAGAAGTAGAAGCTGAAATGTTTGAATATATCATTGCTGAATTAGAGCGTGCTGGTTTTGAGCATTACGAGATTTCTAATTTTTCTAAACCAGGATTTGAAAGTCGTCACAATCTTATGTACTGGGATAATGCTGAGTATTATGGTATAGGTGCAGGTGCGTCTGGCTATGTAAATGGTGTTCGCTATAAAAACCATGGGCCTATCCGCCATTATCTAAAGGCAGTAGAAGAAGGCAATGCTCGCATCAATGAGGAATATCTGAGTCAAAGGGAACAGATGGAAGAAGAGATGTTCCTTGGACTTCGCAAGAAGACAGGAGTTTCAAAAGCAAGATTCGAAGAAAAATTTGGCACATCTTTTGAAAATTTATATGGTCAAGTTGTAAGAGATTTGTGTCATCAAGGTCTTTTACAAGTAGAAGGTCAACAAATACGAATGACAAAAAAAGGTCTCTTTTTAGGAGATACAGTAGCAGAACGATTTATATTGGAGTAGAATTATGGGCTTAACTTATCAAATGAAGATGAAAATTCCTTTTGATATGGCTGATATGAATGGCCATATCAAACTACCAGACGTTATCTTGTTGTCCCTGCAAGTATCAGGAATGCAATCCATTAATCTAGGAGTGAGTGACAAGGATGTTTTAGAACAGTATAATCTAGTCTGGATTATCACTGATTATGATATCGATGTGATTAGACTTCCTCGTTTTGCTGAGGAAATTACCATCGAAACGGAAGCCTTGACTTACAATCGTCTATTTTGCTACCGCCGCTTTACTATTTATGATGAAGATGGTCAAGAAATCATTCGCATGGTAGCTACCTTTGTTCTTATGGATCGTGATAGTCGGAAGGTTCATCCTGTTGAATCTGAAATAGTCGCACCTTATCAATCTGAGTTTTCTAAGAAACTCCTTCGCGGGCCAAAATACGCAGAGCTGGAAGAAGCGATTAGCAAGGACTATCATGTTCGTTTTTACGACTTAGATATGAATGGCCACGTCAATAACAGCAAATATCTGGACTGGGTTTTTGAAGTTATGGGGGCAGATTTCCTAACCAATCATATCCCTAAAAAAATCAACCTCAAGTATGTCAAGGAAGTTCGACCAGGTGGTATGATTACTTCTAGTTACGAATTGAATCAACTAGAAAGCAATCACCAAGTCACAAGTGATGGCGATATCAATGCTCAGGCAAAGATAGTTTGGCAAGAAATTAACACAGATTAGAAAGTAATATATGACTTATAAAGGCTATTTAATTGATTTAGACGGTACAATTTATAAAGGAAAGATAGAATTCCAGCGGGAGAAGCTTTTGTACATGAGTTGCAGAAAAGGGAACTTCCTTATCTTTTTGTAACAAACAACACTACTCGTACACCTGAAAGTGTTCAAGAGATGTTGGCCAATCAGTTTAATATTGACACGCCTGTATCGACAATCTATACTGCAACCTTAGCGACTATTGATTACATGAATGATTTAGGTCTTGAAAAGACTGTTTATGTAATTGGAGAAGCAGGGCTCAAGGAAGCTATTCAAGCAGCTGGTTATGTTGAAGATAAAGAAAATCCAGCCTATGTGGTTGTAGGTTTGGACTGGCAAGTTGACTATGAAAAATTTGCTACTGCAACCCTAGCTATCCATAAAGGTGCTCATTTTATCGGCACCAATCCAGATTTAAATATTCCAACAGAACGTGGACTTTTACCTGGTGCTGGTTCACTGATTACTCTTCTTGAAGCAGCAACTCGTGTAAAACCAGTTTATATTGGAAAACCAAACGCGATTATTATGGATAAGGCTGTTGAACACCTAGGACTTGAACGCCAAGAAATTGTCATGGTAGGGGATAATTATCTTACTGATATTCGAGCTGGTATTGACAATGGCATTCCAAGTCTTTTGGTGACGACAGGATTTACAAAACCTGAAGAAGTAGCGGATTTACCAATCGCCCCAACCCATGTCCTCACAAGTCTAGCGGAGTGGAATTTCGATGAAAACTAAATTTACTTTTATAGGAAGTCTATTCTTTCTCCTCTCGCTTGCTATTTTATTGACCATCTACCTGGCTTGGTTGATTTACCCTCTGGAGATTTCTTGGTTAAATCTGACAAGTCGTGTTCATGTCCAACCTCAGACCATCCAACATAACTTTAATGTTTTGATGGATTATTTGACCAATCCATTGAATCAAGTATTAGCAATGCCAGATTTTCCTTCGTCTGCCTCTGGAATTCACCACTTTGTGGTTGTAAAGGGACTCTTTCACTTAGCGCAAGGAGTAGCAATCGTAACTCTACCGATTTTCTACCTTTTTTGGAAGCAAGTCATTCAGAAAGGTTTTCTGTCTCTATATCGCAGAGGTCTCTTGATTATGCTGTCTTTACCTTTGGTCCTTGGTTTAGTTGGCGTCTTCATTGGGTTTGAACAATTCTTTACCTTGTTTCATCAGATTCTATTTGTAGGTGATGATACCTGGCTTTTTGATCCCGCTAAAGATCCAGTCATTCTTATTCTACCAGAGGATTTTTTCCTGCATGCTTTTCTCCTATTTTTCTGCTTGTATGAACTGCTTTTTGGCTTTATTTATCTACTAAGTTGGAAAAAATTACCAAAAATATCATAAATGCATAAAAAAATGTTTTTAAAATTGTACGAAAAAAACCTATTTTTTTCTTTAAAAAGTAGGTTTTTTTACGGAAATAACTAGTCAAGCGCTTTATTTTTTTGTATAATAGAGTTAGAAAAGTATGCAAAGAAGAGAATAGCATGATTACACTATTTTTATCACCGAGTTGTACATCATGTCGTAAGGCAAAGGCCTGGCTTGATAATCATAAAGTGCCTTTCCAAGAGCACAACATTATGACCAGTCCTTTATCAAGAAAAGAATTGCAACACATTCTTTCCTTGACCGAAAACGGTACCGATGACATCATTTCAACTCGTTCAAAAATTTTCCAAAAGTTAAATATCGATGTGGAAAGTATCTCGGTGACAGAGTTGCTTAATTTAATTGAGCAATATCCTAGTCTTTTGCGTCGTCCAATCATCATTGATGATAAACGTATGCAGATTGGCTTTAATGAAGATGAGATTCGTGCATTTCTTCCTCGTAGTTACCGTAAGCAAGAATTGAAAGAAGCTACATTAAGAGCTGGTATTAATTAGATGAATAAACAGTATAGTTACCCACTAGATTTGTCGTGGAGCACTGAAGAACTTGCTTCAGTGCTTTCTTTTTTTAATGATATTGAAGCTGCCTATGAGACACAGGTAGATTCTAAGAAACTATTAGAATCCTACAAGGTATTCAAGTCAGTTGTGCCTAGTAAGAGCGAAGAAAAACGTTTGGGACGTGAGTTTGAATCAGTTAGTGGATACTCTTTCTACCGTGCAGTCCAGTTGGCCAAAGAAAAAGGAGAAGGGAAGATTTCACTTGGAAAATAAATTTACATTTGCCAAAGAAATTGTCAGGGAAGCTGGGGAATACATTCTCCAGCATATGAAAGAAGATCTCCATGTTGAGAGAAAGTCTTCCCCTACAGATTTGGTAACTAAGTTAGATAAAGAAGTTCAAGACTTACTTATTAAAAAAATCCGTTCTCGCTATCCAGATGATCTATTTTGTGCAGAAGAAGGCTGCATGCGTGCAGCAGTAGGACAAGGTTCGGTATGGATTATTGATCCTATTGATGGAACCAACAACTTCGTAGCACAAGGTGAAGACTTTGCTGTTATGCTGGCCTATTTTGAGGAAGGTGTTGGTAAGTTTGGTATTATTTATGATGTCATGAAAGGTGATTGTTACCATGGTGGAGGAGACTTCCCCCCCTGTCGCAATGACGAACCTTTGCCACTCTTTAAAAAGAGACCCTTGAGAGAATTTTTGGTAGCTGGTAATTCTGGAATGTTGGCGACTAACGAATGGGGCTTAGCAGATTTGGGAAACGCTGCACTTGGTACACGAGTTTATGGCAGCGCCGCTATTAGTTTTGCTAAGGTGCTATCAGGTCGACTTTTAACCTATATCACTTATTTACAACCTTGGGATTATGCGGCTGCAAGTATTCTAGGTGAGAGTTTGGGTTATAAGGTTTTTACGATTGCTGGTGAGGAAGTCGATTTTCAAACACGACAGGCCGTTATGATGGTGCCAGTCGAGATGAAAGATGAGATTCAATCCTATATCTATGAAAGGAAATAAACCTACATGCAATTTCCAGATGGATTTGTAAAAAAATACGAAACAATATTGGGAGATGAGGCAAGAGCTTTCTTGCCTCTTTTGATGATGAAGCTGTTTCTGCCTTTCGTATAAACCCTTTAAAAGAAAGACAGCTTTCTTTTTCAGATGCTATTCCCAATACACCCTGGGGCTACTATGGCAAGGTTTCAGGGAAATCACCAGAACATGTAACTGGTCTGGTCTATTCACAAGAACCTGCCGCACAAATGGTCGCTCAAGTAGCCCAGCCAAAGCCAGGTATGAAGGTCTTAGACTTGGCAGCGGCTCCCGGTGGGAAATCCACTCAACTGGCATCTTATCTAGCTGGTGAGGGTATTTTAATTTCTAACGAAATTTCAAACAAACGAGCGAAAGTCTTGGTTGAAAATATGGAACGTTTTGGTGCGACTAATGTCGTTGTGACCAATGAATCAGCAGACCGTTTAGCCAAGGTTTTTAAAGGCTATTTTGACCTGATCGTTTTAGATGCACCTTGCTCAGGAGAAGGGATGTTTCGTAAACAACCTGACGCTATGGATTATTGGAGTGTCGATTATCCTAGCCAGTGCGCTAGTTTACAACGTGAGATTTTAGCAGATGCAGTTACTATGTTGGCTGATGGTGGTCGACTAGTCTATTCAACCTGTACATGGGCGCCAGAAGAAAACGAAGAAATCGTCCAATGGTTACTGGATAGCTATCATTTTGAATTGATTCCAGTCCAACACATCAATGGAATGGTACCTGGAATTGATTTACCTGAAACAGCTAGAATGTACCCTCATCACTTTAAGGGAGAAGGTCAGTTCGTGGCCCATCTTCAATTTAAAGGTCAAAACAAGGCTGGGAAGTTCAAACCTTCTAAATCCAACCTATCTCGTGAACAGATTTCCTTATGGCAGGATTTTGAGAAAAATCATCTTAAAGAAAAACTGACCGGTGTCCTACAAGTTTTTGGAGACCAGCTTTATCTCTTGCCAGAAGTCCTACCTGATATAGGAAAACTCAAGATAGCTCGTAATGGTCTTCATCTTGGAACTTTTAAGAAAAAAACGTTTTTGAACTAAAGTTTTTGCTCTTGGCTTAGCTTTTAAAAACCAAGCCAAGTCAAGCAAGGAATCGAAATTCATCAAGAAGACTTTGTCAAATATGTGGCTGGTGAAACGGTCCAATTAGCTGAAACTCTTCCAAATGGTTGGTACCAAGTTTTGGTTGGTGGAAATGGTCTAGGTTTTGCAAAAGTAACCGGAAATACCTTGAAGAATTATTTTCCCAAGGGCTTGAGGTTTCAGGTGAAAAACTAGTCAAAAACTGTATTCTATGTTATAGTGGAAGTATGGATTTTTCCCTGAAAACAATAGAAAATAAGGGCAAAAAAATTCAAGCTATTCATCATTATTTTTCAAGGAGACAAATAGTGAAAAAATTTAAAAAACTCACCATCTCTCTTGCAACTCTTTTACTTGCTGGTTCGCTAGCAGGATGTGCAAGTTGGATTGATCGTGGGGAGTCTATGACGGCTGTCGGTTCAACTGCTCTTCAACCTTTAGTCGAGGCGGCAGAGATGAATTTGCGTCCGCACACATTGGTAAAAACAGTCAATGTTCAAGGCGGTGGTTCAGGTACAGGTCTGTCTCAAGTCCAGTCTGGAGCGGTAGACGTCGGTAACTCGGATGTATTTGCTGAGGAAAAAGACGGAATCGATGCATCTGCCTTAGTTGACCACAAGGTAGCTGTTGCGGGAATAGCTGTTATCATCAACAAAGAAGTAGATGTTGATAATCTTACGACAGAACAACTTCGCAAAAATTTTTACAGGTGAAATTACCAACTGGAAAGAAGTCGGCGGTAAGGATTTAGCTGTTTCTATTATCAACCGTGCTTTGCGAGCTCAGGTTCTCGATGCTACCTTTGACAGTGTGATTATGAATGGTCAGTCAGCGGTTCAAAGTCAGGAACAGGATTCAAACGGTATGGTTAAATCAATTGTTTCTCAAACACCGGGTGCCATTTCTACCTAGCCTTTTGCCTATGTTGATGATTCGGTTGGGACTATCAAGCTCAATGGTTATGAACCAACATCCGATAATGTAACAACCAATAACTGGCCTTTGTGGTCGTATGAGCATATGTATACACTAGGTGAGCCTAATGATTTGGTTGCAGAATTCTTGAACTTTGTTCTTTCAGATGAAGCTCAGAATGGAATCGTAAAAGGAATGGGCTATATTTCTGTCAAGGAAATGAAGGTTGAAAAAGATGCTGCAGGTACAGTGACAGCAATAGAAGGGAGCCAATAATGAATCAAGAAGAATTATCAAAAAAATTGCTCTCTCCTTCAAAAAACTCTCGTCTTGAGAAATTAGGAAAAGGGCTAACCTTTGCTTGCCTTTCTTTGATTGTCATCATCGTTGCTATGATTTTGATTTTCGTGGCCCAGAAAGGCTTATCGACCTTCTTTGTCAATGGAGTCAACATTTTTGATTTCCTATTTGGACAGACTTGGAATCCTTCTGGGAAACAATTCGGTGCCCTTCCCATGATTTTAGGTTCCTTTATTGTTACCATCCTGTCAGCTCTTATTGCAACTCCATTTGCCATTGGTGCTGCAGTCTTTATGACAGAAGTGTCACCAAAAGGAGCCAAGATTTTGCAACCTGCTATTGAACTCTTAGTTGGGATTCCTTCAGTAGTTTATGGATTTATAGGTTTGCAGGTCGTAGTGCCTTTTGTTCGAAGTATCTTTGGTGGAACAGGGTTTGGAATCTTGTCAGGAATTTTTGTTCTTTTCGTTATGATCTTGCCAACTGTTACCTTCATGACTACAGATAGCCTACGTGCCGTGCCTCGTCACTATCGTGAAGCTAGTTTGGCTATGGGAGCAACTCGCTGGCAAACTATCTGGCGTGTAACCTTGAAGGCTGCTCGTTCAGGTATTTTTACGGCAGTAGTTTTCGGAATGGCTCGTGCCTTTGGTGAGGCCCTTGCTATTCAAATGGTGGTCGGTAACTCAGCAGTTATTCCAACTTCATTGACGACACCAGCAGCGACTCTGACATCCGTTTTGACCATGGGAATCGGAAATACTGTCATGGGAACAGTTGATAATAATGTTCTTTGGTCACTGGCCTTAGTATTGCTCTTAATGAGTCTGGCCTTTAACAGTGTTATTAAATTGATTACAAAAGGAGAGAGGAACGAAAAACTATGCACGCTAAGAAATTAGATAAACTTGCAACAGCTATCCTCTACACCATCGCAGGAATCATTGTGACCATTCTAGCTTCCTTGATTCTTTATATCTTGGTTCGAGGTTTACCTCATGTTTCTTGGTCTTTCTTGACAGGAAAATCATCCTCATATCAAGCAGGTGGTGGTATTGGGATTCAGCTCTATAATTCCTTTTTCCTTTTGGTGATTACCTTATTCATCTCTGTACCTCTATCAATGGGAGCTGGAATTTTCCTAGCAGAGTATGCTAAAAAAGGTCGTATTACCAATTTCGTTCGTACCTGTATTGAAATTTTGTCTTCTCTACCATCCGTTGTTGTAGGTCTCTTTGGTTATCTCATCTTTGTAGTTCAGTTTGAGTATGGATTTTCTATTATTTCAGGTGCCTTGGCTTTGACCGTCTTTAACCTACCTCAGATGACTCGTAACGTTGAAGACAGTTTGAGCACGTTCACCATACGCAACGTGAAGCTGGTTTGGCACTTGGTCTTTCTCGTTGGGAAACAGTCCTTCATGTCGTTATTCCTGAAGCTCTTCCTGGAATTGTAACGGGGATTGTGCTTGCATCAGGTCGTATCTTTGGTGAAGCTGCAGCTCTTATCTATACTGCAGGACAATCTGCGCCAGCTCTTGACTGGTCTAACTGGAACGTTCTAAGTGTATCTAGTCCAATTTCAATCTTCCGCCAAGCAGAAACCTTGGCTGTTCATATCTGGAAAGTCAACAGTGAAGGAACTATTCCTGATGGAACACTTGTTTCAGCAGGTTCTGCTGCGGTGCTCCTCATCTTTATCTTAATCTTTAACTTTGGAGCACGTAAACTCGGAAGCTATCTACATAAGAAATTAACGGCAGCCTAAAGGAGAAGCCATGTCAAAATATAATTGGGATGAAAGGCATATCATTACTTTTCCAGAAGAAAAAGTGGCCCTCTCTACGAAGGATTTACATGTTTACTACGGTAAGAATGAATCCATCAAGGGCGTGGATATGCAATTCGAAAAAAATAAAATTACGGCCTTGATTGGTCCATCAGGATCTGGGAAATCAACCTACCTACGCAGTCTCAATCGTATGAATGATACCATTGATATTGCTAAGGTTACTGGACAAATTCTCTATCAGGGAATTGACGTTAACCGTCCTGAAATCAATGTTTATGAAATGCGTAAACATATCGGAATGGTGTTCCAACGTCCAAACCCATTTGCTAAATCAATCTACCGCAACATCACCTTCGCACATGAACGTGCAGGAGTTAAGGACAAGAAGGTCCTTGATGAAATTGTAGAAACCTCTCTTCGCCAGGCTGCCCTCTGGGATCAGGTCAAAGATGACCTCCATAAGTCAGCCTTGATGCTTTCAGGTGGTCAGCAGCAACGTCTCTGTATCGCGCGTGCTATTTCTGTAAAACCAGACATCCTCTTAATGGATGAGCCGGCATCAGCCTTGGATCCGATTGCGACAGCTCAGCTAGAGGAAACTATGTTAGAGTTGAAGAAGGACTTCACCATTATTATCGTGACCCATAGCATGCAACAGGCTGCGCGTGCGAGTGACTACACTGGATTTTTCTACTTAGGTGATTTAATTGAGTACGATAAAACGTCAAATATTTTCCAAAATGCCAAGCTACAGTCTACCAATGACTATGTAACTGGACACTTTGGATAGAAAGGAAACAGTATGACAGAACCGATTTTGCAGGTTTCAGACCTGTCTGTTTATTACAACAAAAAGAAGGCCTTGAATAGTGTTTCCTTATCATTCCTACCCAAGGAAATTACCGCCCTTATCGGTCCCTCTGGATCTGGGAAATCAACACTTCTAAAGGCTATTAACCGAATGGGTGACCTTAATCCTGAAGTGACGACAACTGGATCAGTGGTTTACAATGGTCACAATATCTATAGTCCGCGTACCGATACGGTTGAATTACGTAAGGAAATCGGAATGGTTTTCCAACAACCCAATCCATTCCCAATGTCTATCTACGAAAATGTTGTTTATGGTCTCCGCATTAATGGAGAGAAAGACAAGCAAGTCTTGGACGAAGCTGTGGAGAAAGCTTTACAGCGTGCTTCAATCTGGGATGAGGTCAAGGATCGCTTGCATGATTCAGCAATTGGTCTATCAGGTGGACAACAACAACGTGTCTGCGTCGCCCGTGTTTTGGCGACTAGTCCAAAGATTATCCTCTTGGATGAGCCGACCTCAGCCTTAGACCCTATCTCGGCTGGAAAAATCGAAGAAACCCTATATAGCCTTAAGGACAAGTACACCATGCTATTGGTTACTCGTTCCATGCAGCAAGCATCTCGAATCTCTGATAAAACAGGCTTTTTCCTCAATGGAGATTTGATTGAATTTAACGATACCAAGGAAATGTTCCTCTATCCACAACATAAGGAAACAGAAGATTACATTTCAGGTAAATTTGGATAAGGAGAAAAAGATGTTACGATCTCAATTTGAAGAAGATTTAGAGAAATTGCATAACCAATTCTACGCTATGGGACAAGAAGTTCTTTCCCAAATCAATCGTACTGTACGTGCTTTTGTCACTCATGACCGTGACTTGGCTAAAGAAGTCATCGAGCAAGACGCAGAAGTCAATGAATACGAATTGAAACTTGAAAAGAAATCATTTGAAATCATTGCCCTTCAACAGCCAGTATCACAGGACTTACGTACAGTTCTAACAGTTCTAAAGGCTGTTTCAGACTTGGAACGTATGGGTGACCACGCAGTATCCATTGCTGAGGCAACCATTCGTATGAAGGGGGAACAACGTATCCCAGCTGTCGAAGAAGAAATCAAAAAAATGGGACGTGATGTTAAAGATTTCGTAGAAACAACCCTTGAACTTTACCTAAACGGATCAGTTGATAAGGCCTATGAAGTTGCAACCATGGATGAAAAAATCAACCATTACTTTGAAAATATTCGTGATTTGGCAACTGAAGAAATCAGAAAGAATCCAGATGCAATCGTCACAGGTCGTGATTACTTCCAAGTGATTTCATACTTGGAGCGCATCGGAGACTATGCTAAAAATATCTGTGAATGGGTTGTTTACTTTGAAACAGGTAAGATTGTCGAATTGTAAAATATTTAGAAGATAAAAATTATTGTGAAAGCTTACTTTTTAATATAGTAAGCTTTCATTGTATCGATAGTTTACTTTGTCAGAGGTGAATAATGAACTATATACAGAGTATAAGAAAAAAAGTTGGAAAAGATAAAAATTATTTTAAATTTTACTTGTGGAATTTTAAGTCAATCAGGAAAAAAATATTATTACAAAAAGCGAGTAGACAAAGGAACTTGGGGTTTACCAGGTGGTGCTATTGAATTAGGTGAATCGGCTGTCGAAGCATTAGTGCGAGAGTTTTTATGAAGAAACTGGAGTGAAAGTAACAGTGAAAAAAACTCTTAAATGTTTATACAAAATATTCAGATAGTTATCCAAGTGGTGATGAGGCACAAGTTATTACAATGTTGTATTTAGTTACATCTGAAACTTCAATCTCTACAAATGTTTTTTTACGAGTGACGAAACTTTAGAATTAGGGTTGTTTGATCACAGGGATATGCAAAATATCACAATTGTAAAACCAGCAACATCGAGATATGATAAATGATTTTTTTGAAAAATTGTTTCCCAATAGATAGATAAACCGATTATTGAATTTGTATTTTTTTATAAATATATTTAATGGAAAACGCAAGAAAATATTGACAATTATTTTTTTAAATTAGTTATAATTATACAAAAATCAACAGAGAGGTTGTTTATTTATGAAATTAAAAAAATGGATATTTGTCTTATGTAGTTTTCTTGCAAGTTTCTTTTTAGTTGCTTGCCAATCGTCTAGCTCAAGCTCACAGTCTGCAGTAGAGGCAATCAAACAAAAAGGTAAATTAGTGGTCGCAACTAGCCCAGACTATGCACCATTTGAGTTTCAAGCACTTGTGGATGGCAAGAACCAAGTCGTAGGTGCTGATATTGATATGGCACAAGCTATTGCTGATGAACTTGGAGTGAAATTGGAAGTTTCCAGCATGAGTTTTGATAATGTCTTGACCAGTCTTCAAACAGGGAAAGCAGATTTGGCCATTGCGGGAATCAGTGCAACTGAAGAAAGAAAAGAAGTCTTTGATTTCTCAATTCCTTACTATGAAACAAAATTAGCTTCCTAATCAGAAAAACTGATCTTGAAAAATACAAAGATTTGGATTCTTTAGCAAGTGCAAATATAGCAGCTCAAAAAGGAACTGTCCCTGAATCTATGGTCAAAGAGCAACTTCCTAAAGCGCAGTTGACTTCATTGACAAATATGGGGGAAGCTGTTAATGAACTTCAATCAGGTAAGGTTGATGCTGTTCACATGGACGAGCCAGTAGCCCTCAGCTATGCCACAAAAAATGCTGATTTGGCTGTCGCAACAGTAAGCTTAACTATGAAAGAAGGCGAAGAAAATGCAGTTGCTATTAAGAAAGGCAACTCAGATTTGAAGGAAGTAGTTGATAAGGTTATTCAAAAACTGAAAGATGACGGTACTTATCAAACATATCTTGAAAAAGCTGCCAAGCTAACAGAAGTAGAGCAATAAAAAATAACAGAGGCTGGGACAAAAGTCCTAGCCTCTCAATTGTCATTGGATTATCAAGCAAGACGCAGTGGTTGAGTGGGCTCTACTACGCTGATTTCATCAGCTTTTACAGCCTTACTCAACTGTGCGGAGGTGGGACGACGAAATCGAATTCTAACGAATGACCGATTTCTGTCCCACTCTCTGTTTTTAAGTAATTTAATGTTGTTTCAAGATTTCTAAAGGAACCTTAGCAAATTGATAAGGGCAAGTCTCAATGTAGGACGATTCGAAAAAGTCTAGATTTAAAGAGCTATGTTTGAGGCTTGCAATCTTAGGATAGTTCCTGAGATCAAGCAAAAGTCCATCATGGAGAGGATAGTTTGGTAGGGAAAGGGGATAAGATTTTAATAGCTTATGAATGAAGTCTTGACTTTTCTCTTGCAGTGCCAATCTTGCTACTCTATTTTTTTCAAAGAGTTGACTATCAATATAGAGTGATAAAGCCTTTTGCATAATGAGGTTGTTATCATAGTCCAGAATGTTTTTATAAGAGACAAAAGCATCTTTCATAACATTTGGAAGTATGAGAGCAGTGATTCGAAGTGCGGGGAAAATACTTGTTGAAAAAGACTTGATGTAGATGACCAAATCATTTTGGTCCAAGTAATGAAAGGTTTGTCCCATTTTAGAATCTAGATCCCCCAGATAGTCATCTTCAACGATATAAATTTGATATTTGGCTGCTAAGTCAAGGATAGCACGTTTCTCCTCTTCAGAATATGAATGGCCCAGCGGATAGTGAAATCGAGGAATGGTGTAGAAAAATTTAATGTTACCACTTTGAAAATGTTTCTCAAGTTCTTTCAGGTCAATGCCATCCACGCGACGTTCAATGGTTTGATAGGGAATATTTTGAGCCAGCAGAAGTTGGTTCATTCGGTGATAGGTTGGTTGTTCGACCAGTATTTCTTGGCCCTTACTTGGAAAGTCAATTTGAGAAAGAATAAACAGTGCTTGCTGGGTTCCAGTTGTCATGACTAATTGATCAGGTTTACTATAGATAGCTTGCTCAAACAGTAGTTTCTGAACAGACTTTCGTAATTCTTCTAACCCCTCTTGGTGTTCATAGTAGTTGTAGAGATAATTTTCTCGACCGATCAAGCTTTCATTGACACAAAGACGAAAATCATCATAGGCAGCAGCATGTTCGTCATTGATTGAGATAACGAGGTCTTCGTGGCTAGCTTGTTGTTCTAAAACATAATAGCCACTTTGAGGTTTGGAGTAAATGTATTTCTCGTATCGGAGTTCCAAAAGTGCACGCTGCACAGTATCTTTACTACAGTGGAAGTCTTGACTGAGTTTTCGGATAGAAGGTAGACGACTTCCTGTTTGAAGTTTTCCTGATTCAATCTCTTCTTTTAGATAGTGAACAACTTGTTCGTACTTACTTTCTTGCTTCATTCCAGACCTCTCTTGATTTTGTTACATTGTACCCTTTTTTTAGTTGTTTGGCAATGTTATACTCTTCGAAAATCTATTCAAACCGCGTCAACGTCGCCTTGCCGTATATATGTTACTGACTTCGTCAGTTCTATCCACAACCTCAAAACAGTGTTTTGAGCTGACTTCGTCAGTTCCATCTACAACCTCAAAACGGTGTTTTGAGCAAACTGCGACTGATTTCCTAGTTTGCTCTTTGATTTTCATTGAGTTTTTAAACGGCAGTCCAGCGTTCAATTCTAAGAAGAAATGTGATATACTTAGTAAGTAAATTTTCAAAGAAGAGTGAGATGATAAAGGTGCAAGAACCAGTTAAATTATTCCAATATAATACTTTGGGAGCCTTGATGGCAGGACTTTACGGCGGGACCATGACAGTTGGTGAGTTACTTGAACATGGAGATTTGGGGCTAGGAACCTTGGACTCTATTGATGGGGAGCTAATTGTCTTAGATGGTAAAGCCTATCAAGCTAAGGGTTCAGGTGAGAAACCTGAAATCGTTGAAGTTTCACCAGACGCGTTGATTCCCTATGCAGCAGTTGTACCCCACCAGGCAGAAGTTATTTTCCGCCAGCGTTTTGAAATGACTGATCAGGAACTAGAAAAACGTATTGAGTCCTACTATGATGGAGAAAATCTTTTCCGTTCGATTAAGATTCATGGTGATTTTAAACACATGCATGTTCGCATGATTCCAAAATCGACAAGCGAAACGAAATTTGCTGAGGTTGCGACTCATCAGCCTGAATATAGTTGCGAAAATGTCTCTGGGACTATCGTTGGATTCTGGACACCTGAAATTTTCCATGGTGTCAGTGTCGCAGGCTATCATTTGCACTTTATTTCAGATGACCTAACCTTTGGTGGTCATGTCATGGACTTTGTCATCAAAGAAGGAATCGTAGAGGTTGGAGCTGTCGATCAGTTGGATCAACGTTTCCCTGTCCAGGATCGTCAGTACCTCTTTGCTAAGTTCAATGTTGATGAGATGAAAAAAGATATCGATCAGGCTGAATAAAAGGAGAAAAGTATGAAAATTCATGTAATAATCACAATGATAGCTTTATTTGTAATTCTCATAGCTGCCATTTGGTTCGCAAAAAAGAAGTACAAGATTAACCTTTCAGTTTTAGGACTTGGGGCAGTTGCATTCTTTGTTTCTTCTCAAGTCTTGGAGAAAATCGTTCACCTTTTGGTACTTCATCCACAAAAAGACGGAACCATTTCGCTCATGCAGGAGCACCCTTTTTTATATGTCCTTTATGGAATTGCTATGGCAGCTATCTTTGAAGAAACGGCTCGCCTTGTCTTCTTTAAATGGTTAGAGAAGAAGAGAAACTTAGAAGATTCAGATGCCTTAGCTTATGGGTTGGGGCATGGAGGTTTGGAATTGCTCTACCTCGGAATGGGAAGTTTGATTAGTCTTTTGATCCTCCTATCATTATTAGAGTCTTCAAATCCCGATGTAGCGAATCTCCTTCCAAAAACTACACTTGAAGCAGTTCAGTCCCTATCTGTATGGCAAGTTTATTTACTAGGTGTTGAACGCATACTTGCTCTGGTGATGCAAATCGGACTCTCTTTCTGGGTTTATCAAGCAGTTCGTCAAAAGAATTGGATTTACTTAGTAGCTGCCTATGGTCTACATGCCCTATTTGATTTGGCTCCGAGTCTTTCACAGGTTGGTTGGATTTCAAATCCACTAATAGTGGAAGGATTACTAGCTGTGGAAGTTTTTCTTATTTGTATACTTTACAAAGTCAATTTTTTATAAAAAACAATAAACGAAAAGAGGCCTAGCCTCTTTTTAATTTGTATGAATAAAAAAGCTCATCAAATCATCGAAAAAAATCGCTAAAAATGGTATAATGGAATGAATTTTATAAAAGGATAAGAAAAATGACTGTATTAGATAAATTAAAAGAAACCTTAGAAGGAATTGACATTCGATTCGATGAGCCATTGAAAACTTATACCTATACAAAAGTTGGAGGGAAAGCAGATTACTTAGTTTTTCCTCGAAATCGCTACGAGATGGCTCGTGTCGTTAAATTTGCTAATAAAGAAAATATCCCATGGATGGTTCTTGGGAATGCAAGTAATATCATCGTTCGTGAGGGTGGCGTTCGTGGTTTTGTAATCATGTGTGATAAGTTAAATAATGTCACAGTTGATGGTTATACAATTGAGGCAGAAGCTGGAGCTAACTTGATTGAAACGACTCGTATAGCTCTGCGTCATAGTTTGACGGGTTTTGAGTTTGCTTGTGGAATTCCAGGAAGCGTCGGTGGTGCAGTCTTTATGAACGCTGGTGCCTATGGTGGTGAGATTGCTCATATCTTGCAATCGTGTCAGATTTTAACAAAAGATGGTGAAATCGAGACTTTATCTGCCAAAGACTTAGCCTTTGGTTATCGTCATTCAGCCATTCAAGAATCTGGAGCAGTCGTCTTATCAGCTAAATTCGCACTATCTCCAGGAAATTATGAGACGATCAAACAAGAAATGGAACGCTTGACTCATTTACGAGAACTCAAACAACCGTTGGAGTACCCATCTTGTGGTTCTGTCTTTAAACGTCCGGTTGGGCATTTTGCAGGTCAATTGATTTCAGAAGCTGGTTTGAAGGGCTACCGTATCGGTGGTGTCGAAGTCTCAGAAAGCATGCAGGCTTTATGATTAATGTAGCTGATGGGACTGCAAGAGACTATGAAGACTTAATTGAGTCTGTAATCGAAAAAGTTAAAGAACATTCAGGCGTTACCCTCGAGCGAGAAGTTCGTATCCTGGGAGAACACGAATAACATTATTTTTACACATCATTCAAAGATTGGGATTTTATCGCTAGATGAGATTTAGGCCATTTTATGTCCTAAGCTTGTTTCTAGCATTCAAAAAGGTCCCAATCTGTTAATTTACGAAGAAAAAGGAATTTAGAGGAATTGAAAAAACCAATTATCGAATTCAGAAACGTCTCTAAAGTTTTTGAAGATAGCGACACCAAGGTTCTCAAGGATATTAACTTTGAGTTGAAAGAAGGAAAATTTTATACACTACTAGGAGCGTCTGGTTCAGGGAAATCAACCATTCTTAATATCATCGCAGGTTTGCTGGATGCAACAACTGGTGATATTTTGTTGGATGGCGTGCGAATCAATGATATTCCGACCAATAAGCGCGATGTTCATACGGTCTTCCAGTCTTATGCCTTGTTCCCACATATGAATGTCTTTGAAAATGTTGCCTTTCCATTGCGTTTGCGTAAGGTCGATAAGAAAGAAATCGAACGACGTGTGCTAGAAGTACTTAAGATGGTACAGTTGGAAGGTTTTGAAAAACGTTCTATTCGTAAGCTTTCTGGAGGACAACGTCAGCGTGTAGCAATTGCGCGTGCGATTATCAACCAACCACGTGTGGTCCTCTTGGATGAGCCTTTGTCAGCTCTTGACCTGAAGTTGCGAACCGACATGCAGTACGAACTCCGTGAATTGCAACAACGATTGGGTATTACCTTTGTTTTTGTTACCCACGATCAGGAAGAAGCCCTGGCTATGAGTGACTGGATTTTCGTCATGAATGACGGTGAGATTGTTCAGTCTGGGACACCCGTAGACATCTACGATGAGCCCATTAACCACTTTGTAGCCACCTTTATTGGTGAATCAAATATCTTGCCAGGAACCATGATTGAGGACTACTTGGTCGAGTTTAATGGCAAACGATTTGAAGCGGTCGACGGTGGGATGAAGCCAAATGAACCGGTCGAAGTCGTCATTCGTCCAGAGGACTTGCGCATTACTCTGCCAGAAGAAGGAAAACTTCAAGTGAAGGTCGATACGCAGCTCTTCCGTGGGGTTCACTATGAGATTATCGCCTATGACGAACTTGGTAATGAATGGATGATCCACTCAACTCGTAAGGCCATCGTTGGTGAGGAAATCGGTCTGGACTTTGAACCAGAAGATATCCATATCATGCGTCTCAATGAAACAGAAGAAGAGTTCGATGCTCGTATCGAAGAATACGTAGAAATCGAAGAGCATGAAGCAGGTTTAATTAACGCTATCGAGGAGGAGAGAGATGAAGAAAACAACCTCTAAACTCTTTGTAGTGCCCTACATGCTTTGGATTGCACTCTTTGTATTGGCACCCTTGGTCTTGATTTTTGGACAATCATTTTTCAACATCGAAGGCCAGTTCAGTTTAGAAAACTATAAATCCTATTTTGCGTCACAAAACTTGACCTATCTGAAAATGAGTTTTAACTCTGTTCTTTATGCTGGGATTGTGACTCTAGTGACACTCTTGATTAGCTATCCAACAGCCCTCTTTTTGACTCGTCTCAAACACCGTCAACTCTGGCTCATGCTAATCATCTTGCCAACCTGGATCAACCTTCTCCTTAAGGCTTATGCCTTTATCGGGATTTTTGGTCAAAATGGCTCTATTAATCAATTCCTAGAGTTTATCGGAATCGGTTCTCAGCAGTTGCTATTTACAGATTTCTCATTTATCTTTGTTGCAAGCTACATCGAGCTCCCATTTATGATTTTGCCCATCTTCAATGTCTTGGATGATATGGATAACAACCTCATCAATGCCAGCTATGACCTCGGTGCGACCAAGTGGGAAACTTTCCGTCATGTCATCTTCCCTCTGTCTATGAATGGAGTGCGAAGCGGAGTCCAATCCGTCTTTATCCCAAGTTTGAGTCTCTTCATGTTGACCCGTTTGATTGGGGGGAACCGAGTGATTACCTTGGGGACTGCCATCGAGCAGAACTTCTTGACCAATGACAACTATGGTATGGGTTCAACTATCGGTGTTGTTCTTATCCTGACTATGTTTATCACTATGTGGGTGACTAAGGAAAGGAGAGAACGATGAAAAAATTATCGAATCTTTACCTAGCCTTTGTCTTTATCGTCCTTTATTTGCCGATCTTTTATTTGATTGGCTATGCCTTCAATGCCGGGGATGATATGAATAGCTTTACAGGCTTTAGTTTGTCTCACTTTGAAACCATGTTTGGAGATGGAAGACTCATGCTCATCTTGGTTCAGACCTTTTTACTAGCCTTTCTATCAGCCTTGATTGCGACAGTGATTGGTACCTTTGGTGCTATCTACATTTACCAATCACGTAAAAAGTACCAAGAAGCCTTTCTATCACTTAATAATATTTTGATGGTTGCACCCGACGTTATGATTGGTGCCAGCTTCTTGATTCTCTTTACCCAACTCAAGTTCTCTCTTGGCTTTCTGACTGTTCTATCCAGTCACGTGGCTTTCTCGATTCCTATCGTAGTGCTCATGGTCTTGCCACGATTGAAAGAGATGAATGGGGATATGATTCATGCGGCCTATGACCTTGGAGCTAGCCAGTTCCAGATGTTCAAGGAAATTATGTTGCCATATCTGACACCTTCTATCATCGCAGGTTACTTTATGGCTTTCACCTATTCCCTAGATGACTTTGCTGTGACCTTCTTTGTAACGGGTAATGGATTTTCAACCCTCTCAGTCGAGATTTACTCTCGGGCTCGTAAGGGAATTTCGCTGGAAATCAATGCTCTTTCAGCCTTGGTCTTTCTCTTTAGTATTATCCTAGTTGTCGGGTATTACTTCATTTCACGTGAGAAGGAGGAGCAAGCATGAAACGACTCTATTCATTTAGCAGGAATTTTAGCAATTATCCTTGTCTTGTGGGGAATTTCCTATCATCTTGATAGTAAAATCAATAGCCGTGATAGTCAAAAATTGGTCATCTACAACTGGGGAGACTATATCGATCCTCAACTTCTGGAGAAATTTACAGAAGAAACCGGGATTCAAGTTCAGTACGAAACCTTTGACTCTAACGAAGCCATGTACACGAAAATCAAGCAGGGTGGAACAACCTATGATATTGCTATCCCAAGTGAGTACATGATTAACAAAATGAAGGATGAAGACCTCTTAGTTCCACTGGATTATAGTAAAATTGAGGGAATTGAGAATATTGGTCCAGAGTTTCTCAACCAGTCTTTTGACCCAAACAATGAATACTCTATCCCATACTTCTGGGGGACTTTGGGAATTGTCTACAATGAAACCATGGTGGAAGAAGCGCCTGAGCATTGGGACGACCTCTGGAAACCAGAATACAAGGATTCGATCATGCTCTTTGATGGGGCGCGTGAAGTGCTTGGTTTAGGTCTTAACTCACTAGGCTATAGCCTCAACTCAAAAGATCCAGAACAACTGTCACAAACGGTTGATAAACTGTATGAGCTGACTCCTAATATCAAGGCAATTGTAGCCGATGAGATGAAGGGTTACATGATTCAGAACAATGCTGCTATCGGTGTGACTTTCTCAGGAGAAGCTAGTCAGATGTTGGAAAAGAATCCTAACCTCAAATATGTTGTGCCGACAGAAGCAAGTAACCTCTGGTTTGACAACATGGTTATTCCTAAAACTGTCAAGAACCAAGATGCAGCTTATGCCTTCATTAATTTTATGTTGAAGCCTGAAAATGCTCTCAAGAATGCAGAGTATGTCGGCTATTCAACACCAAACAATGCTGCTAAGGAAATGCTCCCAGAGGAGACAAAAGAGGACAAGTCCTTCTATCCAGATGCAGATACAATGAAACACCTGGAAGTTTATGAAAAATTTGACCATAAATGGACAGGAATCTACAGTGACCTCTTTCTACAATTTAAGATGTATCGGAAGTAGGAGTAAATAAAATAAAAAAACGAATCAGTAACAGCTGGTTCGTTTTTTTGTATTAAAAAATTTATATTTGGGCTTGACAAAAGGAATTTTAATGATAAAATAGTATCCTTTATACATTTAGGAGGAAAAAAATATGTGATTTGTTTGGTACTCAGAAATGAAAACTCTCACAAAATATGGTATACTAATGTAGTTTCCAATAGATTATATCTAGTGCTTGTTAAAGCTATACACACAAGATATGGGGCATAGGCACCTATCTACTTCGAGAGGGACTGGAAACGCAACGAAAAAGTGATGGCAAAGAACGCTATGTGTTTATATCGTTGTTAGAGTGGCGTAAAATCAAGGATAGAATTGTATTGCTCCCTGATTTATACAAAAACTTAGAAGTTGACCTTATCGATAAATATCATGCGAGGTGGTGCTGTTGGGAGTGAAGAATTTATGGCTTGGTTAGACGACCTAGAGGACTTGGTAAAAGCGCCCGATTGGAAAAAGATTACGCTAGTTACGATTATCCCTGTAATTGTAGTATTTGTTTTAGGTGGGGTCTTCTTTTCTAAAAAGGTAACAGTAACATAGGCTTACATAACTGATGAAGTAGGCAAGTTGTTTTCTACTCAGGATTTGCCAACGCAAATTGGAAATATCGATAATAACGAATTGAAGGTAGTTCAAGGACAATTAGCAGATGTTCAAGTAGAACAAGAGAAAGATAAGAATGGGGAAGATACGGACTTTGCATTAAACTTTACGAAGTTGAACGCAGACACAGATCCTAACAATTTCTTTAAAACTCTTATTGGTATCCGTTATAATACCAATAAGAGTTTAAAGAAGATTTTAGTCATCATAAGACAGGAGAATGATTATGAACAGTTTAATGAAAAAGGTTGTATTTGGCTTGGTTGGTGTAGTTCTGATTAGTGCTACTTGTTTCTTCCTGTTCTTTAATAAAAAAAGTACAGGGAACGACTTTAAGTTAGAGGAAGCAAGCGCTCAAACAAGCACTACGCAAGAGGAGACAACGGAAAAGGTTGAAATTATCACGAGTGATCTACAGAAGGAGCTAGAAAAGACTCTTGAAAAGCCGAATGAACAAATGACAGGGGAGCAAGCAGAGACAACTAAGAAGATGGTTCAAGTCATGGTTGACGCTCTTGAAAAAGCTCCTAACAAGCAATCTATTGTACCTGATAGGCTCAATCATAACCTATCAAGCTATCGTAGAGACTTAATGATTATCAAGGAAAAAATGCTCTTACAATACAAGTATGACGCTTCTAAAACTAAGGTTTTTAAGTCTAACTTGGACGGAACACTACAGTTTACAATCACGTTTACTGATGGTAAGAATATCCTAGTTTACTCAGGCAACTACGACACCGTGACAGAGCAGATTCAACTTGCAACGTACAGGGAAGGAGAGTAGATATGGCAGAAGTAATTTCAATTCAAGACCATACCTTGGCAGGCTTAAACTTTGCGACTAAGAACGTAGCTGAAAATAAAAAGCTATTTGAAGCTAAACTAGAAACGTGGCTACATAGGTATAGACACCTATCTACTTCGAGAGGGGAGATTTTAATAAAGATAAAGAATTCCAGAAGTAAAAAAAAGTTCTTGTTGAGAAAGCATTATGTTCAATAGAGGGTTATCATCCTAAAGTGGTTATTGAACCAATCATATTAAAAAATGATGAAGTCTATCTATTTGAAAAAATGTATGAAGTGATGGGATAGATTATCGAAAAATTATTCTGGAACAGATCATCAATTAATCTTAAATCTATCCTCAGGGACACCTCAAATTATTTCGGCTTTATTTGACTTACTTCGTCAATAATATACTTTATCAATAAATCATTTTTGCAGATGATACATACAATGAGATTGCAAGTGCTTGCTTTCCCAGTTGACTCAAATTCAAAAAAACAGTATAATAGGAATGTTGAGAATTGATTTTCTCCCCATCTTAGTCCAGAGAATTGGCGGTGCTGCGAGCCATCTAAGATAGAAAATCATGCTACTCGATTGTAACAATTGCATAAGAATCAAGAATGACAAGTTCATTGAATGAAGGTGGTACCGCGGTTTTTCGCCCTTCGTGATATGGATTTGTCTTTTATTTTTGGAGGTGCTTATGAGAAGATTTCTTGTCAAACAAAAATTTCGCCTAGGTGGTGAACGCTTTGATATCAAGGATGAAATGGGCAATGTCGCCTATCAGGTTGAAGGTTCATTTTTTAAGATTCCTAAGACCTTTACCATTTTTGATAATTCTGGTGAACAGGTTAGTGAGATTAGTAAAGAAATGTTGACCTTCATGCCACGCTTTGAGATTCAACTCAGTAATGGAGATAGTTTTTATATCCGAAAGAAGTTGACTTTCTTTAGAGATAAGTATGAATTTGACAACCTAGGTCTGCGCATTGAAGGAAATATCTGGGATTTAAACTTTAAACTTCTGGATGACCGTGATCAAGTGATTGCGGAAATCGCCAAGGAACTCTTCCATTTAACCTCTACCTATACCGTAACCGTCTATGACGAATCTTATGCAGACCTAGTCATTTCCCTCTGTGTCGCTATCGACTATGTAGAGATGCTAGAAAGAGACTCAAATTAGTAAAAAGGAGATACAAATGAAACAATTATCTAGTGCACAAGTCCGCCAAATGTGGCTTGATTTCTGGGCTACAAAAGGCCACTCAGTAGAGCCATCAGTAAGTTTGGTTCCAGTAAACGACCCAACCCTTTTGTGGATTAACTCAGGGGTTGCCACTCTTAAAAAATACTTTGACGGGACTATCATCCCTGAAAACCCACGGATTACCAATGCGCAAAAGGCTATCCGTACCAACGATATCGAAAACGTAGGGAAGACGGCGCGTCACCATACCATGTTTGAAATGTTGGGAAACTTCTCCATCGGAGATTACTTCCGTGACGAAGCCATTACTTGGGCTTATGAGCTTTTGACAAGTCCTGAGTGGTTTGACTTCCCTAAAGACAAACTCTACATGACTTACTATCCAGATGATAAAGATTCATACAATCGCTGGATCGAAGTGGGCGTGGATCCAAGTCACTTGATCCCAATCGAAGACAACTTCTGGGAAATCGGTGCTGGACCTTCTGGACCTGATACAGAAATTTTCTTTGACCGTGGGGAAGCCTTTGACCCAGAAAATATTGGTATTCGTCTTCTTGCAGAAGATATCGAAAACGATCGTTATATCGAAATCTGGAATATTGTCTTGTCACAATTTAACGCTGACCCAGCTGTCCCTCGTAGCGAGTACAAGGAATTGCCACACAAAAACATTGATACGGGTGCTGGTTTGGAGCGTTTGGTAGCTGTTATCCAAGGTGCTAAGACCAACTTTGAAACAGACCTATTTATGCCTATCATTCGCGAAGTTGAGAAGTTGTCTGGTAAGGTTTATGACCATGATGGCGACAATATGAGTTTCAAGGTCATCGCTGACCACATCCGTTCGCTTTCATTTGCCATTGGTGATGGTGCCCTTCCTGGAAATGAAGGTCGTGGTTATGTCCTTCGTCGTCTCCTCCGTCGTGCTTCAATGCACGGTCAAAAATTGGGTATCAACGAGCCTTTCCTTTTCAAACTGGTTCCAACTGTTGGAAAAATCATGGAAAGCTACTACCCAGAAGTTCTTGAAAAACGTGACTTTATCGAAAAAATTGTCAAGAGCGAGGAAGAGTCATTTGCCCGCACTCTTCACTCAGGTCAACACTTTGCAGAAACTATCGTAGCAGACTTGAAAGAAAAAGGCCAAACGGTTATCGCTGGTCAGGATGTCTTCAAACTCTACGATACTTATGGATTCCCAGTAGAATTGACAGAAGAAATCGCTGAAGAAGCAGGAATGACTGTAGACCGTGAAGGCTTTGAAGCAGCCATGAAAGAGCAGCAAGAACGTGCGCGTGCATCTGCTGTCAAAGGCGGATCTATGGGGATGCAAAATGAAACCCTTCAAAACATTACTGTGGAAAGTGTCTTCAACTACAATGCTAGCCAATTGCCTTCTAAATTGGTGGCTATCGTAGCGGATAATGCAGAAGTAGAAACAGTAGCAGAAGGAACTGCATCACTGATCTTTGCAGAAACACCTTTCTACGCTGAAATGGGGGGGACAAGTTGCAGACCACGGTCAAATCTTGGATGCTCAAGGAAACGTCGTAGCGATAGTAACAGATGTACAGAAAGCACCAAACGGACAACCACTTCATACTGTTGAAGTTCTTGCGCCACTTGCTTTGAACCAAGAATACACCTTGGCCATTGACACTAATCGTCGTCACCGTGTCATGAAGAACCACACAGCCACTCACTTGCTCCATGCGGCTCTTCACAATATCCTTGGTCACCATGCAACTCAAGCAGGTTCACTTAATGAAGTAGAATTCCTTCGCTTTGACTTCACCCATTTCCAAGCCGTAACTCCAGAAGAATTGCGAGCTATTGAGCAACAAGTCAATGAGAAGATCTGGGAAGCCATCGCAGTCAAGACTGTTGAGACAGACATCGACACAGCTAAAGAAATGGGTGCTATGGCCCTCTTTGGTGAGAAATACGGTAAGGAAGTCCGTGTTGTAACGATTGGTGACTACTCAGTTGAACTTTGTGGTGGTACTCACGTAGGTAACACTTCTGAAATTGGTCTCTTCAAGATTGTTAAGGAAGAAGGGATCGGATCAGGAACTCGTCGTATCTTGGCAGTGACTGGTAAGGAAGCTTTTGAAGCCTATCGTGAACAAGAAGATGCACTGAAAGCAGTCGCAGCAACCTTGAAAGCACCTCAACTCAAGGAAGTGCCTCACAAAGTCGAAGGACTTCAAGAGCAACTCCGTCAATTGCAAAAAGAAAATGCTGAATTGAAGGAAAAAGCAGCAGCAGCAGGGGCAGGTGATGTTTTCAAGAATGTTCAAGAAGCAAACGGACACCGTTATATTGCTAGCCAAGTTTCTGTATCAGATGCAGGTGCCCTTCGTACCTTTGCAGATAACTGGAAGCAAAAAGACTACTCAGACGTCCTTGTTCTTGTCGCAGCAATCGGTGACAAAGTTAATGTCCTTGTAGCCAGCAAGACAAAAGATGTGCACGCAGGTAATGTCATCAAAGAATTGGCTCCAATCGTCGATGGACGTGGTGGTGGTAAACCGGACATGGCCATGGCAGGAGGAAGCAACCAAGCGAAAATCCAAGAACTCTTGGATGCAGTAGCAGGTAAATTATAAACAGAAAATCTACCAATTTTGGTAGATTTTTTGCTTGTAATAGATACTTTTTCTTTAACGAATTACAAGATAAAAAAAGTTTCTTAGAAAATAAAATTCATCATTAGAATGAACAATTGCTAAAAGAAATAATGCATTCAAAACACATAAATATAAAAAAAGTGTTCACTGGATATAAAAAAATGTATAATTTTTTTGTAGATTATTTTTTTCTCAATTGTGATAAAATTAACTTGAGCCATTGTGTTTCAATTAATATAAAGGAGAAAAAAGATGAAAAGGAAAACGTCCTTATGGAAAGTCTTTTTGAAGAAAGGTTTTGCCCTATTCACCATATTGATGATGCTAGGACAAATGAGCCAAGGATCTGTATCAGTTCTGGCTAAAGAACTAGCGGTCGGAGATAATGGTGCCTTAGATGTTAGCCTCTTGTATGGTGATAAACAAGACCATCCTGGTGGGATGGCCTATAGTACGGGTGACACTATGTCTGGGTACATCCAGATTACACCTAAAAATTTGACAACAGACCTTGATGATGTTGCTGTGAATCTAGTGTTACCAGGGAAATACTTGGATGAGGTTAATATTCCCGATTTCAATAGTAGTTCGCAACATGATGTACCAGTTGTGACCAAGGTAGGAGATGACTACCATGTAACTCTGCATTTTACGAACTACCAAAAATCTGAGGTCTTGACCCTACCATTCATCGCTAAGTTTAAGAGAGGATTTCCTCCGACTAACTACTCGATGGATATTACAGGGACGCTCAATATCAACGGTGTTGAGACTGCTTTAAATAGTATCACCTGGAAACCTCAATACAAGGATTATATCTTAACCAAGTTTGTTAATCAGAACTATGATGCGACCATGTCTAGAGACTATGCGGAAGCATCTCCAGGGATTGTAACTGGAGCAGATGGCAAAAAGTACATCGAAAAAACTACTTCGGTTCCTTTCGCCTTCTTGTTGGATGGTATGCGTGCCCAGTACAATGGTGACTATCGTCAGTTGGAATCCGCAACAATCACAGACAAATTGCCAACTTATACTGACAAAGATGGAAAAACTCGTACAGCCGTTCTAGATACAGAAAAATCAGAAGGCTGGGTTGATAACGGAGACGGGACTGTATCTAAAACTTTTGTAGCTGATGAAAATAAAAATGTTCAAAGTTACCACTCAGATTTGATGCAAAAGATTCAAGACAAGAGCTTCTTGTACTTGAAATTCCCAGATTTGGTCATGGAAAAAGACCAAACTTTAGAGGATGTCTTGGTTAAAGATTTGACCAACACTGCGTCTGTCGTGGGGATTCCTGCAGAACGTGGGGAGGGAGAACCGGATGTAACGGCTGAAGATTCTCTCATCTTCCGACTCACTTCACGTGATTTGGAAGGTAAAGGAGCTTTTGCCAAACAAGCAGATGGTAATGTTTACGACTCGACCGACTACAAGGCAGCCAACTACAAATGGCTCTTGAAATACAATAACATCACTCCATTTGCTCAGAAAAATCTGGTCTTTTATGACGAGCAAGTAGACTCTCGCTTGAAGTTCACTAAGATAGAATATACTCGCATGATGATTGGGAACTATGGAAATGGACCTTTGATCAATCAATATGTGAAACGCATCATCCTTACAATGGAAGATGGTTCGACCAAAGAAATTCAACCAGAGGCAGACAAGGATGGATTTGGAAGCACTGATTTGACCAAATATGGTACAGTTGTCGGCTGGAGACTGGAGATGAAAGACGACTTTGAACTTCCATCTGGTCAAGGGATTTATATTTCTACCTATACAGCCTTCAAGGATCCAGAAAAGACTCATATTGATCAGAATGATGATACCAAGAATGCCTATGAAAATACTGGACGGATTACTTACAAACCCAGTCAGGGGCAGACAGAGACCAATCTGCTAAATGGCAGTTCAAGCTTCTTCCTTTGACAGAAAATGTTGAACTAACTAAAAATACTGATTATAACAATGTCCAGTTCACAGATGGGAAAACTATTCGTTTTGCTCTATCTGCGGAGAATGTGCGTTTGGATCCAGGTAAGGACTACAAAGACTTGCGAGTCATTGACCTCTTTGATCCAAATACGCTGGATATCGACTTCAATAACTTAGATCAATATTTTGATAAGAACGGTCGCTATTATAGCCCTTGGTATAAATCCTATGAGGTCATCGAAAACTACCACAACTCTGGACGTTCTGCCTTGATTTTCCACTTGGATCAGAAGGAATTTATCAAACGCTCTCTAGAGACTGGTGGTCAAGTTCGTTTGCCATTTATCTATACCAAACTAAAAGGGAAGGCAGATGGCGGAACCTTTACCAACCATATCTATATGGCAGGAGAGGGTCTCTGGGATCTAGAAACTGCTAACCCGAATAAAGTTGCAGTAGATAGCTATGATTTAAATAACAATGGTTCTACAACGGATAAAATCCCTCATGCGGAATCCAACTATACCATTGTTGCAGCTGAAGGTGTTTATTCTCGTAAGTTCATTGCTAAGAATGACGACTTATCTGATGCATCAACAGTAACTCGTACCTTTAAACCAGGAGAAACCTTTAATTATAAATTAACAATCAAAAATAATACAGATACTCCTGTTGAAAATACTGTTATTTTTGATGCCCTTCCAAAAGTAGGTGATGTCAATACACTTGATGCTTCAGCCCGTAAGACAGAATACACTGTAAGTCTTCGCGGTCCTATCACTGCGCCAGAAGGATGGACAACATACTACACAACGGATACCACAGTTACATCTAGTACCATGGCACAAGCTGCAGATAAAGATATTTGGTCAGCAGATATCACAGACTATAGTAAAGTAACAGGTATTAAGATTGTTGCTAACGAAGGAACCACTATTGGTGCTCGTAGTCAAGTAGATATTGCTGTACCTGTTGTCAATCCAAGTGAATTGACAGACCAAGTTAAGCAATTGATGCTAGACCGCACAGAAGATAACAAGGATAATGGTGGTCGTTCAGGTGTCGTACAAGCTCATAACCAATTTGGTTACAAGGCTAAAGGACATGAAGGGAACCGTGAGTCCAATACAGTAACATCTCAAATCTTCGGCGCTAGCTTCCATGTGAAGAAAGTTGATAAGACGATACTAGCAAGGGATTAGCTGGTGCTGAGTTCAATTTATTGGATGCTAGTGGTGCAGTCCTTGCGACCCAAGTTTCTGATAAAGATGGAAATGTTGCTTTTACAACCTTAACAGAAGGAACTTATACTCTTAAAGAAACTAAAGCACCAACTAATTATAAGTTGGATGAGACTGAACATGCAGTCGTGGTGACCTACGATGCAGATCAACAAATCTATCATGTCACAATTGACGGAGAAGCTATTGGTTCAAAAGCTTCACCAAAACTAATCACAAATGAGAATGATATCAAATATCTCAATCTAGAAGCGACTAAAGTTTGGGATGACCAAGATAACGTAGAAGGTCTTCGTCCTGAATCCATTGAGTTCCAATTGTACAAAAATGGAAAAGCAGAAGGGAATCCAGTAGCACTTTCAGCAGGAAGTGACTGGAAAGTAACCTTTAGCAATCTTCCAGATAAAGATAGTAATGGCAACCTCATCAGCTATACAGTAAAAGAAGTTAAAGTACCAACTTATTACACAGTTGATAAAGAAGAAGCTCAGTTTGTAGATGGAAAAGCAACAATTACCAATAAGCGTACTCCTGAAACAACAGAAGTAACTGTGAAAAAAGTTTGGGATGATGCTAAAAATCAAGACGGTCTCCGTCCTGCCAGCATTACAGTTCATCTCTTAGCTAATGGTGAGAAAGTCCAAACAGCAACAGTTTCTGGTGAGGGTGAAACATGGAGTCATACCTTCACAAACCTACCAGTCTATAAAAAAGGTCAAAAAATCATCTACACTGTGACAGAAGATACTGTAGCAAACTACTCAACAGCTATCGACGGTACAACTATCACAAACACTTACAAACCAGGTAAAACTAGTTTAACAGTGACTAAGAAATGGGCTGATTCAGAAACCAAGATGGCCTTCGTCCTAAGACTATCAAGGTTCAACTCTATGCCGATGGTCAAGAATTAGGTAAAGTAGTAGAGCTCTCTGAAGATAACAAATGGACTTACACCTTCTCTGAATTGGATGAGAAAAAAGATGGCAAAGCTGTTCAATATACAGTGAAAGAAACAGAAGTGCCAGAAGGTTATACTCAAACGGTTGAAGCAACTAATCCAGGTCAGGTAGTGATTACGAATACCCACACTCCTTCTAAGACTAAAGTTCAAGTAACCAAGAAATGGGATGACGCTAATAACCAAGATGGCCTACGTCCAGCATCAATTACGGTTAGACTCTATAAGGATGGTGCACCTACAGACCAGACTCTTGAATTGTCAGAAGCTAATCAATGGCATGGAACCTTTGAAAACCTTGATGTAAATGCAGCTGGTGAGGCTATTCACTACACTGTAAAAGAAGAGAATGTCCCAGAAGGCTATACTCTCTCAATAGATGACAAGGATCCAGCACATCTTATCTTAACCAATAAGCATGAACCAACTGTCACTCAGGTTAAGGTCACCAAGAAATGGGATGATGCTAATAACCAAGATGGCCTACGTCCAAAAGAAATTCGTGTCCAATTGTATGCGGGGGATCAAAAGCTAGGCAAGGAAGTTGTCTTGTCTGCAGACAATAAATGGACTCATACCTTTGAGAAACTTGCTGAAAAAGCAAACGGACAAGCTATTCACTATTCTGTGAAAGAAGTGGACGTTCCGGAAGGTTACACCGTAACAGAAGAGAGCAAGGAGAAGGACGATGTCGTCTTGACCAACACGCACACTCCAAGTACGGTGGATATTCCAGTCACTAAGATCTGGGTGGACAATGACAACCAAGATGGTCTTCGTCCGGCTAAAATCACTGTGAAGCTTCTGGCCAATGGTGGAGAAGTGGCTCGCAAGATATTACAAGCGAGACCGATTGGAAAGAAACCTTTACTGGCCTTCCTAAGTTTAAGGATGGCAAGGAAATCGTCTACACCCTTCAAGAAGAAAAGGTTGAAAATTATTCACCAAGCATTGACCAAGAAAACTATACTATTACCAATACGCACACTCCAGGTAAGACCACCCTCTCTGTAACCAAACAGTGGGATGACCAAGAGGACAAAGATGGCCTTCGTCCGAAGAGTGTGAAAGTGCAACTTTATGCGGATGGTAAGAAATCTGGTGAAGTCATTGAGTTGTCAGCTGAGAACAAGTGGACTCATACCTTTGCGGATTTGGACAAAAATGTCAAGGGCAAAGCTATCACCTACACGGTGGAAGAAGTAGATGTTCCAACAGGTTACCAAGTGACGAAAACCGATGACGGTCAAGGTAATGTTGTTCTTACAAATAAACATGAACCAAGTATTCCTCCAACTACAACAACTGAAGAACCGAAAAAGAAAGTTGAGTTGCCAAATACTGGTTCGACTGAATCTATTCTTAGCCTAATCTTAGCTCTTGCTGGAGTTAGCCTTGCAGCTTATCTGCTTAAAAAGAAGAAAAATTAAGAGTAAGCTTCAATAAAATCTTGTTTAAGAATCCAAAAAAATAAGAGGTCCATAGGGCCTCTTATTTTTATTATGTAAAGCTCTTAAATGCGAAACTAAAAACCCCAGTCGGAGTGATTGGGGTTTTTAGTTATTCATTTTAAACGATACCTTGGGCAATCATAGCATTTGCTACGTTCTCAAAGGCTGCAATATTTGCACCTGCAAGGTAGTCAGTACCAAGACCGTATGTTTCTGCAGTTGTTTTAGCTGTGTTGAAGATGTTAGTCATAATATCTTTCAAGCGACCGTCAACTTCTTCACGTGTCCATGAAAGACGAAGGCTGTTTGGCTCATTTCAAGAGCAGATACAGCTACACCACCAGCATTGGCAGCTTTGGCAGGTCCATAAAGGATTCCGTTTTCCTTGTAGACTTTGATAGCTTCAAGGTCGCTAGGCATGTTGGCTCCTTCAGAGACACAGATAACGCCTTGAGCAACCAAGCGTTTCGCAGCTTCACCGTTGATCTCGTTTTGAGTCGCACATGGAAGAGCGATATCGTAGTTACCAGTGTAAGTCCATACAGAACCTTCATAATAAGTAGCAGTAGGTTTTTCTGCAGCATACTCAGTCAAGCGAGCACGACGGTTGTTTTTAACATCTGACAAAAGGTCGAAGTCGATACCATTTTCATCAATGACATAACCATTTGAGTCAGATACAGATATAACTGTAGCACCAAGTTCAGTTGCTTTTTGAAGGGCAAACTGAGCAACGTTACCAGAACCAGAAATAACCACTTTCTTACCTGCAAAACTGTTTCCGTTTGCTTTGAGCATTTCTTCAGTGTAGTAAACCAAACCGTAACCAGTCGCTTCTGGACGAATCAGGCTACCACCAAATCCAAGAGGTTTACCAGTCAAGACACCAGCATCAAATTGGTTGAGGCGTTTGTATTGTCCGTAAAGGTAACCAATTTCACGTCCACCGACACCGATATCACCAGCAGGTACGTCAAGAGAAGGTCCGATGTATTTTTGCAATTCAGTCATGAAGCTTTGGCAGAAGCGCATCACTTCAGCATCAGTTTTGCCTTTAGGATCGAAGTCGGATCCACCTTTACCTCCACCGATTGGAAGTCCAGTCAAAACGTTTTTAAAGATTTGTTCGAAACCGAGGAATTTCAAGATCCCTTGGTTGACAGTTGGGTGGAAACGAAGTCCGCCTTTATATGGTCCAACAGCAGAGTTAAATTGAACACGGTAACCACGGTTAACTTGAACTTTTCCATTACGGTCAACCCAAGGAACACGGAAGGAAATTACGCGCTCAGGTTCAGTGATACGTGCCAAGATGTTTTCTTCAATATACTCAGGGTGTTTTTCAAAGACAGGTTCCAAAGTACTGAAGAATTCTTCAACCGCCTGGAGAAATTCAGCCTCATGCCCGTTACGAGCTTTTACAGTTTCAAACACGCTTTGGATATATTCTTTAGCAGATGTCATATCGTTCTCCTTTTTTTGTTGTTATATTTTATTACATGAGACATTATAGCAGAAAAAAAATTTTTCAGTGTAAAGAAAAAAAACATAAATTTTTCTAAAAAAATTCTTTCAATTTGAATAAGCTAGTTTTATTAGTTGAATTAGAAACCTTTTTTATAGGGTTAGTTTTTATTAAATGGCTCCTGCCAAAGTATGGTATAATAATAAATAAATAATGGATTTTTGGAGGAATAGAATCATGGTATCAACGAAAAACACAGATTGCTGGTTTTGAGTTTGATAATTGCTTGATGAATGCAGCAGGTGTTGCTTGTATGACAATTGAGGAATTGGAAGGTGTCAAAAATTCAGCAGCAGGAACCTTTGTCACTAAGACTGCAACCTTGGAATTTCGTCAGGGAAATCCTGAACCACGCTATCAAGATGTTCCGCTTGGTTCTATTAACTCTATGGGGCTGCCAAATAATGGTTTAGACTATTACTTGAACTACCTTTTGGAATTGCAAGAAAAGGAACCAAATCGTACCTTCTTTCTATCTTTAGTTGGAATGTCTCCAGAGGAAACTCATACCATCTTAAAAAAGGTGCAAGAAAGTGATTTCCGTGGTTTAACTGAACTCAATCTCTCATGCCCAAATGTTCCAGGTAAGCCTCAGATTGCCTATGATTTTGAAACAACAGATCGTATCTTGTCAGAAGTTTTTGATTATTTTACAAAACCTCTTGGAATTAAGCTTCCACCTTATTTTGATATTGTTCATTTTGATCAAGCGGCAGCTATTTTTAACAAATACCCACTCAAATTCGTCAACTGTGTCAACTCTATTGGAAATGGTCTTTATATTGAAGATGAGTCTGTCGTGATTCGTCCTAAGAATGGTTTTGGTGGTATTGGTGGTGAATACATTAAACCAACTGCCCTTGCCAACGTTCATGCCTTTTATCAACGCTTAAATCCTCAGATTCAAATCATCGGAACTGGTGGAGTATTAACGGGGCGTGATGCCTTTGAACATATTCTATGTGGTGCCAGCATGGTACAAGTAGGAACTACCCTACACAAAGAAGGTGTGGGTGCTTTTGAGCGTATTACAAAGGAACTCAAAGAAATTATGTCGGAAAAAGGATACCAAAGCCTAGAGGATTTCCGTGGAAAATTGAATTATATGGATTAAACAGAAGTTAAATTAAAAAGAAAGGAGAATAAATGCTAGCCATAGAAGAAAGTCGAAAGCTATCCTTAGCGAACCTTCCTAGTTTGACCCTGTTTACAGGGGCTGATCAAGGACAGTACGACATCATGAAAACTCAGGTTCTAAAGCAAATCGGATACGATCCTGCAGATTTGAATTTTGCTTATTTTGACATGAAAGAAGTAGACTACAATAGCTTGGAACTTGAGCTGGTCAGTCTTCCTTTCTTTTCGGATGAAAAAATTGTTATTTTAGATCATTTTCTCGATATTACAACTGCTAAAAAACGCTATCTAACTGATGATGAGCTCAAGGCCTTTGAAGACTATCTGGAAAATCCTGTAGCATCAAGTAAATTAGTAATCTTTGCTGAAGGCAAGTTAGATAGCAAGAGACGTTTGGTCAAATTGCTCAAGAGAGATGCAACTGTTTTTGAAGCTCTTGAACCTAAAGAGCAAGAGTTGCGAGCCTATTTTCAAAAGTGGACTCAGGAACAAGGACTTATTTTTGATGGAAATTCCTTTGAACAGTTGCTTATCAAATCTAGTTTTCAATTCAGTGAAATTCAGAAAAACCTGCTCTTCTTACAGTCTTATAAGGATAGTGGTCTAATAACAGAAGAAGATATTGTTGAAGCAATTCCAAAGACTTTGCAGGATAATATTTTTGATTTGACCCAATTAATATTAACTAAGAAAATTGATCAAGCACGAGATTTAGTTAAAGATTTGACCCTACAGGGTGAAGATGAGATTAAACTGATTGCCATTATGCTGGGGCAGTTTAGACTCTATACCCAAGTAAAAATATTGCAAGAGTCTGGTCAGACAGAATCACAGATAGTCAGCAGTTTGGGTCACTATCTTGGTCGCAATCCGAATCCCTATCAAATCAAATTTGCCCTTCGTGACACGCGAGGATTGTCCCTGAATTTCCTACAAGATTCTATTCGTTATCTCATTCAGGCAGATTATCAAATTAAGACTGGTGTTTACGAAAAAGGGTACTTGTTTGAGAAGGCTTTATTGCAGATTGCCAGCCAGTCAAATTGAGCAAATAACTTGAAAAAAAAGGTTGTTTGCGTTATCATTTTTATATAGAAAGAAAAAGAGGTATTACAGATGGCTATTATCTTACCAGATCTTCCATACGCTTACGACGCCTTGGAACCATACATCGATGCTGAAACGATGCACTTGCACCATGACAAACACCACCAAGCATATGTAAATAACGCAAATGCAGCTCTTGAAAAACACCCTGAAATCGGTGAAGATCTTGAAGCTTTGCTTGCAGATGTTGAATCTATCCCTGCAGATATTCGTCAAGCTCTTATCAATAATGGTGGTGGCCACTTGAACCATGCTCTTTTCTGGGAATTGATGACCCCTGAAAAGACTGCTCCTTCAGCAGAACTTGCAGCAGCAATTGATGCAACATTTGGTTCATTCGAAGAATTCCAAGCGACATTTACTGCGGGACAGAACTACTCGTTTCGGTTCTGGATGGGCATGGTTGGTTGTTAACAAAGAAGGTAAACTTGAAGTGACTTCAACAGCAAACCAAGATACACCAATCTCAGAAGGTAAAAAACCAATCTTAGGTTTGGACGTTTGGGAACATGCCTACTACGTGAAATATCGCAACGTTCGTCCTAACTACATCAAAGCTTTCTTCTCAGTGATCAACTGGAACAAAGTAGACGAGCTTTACGCAGCAGCTAAATAATCGCATTTGATAACACCCCTTTTTAGTTGGATTTTGGGTCTAGCTTTTAAAGGTGTTTTTTTGTTTCCTTTTTAGAAGTAACTGTCTCATGATTTTTCCTTTGTTGGATAGGCTTTTATTTATGGTATAATGATAAGATAGAAAATGAAGGAGAAATCATGAATATTCAACAATTACGCTACGTTGTTGCTATTGCAAATAGTGGTACTTTTCGTGAAGCTGCTGAGAAAATGTACGTTAGCCAACCCAGTCTATCTATTTCTGTAAGAGATCTTGAGAAAGAGCTAGGATTCAAGATTTTCCGCAGAACTAGTTCGGGTACCTTTCTTACTCGCCGTGGAATGGAATTTTATGAAAAGGCCCAAGAGTTGGTCAAAGGATTTGATATTTTCCAGAACCAGTATGCCAATCCTGAAGAGGAAAAGGATGAGTTTTCAATAGCCAGCCAGCACTATGATTTCTTGCCACCGACTATCACAACTTTTTCTCAAAGGTACCCAGACTATAAAAATTTCCGTATTTTTGAATCTACAACTGTTCAGATTTTGGATGAAGTAGCCCAAGGCCATAGTGAGATTGGGATTATTTACCTCAACAATCAAAACCAAAAGGGTATCATGCAACGGGTTGAAAAGTTGGGCCTTGAAGTGATTGAGTTGATTCCTTTCCAAACGCATATCTATCTGCGTGAAGGACATCCTTTAGCCAAGAAAAAAGAGTTGGTTATGGAGGATTTAGTTGATTTGCCAACAGTTCGTTTCACACAAGAGAAGGATGAATATCTCTATTACTCAGAAAACTTTGTGGATACAAGTGCCAGCTCTCAGATGTTTAACGTAACAGACCGCGCTACTTTAAATGGAATTCTTGAAAGAACAAATGCTTATGCGACTGGTTCTGGATTCTTAGATAGCGATAGCGTTAACGGGATCACCGTTATTCCACTAAATGATAATCTCAATAATCGCATGGTTTATGTCAAACGTGAAGAGTTAGAATTGAGCCAAGCGGGAACCTTATTCGTAGAGGTTATGCAAGAGTATTTTAATCAGAAGAGGAAGGCATGAAAAAAAGAGGAATAATAGCAGGGATTATAGCAGCCTTGATTATATTAGATCAATTGGTAAAGGCTTATGTCGTTCAGAATATTGCTCTAGGTGAAGTTAAAACGTGGATACCTAATTTGGTTAGTTTAACCTATCTGCAAAATAGGGGGGCAGCTTTTTCTATGCTACAAGATCAACAGTGGTTTTTTGCGGTGATTACTCTAGTAGTTATGGCGGGAGCTATTTGGTATTTGCACAAGCATATAGAGGATTCCGTCTGGACAGTTTTTGGATTGGTTCTGATTATTGCAGGTGGTCTTGGAAACTTCATTGATCGCATTAGCCAAGGATTTGTTGTAGATATGTTTCACTTAGACTTTGTCAATTTTGCCATATTCAATGTGGCTGATAGTTATCTGACAGTAGGGGTCGTTGTGTTATTGCTTGCAATGCTAAAAGAGGAAATGAATGGAAATTAAAATTGAAACGGGAGGGATACGCCTAGATAAGGCTTTGTCAGATTTGACGGAATTGTCTCGTAGTCTCGCCAATGAACAAATCAAGTCAGGTCAAGTCTTGGTCAACGGTCAGGTCAAGAAAGCCAAGTATACGGTCCAAGAGGGGGATGTCATCATCTATCAAGTTCCCGAACCAGAGGTTTTAGAGTATGTAGCTGAAGATATTCCTTTAGAAATCATTTATCAAGATGAGGATGTAGCAGTAGTCAACAAACCTCAAGGGATGGTTGTTCATCCAAGTGCTGGTCATACTAGTGGTACCTTGGTGAATGCCCTTATGTATCATATCAAAGACTTATCAGGAATCAATGGTGTGCTGCGTCCAGGGATTGTCCATCGTATCGATAAGGACACATCTGGGCTTCTCATGGTTGCTAAAAATGATGAAGCTCACATGGCGCTGGCTCAAGAATTGAAAGACAAGAAATCTCTTCGAAAATATTGGGCTATTGTTCATGGTAATCTTCCAAATGACCGTGGTGTCATTGAGGCGCCTATTGGTCGTAGCGAAAAAGACCGCAAGAAACAAGCTGTGACTGCCAAAGGAAAACCAGCAGTGACACGTTTCCAAGTCTTAGAACGCTTTGGTGACTATTCTTTGTTAGAGTTGCAACTGGAAACAGGGCGAACTCATCAAATACGTGTGCACATGGCTTATATCGGTCATCCTGTCGCTGGTGATGAGGTATACGGTCCTCGTAAAACCCTAAAGGGACATGGGCAATTTCTCCATGCCAAGACTCTAGGATTTACCCATCCAAGAACTGGTGAAACTATGGAATTTACTGCTGATATTCCCGCTATCTTTAAAGAGACTTTAGAGAAACTTAGAAATGAACAATAAAAAAAGGACTCAACTGAGTCCTTTTTATTTGCGTTTTTTCTTAGCTTTTTTCATTTTATTGGCCATGCGTTTCATGGATTGCTTCATAGCAAATTCACCGATTTTACCCTTGAGACCTCCACCGAGCATCTGGCTCATATCAGGCATTCCGGCTCCTCCAAGAGCAGACATATCCGGCATACCACCTTGTCCCATCATACCTTCAAGGGCTGACATATCCATGCCACCAGGCATGTTTTTAGGAAGGTTGTTAGGGTTGATGCCCATTTGCTCATCATCTTGTTCATGTCACCAGACATGACACCTTGCATGAGTTGTTTGGCTTGGTTAAAGTCTTTGATGAACTTGTTGACATCGATAAAGGTATTACCAGAACCAGCTGCGATACGACGACGACGGCTTGGAGTCAACAAATCTGGATTTTCACGTTCTTCAGGAGTCATAGATGAGACGATGGCACGTTTGCGAGCGATTTGTTTTTCATCTACCTTCATATTTTGAAGGGCAGGATTGTTAGCCATACCAGGAATCATCTTGAGCAAATCTTCCATTGGCCCCATATTTTGTACCTGATCCAACTGATCGATGAAATCGTTGAAATCAAAGGTGTTTTCCCGCATCTTTTCAGCCATTTCAAGGGCTTTTTGCTCATCGTATTCTTGGGAAGCTTTCTCAATCAGAGTCAGCATATCTCCCATACCGAGAATACGGCTGGCCATACGGTCAGGGTGGAAGGTTTCAATGTCGGTAATCTTTTCACCAGTACCGGTAAACTTGATTGGTTTTCCTGTGATATGACGAACAGAAAGGGCCGCACCACCACGAGTATCCCCGTCAATCTTGGTAAGGATGACACCGGTAACTTCTAATTGAGCGTTAAATTCTCTCGCAACGTTAGCAGCTTCTTGACCAATCATGGCATCGATGACGAGAAGGATTTCATTTGGTTGAACAAGAGCTTTAACATCACGGAGCTCGTTCATGAGAAGCTCGTCAATTTGCAAACGACCGGCCGTATCAATCAAAACATAGTCATTATGGTTGGCTTTAGCTTGCTCCAAACCTTGGCGAACAATCTCCACTGCAGGAACTTCAGTTCCAAGAGCAAAGACAGGAACATCAATTTGTTGTCCTAGTGTTTTAAGCTGGTCAATAGTCGCAGGACGATAGATGTCGGCCGCAATCATCAGAGGACGAGCATCCTCTTCTTTTTTGAGTTTGTTAGCAAGTTTTCCAGCGAAGGTTGTTTTACCAGCACCTTGCAAACCGACCATCATGATAATGGTTGGGATTTTTGGAGACTTGATAATCTCAGCTGTGTCTGAACCAAGAACTTCAGTCAACTCTTCATTAACAATCTTGATGATTTGTTGAGCTGGATTGAGGGTATCAATGACTTCATGCCCGACCGCACGTTCACGAATTTTTTTGATAAAGTCCTTAACTACTGGCAAGGCAACGTCGGCTTCTAAAAGAGCCAGACGAATTTCCTTGGTTGCTTCTTGGATATCGCTCTCGGTAATTTTTCCTTTTTTACGTAGATTTTTAAAGACGTTCTGCAAACGTTCTGTTAAATTTTCAAATGCCATATTTTTCTCCTATTTATTCAATTCAGTGGAAATCGTCCGAAATGTTGCAAACACTCTAGTTCTTCGGGTGTGACTTCTTTCATGATTTCATTTGGATATCCCCAACAGCTAAAACCTATTTCCATAGCTTTGGAGATATCATTGGGCGAGATAATCTGTAGTCGAGTAGGGAATGGTTCCTCTGCGGCTAATAGTTCGCAAGGTATCCCTTGATAAATAACTAGACTGCCCATGATTATTCCCGATTATCAATACTTGTTAAAATCTCAACTTGCTCTTGGAGAAAAGCATCTTCTGGATAGCGATCAATGATCTGATCAAAAATCTGACTGCGAACAATGTAGTCAGAGTACATATGGAGCTTCATCTCATAGTCTTCCAGAATCTTTTCAGTTCGCTTGATATTATCATAAACAGCCTGACGACTAACGCCGAACTCTTCTGCAATTTCAGCTAAACTATAGTCGTCTGCATAGTAGAGCTCGATATAGTTCATCTGCTTATCAGTCAAAAGGGCTGCATAAAATTCAAACAGAGCATTCATTCGATTGGTTTTTTCAATTTCCATAAGATTTATTATACCAAAAAATAGCCTGAACCGCTAGTAATGGATTGATTTTAAACACAAGTCAGAAAAAGGACTTTTAACGGTTATTTTCTGACTAAGAAACCTTTTTTTGGTATAATGGAGTGTATTATAATGTTTTAGAAAGAGGTTCTTATGAGAGAATTAGAAACCGTGTTAGAGCAACGTTTTGGGCTTGTTTTTTCAGATAAACAGTTACTTGAAACAGCTTTTACTCACACTAGTTACGCCAATGAGCACCGCCTCTTAAAAATTTCACACAATGAACGCTTGGAATTTTTAGGAGACGCTGTTCTGCAATTATTGATTTCAGAATATCTGTACCAAAAATATCCTAAAAACCAGAAGGTGACCTGTCTAAACTCCGTGCCATGATTGTACGTGAAGAGAGTTTGGCTGGTTTTGCCCGTGACTGCCAGTTTGACCAGTTTATCAAGCTAGGAAAGGGAGAGGAAAAATCTGGAGGCCGTAATCGAGATACCATCTTGGGAGATGCTTTCGAAGCCTTTTTGGGTGCCCTGCTTTTAGATAAGGATCTACTTACGGTAAAAGAGTTTATCTACCAGGTCATGATACCGAAGGTTGAGGCTGGTGATTTTGAGATGATTAAAGACTACAAGACTCACCTTCAAGAATTACTCCAAGTCAATGGCGATGTTGATATTCGTTATCAGGTCATTTCAGAGATCGGACCTGCCCACGATAAGATGTTTGAGGTTGAAGTCCTTGTCGAGGGTCAAAGTTTAGGTAGGGGTCAAGGACGATCAAAAAAATTAGCAGAGCAGGAAGCCGCAAAAAATGCAGTTGAGGAAGGGCTGGATTCATGTATTTAAAGGAAATTGAGATTCAGGGATTTAAGTCCTTTGCTGATAAGACCAAGGTTGTTTTTGACCAGGGAGTTACAGCTGTTGTAGGACCTAATGGTTCTGGAAAATCAAACATCACGGAAAGTCTGCGTTGGGCACTAGGTGAATCTAGTGTAAAAAGTCTTCGTGGTGGGAAGATGCCTGATGTTATCTTTGCAGGGACAGAAAATAGAAAACCTTTAAACTATGCTTCTGTGCTTGTTACCCTAGATAACCAGGATGGTTTTATCAAGGATGCAGGTCAGGAAATCAAGGTGGAGCGTCATATCTATCGTACTGGGGATAGTGAATACAAGATTGATGGGAAAAAAGTCCGTCTTCGTGATATTCATGATCTTTTCTTAGATACCGGACTTGGTCGTGATTCCTTCTCTATTATTTCCCAAGGGAAGGTCGAAGAAATCTTTAACTCCAAACCTGAGGAACGTCGGGCTATCTTTGAAGAAGCAGCTGGAGTTTTAAAATATAAAACTCGTCGCAAAGAAACAGAAAGTAAGCTGCAACAAACTCAAGATAATTTAGACCGTTTGGAAGATATCATTTATGAGCTAGATAATCAAATCAAGCCCTTAGAAAAGCAAGCAGCAACAGCTCGTAAATTTATGGACTTGGACAGTCAGCGTAAAGGCATCTACTTGGACGTTTTGGTTGCGCAAATTCAAGCCAATAAGGCAGAATTGGATCTAACAGAAGAAGAATTAAACCAAGTCCAAGAACTGTTGACTAGTTATTATCAAAAACGCGAGTCACTAGAACTTGAAAATCAATCTCTCAAGAAGCAGAGACAAGATTTACAAGCAGAGATGGCTAAAGATCAAACTAGTTTGATGGATTTGACTGCTCTAATCAGTGATTTAGAACGGAAATTGGCCTTGTCTAAACTGGAGACAGAGCAGGTTGCTCTCAATCAACAAGAGGCTCAAGCTCGTTTAGCTAGTTTGGATGAAAAGAGAAATGCTCTTATTCAAGAGAAGGAAGAAAAAGAAGCAAATCTCAGTCAGTTAGAAGAAAATCTAGCAGTCAATACTAAGGAGCTCAATCATTTAGAAGCTGAGTTAGTAGCATTTTCTGATGATCCAGATCAGATGATTGAGCAACTGCGTGAGCGATTTGTTGCTTTCTTGCAGGAAGAAGCGGATGTCTCTAACCAGTTGACACGGATTGAAAATGATCTTGAAATAGTCGCCAACAGACTCAAAAGCAAGAAGAACAATTGGAGTCCTTGAAGGAACAATTAGCTTCTGCCAAGTCAAAGGCCACAGAGCAAGAGACTGCCCTAAAATCAGCAAAAGAAAAAGTACAGACCTTACTTGCTGACTATCAGACGCATGCTAAACAAGAAGAAGAGCAAAAACAGGCCTATCAAAGTCAGCAAAATCAACTATTTGACCGCTTGGATAGTCTGAAAAACAAGCAGGCCAAGGCGCAAAGTTTGGAAAACATTCTTAAAAACCATAGTAATTTCTATGCGGGTGTTAAGAGTGTTCTACAAGAAAAAAATCGCCTGAGCGGTATTGTCGGAGCGGTCAGTGAACATTTAACTTTTGATGTTCGTTATCAAACAGCTCTTGAAATTGCTCTTGGTGCAAGTAGCCAACATATCATCGTTGAAGATGAAGAGGCAGCTACCAAGGCTATCGATTTTCTTAAGAGAAATCGAGCTGGTCGTGCGACCTTCCTACCTTTGACAACCATCAAGGCTCGTAGCATTTCTGGGCAGAATCAAGATGTGATTGCCTCAAGTCCAGGTTTTCTTGGTATGGCAGATGAACTGGTTACCTTTGATGCTAAGCTTGAAGCTATTTTTAAAAACCTGCTAGCTACCACAGCTATCTTTGATACAGTGGAGCATGCGCGTGATGCGGCTCGTAAGTTACGCTATCAAGTTCGGATGGTAACCTTAGATGGTACTGAACTGCGTACAGGTGGTTCTTATGCTGGTGGTGCCAACCGTCAAAATAACAGTATTTTCATTAAACCTGAATTGGAGCAGTTGCAAAAAGAGATTGCTCAAGAAGAGAAGCTCCTTGGTCAGGAAGAAGAAAATCTGAAGTCAGTTCAAGAAGCCTTGAATGCACTTAGTCAAACTTTGGAGACCATTAAGTCCCAGGGAGAGCAAGCTCGTATTCAGGAACAAGGTTTGTACCTTGCTTATCAACAAACTTGCCAGCAAGTTGAAGAACTCGAAACACTTTTAGAACTTCAGGAAAAAGAATTAAACAATCTCAGAGGTGGAGATTGGCAAACTGAAAAAGAAAAATGCCAAGAACGTCTCTCAATCATCGCAACTGAAAAGCAAAAGCTGGAGTCTGAGATTGAAGAAATCAAGTCCAATAAAAATGCGATTCAAGAACGTTACCAAAACTTGCAGGATAAACTTTCCCAAGAACGTCTGCTCAAAACAGAAATGATAGGGCGAAAACGTTACGAAGTTGCAGATATTGAACGGATTAACAAGGAACTTGAGAACCTTGATATGGAGCAAGATGAAATCGAACGCCTTCTCCAAGAAAAGGTAGACAATCTTGAAAAGATTGATACGGAACTTTTGACCAAGCAGGAAGCAGAAGCTAAGAGTCAGAAGGAAGAAATTCAACAAGGACTCATTCGTAAGCAGTTTGAGCTGGATGATATTGAAGGCCAATTGGATGATATTGCTAGTCATTTAGAACAAGCTCGTCAGCAAAATGAAGAATGGATTCGTAAGCAAACACGTGCAGAAGCAACCAAAGAGAAGATTATGGACCGCCTTCGCTATCTTCAAGGTCAACTGACTGAAGAATACCAGATTAGTTATACGGAAGCTTTAGAACAAGCCAATCCGTTAGAAGATTTGGCTGTCGCTGAACAAGAGGTCAAGGATTTAGAAAAATCTATCCGTTCACTTGGTCCAGTCAATTTGGATGCCATTGAACAGTTTGACGTAGTTCACGAACGCTTGGAATTCTTAAATAGTCAGCGTGATGACATTCTTTCTGCCAAAAATCTTCTTCTTGAAACCATTACAGAGATGAACGATGAAGTGAAGGAACGATTTAAATCAACCTTTGAAGCTATTCGTGAATCCTTCAAAGTGACATTCAAGCAGATGTTTGGTGGTGGTCAAGCGGACCTAATCCTGACCGAGGGAGATTTATTGACAGCGGGTGTTGAAATCTCTGTTCAACCGCCAGGAAAGAAAATCCAATCCCTCAACCTCATGAGTGGTGGAGAGAAGGCCTTGTCAGCTTTGGCTCTGCTTTTCTCAATCATTCGTGTCAAGACCATTCCATTTGTTATTTTGGATGAAGTAGAGGCTGCACTCGATGAAGCTAACGTTAAACGCTTTGGGGATTATCTTAACCGATTTGACAAGGATAGCCAGTTTATCGTTGTTACCCACCGTAAGGGAACCATGGCAGCAGCAGACTCTATTTATGGGGTAACCATGCAAGAATCTGGTGTTTCTAAGATTGTCTCTGTTAAACTAAAAGATTTAGAGAATATGGATGCTTAGTTTGTTTTCAATATAACATTTCAAACTAGAGCATGGAGAATGACCTTCAAGAAGTCGGAAAGGTTACAAAAATAAATTGAGGAGCTTACATGGATTTTGACCTATTCCTAATGATTTGTAATTATATTGGGACTATAGCCTTTGCGGCGTCAGGAGCCATCAAAGGATTTGGTAAACGTTTAGATATTTTTGGAATTAGTTTATTGGCAATTGTAACGGCAGTAGGCGGAGGTATTTTAAGAGATTCTATTATCAGTCGTTTTCCCTCCGCTCTCGCAGATCCTGGACCGATTTATGTCTCTATCCTTGTAGCTGTTATTATGTATGCCTTTGTGACATCAAAACAAGCCAATGCTAGTCAAGAAAAAAAATTCTATAAGTGGCTGAGAGAAGCCTATCTCATCTTTGATTCGATTGGCTTAATCATCTTTTCCTTGATTGGAGCTACCGCCTTAGCTGATAGTAAATTGAACTTGATGTCTGCAGGGATTTTGGCCTGTTTAACAGGTGCTGGCGGTGGTATTATCCGAGACCTCTTGATTAATGAAGTCCCAAGTGTTCTAAAAGAGGACATCTATGCCCTTTTATCTTTTGTAATTGGCGTTATTTATTACTGGTTGGCCTTTGTCCTTCACTTTCCAAGAATCACTGCTTTTATCATTCTCTCAATTGTCGGTTTTGTGATTCGACTCTGTATTATTAAGTTTAAGCTCTCTTTGCCAAATATGGATAAAAAGACTTGGAATTGATTGATAGTAGGAAAGTTCAATCACTCGATTGATAAATATTTTATAAATTACAAGTTTAATCAGGCGTCTAATCTCATATGGATTAGGCGCTATTTACTTTTTCTATGGTATAATAGAAGATAGATTTATAACTGGAGAATGTACGTATTTATGATTAAACTAGTCGCAACGGATATGGACGGGACTTTTTTAGATGAAGCGGGCCAATTTGATATGGAGCGTTTAAAAGCTCTCCTCTCTTCATATAAACAACGAGGAATTTATTTTGCTGTTGCCTCAGGTCGTGGGCTTTTGTCCTTAGAGAAACATTTTGCGGATGTCAAGGATGAGATTATCTTCATTGCTGAAAATGGGAGTCTCGTTCGCTTTCACGGACAAGACCTCTATGAAGCAACCATGCCACGTGATTTTTACCTATCAACATTTGAAACATTAAAAACTTCACCATATTTTGATGAGAAGAAGATGCTTTTGACTGGTAAAGAGGCTTGTTATGTCTTAGAAACGGTGGATGAAACCTATCTTATGTTTAGCCATCATTACAATGAAAATATCAAAAAAGTAGCCAGTCTCGAAGATATTACCGATGAGATTTTCAAATTCACAACTAACTTTACAGAAGAGACAGTTGAAGCCGGAGAAGCTTGGGTCAATGAACATGTGCCTGGTGTTAAGGCTATGACTACTGGTTTTGAATCCATTGATATTGTTTTAGACTATGTTGACAAGGGAGTCGCGATTGTCGAATTGGCCAAGAGGTTAAATCTAGATATGGATCAAGTAATGGCTTTTGGAGATAACCTCAATGACCTTCATATGATGCAGGTTGTAGGACATCCAGTCGCACCTGAAAATGCACGTCCAGAGATTTTAGAACTAGCTGAAACAGTTATTGGACACCACAAAGACCAATCAGTTATCGCTTATATGGAGGAATTGTAATGACAGATATTAAATTAATTGCTTGGACTTAGATGGTACTTTGCTAACGACAGACAAGAAATTAACAGAACGTACCAAGGCAACTTTGAAGGCTGCGCGTGAACAAGGAGTCAAGGTAGTCCTAACAACTGGACGTCCCCTAAAGGCTATGGATTTCTTCCTCAAAGAACTTGGAACAGATGGTCATGAGGATGAGTATACGATTACTTTTAATGGCGGTTTGGTTCAAAAAAATACAGGCGAAATCCTTGATAAGACAGTATTTTCAATTGATGATGTGAGCCGTATTTACGAAGAAACTGAAAAACTAAATATTCCATTAGATGCTATTTCTGAAGGCATCGTTTATCAGATTCAATCAGACCAAGAAAGTTTATACGCTCAGTTTAATCCAGCTTTAACCTTCATTCCAACCACCTTTGAAGATTTGTCTAGTCAGATTACTTACAATAAATGTGTCACTGCCTTTCCTCAAGAACCCTTGGATGCAGCTATTCAGAAGATTTCTCCTGAATTGTTTGACAAATATGAAATTTTTAAATCACGTGAACTCTTGCTAGAATGGTCACCAAAGAATGTTCATAAAGCGACAGGACTAGCTAAGTTAATTGAGCATTTAGGAATTGATCGAAGTCAAGTGATGGCCTGTGGAGACGAAGCCAATGACCTTTCGATGATTGAATGGGCAGGTCTTGGTGTAGCCATGCAAAATGCTGTTCCTGAAGTCAAAGCAGTTGCAAATGTGGTAACAACTATGACCAACGACGAGGAAGCCGTCGCCTGGGCTATTGAAAAATATGTACTGAAGGAGAATTAAAGTATGGGATTATTTGATCGTTTATTTGGGAAAATAGAAGAACCAAAAATTGAAGATGTCGTCAAAGAAGCATTAGAAAATATTGATTTATCTGATGATAACGGGCAAAACGAGGCATCGGAATCTGAAAATGCTGTAGTGGCAGAACCAGAAGAAGTTATCTTACCTGCAGAACATCAGGAAGAAACAAATGAAGACTCACCTGAAGTAGAGGTTGTAGAAGAAGCTATCATTGAACCACTTGATGAAGTTGAAATTCATCAAGAAGAACCAAATCAAGTTGAAGAGGTAGAAAGTCCTCAAGTGGAATCGAATCCTGTCGAAGAAATCCCTTCAAATGATAGTGATGAGGAAGAAATTGTTCAGCCTCAATCTGACGAAGCAGAAACAGAGTTTTTTGAAGAAGAGGAAGCAAACCAAGCAATCGAAGAAACTCCTCAAGTACAAGAGACTGTGCAGGAAAAGTATGATCGTAGTCTCAAGAAAACTCGTACGGGATTTGGTGCCCGTTTGAATGCCTTCTTCGCTAATTTCCGATCAGTTGATGAAGAATTCTTTGAGGAACTAGAAGAGCTGCTCATCATGAGTGACGTTGGTGTGCAGGTGGCTTCCAATCTTACGGAAGAATTGCGTTATGAAGCCAAGCTTGAGAATGCTAAAAACCTGATGCCCTTCGTCGTGTTATCATCGAAAAATTGGTTGAGCTATACGAAAAGGACGGCATTTATAATGAAAATATTAACTTCCAAGATGGATTAACGGTTATGCTTTTTGTTGGAGTTAATGGGGTCGGGAAAACAACTTCAATTGGTAAATTAGCTAATCGATACAAACAAGCTGGTAAAAAGGTTATGCTTGTTGCTGCGGATACCTTCCGTGCTGGTGCAGTTGCCCAGTTAGCTGAATGGGGGCGTCGTGTAGATGTTCCTGTCGTTACTGGCCCTGAGAAAGCAGATCCAGCTAGCGTTGTCTTTGATGGGATGGAACGAGCAGTAGCAGAAGGCATTGATATTCTCATGATTGATACGGCTGGTCGTCTGCAAAACAAAGAAAACTTAATGGCTGAATTGGAAAAAATTGGTCGTATTATCAAACGTGTTGTTCCAGAAGCACCTCATGAAACCTTCCTAGCTCTTGATGCGTCAACTGGGCAAAACGCTCTTGTACAAGCTAAAGAATTCTCAAAAATTACTCCTGTCACAGGAATAGTCTTAACAAAAATTGACGGGACTGCCCGAGGTGGGGTTGTTCTTGCTATCCGTGAGGAACTCAATATCCCTGTTAAGCTAATTGGTTTTGGTGAAAAAATCGATGATATCGGTGAGTTTAACTCTGAAAACTTTATGAAGGGCCTTCTAGAAGGTTTGATATAAAAGAAAATCCTGCAAGAATTCTTGCAGGATGTTTTTGATTATTCTAAACGACCATCTTTACGATAGGCGATATCTGGTTGCCATGTCCATTTGGCTCCGTATTTTTCAAGTAGATCAAAGCTGGCTTGTGGTCCCATGCTACCAGCCTTGTAGTCATGAAGTGGAGCACCGTTTTCAGCCCACAACTTTTCGATACGGTCAATCAATTTCCATGATGCACTCACTTCATCCCAGTGGCTAAAGTTTGTTGAGTTATTGTTCAAAACATCATAGATCAGTTTTTCATATGGGTCTGGTGAAGCACCTGTTGCAGTCGCATCTGTTCGATAGTCAAGCGAGTTATGTGCAAGTTTGAACTCTTCTCCAACTTCTTTACCGTTAAGGCTGAGAGAGAAACCTTCTGTTGGTTGGATATAGATGGTCAAAATATTTGGTGCTAGAGGCTCTCCAAAAATTGAATCCATTTGCTTAAAGACGATATTGACATGCGTTCCCTTTTCAGTCATTCGTTTACCTGTACGGAAGAAGAATGGAACACCACGGAAACGGTCACTCTCAACAAAGAAGGCACCTGAAGCGAAGGTTTCTGTCATTGATTCTGGGTTGACATTTGGTTCGCTACGGTATGAAATATATTTCATGCCATCAACTTTACCAGAACGATATTGACCACGGATGAAGTGCTCTTTGAGTTCCTCATCTGTAGGGTGGTAAAGGTTCTTGAAGACCTTGATTTTCTCTGCGCGAATGTCATCCTTTGTAAAGCTTGCAGGCTTGTCCATAGCCAAGAGTGATAGAAGCTGAAGTGTGTGGTTTTGTACCATATCACGAAGGGCACCAGACTCATCGTAGTAGCCACCACGCTCTTCAACACCTAGACGTTCTGCAAAGGTAATTTGCACATTATCGATGTGCTCACGATTCCAAACATTTTCAAAGATCATATTGGCAAAACGAATGGCAAATATGCTTTGAATCATTTCCTTACCAAGATAGTGGTCGATACGATAGATTTGCTCTTCGTTAAAAGTAGCTAGAAGCTCTTCGTTTAGTTTGCTTGCGGTCTCATAATCCGTACCGAAAGGCTTCTCAACAATCAAGCGTTCAAAGCCTTTACCATCAACGATTTGCTCAGACTTGAGGTGTTTAGCGATGGTACCAAAGAATTGTGGTGCCATAGAGAGGAAGAAGAGCTTGTTATGTTCAGTTTGATAATTTTCATTTAACTCAGCCTGAAGCTTGCGTAATTCGATATAGTGCTCAGTGTCATTAACATCGTGACTTTGATAGTAAAAATGACTAGCAAATGCTTGAGCCTCTTCTGCGCTATCTGCCAAGTCTAAAATAGATTCGACAACAACAGATTCGAAATATTCCTTACTCCAAGGTCTACGAGCAGTTCCAATAACAGCAAAATGATCAGACAAATTACCTGATTTGTAAAGTCTAAAAAGTGAAGGGTAGAGCTTGCGTTTAGCCAAATCTCCACTAGCACCAAAAATTGTAACAATAACTTTAGATGACATCCAGCTACCTAATTTCTATTTACTTTCCTAGATATCCTAGGCATGAGGAATCCCCATTTTCATACCCTTTATTTTATCATAATTTTCTAAAAAATCCAAAAATCCAATACAAGTGAGAAAAAAACTGCAAGGTTTACCTTGCAGTTTTTTTAAGCGTTGAGAACCTTGTCCAAATTCTTTTAAACGAGGGTGTTGTGGGTTGTCAAAGATTTGATCAGGGGTGCCATCTTCTAGGAATTCACCGTCTGCTGTAAAGATAACTCGATTGGCAACCTTACGAGCAAATCCCATTTCATGGGTTACGATGATCATAGTCATGCCTTGTTCAGCCAATTCTTTCATAACGTTAAGAACGTCGCCGACCATCTCAGGGTCAAGGGCAGAAGTTGGTTCGTCAAAGAGCATGATATCAGGGTTCATTGCTAAACCGCGGGCGATAGCCACACGTTGTTTTTGACCACCGGATAGACTTTCAGGATTGGCATTGGCCTTGTCAGCAAGCCCAACTTTTTCAAGGAGTTCCATACCCAATTTTTCAGCTTCAACCTTAGTCATTAACTTATGTTCTACAGGAGCGAAAGTGATATTTTCCAATACGGTCATATGTGGAAAGAGATTGAAGTGCTGGAACACCATTCCGATATTTTCACGAACATGGTCTACGTTGGTAGATTTATCTGTCAAATCATAGCCGTTAACTGTGATGCTTCCTTTTGTTCCTTCTTCGAGGAGATTTAAGCTACGCAAGAAAGTTGACTTACCTGAACCAGAAGGTCCAATGATACAAACAACATCTCCTTCATAGAATTTCGCTGAAATTCCTTTAAGGACTTTGTTTTTACCATATTGTTTATGTAAGTTATGAACGTCAATTTTTAATTTTGCCATTATTGAATCCTCTTTTCTAAGCGTTTGGCTAATCTAGTTAGAAGAGTGATAATCACAAGGTAGAAGACTGCGAGAATTGCATACATTTTGAAACTTTGATAGTTACGTGCAATGATAATTTTACCAGTTTGGAAGAGTTCTACCAGACCGATTGCAGATACGATTGTTGTATCTTTCAAAGCGATAACAAATTGGTTGACGAAGTTTGGAAGCATAAGCTTGGTTGCTTGTGGCAAGACAATCTTACGCATGGTTTCCATATGAAATACCAAGGCTTCGACTAGCTTCCATTTGCCCAACAGGAACGGCCTTAATACCACCACGTACGATTTCAGCAATATAGGCAGCTGAGTTTAGGGAGAGGGCAATTGTACCAGCGACAAAGTCGTTGATTGGACTTTGTTGACCTGTAAGAGATTCGATAAAGTTAGGAATGCCCCAGAAAATGAAGGCTGCAAGAATCATGAGTGGAATACCACGGATAACGTCAACGAAAATCTCTGAAATCAAACGGAGTGATTTATAAGGGCTGACACTAAAAATACCGAAGATAATTCCAATGAAAATCGCAATTACAAATGAAATAAGTGCTAATGAGAGAGTAATTCCGAGTCCGCTGAGAAGTTGTTTGTAGTTGTTTTTCAACAATCCCCAAATAGTTGTTTCATCAGCAGATGAACTTGTAGTAGTAGAATCGCTAGCTAGATACTTATCAAGGATTTTTTGGAATTCTCCATTTGCCTTAAGGTTTGCAAGCCCTTTGTTGAATTTCTCTAGCAATTCTGGATTGCTTCCTTTTTTAACAGCAAAGGCAGTTTCACCAATTGGTGTACCTGCGATTGGTGTTTTTAACTTTTGTCCTTGACTAATAGAGTATTTAATAACAGGTTCGTCGTCCATAACGGCATCAATTGAACCAGTGTTTAAGCTATCATACATAGATGCGAGATCTGAAAAAAAGTTTTTGATCTTGTAACCGTACTTACTTTGATTTTCTGTTAGGAAGGTTTGTGAAGCAGTACCATTTTTCACACCTACAGTCTTACCGTTCAAATCTTCATAAGAAGAAATGGTACTTGATTCTTTAACACCAAGAATAGTATTTGCTGTATAGTAAGAATCAGAGAAATCAAAGGTTTCTTTACGAGCATCAGTCACTGACATACCTGCAATGATACCGTCTGCTTGTCCAGATTGGACTGCGTTAATAGCAGCATCAAAACCTGGATTGGTAATCTCGATTTCAAAACCTTGGTCTTCAGCGATTGCCTTGATTAGATCCATATCGATACCAGTGTATTGATTGCTTGAGTCCTGGAAAACAAATGGCGCAAAAGATGAGTCACTGGCGATAACATACTTGGTTTTTTCTGTGTCAGCTTTTACTATTCCTAATGAAAGAATAGGAAATAAAATAAGCAAACAAGCTAGAATTTTTTTCTTCATGTGATGTCTCCTTTCAGGGTATTTTCAAATTATAGCAGAAAAAATTGAAAACGGCAAACATTTTATATTTTGATGTTAGAAGATATAACGCAGAACAAGGTAAGGTAGTCTGTTGAGAAACAGAAACTCTTTCCTTTTTATGGTAAAATAGAAGGATAGAAAATGTATATGAGGCTATTATGATAAATCGAATTACAGACAACAAATTTAAACTAGTATCCAAATACCAACCGTCTGGGGACCAACCGCAGGCCATTGAACAGTTGGTGGATAATATCGAGGGTGGAGAAAAGGCTCAAATCTTGATGGGGGCGACTGGTACAGGAAAGACCTACACTATGAGTCAAGTCATTGCCCAAGTCAATAAACCAACTCTAGTGATTGCCCACAATAAAACCCTAGCGGGACAGCTCTATGGGGAGTTCAAGGAATTTTTCCCTGAAAATGCTGTTGAGTACTTCGTATCTTACTATGATTATTACCAGCCAGAAGCCTATGTACCTTCAAGCGATACTTATATAGAAAAAGACAGTTCAGTCAATGATGAAATTGACAAGCTTCGCCACTCAGCAACATCAGCTTTATTGGAGCGTAATGACGTTATCATTGTAGCATCTGTGTCTTGTATCTATGGTTTGGGATCTCCTAAAGAATACGCTGATAGCGTGGTGAGCCTGCGCCCAGGTCTTGAGATTTCTCGAGATAAACTGCTGAACGATTTGGTGGACATTCAGTTTGAGCGCAATGACATCGACTTCCAACGTGGTACATTTCGTGTACGTGGGGATGTGGTGGAGATTTTCCCAGCCTCTCGTGATGAGCATGCCTTTCGTGTTGAGTTCTTCGGTGATGAGATTGACCGTATCCGTGAAGTCGAAGCTCTGACAGGGCAAGTTCTGGGCGAAGTGGATCATTTGGCGATTCCCGGCGACTCACTTCGTGACCAATGATGACCACATGGAAGTAGCTATTGCTAAGATTGAGGCTGAGTTGGAGGAGCAGTTAGCTATTTTTGAGAAGGAAGGTAAGCTCCTCGAAGCTCAGCGTTTGAAACAGCGTACAGAGTATGATATTGAGATGCTACGTGAGATGGGTTATACCAATGGTGTCGAAAACTACTCGCGTCACATGGATGGACGAAGTGAGGGAGAACCTCCTTATACACTTCTTGATTTCTTTCCAGATGATTTCCTGATTATGATTGATGAGAGCCATATGACCATGGGACAGATTAAGGGCATGTACAATGGTGACCGTTCTCGCAAGGAAATGTTGGTTAATTATGGTTTCCGTTTGCCTTCTGCCCTAGACAACCGTCCTCTTCGTCGGGAAGAGTTTGAAAGTCACGTTCACCAAATTGTCTATGTGTCAGCGACACCTGGTGATTATGAGATGGAACAAACCGACACTGTGATTGAGCAAATCATCCGTCCAACAGGTCTTTTGGACCCAGAAGTTGAAGTCCGTCCAACTATGGGACAGATTGATGACCTTTTAGGTGAAATCAATGCCCGTGTTGAAAAGAACCAACGTACCTTTATTACAACCTTGACCAAGAAAATGGCAGAAGACTTGACCGATTACTTCAAGGAAATGGGGATCAAAGTCAAATACATGCACTCGGATATCAAGACTTTAGAGCGGACAGAGATTATCCGTGATCTGCGTTTAGGAGTCTTGATGTCTTAGTCGGGATTAACCTCCTTCGTGAAGGGATTGACGTACCTGAAGTAAGTTTAGTTGCTATTCTTGATGCTGATAAGGAAGGTTTCCTTCGTAATGAGCGTGGACTTATTCAGACTATCGGTCGTGCTGCCCGTAATAGCGAAGGGCATGTCATCATGTATGCTGACACTATGACTCAGTCTATGCAACGTGCCATTGATGAAACGGCCCGTCGTCGTAAAATCCAGATGGCCTATAATGAAGAGCACGGCATTATTCCACAAACGATTAAGAAAGAAATCCGTGACCTGATTTCTGTAACCAAGGTAGTTGCTAAGGAAGAGGACAAGGAAGTCGATATCAATAGCCTTAACAAACAAGAACGTAAAGAACTGGTAAAGAAACTGGAAAAACAAATGCAAGAAGCCGTCGAAGTGCTTGATTTCGAGTTAGCTGCTCAAATACGTGATATGATGTTGGAAGTCAAGGCGTTGGATTAGATAGGATAAAGCGAATGAAGATTATCATTAAAACAATGGAAACTCCTGAAGAGATAGAAGGAAAATCTCTCGTTCATTGGCAAACGTGGAGAGAGGCTTATGACGATCTTTTACCCGCGGATTTTCAGGAGACGATGACATTAGAAAAATGTCGATTCTTTAGTCAAAAATATCCAGAGAATACCTTGATTGCGATGGATGGAAAGAAGGTCGTTGGATTTATCAGCTATGGAAATTTTCGTGATGAAGCCATTCAAGCTGGTGAAATCATAGCCTTATATGTTTTAAAAGATTACTATGGAAAAGGTGTGAGTAAACAGTTAATGCATGCGATTTGCTGTTCTCGATCATTTTTCTGATATTTATTTATGGGTATTGAAAGATAATAAGCGAGCCATTGCTTTCTATCAAAAAAATGGGTTTTACTTTTGATGGCCCAGAAAAAAATACTTGAACTTGGAAAACCTGTTAAGGAATTAAGGATGATATGTTCTTCAAATAAAAAAATTCTTAAAGGACGTATCTATCAATCTTTGAACCATTATCAATTAATCTAGTAAAAAAATAAAAGAGATAGAATGAACCAAAGGAATGAAGGAGAAGACGAATGAAGATTTTAGTCATCAATGGACACCCTGATAAGGAAAGTTACTGTCAGGCTATTTTTCAAACCATTGTAGAAAATATTGATTCAAAGCACCATGAAGTTGAAGTCATCAACCTTAATGAAGAGGACTTTGATCCTGTTTTACGTTATGGCTATCGAAAACGTATGGAAGAAGATTCTTTTATCCTTCGTTCCCAAGAATTAATCCAGTGGGCGGATCACCTGATCTTTGTTTATCCCATCTGGTGGAGTAGTATGCCGAGCCTTATGAAGGGCTGGATTGATCGGATTTTTACACCGGGGATTGCCTACTCGGCCAATGATCAAGGAAGCTTCATCTGGAATTACCTTAGAGGCAAGCAATTTAAGAAGTTGCTTAAAGGCAAAACAGCTAGTATCTATGCGACCTCCATGGCGCCTACTTGGTGGTACAAGATCTTTTCAGGCCCTCTCAACATTCCTGATAGTTATGGTATCTCTGTTTTGAAGAATGCCGTCTTGAACCATTGTGGAATCAAAACCAAGCGCGTCTGCATCTTAGGAGAAGTCGGACGGGATGTGAATACAGCAAGTATGCGTAAAGAGCATCTCCAAAAAGTAGCAGAAGAAGTTAAAAAACTATCATGAAACAAGATAATAAAAAATCAAAAAAACACTATATGCCAAATCGAAAAATGAGCTGGCTAGATAAAGTAAAATTGTGGTTGTTACAACATTCAAAAATAGCTTTTCTATTAGATAGTAGTATATTTTTTTTATCAGCTTTTGGGGTATTCTATTTGTTGTTTGGAACAACTCTTATTCCAAAACCCTATCAAAACTTCAATTATGTCTTTCCGCTCTTTCTGAATCTTATATTCTTAGTGAACATGCTTTATCAAGGTGTTTTTAGAGATAATTTCGATGGAATGCTGACAATACAAGATTTTGCAGATCCATTCTTGTACCTAAATGGAGTAGGTTTGTTGTTTCACTCATTTTTCGGAATAATGGGTAGAAATAGAAAGTCTATTCCTCCCTTGCTAACCCTAGATCACCGCTATATTTGGTTCCCTATAGCAACCTATCTAATCTTTTTTACTGTAGCTGCTTTAACGATTTTGTTTATGAAATTTATTGAAAAGAAAAGGAGTCAATCATGAGAAAACATCTAACTATATTTAGGATTCTTTACCTACTGTTCTTGGTATTTGCCTTAATTCATTTTGTCCTAGGTTTATTTGGTTTAGCTTTTACCCCAGTTTTGTGGAATATTTGGTTCTTTGGTCTTTGCTTGACCTTATTTATCCAACCATGGACCATCTTTTATAAAACGAGAATCTTTCAATGGCATCATTTGATTTTTTTCAAGCTCTCAGCGGATTCTTTGCTCTCATAATCTGGTTCGTGATATTTTTTTCTTTTTCTCCATGGTTCCAGATTCATCTATGCCAATCAATATAGACTACAACGTTAATAAAGAAAATAATGAAATCAGAATTATTAGAGGTTCCTTACTCCATGAAATTCATGAATATCATGACTTAGTTAATCCTTTGATTATGAAATCTAAAGTTAAGTATAAGATAGAAAATTAAAGATTAGAAAGTGAGTCCTATGTCTCGAGCACAATTAACCATTCTTACCAATATTTGTATGATTGAAGATCTAGAAAAGCAGCGCGTGGTTATGCAGTATCGATCACCCGAAAGCAACCATTGGTCTGGCTATGCCTTTCCAGGAGGACATGTCGAAGACGGAGAGGCTTTTGCAGAGTCAGTTATTCGTGAAATATACGAGGAAACAGGTCTGACAATCCAAAATCCTCAACTTGTCGGCATTAAAAATTGGCCCTTAGATACAGGTGAGCGTTATATTGTCTTTTGTTACAAGGCGACTGAGTTTACTGGTACTCTACAATCATCTGAAGAAGGAGAAGTGTCCTGGATAGAAAAAGACCAGATTCCAAATTTGGATCTGGCCTATGATATGTTACCTTTGATGGAGATGATGGAAGCTCCAGACAAGTCTGAATTTTTCTACCGTCATCGTACAGAAGACGGATGGGAAAAAAGAACTTTTTAATCCTTTACCAAATACCCTAACTTGTCCAAGGCCTTCTCGATATAGAGGAGGTCTTGTTCGTTTTCAGCTTCGACTAGGTGATAATGGACGCCATCTGTTAATTCAGAAAGTGGTCTAAAGTCAGACCGTTCGACTTGCTCTAAAAATGCTGAACGTCACGGCGACAAGAGAGTTTGAGCAAGGTTTCAATTTCCCCGTAGACAGGATGATCAATTAAGGTATTCTGAACACGTCCCCCATTATCGACGATAGCTAGAAGTTCTTGACCGATTTCTTCCATCTCGTGCTTTACTTTAAACAGCTTGTGAACATACGGATTGGTTTTGCTTTCTTTATAAATATAGCCACGATTGGTTGATAAGATAGGAGCACCATCTGCACGAAGAACTGCAATGTCCTGAACGATAATCTGGCGAGTGACATGAAAATGTTCTGCTAAGCTTTTTCCGTTTTGAGGTTTTTGAGCTTCTTTTAAGAGTTGTAGAAGTGCTTCTTTTCGATTTTTTGTCATATTCTTCTTTCTTAACGCTTAACGGCGTTTTTTCAATGCTTTATAAACAGCTAATGCTAAGTAATAGTCTACCATACTATGAATAATTGTACCAATACCAACCAGTACAAATAAGACATAAAACATATTTTCTACATTAGTTCCAGTTCCTGCATAAAAGATAATACAAGCAAAAACTTCTGCGATGGCATGAACCAAACCTAGTATAAAGTTAAAAATCAAAGAGGATTTAGGATTATCTAAGGTTTGAGGATGTTTTTGCAGATAGAAGGCGCCCAAAGTGCCAAAAAAGATATGGGAGAAAGCTCGAAGTACAATGACAATTGGATAACCAGCCATGAGGAATCCTAGGCTAGAAGCTATAATGACAAAGATTGCCATCCAAGGAGAAAGGAACATAGCAATGAAGATTGCCACATGGCTTCCTAGAGTGTAAGAAGCGGGTGGAATAACAATCTTGAAGGGCATTACCAGGGGAATCAAAATAGCGATAGCGGTTAGCAATGCGGTTAAAGTCATGAATTGGGTTTTCTTTTGTGTATTCATAATAACTCCTTTTTATGTGTATATACAGTTGTATAGTACACTAAATAATATTATCCGTCAAGAGAGAAATTGAATTTTTGAAGGAAAAAAATAGTTAAAATAAAGTAAAGTATCTTAGTAAGAATAGAGAGTCAAGATGGTAGATATTCTTTATCCAATTTTTTTATCATTCATTACATATCTAAGCAGAAAAAAACAGAATTCAAAGTATCAAAATTTACCACATTTTTCAGCCTATAGTTTTTTTAATGATTTCGATAATAAGAATCGCATTTGGTTCCTTAGCTCTGATTGTTTTCTCGATACCCATATTCGGATTTCTCTATTTCAGTATCATAGGACTCATTCTTTATCATATTAGCATTATTTATGGCATAATCCTACTTTTTCTTGTCATTAACTTTTTTTCTTAGACAGTCAAAAAAATCTAATCAGGACATTCAAACCACGGAAAATACTCCATTCATATTTCATGTGTTAATGTTGATCTTTCATGCGCTCTTAATCTATAATACCTTGGTACCAATCTTTTTCCATTTACTGAGAAGAATATTTAAACATTCTTCTCTAAGTGGCAGTAGAATTGAGAAAAAAACTCAGATTTTTTTAAAAAAAATACTTGCTTTGATAGAATTCTTGTGATATACTTATAAACGGTTTGAAAAAAACTGCCTAAGACAGTAGGGGAGCAAGACTCATAAATATCCTACCGAGGACAAAACGTATCATGTAAAAAAAGAAGCGTATTGTACTTTTCGTGTCTAGGTTTGGGCGCGTTTTTTTCTTTTGGAAAAAAATTCCCCAAGCAAAAATAATTACGGAGGTGAACACACTAATGAGTGAAGCAATTATTGCTAAGAAAGCGGAACTAGTTGACGTAGTAGCTGAGAAAATGAAAGTCGCGATCAATCGTCGTTGTAGACGCTCGTGGTTTGACAGTTGAACAAGATACAGTTCTTCGTCGTGAGCTTCGTGGAAGCGAAGTTGAGTATAAAGTTATCAAAAACTCAATCTTACGTCGTGCGACTGAAAAAGCTGGTCTTGAAGATCTTGCATCTGTTTTTTTGTTGGACCATCTGCAGTAGCATTTTTCTAACGAAGATGTTATCGCACCAGCGAAAATCTTGAACGACTTTGCTAAAAAAACGCTGACGCACTTGAAATCAAAGGTGGTGCAATCGAAGGCGCTGTCGCATCAAAAGAAGAAATCGTTGCTCTTGCAACTCTTCCAAGTCGCGAAGGACTTCTTTCTATGCTCCTTTCTGTACTTCAAGCGCCAGTGCGCAACGTTGCTCTTGCAGTCAAAGCGGTTGCAGACAACAAAAGAAGACGCAGCTTTAATCATAAGCTACGCATCGTAGCCTAGCTACAAAAAAATAACAAAAATTAAATTTTAAACTTATTTGGAGGAAATAACAATGGCATTGAACATTGAAAAACATTATTGCTGAAATTAAAGAAGCTTTCCAATCCTTGAATTGAACGACCTTGTAAAAAGCTATCGAAGAAGAATTTGGTGTAACTGCACATGCTCCTGTAGCTGTTGTCTGCAGACTGGTGTCGCTGACGCTGGTGCTCGCTAAAGACTCATTTGACGTTGAATTGACAGTCGCTGGTGACAAAAAAAGTTGGCGTTATCAAAGTTGTACGTGAAATCACTGGTCTTGGACTTAAAGAAGCTAAAGAACTTGTTGATGGTGCACCAGGTGTTATCAAAGAAGGCGTTCCAACTGCAGAAGCTGAAGAAATCAAAGCTAAATTGGAAGAAGCTGGAGCTTCAGTTACTCTTAAATAATAGAGCGACTACATTTGTAGCTTAAAAAAACATGATTAAACCGCTATTCTTAGGAGTAGCGGTTTTTCTTTTTGTTCAAAAAGGGCATGAAAGGGATGACGTTAGATTAGTATTTCTATTTTAGGTGAATTATTGGAGATTCCTTATGAAATAATTTTTACTTTTTTTAATTGCATTTTGTTATAAT